>MDTC01147184.1_pt1 | contig 36219 bp, 51 predicted proteins | sample 811181 | NCBI WGS metagenome assembly MDTC01 (sample SAMN05326644, study PRJNA326480) | marine metagenome | isolation source: seawater | place: Pacific Ocean: North | collected 2011
GAACAGTCTCTGGTATTAAGTCGCCAACTCTTGTCGCAATTGGAAAGGGAGGTAAAATCCTTTCCAGAGACGCAGACCTTATTATTGCAGACGACATCGAGGATCATGGAAGTACTGTGCAACCAAGTGCTAGAGAAAACACCAGGAACTGGTGGACAACAACATTACAGTCACGTAAAGAGGAACACACAGGCATGGTTGTCATCGGATCAAGACAACACCCAGACGATCTTTACCATCATCTCTTAGAGAACCAAGCATGGGAAAGCATTGTAGACCGTGCGCATGATTTAGAAATACCACTAGAGGACGAAACCCTAGACCATACACCACACATGTTATGGGCAGAAAAACGTACACATAAGTGGTTAATAGAACAGTTAGCGTCAGCAGAGACAACAGGTGGTAGAAATATATTTGAAATGGTCTATCTTAATAAAGCTATACCTGACGGCATGAGTTTATTTACCGCAGAGAGTGTAGATGGGTGTTTAGATACATCTAGAAAACTAGGAGATATACCTCCGCATACTGCATTGATTGCAGGGTTAGATCCTGCAAGTACGGGGTATCAAGCAGCGGTGCTTTGGGCGTATAATGCAAAAACGCAACAAGTATGGCTAGTTGATGTCAAGAATGACCAAGGTGGTGGTATACAAAAAGCACATAACTTAATGAAAGAATGGTATGAGAAATACTGGTTAAGTCATTGGGTAATAGAGGAGAATGGTTTTCAACGTGCTATTGGACAAGACAGAGAGATTAGAAACTGGGCAGCAGCACATGGTGTACGACTAGAAGGACATCAGACATATAAAAATAAATGGGATCCGACCTTTGGTGTAACCAGTATGGTTGGTATGTATGAACAACAGAAGATGAACTTACCGTGGGCAGACGCACAGACAAAACGTAAAGTAAACATTCTTAGACAACAGTTACTCTACTTTTCACAAGCAGGTGCCTCTAACTCACGTAATGTAAAAACTAAAACTGACTTAGTTATGGCAAGTTGGTTTCCAATGAAACGTATACGCACAAACGTAAAAATCATGTTATCAGAAGTGCAGAGTGACTATACTCCATCTTATAGCTATTACAAGCAAAGCGAACACAATGAGGTTTTTTGGTAAATGTTAACACCTGACGAACTACTTATTAAAACGGACGACTTAAAAGGTATGCACGAGCATAGTGGACACTATGAGTATCGTGATAGAGTGCGTTCTATAATGAATGGCGGTAGCAATGGTATCGCAGCATTACTAGGTAATGACGCTAAAAACTACGACACAGACTTACCAATCCCTAACCTTATCAATTCAGGTTTAGAACATCTTGCACAAAAACTAGGGCGTATGCCTGACATTAAAGTTGACCAGTATGCAGATAGTGAACGAGCAAAAGGCAAAGCAGAAAAACTAGAACGTATTGTTTCTAGCTTAGACGGAAACTCTAAGATGGATATGCAAATGCCACAAGCTGCACGTTGGCTACCTGGTTATGGTTTTTGTGTATGGATAATAAGACAGAAGATGTCGCCAGACGGTATCATGTATCCTCATGCAGAACTTAGAGATCCTTATGATTGTTACCCAGGATATTATGGTCCAGACCAAGATCCTAAAGAGCTAGCACTTATACGACTTGTACCTACTGCAGTTATTAAACAGATGTATCCACAAGCACAAGTGATGGTTGATGAGAGTAGTCAGTTCCCATCAGGTTACAGTAAGTTTAAATACCATGACGGTTTCCAGAGAAGTTGGGATAACCAACTAGCTGACGGTGTTGAATTAGTAGAGTACTATAACGAAGAAGGTACTTACGTATTCTTACCAGATACAAAACAGATTTTAGATTACACTCCTAACCCACTTAAATCAGGTCCAAGGTTTGTTATCTCTAAGAGATTTAGCTTTGATAGATTAACTGGTCAGTATGACCACGTACTAGGTTTGATGGCAGCAATGGCAAAGATTAACGTCTTATCTATTATTGCTATGGAAGATAGTGTATTCACAGAAACCAATATTATTGGAGAACTAGAAAGCGGTAACTATAAGCGTGGTAGATTATCAGTCAACTACCTAAGCCCAGGTTCACAAGTTTCTAAACCACCTAATAATATTCCGTATCAGTTGTTTACACAGATTGACAGGATAGAGAGACAACTTCGTGTTGGTTCTAGCTATCCAGTAAGCGATGACGCTATATCCCCTAACTCGTTTGTAACAGGTAGAGGGTTGCAAGAACTATTATCGTCCGTTGATCTAAACGTCAAGGAATATCAGTTATCACTAAAAACAGCAATGGAAGAACTAGATTATAAACGTTTAGAAATGGACGAGGCGCTTAACGGTCAAACTAAAAAACCTATGGCAGGTTACTTAAAAGGTACAGCTTATGCTGAACAATACACACCTGCAGCAGATATTAAAGGTATGTACAAGACAAGACGTATCTATGGTGTCATGGCAGGTTTTGATGAACCTACTAAAATTGTTTCTGGACTTCAGTTACTACAAGCAGGTATCATAGATAAAGAAACCTTACAAGAAAACATGGACGGTTTAGATAACGTTCAGAAGATTAATGATAGAATACTAAAAGACGAAGCTGAACGTACATTGTTTGAGACATTAAAAATACAAGCTAGTCAGGGAGATGAGAAAGCAACTATGGCATTGGTACAGATTTATAAAAATCCAAATAGTATGCAATCAATCTTAGATAAATTTTATACCGCAGAGGATCCAGAGATACCAGAACCAGAAGCAGCATTGTTAGGTCAGGATCTAGGGGGTGGAGAACTAGCAGTACCACAAGGACCTGCACCAGACATTAGATCATTATTACTAGGAGGTGGACAATAATGCCTGAACCAAAAGATAATACAAACATGCAGTTTGCAGATATTTGCGAGACATCATTATTTGATATTTGGCAAAGAACTACAGAATACTTAGACGACTATGATACTTTTTTAAAAGATAACGATGAACAAGAGACACAGTTATCTGCTTTCCCACAAGGCATGGTCGTGCAATACATACCTAACGGTATAATTATTATGTTTGGACCACAAGAAAACTTAGGAGAAGAATATGGCTATTGATAGTAGTAGGCAAAATGGAAGACGTGGTGGCGTTAAAAAACCTGCTGCAGTAAGTGGTCCTGGTAAATTGTCTAGAAGAACAGATAGCGTTGCACCTACTATTGATGAGGTACGTGCTATGGTAACTGAAAGTGCAGGAGAAGAAAAAGCACTTGTAAACCAAGTTAGAGAAGGCAACATAAATGCAACAGAAGAAGAAACAGTTGTACCTGCAGGACAAGGACAAATAGTTTCAGAAGAACCTGGAGTTATAACACCTTTACCTGGTGGGGTTGGAGAAATATTTGGACAAGGAGATGGTACTCCTATTAACACATTTTCTACTATGCAGGAAAAAGAAAGTACCTTGCTAGAACCAGATGACCTAATGTTAATTAGAGCAATGGTAGGTATAAATCCTACACCAGAACTTATAAATTTATTACAAACAGCAGAACAAAAGATAAATAGAACACCAACACAACTAGGTTAATTTATGGGTGTATTTCATAATGACAACCCTAAAACTGAACAAGACTTGTACAAAGAATTACAGGGTAGAAAAACACAATGGAACAGAGCTAAAGCTAGCGTAACTAGAGAAGACGCAGTAAGAGCTTCTACTATTGCACAGTTATATCCTAACTTTTCTCCTGATGTAATTACTTCATTGACTATGTTACAAGTAAAACCAGAAGCAGAAGTATTACGTACGTTATCAGAACGTGTTTTAGAAAACAATAAGAAATCTTTAGTCGATAAAGTATTCGATCCACTTAAAGGTGCCGTGCGTTTTGGTTTACTAGGATTAGAAGACTTATACAGAACAGCAGTAGATAGACCTATTAACTCTATGATTGCTGCAACTATTGGAGACAATGCAGAAGACTTAACCTTTAGGGACGCTTATGCACAATCAGGTAAGTCAACAGTCAAACAAGTATTTAGTAACTTAGCACAAGGTAAAGAAATAAACTTAGGAGAAGGGTTACTACCTAATTCAGAAGTATTTGATCCAGAAAATCCTAATAGTAAATATTACGATGAATATAAATATTTAGTACAGTCTGGGTTTGATAATACACGTGCGCAAAACATTATACAAAATCAACTAGGTTCAGCCATTACAGATATAGATAGTCGTATGCAAGAGGAGAGCGGACAGTTTAATATATCCACACAACTAGGTACTGGAGAAACTGTTAAAACACCTATCTCATTAGGAAGAACTGTAGCGTTAGGTGTTACAGAACCAGGTACTAAAGGGTTTAATGTTGTATCTGGAATACTAGACGCAGGCAAGGCATTGTTTCTTGATCCATCTAACTACTTAACTTTAGGTGTAGGTGCAGCAAGAAAAAGTGCTAAAACCTTAAGAGCAAGTGATCAAACAATATCAATGCTTAAAAAAGTAGATACAAAGTTTACACCTGCAGAACTAAAACAATTAGGTATTGTAGAACGAGGTTTTGGACTACCGTTTATATCATCTAAGTCAGTTACTGATTATTTACAAAAAGATCCAGGTGGCATGAAACTTGTTAAGTACATGTCAAACATTACATCAGATAGTAAGTTTATGGACATTACAGGTATTGAAGATCCAGAGATTGTCAGTAGATTTATGAAGATTACACAAGACTTTACTAAATCATCAGCTGATAAACAAATAGAGATGGCACAACTTATAGATCAATCTATTGGTTTTAAAGATTTACCATTTGGTACAACTAAACCTACAGTAGGTGCAGTTGGTAGATTTTTAGGTGGTGCAGCAGAAAGTATTAGTAAGACTGTACCAGAAGGTACTGGTCAATTGTTTGGTGCTAAGAAAGTAGCAAAACTTGCTTTAATGGATAGTAATAGTAGAGCAGCACGTATATTTTCTACTTACACAAAAGACTTACCACTTAGATATTTAGATAGCGAGAACATAGAAAAAAGCTATGGAGAAGTAAAAAGATGGTTAGATCAAACAGACTTAAATAGAAATAGTAAAGATAAGATATTAAGACAAGCTGCAGTACTACGTCCAGGAGACCAAGCAGGATTGTTTCAAGTTGCTACTTCAATGCTTAAAGAAGTTGGAGATGACTTAGTAGATAACTTTCAAGTAAGCAAACAGGACGCTGACAACTTTACACGTATATTTGCAGAGACACAAGATGACATGCGTAAGTATTTTATAGACGCTTACACAGGTAAGAACGTAAACCAACCAGGTATGAAGATGTCTCCAATAACTATTAGCGGTAAAATGAGACCAGTACCTGACGCACATTTAACTACAGAGTTTATTAATAGAACTATACCTATGCCAGACGCAGGACAATTAGCTAAAGCTATGAACTCTATGTCTATATTAAGAAGCAAGATGGGTGGTACTAAAGGTATGGACGACTTCCTTAAAAAATATCCTAAAGCAATGCAAAAAGGAATTATGGGTAAAAGTACTGATTGGTACTACACAGAGTTCTGGAAACCATTAGTACTTCTACGAGGTGCATGGTTACTACGTGTTGTAGGAGAAGAACAATTACGTATGTTTACTAAAGGATATGACACAATCTTTTCGCGACCTGCAAGTATCTTATCTTTATCATTGCTTAAAAAAGCAGACGCTAAACAAGCAAAGAAATGGACACAAAAAGATGTAGAGTTCAAAGATCTATTTGGAGATCCTCTTGCAGAAAGTTTGGAATGGAAACAAGGATCATCACGTATGCGTGGTGCTAACAATAATGACGAAGCATTCGGTGGTGCAGAAAGATTTAAAAAACAAAAAAAGAAGTTTCGTAAAAAGATGGGACCACATGACTATGACATCTTAGATAAACGTGAAGCATTTGCAGGAGATAAAGCAGGTGCTAATAAATTTGTTAGAGCATGGACTAATGAAGTCTCTAAGATATACCAAGATGATTTGTTTACGTTATTGTTTAGAGGTAAGAATAATCCTGTAGCGAGAGAAAAAGTTTTAAAAGAATGGGTAGAAGGTAAAACACCTAGAGCCAAAGCTGTTATAGAGGAGTATGCAAAAGGTGGTCAAAGATACGAAGACATTATGACTACAGCAGGTGGTCGATATGTTTATGCTAAATCCTTAGAAGCTAGGTTACAACAGGTTGCAGGTGGTGCATTTGATGAAGATGTTGACTTATTAAATGACCTTATAAACAGATTAGAGTTTGATGAAATAGATTTTTCTAAGAACCCTTTTCCATTAAGACTAGATAGAACACGTAACGAAGACTTGTTTGACATGATGTTAAGTGGTAAATTAAATAAAATACAAAAACGATCTGATGGTGTTTGGATAAACAATCCAACAGAAGAACAATTAAAGTTTGTTAAAGAGACAGTAGAAGTTGGCGGGGAAACTAAATATCTTATAGAGGACATAGAGGATATAGGTTTTGAAACACTAGACGACTTGTTTAAATCTTTTGGTAAGAGCTTTACAAAACTAGATGAAAAAGCACAAAAGAAAGCTGTTAATAGATATTACGATACAATCGTTGAAGAATATGGAGATAGCTTACCAGATCTAGTTACTGCACCTATTGAAGATACAGTATTAGATGATCAAAAATACATACAACGTTTTATAGAAAATAGTTTTGATGTCATAATGGGACAGAGAACAGACAATGCTTCTAGGTCTCCAGTATTTAGACAAGCATACTGGCGTGCAGTATATGATTTACTACCACGTATGACACCCGCTATGAGAACAATACTATTAGAAGGTAAGACTTACAGACAAGGTGGCAAGACAATTAAAGTAGGAGGTGCTAGAAAATCTAACATTCCTAATGAAAACCTACTTAACTCTATAAAAGCTGACATTGGTATTACACCAGAGAAGTTACGTAAAAGAGAAGTAGAGATTAACCTTGATATGTTTGAGCGTAAAGTTAAAGAACTTAATGACGCTGACACAAAACTAGGTACAGCATTTGTAGATAATACAAAAGATCAATCTAAAAAAGTACAAGAATTACAGATAGCTAGACGTAAGTATGACAAACAAGTTGATGAAATAGATGACGCTATTAATAAAGCACTTACTGATGATATGGACGTTACTGAACTAGAAAAAGAAAAAGATACTTTGCTAGACGCGTTTAACGATCTTAAAACACAAATAGACGGAGAACTAACTGATATAAATAAAGCAGCGGGTTTCGATGATGGATTTATAGACGCACAGTATATAGACAACTTTGCTAAATCAATTGCTTTATCAGAGTTACAAGGATTACTATACGATCTAAGTAAACGTAGTAAGATAACCTACAACCTTAGAGGCATATTTCCATTCGGAGAAGCATACGCAGAAATCCTTACTACCTGGACTAAGTTATTAAAAGAAAACCCAGAGATAGCAAGACGTGGGCAAGTAGTTATTAACAACGCTAGGAAAGATAATGTCTTTAGTCCTGTTGAAGGAGAGGGTTTCCTAGCAGAAGACGAGACAACAGGAGAAGAAGTATTTTATTATCCTATAGTAGATGATCTTGTATCTGACGCATTGTTTGGTTCTGATAGAAATGTTGGTGTAAGACTACCTGGTTATGCAGGATCACTTAACTTAGCATTAGAAGTTGTACCTGGTATTGGTCCAACCGCAGCTATACCTGCAGGATTTTTCTTAGAAGGAACACCTAAATTTACAGAAACACAAAAGTTTTTGTTTCCATTTGGTTTACCTACAATTAAAACACCTGGAGACTTAGTACAAGAAATAGGTATGCCTGCGTGGTTAAAGAATGGTGTTAGAGCTATGTTTATGTTTAGTGAAGACGCACCTCCAGGAGAGCTATCACGTATAGCTGCTAACTCTACTATTGACGTATATCGTGTACTTAAAGCTAACGGCGAAGATGATATGACACCAGAACAACAAGATCAACTTTTAAAGAAAGCAAGAAGTATTGCTAAGAATTTAACTAAGATAAAAGCATTCTCACAGTTCGTTGGACCTACAGGATTGAACCCTAGGTTTGATATTGGAGATCCACGTAATGCAGGTGCTATGTATTCAATGCAAATACTATCTGATAGATATAGAGAACTTATAGAGACACCACCTAAAGATCCTGTAACAGGTAACTTCCTATTTGCACCAGGAGATAACTTCTCTGCTACTAAATACTTTATTGATGAGTATGGCTTTAATCCACTAGATATAGCAACACCTAAGTCTGTAATTATAGAACCTAGACCTGTTGATGAACGTGGTGTACAGTTTGAAAAAGAAAACCCAGAGTTGTTTGAACAATATCCACTTACAGCATTTTATGCAGTACCTAATGGTGGTGGTGGTGCATTTGATTATGAAGCATATACAAGGTCTATATATAACGAACAACGTGAACCATTGACACCAGAAGAATGGGTTGCTACACGTAACCAACGTTTAGGTGCTTTTGCAATGGAAAACAAAAGAGTACAAACATTACAACAGTTTGATATAACAGATCCATTTCAAGCTAAACAACGTCAAAGAATATTAGCTGTACATAGAGCTACAATGCAACAGAGATTGCCAGGGTTTGGTTCTACAATACCTGGATTACCACAAAGAGGAACTCTTGATGATCAGTTCAAAGAGTTAAGTAATTGGGAAAAGAACTCTAAACTTAAAAATACAGATACTGGTAAAGCAGTAGTACAAGTATTAGATTATATAAAAATACTAGAAAAGAAATCACTAGGACGTGGATTATCATCTGCAGGTTGGAGAACATCACGTACTATGTTACTCGAAAGACAGCAATTAAGAGATTTCATAGGTCAACAGTCAAGAGATAATGAGGATTTCTATGTTATTGCACAGAATTTATTATTACCATTATTCCAAGAGAGGACACAGTTCTTAGAGGATTTAGAGTACGATTATGATACAATGTTAGAATACGGTGCATACTTGCCCGTACAGCAGGGAGAAGCGTGACAGAAGAATATAAACAAGCAATTGTTGACAGTATTAAAGCACAGAGACAACTAGACGATAGTTCCGAGTTTGCTAAAGAATTAAATGCTTTAGTTAAAGAAGGTGTGTCTGATAGTATGTTTATGGCTAAAGTAAATACAGCATTATCTATATTTGACCAAAGTATAAACAAAGAAAGTCAAACTGGTCTAGGTACTAATCTAGTTACAAAGAAAGTATTAGAAAATTCTTTAAATGACGCTATAGCTGCAACACCATTAGAAGGTCCTGTGCAGGGATACTCTCCTGGACAATATAAACCATGGTTAGTAAATACACCACTAGACGTAGTACAAGATATACTTATGGGATTTGATATGTCTGCAGGGGTAGAAGCAGGCGGAGAAGATAGCGAAGCATACTTTGAATTTCTTAAAGTTAAATTAGACGAATGGTATGACACAACAGGACAAATAGGTGCAATTGTAAAACCAGGTGGAGGTAAAGGTTATGTACTATTTTCATCAGAAGATTACGATAGATACAAAAAGAATTATGACGCACCATCAGTAAGCGTACAACAATTTAGAGAAACAGATCCTGGTAGAACTAAAGTACCTAAAGTAGGATTTAGAGCAGAGCCAACAGTATTGTATGAACCAATAATGTCTGGAGAACCAGGTAAGTATGAATTTAGTGGAGAATACAACTCATACGTACAAGATAGAGATGATAAGGGTACACCTTTAACTGTTAAAGAAGCAGGTGGTTTAGTAACTAAGATTAATAATGCTACTGGAGAGACAGAACAATTAACTGTATCAGAGAGCGAATTAGTTGCACTTACAGAACAACAACTAGATGGTGGATATACTGTTATACAAAGTCAAGATAGTGCAATAGTTAATCAAGCTAAAGAAGCTATTTTAGGACAAACAGACTATCAAGTAGGTGGATTGTTCGGTGGTATCACACCAGGTTACACAGTTTATAAAAACCCTGATCTCGCTTCTGTATTTGAAGAAGGTAAAGAACTAACACCAGGAGATTTAGCAGCAGAAACAATAACACTTAGTGCAGAAGACGCAGCAAGTAGATATGGTGGTCAAGACCATATACAAATAGGTTTTAACATGTTGCCACAAGAACGTGTGCAAGTACAAACAGACTTACTACAAGCAGGTTATCTTAGTTATGATGACTGGTTCTTTGAACAAGGTACATGGGGTAGTAATAGTCAAGCTGCAATGTTATCAGCTATGACTGCTTCTAACTATGAACTTACTGACATAGGTACACACTTAGCAGAAGAAAAACAAAGACTTTACAAGAGACCTCCGTTATTACCACAGGTATATACTGAACCTAGTCCAACACAAATTAAAGCAGAAGTTGATGGTGCGTTAAATGCTATTGGTATAAACAGAGAATTATCAGAAGCAGAGATGGTTGCATTCGCAGATTTTTATACACAATCTAGTAGAGATTATCAAACAGCAGTTGCAGATTATAACAAGAATTATGATCTAGCACAACGTATGTTTCCAGGTGCAGACAAGACTTTAGTTGTACCAGAGACACCAGACGCTAAACTTAGTGAGTATGCTGACGCTGTATTAGGCGCAGAAGTACAAGCTACGCAACAAGCTACAAAGGAACGTAATGATCTTAGCTACTTATTTAGTACTGTTGACGCTATGTCCAGGTTGGCAAGTAGTGGTTGATAAGAACCTAGAGATTACAGAAGGTGGAATAGAGTTCATTAAGGATAAAGAAGAACTTGTGCTTTTCGTATATGATGACATGGCACAATATCCACCAGTACCTTATGTAGAGGGAACAGATATAAAAGGAACTTTGACTATTGGCTATGGTCATACTGGTACATTAAGTGGATCTAAACAAGCTGTAAAAGATTTAGTAGGTCAAGAGATAACAGAAGAACAAGCTAATGAATTGTTTGAGGCAGATCTTACAGAAACACAAAGAGTTGTTAATGCAAGAGTTGAACGACATATAGCTTTACCTAAGTTTATAGAACGATTTGGTAAGTTTGAAAAAGATCAATTAGAAGATAGTGCTTATGATTATCTAGTAATTACAGCATTTAACAAGACTGGATTAAACCATGCACATATCACAGGTAACTTATTAATAGGAGACTTTGATAAGGCACATGCAAAAACTGTTGAGTTATATGGTAATCAGTCAGAGGGTATTATAAAAAGACTTGCAGAGCAAAGAGAGTATCTTGATGGTATATACGAACCAGAAGAACCAGACGAAGAAGAAGTAATTGAAGATACACCAGAAGATGATGTAGAAGTTAAAGAACCTGAAAAAGATACACCTATGAATACAGTAGATACTGTAGAAGTTGATGAAAATAAAGAACAAGAGTTTAAATCACAGACACCAGAACAAGTAGGTCCATACGGTTACAATAGATTTAGAACTACAAACAATAGATATAAAGAAGCATTAGAGCAAAAAGAAAAAAGCAAACAAGAACTAAAAGATAAATTAGAAAAAACATACAACATTCCAACAGCAAATAATGAAGTGAGTGAGCCAGACATGTATGATAGAATAAAGAGAACGTTCAGCGGAAAGTTTGTATAATGGCGACACAAGAAAAAACAGCAAATAAACTTATAAACACTATATCTAAAGACTTTGAGATATGGGAAGAAATTACAGAATTTGGTAGTAAGTTCTACCTCGTTGCACAAATACCAGAGTTTGAAGGATCATCTGGTAAATTTACATGGCGTTATGAAATATCAGATTGGAACGCAGTAAAAGAAAAAGTAGCAGGAAATAACTTAGTAGCAAACGTTGTAGTAGATAGTGGTATGAATGTTATAGAAGGTTCATCAGCTATTACAGGACAAGAGTACAACAACAGTTTTTATTTTGGTAATGCTAACCAATTGTTATTCTCACAAGCAGAAGCAGGTGCAGAACCTTATGATCATTTAGTAGAAGCATTACAAGAAGAAGCAAAGTATAGCCCATGGATATTGTCAGAAGATGATGAAGGTAATTTAGATTTCTTAGCATTAGCTATAGAGAATGCGTTAGAAGGTAAAGCGGTACGTACTGCAGACTTACAACGTGTTAATTGGTATAGAACTACACCACCTAGTCAAAGACAAGCAGCAGAACTATTCGCTTCAGATCCTGCTAAATATGCAGAACAATCTGTTACAAACCAACAGCTAATTGTTGATGGTATGGTTAACAGAGGGGTGCAAACAATAAACCCTAACGTAGTATCAGGTCTTACTAACTTGTTACAGTCAGGTAAAATTTCTGACACTACAGAGTTAAATAATATTTTAGACAAGATGGTTAATGAACGTATAAGATATACACTTGATCCAGAAGTACAAGCAGTACTTACAGGACAATCTTTTGATGTAATATTAAAGACAAGAGATATTGCGGAATATATTGAGAACGTTTTAGGACCTGGGCAAACAGAATTTTATGATGTAGAATCTATAGCTAAAGAAGCAGAAGCTAATCCAACTTGGTATAACGAAACTTTTATTCCACAGTTAGAGGAAACATTCCAAAACAAATATACACAGTTTAAAGGAACAGCAGTAAAAAATTATGCAACTGCTTCAGGAACATTTAGACAACAATGGAATACAGTTACTGGACAATTACCAGATGAAACATCATCAGCATGGCAAAGATTTATGGCTACTAATGACGTTAAGGAAAGAGAAGATATAGCGTTTGAGGAAGCTGCAAAACTAGGTACACAAACATATCGTGATACATTGCAGACAAGAATGGAAAGTAAGTTTGGTACACCTGGTCAACGAGCAACAGGCGGAGGTAGGTTTGCATGAGTATCTTAGGTAGATTAGCACAACTTAGTCCTATGATTGATGGGGTAATGGCACCTCCTAGATCAGCACCTAGATCAGAACCAGAGGTAAATTTTGAAGAACCAACTGTAGATAATCTTGAAAGACTTAGAGAACAGAGTGCAGGTGCAGCAGCTGCAGCAGGAGGAATAACAGAACCTGCTTTTACTACACCAGTAACATCAGTTCCACCTGTTGTAGAAGAAGATGAAAACGGTCTAATAGATCCTTTAGAAGCTGAAAAAGCAGCATTAGAAGAAGAAAGGTTAAGACTAGAAGAAGAACGTAGAAGACTAGAATTAGAACTTCAAGGTTTACAAACAGATCCACCACCTTTACCTGGTCCAGTTGTAGAAGTACCTGGAGATCCAGTAGAAGAATTTGACGCACAAGCATACGCAGAAACTAATTACCCATGGTTAGGTCCAGAGTTATCTGAAGGTTTCTTACAAGAGTTTAATACAAATGGAGGAGACGAAGAAGAAGCATTGCGTGTATTAAGAACTACACAAGCATATAAAGATAAGTTTCCTGGAATTTTTAGAGAAGATGGTAAAACTTTACGTATTGATACACCAACACCAGAACTTGATTATATTAAGATTGATGAAGATTACACTAATTTATTAGCTGATTACAACCTTAATCCTGATTATTTTGGAAATCAAATACAGACATTATTTGAAAACGATGTAGCACCTAGAACATTCGAGGAAAGACTTAACGTTGCATACAACTCATTGTTTCCACAGTTTGGTGCTGTAAAACAATACTACGTTAACAACTATCCTAATATATTTCCAACAACTGAAGATATTACAGACGAAGCTATATTTGCTAGCTTTATATCAGAAGATGTATCAGCAGATATTATTAACCAAAGAGTTGAAGTATCACAAATTGGTGGTGCATTCTTAGAACAAGACTTTGCTATATCAACAGAACAAGCACAAAGACTTATTAGTGCAGGTGTTTCAGGTACAGGTGCGCAACAGTTAGCAGCTAGAGCAGAGACACAGTTGCCTAGATTACAAAGATTAGCTAGCAGGTTTACTGGTAGAGAAGACATCTTTGGTTTATCAGAGTTTATAGAAAGTGAAGTCTTTGGAGATGGTGTTGCAGACCAAGTTCGTGCAAGACTTGAAGGAGAACAAGCTACAGTCTTTACGCAAGAAGGTGGCGCAGCAGCTACACAAGCAGGTATAACTGGATTGGTTGAACAATAATGTTTAAATGGGTACGTGCTAGAAATAAAAAAGGTCACTACAAGTCTGACAAAGCATGGACATGGTGGAATGACGCTTATAAAATTATATTAACAGAAACAGGAAAAAAATCATTAACCGTGTTTTTATGTGTTATACTAATTGTATTGGCGTTGACAGTATCCGCCAAGTAAATAATAGATCATCACTCTGGTTAAGGGTTCCTACGTCCTTACCACGTATTTAATTCGTAGAGGTGTTGTATGCGTATGTTACAGCGCCCATTCAACATGTAATAATAATTATGTAACCACTCCCAATATGTACCACACCTTATTGGAGAACGGTGTAATTGTGTGAGAAATGGAGATTATCAAATGACAGATAACGGAGAACAAATAATGGACGGCAACGATACCAACGAAGGTATTAAAGGTTTAAGGGATAAACTTAAATCAGTTGAGCAAGAGAATAAAGAACTAAAGAATGTCGTAAAGACTTCTATGTTTAAAGATGTTGGACTAGATCCAAACTCTGGTACAGGTAAAATGGCTTTCGATCTATATGACGGAAAACCAAATACTTCAGAGTTAGGTCAATGGCTTAAAGACACTTATAACATCGATACCCAAGTACAGCAGAACAACGAAGTAGCTGCTGCAAAGATCGCTGAAAGTGACAGTAAGTTAGAACAGATACAACAGAACTCATCTGCACAACAACCTGCTGATTGGACACAGAAAATGCAAGACGTTATTGGTAGTCCAGAGACTTCTGTAAGAGATAGTCTAAGGGCAAAAATTGCCTTACAAGAACAACAAAAAAATCAATAAACCAATTAACTACAAATAGAAGGGACGTAGAAAATGGCAGCAATATCAGGTGCAAATCCAGTAGTCGCTAGTGACGTGAACAACTTTACTGGCGAATTATTTAAAATAACACCTCATAGAACACCACTACTCGCTGCTGCAGGTGGTTTGAATGGCGGAGTTGCTACAAACAGCACATTCTTCCAATTCCAAACACAAGACAATGCGGCAGTTTCTGCAGTAACTCCTGATGACGAAGGCGGCGCGCCTAATTATTCAGGACGAAGCAGAGCAGCACAACAAGGTGTTTTACAAATATTCCATGAAGCCGCGCAGATTTCTTATACTGCACAAGCTGCTTCTGGAGAAATAGTACCGTTCAACTTAGCGGGCAACTATAAAAACTCTGATCCTGCATTAGCTTTAGCAGGAACTAACCCAATCAATGATGAGCTTGCTTATCAAATGGAATTAGTATTAGAGACAGTAGCTAAAAAAGTAGAGTGGGCAGCATTCAATGCTTCCTACAACGATGGTACAACAGGCAACCGTCAGATGAGAGGTTTGAAAGAACATCAAGATCTATCAGGCGGAACTGCAGTAAATAACGATGATGGTGCAGGAACTCCTGCAGCACAAAAACTAAACTGGGACATCATAGCTAGTGGTATGAAGGCGTTGTATGACGCAGGCGCACCAATGAAACAACCAGTTCTCTTTGTATCTCCAACAATGTTGTTGGATCTTAACAAGGAACTCGTTAAAGCTACAGTTGGATCTGTAAATTATGGTATCTTACCAAGAGACAGAAATGTTGGAGGTGTTGACATTGATACAATCGTTACACCATTCGGTTCAATCGGACTAGCATTATCTGACTTCTTACCAGCAGGTACTATTTCAGGTTCTAAGCAATCATTTATCGTTGACCTTAGTTTCGTTAAACCAATATTCTTAAATATCCCAGGATATGGAACAATGTTCGTTAGAGACTTAGATCAAGCAGATAACGCAAGAATTGCTAAAGCTGTATACATGGAAATGGCTATGGACTTTGGTCCACAACAATACCATTGTCAGATCGATAACGTAATAGGTTAATTCCTATTCAATAATTACTCAAACACCGCTATTCCACCATAGCGGTGTTTTGAGTATGTTAGAATTTACAATATGGTATACGGTAGAAGTAAAAGCGAAGTAGCTTTAATAGACATTTCAGATGACGCAAGTAACAGTACATCAGTCAACGTAGATAACATGCTCTTAGCAGGGATCGTATTCCCATCTGCTATGACTGGTTCAAACATTACCTTTGATTTTTCAGTAGATGGATCATCATGGGTTGATGTAGTAGAGACTGACGGCACAGAGGTATCATACACAGTTAGTGCAGGTAATGCAACACGTGTAGATCCTAGCGGTTGGGCTTTTGCTAGCGGTGGTTATCTTAGGATAACTTCAGACGGAACAGAAGCTGCAGACAGAAAAATTAAATTAATATTTAGAACTGCTTAAAGGTAGGTATTCATGTCTACACTAGGACAGCTAATTGATAGAACCTACAGAGAGTATTTACGACCTGTAGAAGAACAAGAACCTTTAACACAAGTTGCTAACTTAGATAGCATTACTGGTGGTGGTCAAGGTCTTACATCAACTGGTACAACTTTACAATACAAAGAAGGACTATTTACACCAGAAGAAGAAGAACTTATTGGTGCGGGTTCAGTATTGGAAATTGATAGTGAACTTGTTATGGTTGAAGACATCAACACAGTATCTAGAGAGATAACAATTGAACGTGGTAGGTTAGGTTCTACTGCAGCAGAACATACAGAAGATACTGACATTATTCTTAAACCAAAGTATCCAAGACTAAACGTAACTAATTCCATTGGCGATCAAGTCATTGGTTTATTTCCTGCATTGTACGCTGTAAAGAAGACAACACTTACAACCTCATCAACACAATTTGTAGAAATGCCTGCAGGAACACAAAGAATTTTACAAGCAAAAATAGACAACAGTACAACTGGTGGAACTACTACAAGTTATACAGATGTACCACTTGAATTACTAACAGACTTTGCAGGATCTACAACAGAAGCAGCAGTACAGTTTCCTACCTCTCCAACATCAGGTAAGAGTGTATATGTTGTATATGCTTCAAAGTTTACAAGACCATCAGCAGAAACTGATGACTTAAATTCTGTATCAGGACTAGAAGATTTTCACGAGCAAATAGTTATGGTTGGTGCTGTAGCACAGTTATTGTCAGAGTTAGATGTTGACGCAAGTACACAAAACTATATAACAGAAAACCTAGAACAAAGAGGTGTTCCTGTTGGTTCTGGAGAAAGACTTAGAAATGCTTTACTTCGATATTATGGAGTATTGTTAGACAGAGCAAGAAGGGAACAGCGTTCACGATTTCCGCAAGGCGTAGAGTTATACGGAATTAGCTTTACCTAATGCCTTTACCTTCAACGTCAAACGTTTCCAACCCGTTAGCTTTTGGATACCAAGCACAAATATCTGATGGTATTACTGATATACTTTTACGTTTAGCAGTAGCACCAGGTAGAGAATTAACTATTACTACTGCACCATTATCTGCGCAACAGGTTAACACCGCACAAGTACCTGAAGAATTTAGAGCAGAGTTTGGTCAGTCATACGCAAGATCAGATTTTTCTGGTGGTGCAGGATTAGATCAAGCACACCAAAGAGTGCAAGGAACAAATGACTTCAGAAGATTTTTTGATAGTAAAGGTATAGACGTTTTTAAAAATGCAGATGATAGTGGTAAAGCATACTCTATAGAATTATTAAACGAAACAACTGCTGTTACTGCACGAGCTAGCGCTAGTGCTTATCAAAACCTTATATCACATGAAGATGTTTTATACGTGTCACAAGGTCACGATGTACATTATTCATCAAATGGCGGAGAAACCTGGACAACTACAGATCCCTATTCAGCAGGTCCAAGTTTTAATGTAACAGGAATGGTGTTAGTCGGACACGAGTTGTATGTTTCATTAAATGACGGTACAGATAGTATTATTAGAAAACTTGACGCTGATAACATTCCAAGTGGTTGGAGTAACGTTATGAACTTACACTCATCACACGTATACACAGGATTATTTTATATAAAAAATTATGTTTTAGCTATAGACACAAGCGGACACTTACACGAGATAGATGGTACAAACAGTCCTCCACTTATAAAATCTTTACCATCAGGATCTTTATGGACAAGTGTTATAGACGGTGGATCTGTAATCTTAGCAGCTTCTGATGATGGATATATTTATGCTATAAAAGATGACAGTACCTCTGGTCTTGTATTGTCTGGTCAAACTTTTATTGAGGGCGAAGATATAGTCGATATGACTGAAAGTAATGGAATTGTTTTCTTTTCTACTTCACAGTCATCATCAGGTGGAGGCAAAATAGGTAGAGTATATAGAGGAACTATCGCAACAGATGGTGTGCTTTATACACTTGATGACAGACAACTTATAAAAGAATTTGGAGACAACGATACAACAGTAGATAAAAGTCCTACTGCATTCTTTAACACAAGAGATCAAATATATTTTGGTGTAATAGATAGCGCAACAGAAACAGATCTATATTCTATTTACTTACCAACACTAGGGTATGCACGAAATATATATTACACAGGTACATCAGGTAAAGTAACAGGTATAGCTATAGCTAATGGTAAATTATTTTTTATAGTTGCAGCTATTGGTTTAATAAAAGAAGCTGCTACTTTAGTTGATGACGGTTATTTAATACTACCTGCTGCAGATTTCTATACTTCACAAGCTAAACAATGGATAGGTGGTCGTATTTACACTAACGATATACCTGCAGGTTCTAACGTATTAGCAGAATTTAGTACTGAATTAGACGCATTAGAAAATCCTAATGCTATAAGTTATTCAACTTTAACTAAAATAGAAACATCAGAGAGTGGCAATGAAGTACCTATGATCAATGTTATTAATAGGTGGCTAGTTCCTAAGTTAACAATAACTTCTGATTCAGGTAGGACAGCTAGTCCAGAAGTTTACTCATATAGTTATCGTGCTTTCCCAGAACCAGAAGACATACTTGCACGTATTCCTATTAACGTATCTGATCGTATAGAGCGTCCAGGTAAACGTGCAAAAAATATACCTGGCATTGGTAAAAAATTATTTGACGCTGTAAAAAAATTAGAAGGTAAATCAGTAACGCTAACACTTTTTAAACCTGATGAAATAATTAGAGGCATTGTAGAAAATGTTACCTTACCTGTACAAGAGATTACTAAGCTAGGTTCTACTATGGTATTTTGTACTATACAAGTACGTGGTCAGAGACAAGCGTCTGCAACTGGAGAGATTACTTCATTAGGTGCGCTTGGTATTGGAAGATTGGGAATACACCAATTTGGTGTGTGATATACTAAACAGGAGAAATTAGAATATGGCAAGTACAAGAAAAGCAGCAGAAACATTTACAAGGAATGCGTTTGAAACTACGCTATCTAGTACATTTGGTGCTACAGACACAACAGCAACAGTAGCTTCCACTTCAGGATTGACAAGTCCTTGTTATTTAGTTATTGAACCCGATAGTGCAACACAGCGTGAGTATGTATTTTTCGATGGAACATTTACTTCTACACAGTTAGTAACTTCTACTGGAGACAATAGATATTTAACAGGATCATCAGCAGCTTCAGGACTATCACACCCACAGAACTCCGTAGTGCGTATGGTCCCTGTACAACAAGTATATGAAGATATGTTTGACGCAATTGGTCAAGTAGTAGATGTGAGTTATGCTTCAGGTACAGCAGGTACACCTAAACTAGCTGCAGACTTAAACGCTAACAATAATAAAATTACAAACCTTACTACACCTACAGCAGCAGCAGACGCTGCAAATAAATCTTATGTTGATACAGCAGATACTTCATTACAAGCAAGCATAGATAGTTTGACGCAAGGTACAGCATCACAAACAGTAAACATAGATGTTAAGGTAGCTGATGATGGTAGCGGTAGTCAAAATGTTTTTTACTTTTTATCAGGTACAGATACTGGTGCAGGTACAAGATCTTCGCATTTTTTATTCAAGATAGGTTTTAAATATTATTTTAATCAATCAGATAGTTCTAACACAAATCACCCTTTCAGATTTTCTGCTACTAAAGATGGAACACATGGTTCAGGTTCTGAATTTACTACTAATGTAACTACTAACGGAACACCTGGCACTACAGGTGCATATACACAAATAGAAGTAACACCAGAAACTTTAGGAATAGAAGGCGCTACTAAAACTTTGTACTACTATTGTTCAAGTCATACAGCTATGGGTGGTGCAGGAGAAATAAGTTTAGGTGGCGGCGGTGGTGGTTCTGTATCTTTAAATTCTAGTAACCTATTCTTCGCATTAAACGGTTAGTGGTAATTATGATGTGTTATAGTAATAATATAAGATTGGAGAAATAGATGGCAAGTGGTATACTAGGACAGAAAGCAATTACATCTGCCTCAACAGGTTCAGATAAAGTTGTTTATACATGTCCTGCAGGTACATTAGCAGTAGTTAATGTAAACATTGCAAGTGTCTCATCTAGCTCTCAAACATTCGATTTAGCTGTTCCTGATGAAACAGATGGTTCATTTGACGCTGTAGATACAGTTGAAGATGACGCAACTTTAGCTAGTAAATCTATTGTTGAAAGAACTAACATTGTTCTTAACGCAGGTAGAAGCATAGTAGTTACAAGTTCTGACGCAACAGGTGTCGTTGTCAATGTTTGGGGAATTGAAGAAACAGTATAGATTTAAGGATACAAAATGAGATATTCCGAAAAGGATCTTAACGTACAACAAATTAAATCTATACAACGTATTACAGGCAGCGCTAATGTTCCTGATACAGGTGCAGGTGGCGGTGGTTCACACAGTACCAGGTCTACTGACGTAACTATATCAGCAGTAGATACAAATAAAACATTTTTAATTGTTGAAAGTTATATGGTTGGTGGATATTGGTACCAATGGGGTACTGGTGGTAATGACACACAAATGCGTTTTGACGCAGGTACTAATTCAGCTACCCTAACAAACTCTACAACTGTTCGTGTATATTACGGACAAAGTCATAATTACAATCAACCAACAGCAAGTTGGTCTATACAAATAGTGGAGTATGTATAATGGTTAGAAGTGAAAGCACACCTGCTTCAGGAATTAAAACAATACAAAGAGGTCAACAATTAATTGCACCTAGTACAAATCAAGGTAGCTATATTGTTAATATTACAATTACTGAAGTTGATCTAAACAACGCAGTATTATATTGTAATGCTAGTTGGGATACTGCAGGTGGAATACACTCATGGCAAAGCACACATTATTTTTTGAGTACCTTTTCAAAACCTGAAGTACAATTAACTTCATCTACTAATATAGAGGTTGATATGTTTCAAGGATATTCAAATGGACCTGGCGGTAATGGACGTGATCCTTATGTATCATGGCAAGTAGTGGAGTATTATTAATGAGAACAGTACACAATGTATCAGTTTTAAAAAATATACAACATAAATCGCATGGCAGTTCAAATGGTAATGCTAATGTAACTATTACAGAAGTTGATTTAGATAAAACTATTTTATTTCATAGTTCTAAACATGCACATGGTATGCTTAATGCCAATAACTCTGCACATCTATCTACTACTACAAATATTGCTCTTAAAAGTGAAGGTACATACAGTAACCAAAATAGCGGTAACTCTTATCAAGAAGTAGTGGAGTATAACTAATGGCTAGAAATGTAATTACACCTGGTCAAGGTAAAACAATTAAATCAATACAGAGACTTGATAGAGTAACAAGTCCATATACTATTGAAAAAGTAGATCCCGATAAAACTATCGTGTTAAACTATTTTAAAGGTGGGAATGATGGTCAAGGTTCTGCTTGGTATTTAAGCGACAGTACTACATTAACAAAATTAGTAGGACAGAATTTTACTGGAGAGATAATAGAATTTTGGTAAGAAGGGATAGTAAGATATGAAAAATTTTATAGAGCTGTCTACAGCAAACATAGTTGTTGGATATAAAACAGTTAAAGACAATATAATAAACACTAACGAAGATGGTACTGTAAATTTATTTAGTGACTTAGATAATCATTTTGAAGCAGCTGAAAACGTTACTGTCGAAGTTATGGGTAATAAATATAATCCCGATGATGAATCATATACAGGACCAGGAGTAGATAGCGAGGGTAATCCACGTTGGTTTAATGTTGCAGATGGAACTTTATGGCAAAATACCTACGAGGAAGATGGTAGAGTTTCAATTCCCGAACAAGTTACGGAATAGACTTCCTACACCTAAATAATCTAAATTAGCTTTTAACATTTTTTGATCATAAAAATGTGAGTAACTGTATTTAACTCTTGGATCGTATATATTTAATACTCTATTTTTAAAATTATTAGATGTACTATTTGTAAAATGATCTATAGCTAAACTGTTAGCTGTATTCCAAAAGGCAGTATCAATATTTTTATTAGCTAAATAGTGCATAAGAATTGTATCTATTGCTTCATCAATATAATCTCTCAATGCTTGTGGTTCAAAACTTCTTGGGTTGTTCCACAAATGATAAGCAGAGTTAATAGTTATATTAATACCAGTTAAACTTGTGCCTTCAAAAGGTTCAACAAAAAAGTTTTTATTACCAATGTATACTTTGTTATTTTTATATGGAAACTTTTTGTAATAATTTTTAAAAGGTATTGTTTGATGTTTATTTATAGGAAACATTTTTTCTAAATCTTCTAGTATTTCATCTTCTGTATTTATATTTGAGTTATACATGTGTGTAACAAATAAATATCTTTTGCTTGGTATCATTGAGATATAACCATGTTGCATTGCTTTTATTTTTGTGTACATAAATGGTGGATATTCGTGTGGTATTTTAATTCCTAATGCAGTATTAACTGGTATATTTTTTATAATATTATAACTATCGTCTATAACAGGCACGCCGCTTCCATCGATAATAAAATCTGCACTATCAGTAATGAAGTCATCTGTCTCTGTATATTTAATATTGTTAATTGATTTTAAATACGCAATGAAATCTTTAGAATTAAATTGTAAACTGGCGTTGCTTAATTTATACGATTGAAAATAATCTTTACCATTAAAATTTTCTTTCATAATTCCTAGTTTTAAATTAGCATTAAATTTTTCTATGTCTAAATAATTAACGTTATCTAATTGGAAGGGAGTATCTAATGCAGAACTAATACCTACGTCCCAATGCTTACTATCAGGTTTTATGAGACATTCTATTTCCCAATCAGTATGTAGTTTAAAATAATTAATAGCTAGCATACTTGCTATACCATCGCCTAACACTACTAATTTCTTCATATCAAAATTATACCTGCTATAGTTAATTATATGTCAATATTATTAATGTTAAAAGAAGGTGGATCTTTAGGTATAGACACTATAGGAAATAAACCTATTGATGAAGATATAGATTTATTACCAGATAGTGGTGGTGGCGCAGGATTTTCTACATTTGATTTATTATTTTATGCAGGTTCCTCCTTTATTATAGATGATACAGTTAGCGGTCCTAGTACAACAAACTTTGTAGAACAAAAAGTCAAACATTTCTATTGTTTGAACGCATTATAGGTATACTTTAATTATGGTGGATATATTGTTTACATCTGATTATGATGAGTTTTTAGATATGGAAGATATTAAACCTCAACCTGCTAAAAATTTTGTTCCAAAATGGTACAAAGATATGCCTGTAGATATGCCTGAAAATCACTCATGGTTTGTTAGCAAGATAGTTCCTAATTGGAGAACTACCAAAGTGTGTCCTTCATTTGCAAATATATTTCACGAAAATACTTATGTTATAGTAGCACCTTGCGACATTCATTTATTTAATATGAATGGTAAATGGCAAGGAATAACAGCTAATCCTAACGTAGGTTTGAATCATCACAAAGATGATCAATTTGTAAATCATATACCAGGTAAACCTATCAAAGCTGTATTTAGATTAGCTACTAGATTTCATTGCATGTTACCAAAAGGATACGCATTAAGATATATACCTTTAAATCTACATTTCAATACTGATTGGTTTGCAACTTACGGTGTCATAGAACAAGACAAAATGACACAACTTAATACACAAATATTAATCACAACTGAAAAAGAAGAATTGTTAATTAAAAAAGGCGAGCCGATTTGTTACATAGTTCCTTACAAAAAAGAAAAATATAAATACAAGTTTAAATATATGGACGCTAAATTAAAAAAATTTATTAAAAAAATAGATTTAGTAACTATTAGTAGATTTAAAGGGGGGTACAGTAAAAGTGAAAATTACGATTATACCCAAGAGTAAGGAGTATGAAGATTTATTAAGGTTGTATCCACCAGTAAAAGCTAAAGAGATATTACCTGATTGGTGGAAAAATTTAAAACCAGGTAGTTATAGAGAAAGTTGGAAAGACTCACATCTCAATATCCCTTCAGGAGATGAATTTATTACAGCTAAAAAATGTCCTGCAATACAAGATTATTTTGGCGAGGGTATTGTATTACCTTTATGGGGTAAACTTTATATAGGCACAGAAAAAGTAGATGGTAAAGATTTTACCTATGCCGCTTTTACTTCTGACACTTATCATCAAGAAAAATTATTAGGCGCACATACTGAACACCAAGTAGGAGATATGCCTATAGGTAAGACACCACAAGGAACTATATTAAAACTAGGTATGCCATATAAAATATTAGTCCCTGATGGTTATATTGTTATGTATCAAGATCCATTTTACAACTTCAGAAATGATATAAGAATGCTTACTGGAGTAGTTGAAGCAGACAAATGGGGCTATGTTGCATTCCCTTTTTCTATTGAAAATTATAATTGTACAATAGAAGCAGGTACACCATTAGTTTATGTACACGTATTTAAAAAAGAAGATATTAAATTAAAAGTACGCAAAGGTACAAAAAAAGAATACGATGAAAATTATTTAGAAAAGTCAAATTTTGTAATTAATGAAAACTTTATAACAGGTTATAAAAAACAACCTAAATTTTATAAACAACATAAAATATAGATACCTCAATTAAGAGCATGTTATAATGTCTTTTATGGATTATTTAATAGGATTTTTATTAGGTTATTTTTTAAAAGAAACTCTACAACTTATTAAAAGAGTAAGTCAATATGACTTAAATAATCGTATGTATGACGAGGAATGGGATTTTCTATCCCACGATGACCTACCATAAACATGAGTACTAACGGTAACGGCTTTACTCAAAAGGAATTATTAACTATGGTCATTGAAAGACTTGACAAACTAGAAGAAAAACTAGATAACAAATTGGACAAAACAGAATTTTACAAAGTACTGGGATTAGTTGCTACGGTTGTATTGATCGTTGGTAGCTTATCTATGCAATGAAGGGTTACAAATTGTATTGGAATATATCTAAACGTATGATAGCTGTCTTTATAGCACAAGCATTAAGTGTTATAGGTGCAGGTAGTCTTGTAGGTATAGATGTATTTAGTTCTGCACTACTAGCAGGATTACTTGGAGTAGCTAACGTACTAGAAATCTTAGCAAGAAAATATCTTAATGATGGACAACTTACAATGGAGGAAGTCAACCAGGCATTCGGTATTCTCGATAGTAAAACACATAATGATATGAACGGGAGAGGAATAGATCATGGGTAGTGACGGTTGTTGCGGTGGTGGTTGTTGCGGAACTAAGTAAGTTCCGTGTTATATAAATTTAATAGTCTAGTACGGATATGTATCGTACTTTTTCTTATAGTTCCTATTCCTGTATTTGCAGAAGAAGTACCTAATGAAGTTACTATCAATGAAGCATTTGAAGATAGTACATACGAAACAGGTTTAACTATAAGCGGAGGTAGTACTGCTGCGTATATTTACTGTAATGAACAAGGTAGGTATGGAACTACAGGTTGTTCACTAGCTTTACAAAGTGGTACTTATCTATTTGAATTTGCAGAAGATGTATATGAAGTAGGATTTCTAGTTGGTGCAGTAAATAATACTTATGATGTAAAGTATTACTACTCTGATGAAACAGATGAAACTATAAACAATGCAGCGCAATCTTGGGGAGAAGACGGCAATGCTATGTATGATGATTTTTACAAATCATTTACTGATTACAACAATGATGAAGCCAACACAGATAAATTTATTACAAAGTTTGAAGTTATATTAACTGATATATCTGTATTAGATACACTTTACTGGCAGTATGTAGAAATACCTGTTACTACAACATCTAGTACAACATCTACTACTACAACATCTACTACTACAACTACCACAACTACAACTGTACCTCCTCCACCTCCTCCTCCACCACCTCCACCACCACCTACACCTGAAGAAATTATTGTAGATGTAAAAGTAGAAGGTGTTGACAAGACCTATACACAAGCAGACGTTAATGATGGAACTATAGAGAGAGATCAGGAACGTATAGATAATGAAAATGAGTACGGTTGTTTTATGACTAACGCACAGATAGAGCGCGGGGATTGTGATATTCCTAAACCCGTAGAAGAAGTAAAAGATGATGACATCGTAGAAGAAGATATTATAATTGTAGAAGATGAACCAAAAGATACCGAAAAAGAACTTCTCGACAATGATGTTGTGGTACCTGATGTGGTCATTCAAGATGAAGATAAAGAACTTACAGATGAAGAAGTTATTAAAAAGGATATACAAGAAGCTATTGATACCATTGAAGAAACTATTGTCATTGAAGAAATAGTCATTGACATTCCAGAAGATATTGTAATAATTATAGAGGAAGGAATAGATGAAGATATTATACCGATTGATAAAGAACAAGATATTGTCGAGCAAGACGTTCCACCGATTGTGGAAGACACTATTCCTAAAGAGTTGGTTGAAGTACCAGTTCAAACAGAAGATGTAAAAGAACTTACAGAAGAAGAAATACAAGAGGAGATTTCACAAATAGAAGACATTGTGAATATACCTGTTATAGAAGAAGATGTTGAAAGTTTAACAGAGGAGGAATATGAAGAAGCAAAAGAAGAAGCAATACAAGAGTATGTACAAGACCTTACCGAAGAAGAAGTTGTTGAAGTCCTTGACGAAGTAAACGATGTTGGAGTACAAAACCTTGACCAAGCTACGCAGGAAGTACAAGATGTTGTGCAAGCTGTTGTTGAGGAAGCTATTGCTGATGTACAAGAATTAACAGAACAACAAGTAGAGACTGTTGCAGAAGTTTTAAATTTAGATAAAGCAGAAGACGTTGCTATTGTCGCAGAAGCAGTTAAGAATGATGAAGCAGTAGCAGAAGCAGTAGAAGTATACGTTGCTAAAGCTGTAGAAAATAAAGATGTAGAAGACTATACACTTGCCGATGTAGTTACAGAAGTACAGACAGAACAATTCTTAGCAGATCCTATAGGTTCTTTTATAGATATACAAGTACAAGACATAGACCTTACTTCTTTAGGTAATGATATGACTGATGACCAAAAAGAAAAAGCACAAGAAGTTGTGGTACCAGTTATCATAGCTTCGCAAATTATAGCTAGTGTCTCGGTAGTACCAGTTAGAATAAGAAGAACATGAAATACATTAAGAAATTTATCAATTGGTTAGGAGAGATCCTTAAAGAAACATTAGCACAAACCTTTACATTACTTGGTTTTTTTATAGCATGGCTAACCCTTACTGGTACAGCTAAGGACATAGTTGGTATTGCTATACTTATATCATTAGGTTTATGGTTACTAACAATAGGTTTACGTAAAGATAAACCAGAAGCAACAAACAAAAAGAAAGCGAGCAGGTAATGCCTTACAGCAAAACAGGGAAGAAAAAAAGATATACTTCCAAGCGTAAGAAAAAAATGACTAAGTAATAGTCTAAAGGATAGAATATGGCAATAGAGTACAGAGGAGAAAAGTTCTCTGGTTACAACAAACCTAAACGTACACCTAAAGCTAGTAAGTCACACGCTGTACTAGCTAAAGAGAACGGTAAGGTTAAGTTAATCAGGTTCGGACAACAAGGCGTTTCAGGGGCGGGCAAAAAAACTGACGCTAAGTCTAAAGCAAGACGTAAGTCTTTTAAAGCCCGACACGCGAAGAACATAAAGAAAGGCAAAATGTCTGCAGCTTATTGGGCAGATAAGGTAAAGTGGTAACATGGCAAAAAAAAGTAAACCCGTATGGGACAAACCAAGACCTAGTGGATTAGGTAAAAGCAAGAAGCTAACACCTGCACAGAAGTCTAAAGCTAAAGCAAGAGCTAAAGCTAATGGTCGTAAGTACCCTAATATGGTGGATAATATGTGGGCAGCAAACAGATAATATATTTTGAAAGTATCTTGTCCTAAATGCGGACAACCACTTGAAGTACAGGTAAAACCTTATAAATTATACTGTACAAACCCTGATTGTTTAGACTATACTAAGATAAACAGGGAGACTGAATGAAGATACAAGTTGTAAGAACACAGTTTGGCATTGACGCTACCAATGGAATGATGTTCATTGACGGTAAGTTTGAATGCTACACACTAGAAGACCAGTACCAAGCAGTAAAAGTAATGCACGAAACCTGCATACCAGAAGGTACATATCAAATTAAATTCAGAAAAGTTGGCGGATTTCACACTAAGTACAGCGCAAGATATAAGAATGCACACTACGGTATGCTTGAATTACAAGATGTACCTAACTTTAAATACATATTAGTTCATTCTGGCAACACCGATGAGCATACTTCGGGTTGTATATTGACAGGAAATACTCAACAAGATCTTGACTTAGGTAAAGACGGTATGATTGGACAGTCACGTAATGCTTATGAACGTATGTATAGAAAAGTATCTGCAGTATTACTACAAGGTAAACCAGTCACATTAGAGGTTAGCAAGATAAATCTCGATGGTTCAAGCGAACCACAACAAAGTTCCGATAGTAAAATGTTACATGCTATTCACGAAAAAGTGACACGCATTGACAGTAAGCTAAGAGGAAAACCTATTATATAGATTGGAGTAATATGAGTGACGAACTAAAGCAACTTGTTGAAAAAGTTGTATGGACATTCATCGAAGCATTCGGTTCTGCTTTGTTGGTTGGACCTGCAATAGACCTTGAAATTACAACACTTGAAGCTGCAGCAATTGCAGGTGGCGGTGCCGTAATAGTAGTGTTAAAAGAGTATGCAAAAAAACAACTCGCAGGTAAGTAAACTTACCGAAACCCAACAGGACGTAGCACACAATAATACAAAGGAGGGTGTTGCGCACCCTAAAGGGTGGGAACCAGGAGTAAAGTTTGATTATAAAACTAAGACTGGAACCATAACATCAAGAGCTACAAGTAGTTCTACTCCAGAGTTTGATGAACTCTTACTAGAATGGGGATTTGATCCTAAAAAATATGCAATAGTTAATGACACATTGCGTGTGAGTACATGGGATATGAATGTAGGTAAGGGAGAAATACATCAGGCATGGGCATACAAAGCACAGATAGTTGCAACAGAAGCAACGATAGATAAAGAAGACTACACCCGTATAGAAAAATGGATACAGTCTTATAAGCGTAAAGCTAAACCTAAAGTAAAGAAAACTAAAGCTAGCTTTTTTGTTGCAGTTGCAGATTTGCAGTTAGGCAAAAGAGATGGCGGAGGTACTGAACTTATTGTTGAACGCTTCTTAGAGAAGATAGATCTTGTACGCGATAGGTATAACTTCCTACGTAAAGCAGGGGTAGAGATGGATCAACTTACTGTTGTAGGATTAGGGGATATTGTCGAGGGGTGCGTAGGATTTTACCCACAAGCAATGGGACCTAACGGCGTAGAGTTAGACTATAGAAATCAAATGAAGTTAGCTAGAAGACTTATTGCTAAAGCATTAGTCGAATGGTCTAAAGACTTTGATGTTGTAGTAGTAGGTGCAGTTCCAGGTAATCATGGAGAGAAACGTACTGATAAAGGTGTAGCACCAACAGGTGGTATGGACAACTATGACATAGAAGTCTTTGAACAAATAGGAGAAATCTTTGCAGACAAACCACAGTACGACCATATAAAGTTTGTCATACCTGATGAACCTCACTTATCGCTAAACGTATGTGGAACAAACATGTCCTTTACTCATGGACATCTTACTGGTTTCGGCGGGACAGTAGAGACGAAGGTTATGAACTGGTGGAAGAACCAAACGTTTGGAGGGTTTCATTCTGGTTCCTCGTCTATCTTAGTGACAGGACATTACCATCATTTTAGACAAGTGCATGATCCACGCACCTGGATACAAGTACCTAGCTTAGATGAGAGTACTTACTTTGAACAGCAAGCAGGTAAGAAAACTAGGCAAGGTGTAGTGACTATGGTTGTCAATAAGAATGGTCATAATAATTTAGAGATAGTTTAAAAAAACGGGAGATAAAACTCCCGCTTTTTACATCTCATAGAATATGGCAGTATTAAATAAGATACTCCAATATAACCCATCACAAATTAAAGTCAAGTAAAAAAAAGACCACCCTCGCAGGAGTGGTCTCTTTTAATTGGGAAGGAGACAACATCGAAGTGTTATCTACTAGACCAATATACCGTGTGCTATAATTAATGTCAACTTATATTTCATTGACATGGGGTTTCCTCCTTTACCCTTGTCCTTGACGGCAAACCTTTTAATTCATTTTTGGGTTTGTCGTTGCTAAATAAGAAATTTTATACTATCCTCTAATTATGTAGTACAATTATATTGGGAGGTATAATGACTGATATACTGACAAGTGATGACTTTATGTTATCCGAACTTAAACAGTCAGTTGCAAAAACTGGCAAAGGTTTTATCGTTGCAAGAAACGGTAAACCTATATTTATAGATAGTACAAAAGAGCTACAAGATTATCTTAAAGCTAACGATCTATATATATACGAGTTTGAGAATTGGAATAATGTTATTCACTATGTGTTTGTACGCGGCGAACGCGGAGGAGACTAAGACGTGCCAAACATTTTTACAGAAAAGAAGGAAATGAAGAAGTGGGCTATCGCTATGGCTAACGCATGCGGTGGTCAAGAAGTATCATGGACATCACTAAAACTCAACACACACAACCCACTTAAAGTTAACCAACTAGCTACACAATTTGTAGAAGATTACAATGAACAGATGTTACAAGCTATCAAGTTAGCTAAGGGAGAGATAGAACTAAAAGATGTAGATAAAGTAGGCGAAGAAGAATAGTGTCACACACCCCTATTACTATAAACTTACTAGAACACAACTTAAAGAAAATAGATATGGCAAAATTAAATCCTGAACGCAGGCAAGTAAAACTATTGTTTACAGATACAAGTAAGCGTGAGTATAAAGTTACTGCAAAAAGTATTACAGAAGCAGAAGAAGTCTTTGATTTAATATATAACACTATGGAACAAAGTGTCACAGATATATTAAGAAAATATAATGTTGGCAAACAAACAAAAGTATGGGTAGAATATACTACCGAAGAAAAAACCGAACTAATAGAGGAGTAACCGATGGGTTGGCAAGACGAATACGATCAAGTAGAAGATAGACTAGCAAAGTTTTGGGAGAACAATCCCAATGGTAGAGTGTATACAGAACACCTATCTATATCAGATGACCACCAAAGTATTGTGGTTAGAGCAATGATTTATAAAGATGTAGAAGACATAAATCCTGTAGCAACAGGTATTGCACAAGACCAACAAGGTCCTAAAGGTGCTAATCAAACATCATGGATTGAAAATGCAGAGACATCTGCAATAGGACGTGGGCTTGCAAACTGGTTCGGCTATACAGCAAAAGCAAGACCGTCAGTCACAGAAATGCAGAAGGTGGAGAACTTGAAGGGTAGTGCGGGACAACAACCTACTCAACAAGTTACCAAGAGTGTAGCTAAAACTAGCAATAGCAATAGTTATACTCCTCCACAATCTGTACAAGAGAAGACACAGGGTGCAGTAGGTAACTTAGATAATAAATCTACAGAGGAAGCACTCGAAGCACTAGGTGTAGAAGTACAGGAAAAGAAAGTAGTTACACAGGGATCTATTGTTCCTCAATGTTTGTCATGTAGTAGTGAGCTATGGGACAACAGAGGAGATAAAGCTAGCGGTAAAATAAAAGAGACTTACCCTGATTGGAAGTGCAAGAACAGAGAATGTGATAACGGCAACCCACGTATCTATTACATGGAAAGTTTTAACGCAGAAAAACAAGCACCTGAAGAATGGTTTATGCCTAAAGTTGCAGTTGCTAAAAGTTTAGATGACGTAGAGGAAGGCGAGATACCTTTCTAATGCAGGTCATAATTAAATTAACAGACAGCGGAGAATTTGTAGACGTTGATTTAAAGAAAGTACCTAAAGGTTTAAAGGTAGAAGTCAAGGAGGAGATAGCAGATGACGAAGCGTGGTTTGAAGAAGAATAATCCATTCGATGGTCCAGGTTACAAAGTAGGTAGTAAAGAGTTTAAAGAAATGGTATTAGGTGTTATGGTAAACAAACACTTAGATCCTGATGAAGACTTTGATGTTACCCTATGACCTACAAACCACTACCTGACTTTCTTACAATACAACCTAGCAAGATAGAAGGTCTCGGTCTCTTTACATTATCAGATATAAATAAAGGTGCAAACCTAGGCATTACGCACATTGAAGATTTCATTACTAAAAAGCTAGACAGAACACCACTAGGTGGTTTTATAAATCATAGCGAAACACCAAACCTTAAACGAGTAGAGGTACAGAGATACCATTATATTTATGCAATCGTTGACATACCTATGGGTAGTGAGTTAACCTTAAAGTATGAATGGTATAAACCAGGAGGAGATAACAAATGACAATGAGAGATGATATATTACAACTGCTTAACGACCATGAGTGGCATTGTGCTACAGAACTAATTGAGTTTGGTTGGTCAGCACGTAATAGAATATCAGAGATACGCCAAGACCATGGAGAAGATTACATACTAGGGGATAAATGTACCATGCACACGCATAAAGGTGGTGTAAGTATGTACAAACTTAATGACCAAAAGAAAAAAGAACAGCTATTGGCTAGACTAGAGGATCAAATTCAGCTACAGTTGTAGTATGAAAGACGTACTCAAAACACAAGGTGGTATAGCTACCTGGAATATGCTTGATAGATGTGAAGGTTTTTTAGAATCTATATTTTATGTAGAAGAAGTTGAACCGAGCGAACGTATTGGTTTCTTTCCATTGGATACTATAGAAGAAAATGATTTAGCTAAGTCAATACTTAAACTAGAACCTGATTTTCCTACACAAGATTGTCCGCATTATGGCGGAGTTAAAGTCGGCATTGTCACAAGCAAGGGTGTAGGAGATCTAACAATATTGCTAGACTTCAATGACTTATATTCTTATGAGTACACACAACGAGGAGTACAATTAGACTACGGACGTTTATATGTTTGGGATATGGAACATTACATTACAAGTTTATCTAATGTATTAAATTCTCCTAAAGCGTTAAAGGAGAGGAAGATGATTAAGAAAGAGGAGTAATGTCCAAACAAAAACAACAGGGGACTAAACTAGAGACATTCGTTGCAAGAATGTTAAACGGAGAAAGAATTGCGGAAGGTGGGAAAAATGATAAAGGAGATGTGTTATTCCAATGGAACGGTACAGACTTTTATGTTGAGTGTAAAGCAAGGCAAAGTCTTAACGTGACACGTGAATTAGCAAAGTCTATCAAGAAGTCAAAGTCGAACTTCACAGCGTTGGTTTGGAAACGCTTGGTAAAAACAGACGGTAAACGCAGACAACCAGACGGCGTACCTGTTGTTGTATGCCTAACACTTGATACATTCCTGGAGATAGTGGAGACCAAAGTCGGCAATAGTTTTTATGATGATCCATTTTGGAAACAACTACCATGACCGATATAGATACCAAAGCTAGACAAGTGGCGGTAAAGATAGAACATCTTATGAGCATGGTTGAGTATGACTACAATCGTGATGAGCCATGCTTAGTATGTAAACAAAAATACAAACATCACATAGACGGACTAGCATGCGAGAGTGATGATAACCCTAAACAGATAGTTAGATTTACAACATCAAGTACAAATAAAAAAATAAAGTTAAAACCTTGACAATCTAAAACACACGTACTATTAATTAATACATAGTGCAAGCTAACTATTACGGGTAACGATTTGAAATTTGAGAATACAATACATAATCGTCACTATAAAAAGTGTGTATCCAATTCTCAATAGTTAGCAAACACTATATCTTTTTGGAAGGAGATAGTATGAATTGTGTTACACCTGAATGTCATAACTTTATTAACATACATAAAGTTAAAAGATATGGACGACCTATCCTTTATTGCAATAACAATTGCTATCAAAGAAATTTTAAACGCAAGTCTAATATAAAATCTACAAAACATTTTGGAGATACCATACGTTGTAAGAATTGCAACACTAAATTTTTATTAAGACATAGCAAACAAGAACATTGTAATAAACAATGTTCTAGAGATTATGAATACAAACTACGTAGAGGAAATAACTACAAAGAGAATAAAAAGAAAACAACACAGGAATTTTATTTAGCAGAGAATGAATACTTTTATAAATTCGGCAGGACAGGTAACAACCTACAAAGATTTCAAACACATAGCAGAATTAAATTAAACATTCTTTATACCTTCACAGATAAGTTTTACAATATTGTTGAGTATGAACGTCTCATTAAAAATTATGTAAAGGAACATAACTTAAAGTATGAGCCACTATTTATATTTGACGGACATACAGAAACAATATGTAAAAGTAAGTTGGACAACCCGCATGCTAAGTGGATTGTTGAATTACTAAAAGATAAAGTCGGACAATAAAAATGTTAGATCGTGGAAGGAGATAACACAATGGTAAACATAGAGGAAGTAACTCTATTAATCAAAACTGATTATGGATTTGCATTAGATGAAGTATTAAGAACTTTACACAATGCAGAATTTGAGAAAAGTAACACAAAGATACTTGACTTCGATAGCAAAGAAGTAGCAACTATAAAGTACAAGCACAATCAATACAAAGTAGAAGGTGTTAAGTACAATGCAGGCGGTGTTAAGTAATGCAACATGAAATTAAATGCCTTGATGACGGTGTAGAGATTGAATATAAATTGACGCTTGCAAGTACATACATTGGAGACAAAGACGAGATTATAAACAAAGAAAAAGTAATTGAGTTTCATGAGTTGTATGAATTTGATTTTGAAATAGTTGAGTATCCAATGTCTCAAAATTATGTAATGGTACATTTTAATATTTATGAAGGCGAAAGAGAATATCAAGCAATGTATTACTACACACAAGAGACCTATGAACAGATGACGGCACTAGAAATTCTTAGGGATTTTTTTGGAGACGAAGTATCTAGTACACCAGGTTATAAAATAAATAGTTATTGGGATAGTGATAGAGTTGTACAACTAGAGAGAACGTATCCCTTCATAGCTGATAAGAATAAGTTAAAAGAATATAATTCGATAGGAATATGGGGTAACAATGGATAAGTTTGATGAATGGCTAGCGGAATGCCCAATATCATTCTTTACTAAAAGTGATAACGGCGACCAGATAACCCTAACTTTTAATGTAGGAGAATTAGAGGAGAAAGAATAATGGCTAAAGAATTTACTTGCTTAGTAGAGTTATCCTTCGGTGGTAATAACTACGAGGCAGACAACGTAGAACAATACAAGCAAAAAGTTAAAGATAATTTCTTACAAGAATTTAATATAACTTTAAATGATGATGAGATAAGTTGCATAGAGGAGAAGTAATAATGCCTTTAACTAAAAAACAAATACAAAAGATAAGTGATAAATGTAATCATAAAGTTATAGCAAAATTTGAAATTGATTTTCATTTTGATGTTGGACTTTTAAATCATCAATCAATAGCCGATTTTGTGCAAGTTGAATTAGAAACTGAATACACAAAAGAAGCTGTTATAAAAAGTTTTTTTACAGAAGAAAACTATAAAGAACTTGTTGATTGGGAAGGTAATTATTGTGATGATTGCGTAGATGAATAC
>MDTC01139887.1_pt1 | contig 36210 bp, 35 predicted proteins | sample 811181 | NCBI WGS metagenome assembly MDTC01 (sample SAMN05326644, study PRJNA326480) | marine metagenome | isolation source: seawater | place: Pacific Ocean: North | collected 2011
AGTTAATTTAGGATGTGCTACAGGCCACCCAAGCTTTGTAATGAGTAACTCGTTTACAAACCAAGTGCTTGCTCAAATTGAGTTATGGAACAACTCTAAAAACTATGAGAACAAAGTATACATGCTTCCAAAAAACTTAGATGAAATGGTTGCTAAACTTCATTTAGATAAACTTGGAGTAGAACTTGAGAACTTATCACAAGACCAAGCTAGATATATTGGTGTTAAGGTCAATGGACCATACAAACCAGAATATTACAGATATTAAGCCTTAACTGGCTCTATGGAAACAATAGATTTGTTGTTTGATTTCTTTTTGAAGCTAACAATACCGTCAATTTTAGCGTGAAGTGTATGATCCTTTCCAATGTAAACGTTTTCTCCTGGATTATGGACAGTTCCTCTTTGCCTAACAATTATATTACCAGCCTGAGCAAATTGTCCACCAAATATTTTAACCCCAAGACGTTTCGACTCAGACTCTCTACCATTTTTTGAACTACCAACTCCTTTTTTGTGTGCCATAACTAATTATTTTTTTGCAGCTGTTGTTTTCTTTGTAGCTGTTGTTTTCTTTGTAGCTGCTACCTTCTTTGTAGCTGTTGTTTTCTTTGTAGCTTCCACTTCTTTTTTTGGAGAAGTCTTTTTCTCAGTTATAGCTTGAATGATAATTTCAGTTATTGCCTGTCTATGACCATTTTTAACTTTATAGCCTTTTCTTCTTTTCTTTTTAAATACAATAACTTTATCATCTTTTTTATGAGCAATAACTTTAGCTTCAACTGAGGTGCCAGATAGATTTGGTTTACCAACCTGTACTTTCTTTCCGTTATCAATAAGTAAAACATTATCAAAAGAAACTTTGGACCCTTCCTTAGCATCAATTCTGTTAACAAAAAGTTTTTGATCCTTTGATACCTTAAATTGACTACCCTGTATTTCAACTACTGCGTACATAGATATTTTTGAATTGCAAAATTATACTTTTCTTTAATATTAACAAATGATTTAAGCTAAATAACTTAAATAGATTCTAAGCAATTAATGAGTATAAATATAAATTTCCTTGAATTCCCCCTTGATATTTATCGAAATAATTTTTATCCCATCCAATTAACTTAAATTTTTTATTTAAAATTTTTAAAACCTCCTTATCTGAATTGTTTGATTTATTGGATGGATACAAAAAACATGCGAGATAACAATTATGAGCTTTATTTTTATCCATAAAATCACAATATTCCTCAACTTGTTTTTTATCCATCTCTTGAAATGAAGATGAATTAAAATAAAGGCTAACATTCAAGTTATTTATGTCCTTTAATGATGTATTTTGACAAACTAGAATTTTAGAATTTGAATTATTAGTATTTACGTCAATCATTTCAGTATTATCATCAGAAAAATACTCTAAACTTTGTCTTGCTATGTATGAAATAGGAAATTGCTCTAACAATATAAATTTTGAGGGTGTTTGATAGCTTTTCATAAGCTTATACTCAAAAAAAGAGTGAATAATTGAACCAACACCTCCTCCAATATCTACTACATTATTTTTAAATAAGTCATTTATACTAAGATCAAGGTTTTGAAATTCTATAATTTTTTCAATCATATCTAAATAAATTGAACCTTTGGTATAAGAGTGGGGTATTAAATTTGAGTTAACTTCAACAGTCCTTAATATATTCGAATTTCTTGTTTTTCTATCAATTTTATTTGAGATAAATTCTAATAGTTCAACTTTCGAGAAATCATCATTTTTTAGGTGATAAAAAAAATTTTTTCTAATTTTTTTTAACTGATAATAGACATATGTTTTTTCTAAAAACTTATATATAAAAGGAATTTTAAAAATTTTTCTTAGTAATGGTCTGGGTGTTATTTTTGGAGTATCACCAAAACCTCCTGAATTTAAAATATATTTTTTTCCATAATACTCAAAACCATTTTTTTCTATTTCATTACAAATTGAGTGTACATAGTTTTTCCAATATTCACTTGGTTTTATATCTGAATTATGATATTCTAATTTTAGTCTCTGATATAACTTGACATTATGTCTAATCATAATTTATTAATTAAAATTCAATCCAGTTTTGGTTATTAAGAGACCAATCTACAACTTGTTTGATTCTTTCAGATAATTTTATAGAGGGTTTCCAGCCTAGTTTTTCCATTTTGTCTCCTGATAAGGAATATCTTAAATCATGTCCAGGTCTTGAAGAATGAAAATCGACCATCTCATAATTAAGTTCCTTTCCTTGAGAATTTGCAATAATTTGTGCAAGTTCTAGATTATTTATCTCTTCAGCTCCAACAATATTAAATTTTGGACACTTTGCACCTCCAAAATCAATTTTATACTCAAAATTATTTGAAAGCAAGAAGTATATTGCCTCTGCTACATCCTCAGCGTGTATGTAGTGACGAGAGCCTGGAATTTTTTTTGACTTATCAGAGTGAATAGTAACGGTTTCTCCATCTCTTATTTTTTTTATGCACATAGGTATAAATTTTTCTGGATGTTGTCTCTCTCCAAAAACATTCATTGTATGAGTTATATAAACTGGAAGTCCATATGTGTTTTCATATGCTACAGATAGCTCTTCTCCTCCAGCTTTAGTGGCACTATAGGGATTGGTAGAATTATATCTGTCATTTTCTTTATAGTCAATACCATTTGGTGCAGGCCCAAACACTTCATCAGTACTAAAATAAATAAACTTATCTAATATATTTTTTTCGTTTTGTCTCCTAGCATATTCAAGAATGTTTGCTGTTCCTACAACATTGTCTAAGACAAATTCCATTGGATAGTCAATACTTCGGTCAACATGAGAGCCAGCGGCGAGGTGAAGAATAATGTTTATATCCCCTAATTCTCTGATAATCCAAGGGTTAATCTCAGATTTTAAATCATGATAAATCACTTTTACTCTAGATCTTTGTTTATCATTTAAACTAGACAAAATATTATCAAGTCTATTTAAATTGCCACTGTAGTCAAGCCTATCCAGAGAAACAAGATTCCAATCTGTGTTTTTTAATAAAAAATAAATTAAATGATGGGCAATAAAACCTGCTCCTCCTGTTATTAAAACTTTTTTCATTTAAGATAAATTTTTTATGTGTTTAGCTAACTGATCTTTTGGTTTCCAATCAAGTAATTCTAATAAATTATCATTTTTTCTCAAAGTCTTCTTGTAATTACCTGGTTGGTCAGGAATAAATTTTGACTTGGCTCCGAATCTTAATCTAAACATTTCAAATAGCTCATTAACACTATAGTTATTTCCAGTACCTAATTCCCAACCATCCTCTTGAGAAATTTCTGAGAAACCTATTTTAATAAGTCCATCTACAATATCATGAACATGAGTGAAGTCTCGTCTCTGCATTCCATCACCAACAATTGGAAGAAGATCACCTTTAAGTGCTTTAGTTGTCCAGATTCCAATAACATTACCGAATTTTTCATCTCTATTCTCTCTTGGTCCATATACATTATAAAATCTGGCAATTTCAACTTTTAAGTTGTAGCTTTTTCTATAAAGCTTACATAATTGTTCTCCAAGAAACTTGTACATTGCATATGGTGAATCTTCTGGGCTAAAATGCCTTGATGATGAACCAGCGTATACTACTTTGACATTGTTTTTCTTTGCCCAATCCATAACTTTCATAGTACCTTTAACATTTACTCTAAAATAGTCTACAGGATCTTCAAAGGATGGTTGAACTCTAGCTTTAGCTGCAAGGTGATAACAAATATCAATTGACTCACTAATGCTTGAAATATTTGTAATATCATCATTAATATAATGAACACCTTCTAATTCATTTTCTTTTTTTCCAAATGAATAATCATCAATTGAAATAACATTATGACCTTGAGACAAAAGTTTTTCAGCTAAATTTGTACCAACAAATCCAACACCTCCTGTAATCAATATATTCTTCTTTTTACTCATAAATTATTTTAAGTATTTGTTGTTTTCTATGTTTAGAATTAAAATTTTTATTATAAAATTTTTTTGCATTTGTTCCCAAAATATTTAGTTCAAAATCTGACTTATGTGCAAAATTATTTATTTTTTTAACCAATTCTACATAATCATAATTTTCTACTACTAGACCACAATTTGATTCAATGATAAGTCTCGCGCCTTCACCATTTAAAACACCAATAATTGGTTTACCCAAAGCCATATATGTCTGAAGTTTTGCAGGAACTGTTTTTGAAAAAATTTCATCTTTTTTCAAAGATAGAAATAATGCATTTGCACTTCGAGCAATTGTCGGTATTTTATCAATTTTAACCTGATCTATAAACGTAGTTTTATTTATTAAGTCTTTTGATTTTAACTCGTTCAAAAACTCTTGCTTAGTTCTTCCACCTCCAACAAATATCCAGTGAATGTTATTGTCTACAGATTCAATTGTACTAACAAGAGACTTTAGGTTCTGAGATTTTCCTAGATTTCCTGTATAGATTATGTTAAATTTATCACTATTAACATTAATGTTATAGTTTTTTTTAACTTGATTTTGTTCTACAACTTTATCAGCCCAATTTGGAAAGTATATAACTTTGCCATTATATCTTTTTTGTATTATTTTAACCAAGGGTTTAGAGCTAACAAGTATACTATCGTACTTAGAATAAATCCATTTAACTATTGACTTGATTAGTTTATTAAAAATTTTTGATTTAACTACACCAACTGCTTTTAACGATTCAGGCCATATATCAAGATCCCAAAGAATTTTTTTGGATTTATGAAATAATGAATATAAAATTGGGTGAATGCTAATTAAAATTGGGCTTGTATGATGAACAAAAATAACATCATATTTTTTTTTAAAAATTGCAATATATAAAGTGAATATTGAACATGAGATAAAATAAGATAAGTAATTAACCAGAAGCATAAAGTTAGATGCATTACCTCTTGGTATTAGAAGAAGCCTATTTATCAATATTTTCTTGTAAATTTTGTCTGAATAACCTGTAATTATATTTCCAGATGGATAATTTGGCAGGCCTGTAATTACCCGTATATGATTTTCTTGAGATGATAACCACCCAACTATCTCATTAATCTTAAATTGTTCAGGATGAAAGTGGTTTGTATAAATTAAAACTCTTTTTGCCAAACTACTCTATTTACATAGTTTATATAAGATAAGATGATTCTTTCTACCTTGATTGATATATTAGGGTAATTATATTCAGGTACTTTAAGTACATTTCTCTTATCTCCAATCTCTTGATCCATTACTGAATCTAATCCTTGTAAAATTCTATTTTCATCTAAACCTGTCATAATAACTGAAGTTTCTTGCATGGCCTCATGTCTTTCATGTGTTTCACGAATATTAAGTGCTCTAAAGTTGAGTATTGAGGATTCCTCAGATATTGTTCCACTATCTGATAAAACAACTAGAGCATTCATTTGTAATTTATTGTAATCTAAAAAACCTAGGGGATCAATTAAATTAATAAGTTTATTCAAATTAGGTTTGTTTTTTATTATTTTGTTTTTTGTCCTGGGGTGAATAGGGAAAACTATTGGTAAATTATATAATTCAGCTATTTTATTTAAAGAGTTAATTAATTTTTTAAAGTTTATTTCTGAGTCTATATTTTCCTCCCTGTGAGAAGAAACTAAAAAATATTTGTGCTTTTCAATATTTAATCTCTCTATTATTTTTGATTTATTAATCTTGGTTAAGTTATCTTGAAGTACCTCATACATAGGCGATCCAATTTTTATAACTCTATCAAGAGGTAATCCCTCTTTGATAAGATTTGAAGATGCATTACTACTATACGTCAAATTTATATCGGATAGATGATCAACTAATATTCTGTTTGTTTCTTCAGGGACTCTAAAGTCAAAACAACGATTACCAGCCTCATAATGAAATATAGGTATCTTTTTTTTCTTAGCAGATATAGCAGACATACAGCTATTTGTGTCCCCAAGAATAAGCATAGCATCAGGGTTAATCTTATTAAGAATTGGATCAATTTTGATTAAAATTTCTCCAATTGTTACGGCTGGACTTTCTTTAGCAGCATCAAGAAAGAAATCAGGTTTTGGTATACTTAAATCGTTAAAAAAAACTTGATTAAGATTCTTATCATAATTTTGACCTGTATGAATTAATTTATGATTAATAAATTTTGAATTAGATAGTCTCTTTATAATAGACGAAAGTCTAATTATTTCAGGTCTAGTACCAACAACTGTAACAATATTAAGTTTTTTCATAAGATAAAATTAAACTTTTTCATAAAAAGTATCTGCATTATCATCATTATAGAATTCATTAGTCCAAAACAAAGTAGTTAAAGGGGTCTTTCCTACATTTAATATATTATGTGTAGTCCATACAGGCATGTCTATATATTCTGGTTTGTTACCTGATAATTCAAAAGATATTCTTTTATCTGATCCAATTTTTCTTAATTCAATTTTTGCTTTACCAGAGATTACTATAAATCTCTCAATTTTTCTAGTGTGAAAGTGATTACCTCTAGTATAATCTTCATTTGTTATTGAATAAGAGTACTGTCCTTTGATATTAGATCTAAGAACCTCAGAAAAACTACCTCTTTCATCAACCATAATTTTCAATTGTTTTGGATAATATGATTCTAGATTAATATAACTGTGAAAAGTCTTAAATAAGTCAAAGTTAAATTGTGATTCAATTGAAGGGATTACTCCTGAATAAAAATATTCGTCATTGAAAGATTCAATGATTTTTTTAACCTTACTTACACTAATTTTTATATCAGGTTTTACAATCTTTTTGCTTTGTTCTTCATTATAAATTGATTCTATAATTTTTAAAATTAAGTTATCAACATAAATAAGATTAACCTGATTGTCTTCTATTATTTTGTTTGCTTTACCTATAATTGAATTAAAACAAAATGTTGCAATGAATGAATTGTAATTAGGTTTACAAAATGGTCCAAAGACATTTGGGATAATTAAGCCAACAAACTTAAAATTGTTTTTGTTAGATTCATCTAAAAATAAAATTCTAGAGTCTTTTTTGGCATTTCCATAAGCAGTATCAATATCTTCTTGGGTTGAAGATGCAAAAATTAATTTTCCTCTAAAATTAACTCTATTAATAGATTTAATAAGTTTCTTAGTCAGAAGTAAATTTTGATCATAGAGCAATTTTTGATCATCTAAACGATTAACCCCAGATAGATGAATTAATACATCTGCATTATTAACTAATCTATCAATTATTGAGTCATCTTCGAAATATTCTTTTTTAAAATTAAGTAGAGTTAAATCTTGAAATTTATATTTAATTGAATTGTATAAATGGTATCCAATAAAACCTTCACTACCAGTTATTAATACTTTCAAATTTATTGAATTATAGTTCAGATTTAACTTCAGGAAGATTTAATAAAATTTTGATTAATTCTTCCTTATTTAACAGATGTGTATTACTAGAATTATATTCATCTAATACATTAATATTTGTGTTACCATCAGAATAATATTTTTCATAATTAAGTGATCTTGCATCAGCTTTTATTCTATAATAACCTCCAAGATCCTCAGCCTTAGACATTTCTTCTTTTGTCACAAGAGTCTCATGCATCTTTTCACCATGTCTAATTCCTATATTTTTAATTTTGGAACTAGACTGAAAAATATCAATCAAAGATTCTGCAAGCACTTTAATTGTTGCAGCAGGTGATTTTTGAATAAATAAATCCCCTTGATTTCCATTTTTAAAAGCATAGTCAACAAGTTCAACAGCGTTAGTTAATGACATCATAAACCTTGTCATTTCAGGATTTGTAATTGTAATATCACTTTTAGATTTAATTTGATTAATAAACAGCGGAATTACAGAACCTCTAGAACCCATTACATTTCCATATCTTGTTCCACAGAAAATTGTTTTATCATTATTCAAAGTTCTAGATTTAGCTATCATTACTTTTTCCATTAATGCTTTTGTCATACCCATAGAATTAATCGGATATGCTGCCTTATCAGTGCTTAAAATAACAACCTTCTTAACATTATACTCTTCTGCTGAACTTAAAACATTATTGGTCCCGATAATGTTAGTTTTTACAGCTTCAATAGGAAAAAACTCACAAGTTGGAACTTGTTTTAAAGCTGCAGCATGAAAAATATAATCAACTTTTTTTACTGCAGTAGAGACTGCATATTTGTCTCTTACATCACCGATATAAAAATTTACTTTATCAGAGTTTAAACTTTTCCTCAAGTCATCCTGTTTTTTTTCATCTCTACTAAAAACTATAATCTCAGAAAAATCATTATTTTTTATTGTCTTTTTAAGATAAGTGGTACCAAATGATCCTGTTCCCCCTGTAATTAATAATTTACTTTTTGACATATTCTTATTTATTGATTTTGAATGACTTTTTGAAACTTTATTACTTCCTTTACTATTTCCTCTAATGTAGATTTCGGCTCCCATTTAATTAAATTATAGATTTTCTCAATACTAGGAACTCTTCTTCTCATATCTTCAAATCCACCATCTGGATATATTTGCTCATAGGGGACAAGGTTGATATCTGTATCTGTAGCCAAATTGGTCTTAATCATATTTGCAAGATCTATCATAGATATTTCCCTATTTGAACCTACATTTATTACTTCACCATAAGATTGTTTAGCTCCCATTAACAAAATCAAAGCATAAACTACATCAGAGACATGACAAAAACATCTAGTTTGTTTACCATCTCCGTAAACTTGAATATTTTTATTAGTCAAAGCTGCTTTAATCATTTTTGGAATTACCATCCCATAATCTGCTGATTGTCTTGGCCCAACAGTATTAAATAATCTAACAACTACTACTGGAAGCTGTGAGGTTTTATAATATGCTAAAGCTAAAAATTCATCTAAAGACTTTGCATTTGCATAAGCCCACCTGTGAATGCTTGTTGGCCCTTCAACTCTATCTCCATCTTCCTTGAAAGGAATATCTAGACTTTTTCCATATACTTCACTTGTGCTTGTTATTAATATTTTTTTTTCAAATTTTGATGCATACTTAAGAACTATTGCTGTTCCTTGAAAAATATTTTCTATAGTGTGAATTGGTTCTCTCATAATAAGATCAACACCTACAGAAGATGCAAGATGATACACTTCATCTACTTCTTGAATTAACTTCTCCATCAATTTCTCATTCATAATCGAATCAATAACTATATTAAGTTTTTCATTATCCTGAACTGCTACCAAGTTTTCCATCTTTCCAGTTGATAGATTGTCTATTACCGTAACTCTTCCACCTTGAGCCAATAATCTTTCCGTTAAATGAGATCCGATAAAACCTGCTCCACCGGTAACTAAATATTTTCTTTCCATTTTAATTAATTAATTGATTGATTGATCAACAACTCTGCTAAGTTTTTTTAATGATTTACTGCTTAAAAATACATTTTTAGCCAATAAAAATCCATTTTTCGAAAGCTTTTTTCTCAACTCAAAATCTTTTATTATTGTAGATAACGCCTTCTCTAAAGCCAAACTATTTTTAGGTTTAACCAATAGTGCACTATCTAAATCATTTAAATAATTTGGTATTACTCCTACTGCTGTTACGATTGAAGGTAATCCACATGCTAAAGCTTCAATAAGTGCATTAGGCATTCCCTCTTGCCATGAAGGCAATATAAAAACATCACTCGTTTTAATAAATTGTTTAATGTGACTAAAATCAAGCCATCCCTTAAATATCACATCATTAGTTAAGTCATTTATATTTATGAACTTGTTAGCATCACTCAATATTTTACCATCTCCTATAAATATCATATTAAACCTAATCCCTCTTTTTTTTAGATTCTTAAGAGCTTCAAGAAGTTCGATTACACCCTTTTCTTTCTCTAACCAACCAACAAATAGAATTTTTAAGTCATTTTCTCTTGGACTAATTTTCCTTTCTTCTCCTATCTTAAATAAATCTTGGGTAGCTGTCCAGTTATTAATAATCTCAATTTTATTAGGAGATATTTTTAGTTGTTCTTTGGCAAATTTCTCCCATATCACACCTTGAGCAAGAAATATAGCTGATCTTCTAAACATAAACTGTATTAAACCTAAAAAAAAATTTGATTTATTAGCTTGATTTATTAGATTCCCTGCCCTTGGAAAAATTAGTGATGGTATTTTAAACAACTTTGCAATAATAATCATTAATCCTTTTTCTACTGCACTAGCTCCATCTGAGCAAAATATTAAAATAGATCTTGGTTTATAGTAGTTTAGAATAAAGGGAAATCTAATAAGTCTATAGGCAGCATAAAAAGACCTTATAAAAATATTAGGAGGAGGATTTGAAATTTGAGAAGAGTCAAGTGTTATTATGTTAAAAGAAGAAAATTCTTTAGATTTTAGTAAAATTTCACATGATTTGGCAATACCTCCATAAATTTTCTTTTTGGATTTAGGGAAAGAACCAACAATTAGGATATTAGATTTCTTCATAAACTAGAATAAATTTTCAAATGACTCAACCATCTTATCAAGAGAAAAATTTTCTTCAGAAAATCTTCTTGCATTTATTGCCATTTCATTTCTTCTTTTAATTGATAGTTTATTAAAAGATTCAATGGCCTCAGAAATCGAAGGTGGGAATTTAGGATCAAATAAAATGCCCCTTTTACTATTTAAAATTAATGGATGGTCACAGACATTAGACGCAATAACACAACATCCTAATATCATTGCTTCACATATAACATTTGGCAAACCTTCGTATATACTTGGATGAATTAGAGCATCTGTTGAATTATATAATGAATTTATATCTTTTACCTCTCCAATGAAATTAAATTTCCTACCTAGATTAGGATTCATTTGGAGATACTCTTTCATATTATTTTGCATTATTACAGATCTTCGATCATTATCTTCCCTTCCTGCCCAAACTACATTTGGCAACCAGCCATGTTTATTTAAGAAAATATTTAAGCCTTTTAATAAATTTACTCCATTTTTAGGATAAGCTATTCTCCCAACTATTAGCAAGCTTTTTATTTTTCCATCATTTGTTGAATATTTAGGCTGCATCTTCTCCACATTATATCCATTCCATATTGTAAAAGATTTTTTAGCTAGACCTAATTTCTTTTGCATAATTTTTGTCTCAGTATAACTATTTGTAATAACGGTATCGCTTAATAAGCAGGATATATAGAATAATATTCTCTTATATTTAGGAACAGGAGCAATTGAAGAGCTTAATTCAAAAACTGCAAGTTTTCCTTTAAAAATACCGATTTTTGATATAGCGGAGTATATACTTGGTAAATGCATAAAAGCTACAATACTGTCATAATTACCAATAATTTTTCTAAGACTTAATAAGATATTTAATGCACGTAGTATTTTATTTTTTGATTTAATATTATTTTTAACAGTATGAATCTTTATATTAAACCGTTCGAAATCTGATTTAAAGAAGTTGAAGCTATCATTATAAACAAAGACTTCAACTAAATGATCCTTCTTATATAAACCCTGGGCTAAATATGCTGCAATTCTTTGAGCACCACCAGATCCAAGGGAATCAATGACAATAAGTATCTTCATAACCAAGTATACAATAAACTAGACTAACCCTTTCCAAGTTGCACCATTTTTTGTCCAAAAATGATAACATTTATATTCAGGATTGTATAAATATGAAAAATTTTTATCAACTATATCCTTTGCCCAATATCTATCTTCTTTACCTGCATATTTTTCAGGCATTGGATAATCTGTTAATGTTTTTTTCTCGTAGAAACAAAATGCATTGTGAAGAAAAAGTCTATTTTCAACTTTTGAAAACTTATTTACCTCTTGAGAATCACCGAAATTACTCCATATATAACCAGGTGTAACTTTTTTTCCTCTGTGAATAGGTATTTGTTGTCCAAATACTGCCTTGTGTTTTTTTAAATCTTTTTTCACCTTTTCAAAATTTAACCGAATAATCTGAGTGTGAGCTGAAAGAATTAAAATATAATCTTTTGAAGCAAGGCTTACGCCTTGATTAATCGATTCACCTGGCATATATCTTTCTATATTTTTTATTTTAATACTAGTTCTATTGTTAAAATTTTGAACTACATCCAATGAATCATCTGTTGAATGATTATTTACAACAATGATTTCTGGCTTATCGAAAAAGTCAAGGCAAGATTGAATTGCAAATCCGATAAACTCTGATTCATTTTTATTTCTTATTATTATGCTTATATTATCCATTAAATCTTCCAGTATAATTTGTTCTTGAATCTATTTCTTTACTGTTATAACCTAGACCTTGGTCTTGAAGCATCATTGTTCGATTTTTTATATAATCAGTTAAATTTTTTAGTTGTTCTGGTAAAATTGAAAACTTATTATCTCGTCCTGGTAAATTTTTATCTATAGTAAAGTGTTTTTCAATAATTGTGGCTCCCTCTCCAATTGCAATTTTAGAAGATTCAACACCTTCAATATGGTCACTGAGTCCAATGTTTGGGCACAAACTTTTAAGTTTAAGCATTTTAGGCAAGTTTGCTTCAAAATATTCTCCTGGGTATACTGATACACAATGCATCAAAAACAATTTTGCTCTATCAATCAATTTAACACTTTCTTTAATTTCTTCAAATGTTGAGGTTCCTGAAGAAAGAATTACTATTTTAAAATTTTCATTACAATAAGAGATTAGCTCATGATTCCTTGATTCAAAACTTGGAATTTTTACCTCACTACACCCTAAATCTATGAGAAGCATTGCATCAGGAATGCTGAATACACTTGACAAGAAAGAGATTTCATTCTTTTTGCAGCACTCAATTAAATTAATATGGTCATCTTTAGATAGTTCAGCCTTTTGATATATTTCTCTCCTTCCATCCTTATCCCATTCACCTGGCTTAAGTCTAGAGGTAGACCAGGTTTGGAACTTAGCATAGTCTGCACCATTTTCTTTAGCAGAAAGTATAAATTTTTTCGCTAGATTAATGTCTCCACAATGATTCCATCCTATTTCAGCAATTACTTTTATCATAAATTATTTCTATTATTTCAGACAAATATACCTCATATAGATATTATTAATACAATTTCAAATTTATAAAAGTAGATCCTAAGAGGTCTGAATATCTTGACAGAGAAGTCTGTGAGCCAATTAGGGTCTTTTTGTCATAGAGCATCTCCAATTCTAAAATCACATTATTTGGACATAATTTAATTTTAGGGTCAGCTATAGTTTCAAATAATGATTTAAATTGGTTTTTAATTTTTGATGAACTTAAAAATGATGGATGAGGTTTTATGACTCCACCATCAGGCATTTCATTAATTAATTTTTTAAGCATCATAATCCACTGATCATTCTTTAGTCTTCTCATTGCACACGTTAAACCAATCTTTTTTACTCCAAGTAATTTTGGTGAGTAAAATTGCTTTAAATCATTAAGGTTATCAAGAATGAACTTTTTATTAGAATTAACTTTTGGAAAAACAGACTCATTAATTCCTATAAATGCATGTGCATCCTCTCTGAAATAATACCCTATTTCATCTTCCTCACTAAATCTATTAGTCCAATTAATTTTTATTTTATCATATAAGCTGACCTCATTTGGATTATATGGTTTAATATTCATATATGAGTGCTGTCCTTCTTCAATATATATATGTCCCATACAATTGTTACTTCTAATAACTTTATTTACCTCACGATAAGCCCAAGATGCATAAATAATAAATTTATTACCTCTTATTTCCTTAAGTATTTTCCTGCCAGAGGGGCTGTCCCATAGAATTTTTTCAAAATATCTATCATAATTTCCTCGTTTAAGATTATAAACTGAGAAGTCAACGATACTTGTGTCTGTATTTCTAATTGAAATTATTTTAATCTCACTTTTATTAATTTGATATTTTTCAATTACCAATCTTGAGATAATTGAGGTAACAGGGTTGTTTACAAAAAAAACATGTGTCCAGTTATTTGTTTTTGCATCATTTATTAAATCCGGAATTATTCTTTTTAATTTCATGTATCAGGAGTTTAATAATTTTAAAAATGTCTTCAATTTATACTTAGACCAGAATATAAATGAGAAGACATAATCTATTGCTGATTTATTTCTTGATTTTAATTCTAAATCACTAAGATTTAAAATTTTATTTCTTTTACTTAGTGAAGAGAGATTTTTTTGGAAAGATAATATCTCTTTTTCTGTCATAGTATCAGGATGAAGGCATACTGTCCAAATACCAAATAGTCTTCTCTTTATTTCCCAGAGTTGTTGTGGAATAAAATAAAAACCCCTATAGCTATATGGATTCAATCCAATCCCATCGCTAATTAGCCTTATATTAGTTTCTTCATTTAATGCTTGTAAAGTATTGTGATCAAAACAATGAGCAGGGGCTATCCAAACGGTTGGCATTATTTTATTTTTTTTAAATATTCTGACAGAATTTCGTATCTTTTCTTTTTGAGATTGCAAAGACAACCCCCCAAATTCGCTTCGATCATAAAACGGAAAAATTAATTTGTTTCGATCAACTTTGTGAAATAAATGTTTATAGCCATGCATTGCAATTGACCACCCTTTATTATCCCATACTCTTACTAAATCCCAAAAATTATTATTATAAGATGAATAACAAATAGATTTATCTTCATTCTTTGGTATAACAGCAACAATTGGTTTAACATTGTTATCATCAAGAATCTTTTCAATAATCATCCAATTTTTTAAATTGCAAAATTCACTGGCATCATCTAATCGAATTAGATATTTTGATGGAAAAAAAAACTTATCTCTATTAAACATATTTATTTTCTAAAAACAGAAACTAATAAATTATATATCTGATGATTTTGAATGGATTCAAATTCGTCATCAGCATATTTTTTAAAAAAATTTCTTTGGCTACCATTTATGAAACCTGGAACTGAACAGTTATTCTTATGACTTATTAGAAAATCATAAATCTCATTTACGGGCTTAATTCTCAATTCATTTAAGTGATTATAGCTTGACAATTCGTCCCATTGATATACATTGGGACAACCTTTGTACCATGTTGAGCCAAATGTTATTGCTTTTTTACCCAAAATTGAAGCTTCAACAGCAACACTGCCCGAAATTGTAGCAATAAATTCAGATTTGTTTATAAGTTCAATTGAATCAAAGCTAGATTTGACAAGTTTAATTCCTTTGATGTTTTTAATTAAATTATAAAACAAAGGGCTTCTCCCTCTTGATCCTCTCATGTTAAAATATAATTGAGAAGGATGCTCCTTGACAACTATATCAATTTCATCAGGAAGAAATTTTCTTAAGCTAGTAAGAACTAAAAATTGATCATGAAAAAACCCTCCATCTGGATTGCTAGTTCTTTCAGGTTCATAATGCAAAGGAAAATAGAGAAACTTTGAGACATCATCTATTGTCTCTTCTGAAAGTTTAATTGATTTAAGTAAATTCTTTTTTCTTAATCTTTGATTTAATATTCTAATCAAAAAGTTATAGTTATATGGATTAATGGGGTTATATATTGATTTTATATGCATTCCCAAATTGTGTTTTATATCTTTTAGATTTTCAACTAATCCTTTCCTAAAAAAATTTAATATTCTATTTCTAAGCTTAGAATTTATTCGCTGGGATTTCATATAAGAAAGCTCATATTTATCACTTCTATTTTTAATTTCCTCAATAAAATTTTCTAATTCATTATTTAGCTTTTTATCAAGCTTTGAAGGTAGCAGAATATCTTTTTTAATTATTTTATCTGTTGTGAGATCTTGTAAAAAAAGTAATGGGACAGGCATCCAATTATTGAATTTATAAGCAGGTATATTCAGATACTTACATATTTCTAATATTAAGTATTTAGGATAATCATGAGGAGCTTCAGCCGTTATTAAAACATCCGGTTTCGAGTCATATATTTTTTTTAAATTCCAAATTAACAGCTTATGAAAATATGTCTCTCTATCTAACCTCCCAAACATTCCATATAAATCTAGTCTATCCATCATTTTTAGACATATATCCTTTGCTCTTAAATAATTTTTTGAAAAAAAGAAATCAATATATTCACCATTATAGTTAATATTCATAATATTATAGTTCCTATGCCTATGCTCTAGGTCCATAACAACATTGTTACCAAAAATATTTTTTGCCTTATTATAATGAATATCATCACCAAGCCATAGGACTGGTTCAGCAATATTGTTTTTATATAACTTTTCAGCAATATTAAACCAGTGGGGTTGGTTTGTAACAAAGTAGATATATTTTTTCATCTATTTTTTTCTTTTTTAGAAATGAAGAAATCTCCTATAAGTAGATGATGAATCCCACATCTTAGAAATGTATCAATCGCATCATTAGGTGAACCTACTATTGATTCACCATGTATATTAAATGATGTATTCATTAACGCTCCAACTCCTGAGACTTTTTCAAAGGCTTTAATTAGTGAATGATATTCTGGATTATCATCCTTATGAACAATTTGAGGTCTGGCTGTCCTATCAAATGGATGTAACCCAGCAGGGAGGTGTTTTTTTGCTAATTTAGTAGAATCAAATCCTACAGCCATAAATCTTGCCTCAATTCCTTTAGGATTAACTATGTAATCTTTTTCTCTCTCAGCTAAAATACTTGGAGCAAATGGCATCCAGAAATCTCTCATTTTTACCAACTTATTTATATGGTGTATTACATCTGGTCTTCTTGGGTCAGCAAGAATAGATCTATTGCCAAGTGCTCTCGCACCAAACTCCATTTTTCCTTTACCGAATCTTGCCACAATATCTCCCTTAGATATATAATCTGCTATCATTTTATCATCAGCATCTCTTAAATTATAATCATTAGTAATCTGATTCTTTATTTCACTTAAAATTTCATCATTTGAGTATGAAGGGCCAAAATAACCATTAGATACAGAATCAATTTTATCGATAGACTTATTATTTTTAATGTGTTCAAGGTATGCTGCTCCAATTGATATAGATTCATCTCCTGGCCCCGGAGGAACAAACAAGTATTTCAATTCATTTGATTCTGAAATTAATTTATTTGCCTTAATATTTTGAGCAACTCCCCCTGACATTACTAAATTAGGAATACCCGTTTTCTTTATACCGTTTGCAATCCACTTTGTCAATAATTCCTCAGTTCTTTTTTGAATTCCATAAGCGATTGCGTCAAATCGTTGTCCTTCTAATTTATCTTTGAAATAAAAAAAGTGATCCTTAATCTCATTTTTGTATTTAAAATTAAGACCATCTACTTGAAGGGTATCAGCATATATTTTATATGCTTCTTTACCATATTTTTCTGAATTATAGGCAGCAAGGCCCATTAACTTATACTCATGCTCAGCTGGTCTCATTCCAAGCAGGAGAGTAGCATATCTATACATTCTACCAATATTACAATTTGATGATCTAGATATTTCTTTCAGTTCTTCTCCCGGTTGGCCAATAGAAACTGTTCCGTTTGCACCATCCCCAAATCCATCCATAGTGTAAACTAATAATGGTTTATTTCTTTGTGGACAGGCCATATAGCCATAGTATGCATGACATTTATGATGATCGTGATGACTAATATTTAATGGATCTGTTCCTAGTTGTTGTGAGACATATTTTACTCTTGCCTTCCACATTCCCTCATTATCATTTTCGTTTTTTATAAGCGACTCATCATATGGAAAATTCTCTTTTTCAACACAATGGGAAAGCACTTCAAGATATTTTGGATTTTTATTTTCATATAATTTTGGATACCAATACTCTTTTTGCTCTTTCCAATAATCATTAATTGTAAGTTTTGAGTTTCTTGAAGTATAAAAATATGCAGGAGGTAGATGTTTCGAAGACATTGCAATTTTGTCAACTTGATTAATTGAAACTCCTGAGTGTTTCAAGACAGTTTTGATAGCGTTTGATGGAAAGCCATAATGATTTTTTTGACGTGAAATTCTTTCCTCTGCAATAGCACATGTTAGCTTTCCATCTTTTACAAGTGCAGCACTTGCATTATGTCCATCGTGAATTCCTAGAATTAACATAATTTATAGATTTAGTTATTTTTTTTCCATAGTCTAGCAAGAGAAATAATCTCTTGAATATCAACTATATTTCTGTTTTGCTTGATTTTTTTTAGAATCCATTCAGCTCTAGATAAATCTTTTTCATCATCAATTACAAGTCTCACATTGTCTATATTATTAAAATTATGACTGTCAACATTCTGAATTTTAAAGTCTGATGAATTTTGATAAAAATACCTTGTTACATGTTCCCTATCTTCTTGATTTTTAGTTAATGATAATAGTTTCTCAAATGCTTTGAGATTAACCACTTCACCTGTCAATCCAGGGGGCACTTTTCTTGGAAAAATATTTGTAGTTAGGTCATTGCAATCTTTAATATGATTAGAAATAAGTTCATCATAAATCTTATAGTCTAGAAAAGGTCTGTCTCCACAAACTCTTAAGAAGTGATCATATCCAAATTTATTTGCTGCATTGAAGGCACGATCAGCAACATCATTTAAGCTACCCCTATAAATATCTATTCCAAAAGAATTTGCAGTTGATTCTATTATGTCATCTTCCGAATTTAATGATGTGGCAACACACATATGGTCAATCAATTTAATATTCTTTGTTCTTTCAATCACTCTGTGAAGCAGAGTCTTTCCAGATATATCAACCATAGCTTTTCCTGGTAATCTAGCTGAACTCATTCTAGAGAAAATAATTGCTCCTACTCTCATTTTATAAACTTTGAATTATTCAAATACTCTTTTTTAACAGGAAATCCTGCATAAACATTGGAAGTTACAGTTAAGCCTATTATTTCTTTTAAATACTTTGGTTTTAACCCATATCCAGGCCTTATGCTTTTAATATGTTCTTCTTTTATTATTTCTCCTTCCTTCAAATCCTTAATAAAGTATAAAGATCTACGAAATTTAAGGTTAGTAAGTTCACTGGATTTTCTTGAATAGTCAATCTTACCTAGAGATTTCCATGCAATATTTGAAGATTCGCATAATTCCTGTAATTCTTTTGGCTCCAAAGAAAAAATATCATCAGGTCCTCCACCATTTCTGTCGAGTGTAAAGTGCTTCTCAATTATAGACACTCCTAATGGGATACTTGTTATTGCAGTCGTGTTTTCAATAGTGTGATCTGAGATACCTGTAACCAAATTAAATTTATTTATTATATCAGGTATTGTATTTAGATTATAATCAGATGGAGGCGCAGGGTATCCACTAACACAATGTAATAGTGCAATTTGATTACAGCCTGAGTCTTTTGCAACAGCAACTGCTTCAGAAATCTCTTCAAGATTAGCCATACCTGTAGATATAATTAAAGGTTTTTTTGTACTTGCTGCGTATTTTATTAATGATAAATCTACTATTTCAAATGATGCAATTTTATATGCAGGAGCGTTTAAATCTTCCAAGAGATCAACTGCAGTTTTATCAAATGGTGAACTAAATATTGTAATTCCTAATTTATGAGCATAATTAAATAAGTCACTATGCCAATCCCAAGGTGTATGAGCCCAATCATATAAATCATAAAGAGTTTTTCCTGTCCAGAGTCCTTCATTAATTTTAAAATCTTCATAATCAGATTTAATAGTTAGTGTTTCAGGCTTATATGTCTGAATTTTAACAGCGTTTGCTCCACATCTTTTTGAATTTTCAATTATTTTATAGGCGTTTTCAATGCTACCATTATGATTAGCAGACATTTCAGCTATAATGTAAGGAGGAAAGTCTTTACCAATATCTATCCCATTAATTCTAATACTTTTACTCATACTTTTTAATAGTTAATTTATATTTATGACCATTCATTAAAAAATAGGCCGGATATCTATCTGGATCCATAATTCTAAGTTTATTAAACTGATTTTTAATTGACTCATTTGGATCAAGAATACTATCTTCTGGTGTTCTTTTTAAATAGTATACATGATTTGAGTCTGGTTTCTGTTTAGAGGCTTTTAATGTTTCAAAAAAAGAAATTGCATAGTCCATAAGTTCAAGTTCGGCTTTAAATAATTTATCGTTTATTTCATACCATAATTCGTGTGAATCAATCTCAATTTTTATTTTTTTATATATATCACCAGTGTCTATTTTATCTTCGGCATCCAAAAGACATATAGTTATTTGACTGTTACCCTCAATTATACTCCAAATGTGAGGGCTCCAACCTCTACCCTTTGGTAAATCACTTGCGTGAATCAAGAGAGTCTTTTTATACATATCTCTTTCTTGTTTTGAAATATATTCATGACATGAAACAAGAAAAAGTATATCTCCTCCAGATATTTTATCTTTATTATTAATTAAATCAATACTGAACTCAGAAGTTTTAGTATTAATCCAATCCCTTATATATGGAACAATAGGATGATTAAAGTCAGTAATGAGTATAGTTATTTTCAATTTATTTAATTTTTATTTTCAGATAGCTTTCTTAACAATTCACTTATTCTTTGATCATCTGAGTTTATTTTTGAAATAATTTCTCTAGACTCTTCAGGAGCATACTTAAATGCAACCCTGAGTATATTCATCCAGTTTATGTTATTTTTTGATCTAATTTTTTCAATTTGATCTATAATTTCTAAATCTTTCATAGTTTATCTTTATTATAATTTTAATCTTTGGTTTAAGTATACAATTATTGATGGTGTTTATTTAATTCTGATAATTCTGGTTGTTTATCTAAAAATGATAAAATTTCTGAACAGCTAAACAAAATTTTTGGATTAAAAAAATTGAAAATTTTCTCAACTAATTTAAAATCTTCTTCCCAATCTACTGTCAATCTAGTTTTTGAATAATCATGACTCAAAGAATAATTTGAAATCTTAAATTTACCACACTCACGAATGTATGGAGTAACATGTTCTCTATCATATTTAGAAGTTGCCTCATTAAATGTTTTTTCAAGGGTTTCAAATGAGAAGACTTCTGTGTCTAGACCTTTTGGAAATGATCGAGGAAAGATATTTGAAGTATAATCTACAGAACTTTTTAAAAATTTATTAATAGTATTATCAACTACTTCTGGATCAATTAAGGGGCAATCCGCTGTTATTCTTACAATATTTTTAACATTATTAATTTTTGCAGCAAAATAATATCTCGAGAGAACATCTTCCTCATCACCTATGAAATAATTTAAGTTTTTAGTTTTAAGAAATTTAATAAGCTGAAGATTTTCTTTCTTATCAGATGTTGCAATAATTAGATCATCAACCAATTTTGATTTAGAGATCCTTTCAATTAAATATTCAATCATTGGTTTACCCATAATTTTTCTCATAATTTTTCCAGGTAATCTTTTTGAACCCATTCTTGCTTGTATTATAACAGCAGTTTTTTTCATCCAATTAAATCTTTTAATGTTTTGATTACATATTTTTGATCTTGTTTAGTCAAAGAGTAAAATAATGGTATTGATAATGCTTCATCATAGAAGGTTAACGCTTCAGAATAATTTTTAGTATTATATCCCTTTTTTTTGTAATAAGGATGAGAAGTTACAGGGATATAATGAACTTGAGTAATTATGCCCTTCTCTCTAAGTTTAATCATGATACTTGCTCTTGATAATTTTAGCTTTTTGAATTCAATCCTTACCACATACAAGTGATGTGAACTATTGTCTCTATCTCCAATTTGAATCGGTTTAAGATTTTTAAAATAAGAAAAAGCATTATCATAATTGGCAACTAGCTCTTTTCTTTTTGAAATAAATTTTGATAATTTTTTTAATTGAGATCTTCCCAATGCACACTGAAAGTCAGTTATTCTATAGTTAAAGCCTAGTTCCTGCATCTCATAATACCATGGGTTAATTTCTCCATTTGTAGTACTTTGATTTTTATTTATGAATTTATCATCCAGTTTATTTATTCCATGGCTTCTGAGTCTTAGTAAGGTCTTATAAATAGAATAATTATTAGTTGTTATCATTCCGCCTTCTCCAGCTGCAATTGACTTAACTGGATGGAATGAGAAACCTGTCATGTCAGAATATTTACATGACCCAACCATTGATCCATCTTTATACTTTGAACCTAAAGCATGTGCAGCATCCTCTATTATTGATAAATTATATTTTTTAGCTAATGTAAATATTGATTCCATGTCGCAAGGAACTCCAGCATAATGAACTGGAATAATGGCCTTAATATTAGAGTTGATGCTTAAAGTATTTTCTAACTTTTTTGGACATAAATTAATGGAATTAAGATCAATATCTGAAAAAACTGGTTCTGCACCACAATAGATTGTACTATTAGATGTTGCAACAAAAGTTATAGGAGAAGTTACAACTTGATCACCTTTTTTTAATCCCAAAGCTAAGTTAGCCATATGTAAACCTGCAGTCCATGAAGACATAGCAACTGCATATTTAGCTCCCACATAACTTGCAACTTCTTCCTCAAATAATTCAACTTCACTACCTTGAGTTAAATTTTTGTGCCGTAAAACATTTTCAACTGCTTCAATGTCTTCATTATCTATATAATGTCTACCGTAAGGAATAATTTTATTCATAATCTATATTTTTTGTAGACTAACTAATTCACTAAACTTGGAGTCTTTTTTATTTTTTAATGTCATATAAGTCCCTTCTTCTATAATTTTTCCTTTATCAATTAAATATATTCGATCTACATTTTTTATAGTTGATAATCGATGTGCAATAATAATTACTGTTAGTTTCCCTTTAAGAGATTCTATGCTTTTTTGAATACTTTTTTCAGATTCTGAATCTAATGAGCTTGTTGCTTCATCAAGAATAAGAAGATTGGGCGATCTAAATAATTCTCGAGCAATAAACAGTCTCTGTTTTTGTCCTCCTGATAAAAGAATACCTCTATCTCCAACCATCGTATCAAATCCATTTGGAAGAGAATCTATAAAACTTAAAATATTAGATTGTTTTGCAGCTTTTCTAAGTTTATTTTTAAAATTTTTGCTTTTATCAGCAGATGAATCCCACATTGAAATATTATTTGCAATAGTATCATCAAAAATTAAAGTATCCTGAGACACATATCCTATTTGATTTCTCCATGTTTCTTTATTTAGATCTTTTACATCTATTCCATCAATTAATATTTTACCACTTATAGGATTGTTAACTAAGGTAATTAAATCAACTAATGTTGTTTTTCCTGAGCCTGATTCACCAACAATTGCTATAGAGTCCTTATGATTAATTTTTAATGAAATATCTGTCAATGTATTTGTGTCAGTATTATTATATTGAAAATTAACATTTGAGAAGGATATTTCTTTATTAAATAAATTTATGTGAACACTTCCATCATTAGATTGATAATGCTTTTGATTTAAATATTCACTGTGGACTAGCTCCATACTTCCAATGTATTGAAAGGTTCCTTGAAATGCACTTTGGACAGCTAGTGTAGAATTTAAAGCTCTGTAAAATAATGCTATTGAAACCAAAATTGGTTCAAGTCTTAACTCAAAAATAAAAATTTGTGTATATACAATTATCATTATAAATAAAACGGCAATAGGTTCTTTTACTGATTGCGTAAATGATGATGCTACACCAGCTTTTATTTCTGCAGAAGTCAAAGTAGATATTGAATTTTTAATTTTTTTATCTAAAATTTTGATTTGAGAGGTAGAGGTTAAATATTTGAACCCATGTAGAGCTTGAATTAGCCATTTTGTTAAAATCCCATTCTCATTAGCAGTAATTCTTGATAACGACTGCACATATGCATTCATTTTTAAAAATAAAGTCATTAGCAGTACCCCTAATATTAATGCCATTATTCCAAAGCTATATGTCATTGAAAAAGCAAGTGCCATTAGGATTAAGGTATTTATCAACTGAGAACCTAAAAGTGTTAAATGTTTAAATGCTTCTAATGCCTTTGTTGGCTGTTCATTAATAGTATTAATAAAATCTCCTGAATTTTTTGAAGTGTAGTAACTATACTTCATATTAGAGTACATTTTAAAAAGCTTAAGCTTTATCTCTTTTAATAATTGACCAATCAAAAATGCTCTGTAACCTAATGCGAAAAAAGTAACTACACCTTTTAAAATGAATGCAACGGATATTAAAATTAAAATTGAGACAATTGAATCTGAGAAGCCAAGATATTCAATTAAATCATATACAATAACATTAATTCCTCCATCTATATTACTAGGTTGACTTGATTTATCAAGTGTTTCCAATAATGGTAATAGTAAAAGTATTCCAAAACCTTCAAGAAATGATGCTACTAGAGTTATTATGTATATAATATAAATTCTAGCTCCTAGATATATTTGAAAAATTTTAATATATCTAACAACATCAATTATTGGTCTTAAAATATTTTTCATTTTTTTAAGTTTTTATAAAACCAATCAACTGTTTCCGTTAACCCATCAATAGTGTTTATTTCCGGCTCATATTTGAGAAATTTTTTAGCCTTATCAATTGATGCTAATGAATGCGGAATGTCTCCAAACATTTCTTTACCAAAGTTTACCTTAATATTTTTGATTTTAGGATCATAGTCGCTAAGTAGCTCCTTTATAGTCTCAAAAAGCTCTAAAATTGTAGTTCTTTCTCCAACTGCAGTATTATATACTTGACTTAAAGCTTTATTATTGTTAGTTGTTAATGAGAGAAGATTAATCTTTATAACATTTTTTATATGTGTAAAATCTCTTGAAAATGAGCCATCTCCGTTAATCGTAGGCGATTCATGTTTTATTAATTGAGCTACAAATTTTGGAATAACAGCTGCATATGGGCCATTAATGTCCTGTCTTTTGCCAAAAACATTAAAATATCTTAATCCTATAACTTCAATATTGAAAAGCATACTAAATAAATTAGCATATTGTTCATTTATATTTTTTGTTAAAGCATATGGAGATAGAGGTTCACCTATATTATCTTCAACTTTAGGCAGATTAGTTGAATCACCATAAGATGATGAACTTGCAGCATAGATAAATCTCTTTACATTATTATCAACACTAGCTTTTAAAATATTTACAAATCCTCCAACATTTACATTATTTGTTTTTATAGGATCTTCAATAGACTGAGGAACTGATCCCATTGCAGCATGATGAAGAACATAATCTACCTCAAAAGTAGATTCCTTACATATATCAAAGTTCTGGATATCTCCCTCAATATTTTTAAAGTTTTTATTATTTAACAGGTGATTAATATTGTCAATTTTTCCAGTTGAAAAGTTATCAAGCGATATAACCTTACATCCTAATTTTATTAACTCATCACAGATATTACTACCAATAAATCCAGCTCCTCCTGTAACTAGAATTTTTTTATCTTTTAATTTGTGTATATTACTCATAGTCTATTAGTGGTTAATTTTTTATCTAAAAATCCCTTAATATCATATACTATACTGTTTTTATTAACTTTTAAGTCAACAATATCTATTTCTTTAAATACATTATGAGCAACAGCAAGGACTATTGCATTATATTTATTTTTTGGAATAGATTTTAAAATTTTAATTTTATACTTTTTTTCAAAATTATCATCCTTAATCCAGGGATCAAATACATCAATATTTAATTGAAATTCTTTAAACCTTTTAATAATATCAATAACTTTTGTATTTCTATAATCAGGACAATTTTCTTTAAAGGTTACACCTAGAATCAGAATATTAAGCTTTTTATTTTTTGTTAAATCTGCCTTTAATAAATTATATACCCTATCCGCAACAAATTTTCCCATACTATCATTAATTTTTCTACCAGACAAAATAATTTCTGGGTTAAACCCTAAGCTTTGAGATTTTGTTGCGAGATAATACGGGTCAACACCTATACAATGTCCTCCAACTAGGCCTGGCTTAAAATTTAAAAAATTCCATTTTGTTAAAGCAGCATTTAGAACTTCATTAGTATCAATATCCATTTTATCAAAAATTTTAGCCAATTCATTCATAAATGCAATGTTTATATCTCTTTGAGAGTTCTCAATTACTTTGGCTGCTTCTGCTACCTCTATTGATGAAGCTTTGTATGTTCCTGCATCAATAACTGATGAGTAAAGTTGATCTACCCTTTCTGCAATCTTAGGTGTTGAACCAGAAGTTACTTTTACAATTTTTTCAATAGTGTGATTCTTATCTCCAGGATTTATCCTTTCTGGTGAGTATCCACAAAAAAAATCAATATTGTATTTCAGTTTACTTGATTTCTCGAGTATTGGGACACAAACTTCTTCAGTACATTTTGGAAACACTGTGCTCTCATAAATAACTATGTCACCTTGGGATAAAATTTTACCAACAGCGGCAGAAGCATCTGTAAGTGGAGTTAAATTTGGAGATTTATCTTTGTTAATTGGGGTTGGAACTGTTATAATATAAATATTACATTCTTTTAATTCAGAGATGTCATGAGTTAAACTTAAATTTCTATCAAGTGAATTTTTAAGTTGATCTCTTGAAATTTCAAGAGTATCATCTATATAATTATTTAAGGATTCAACTCTATTTACGTTAATGTCATATCCTATGACATTATATTTTGTTGCAAAAATATTAGCCACTGGTAAGCCAACGTATCCTAAACCAATAACAGCAATTTTATCTTTTTTCATGATTTTCCTATAAAAAATGTTTTAAAGCCAATTTTATTAAGTTCTTTTCTATTTAGAAGATTTCTACCATCAAATAATTGTTTTGGAGCCTTCATATTCTTATAAATTCTATCCCACTTTAGCTCAATGAATTCATCCCACTCTGTACATATTGTCACTACATTTGAATTTATAACTGAATCATAAGCATTTTTGAAAATTTTTACATTAGATAATAGTTGTTTCATCTTTTTTTCATCTATATTATTTTTTTGAAAAATAGTTGACAAGTCTTCAATTATTCTGCTCTCTTTAACTCGTGGATCATATACATTAATTTTAATATTTTGTTCTAATATCTTTTTTGCTAAATAAATAGAGGCCGACTCTCTTGAATCATTAGTATCTTTCTTAAATGCCCAACCAAAAATAGCAACAACACTTTCTTCTTTATTTTTATTGATGCTTTTAATTATTTGATTTGCAATTCTTTCTGTCTGGTAAGTATTAATTGCAACTACAGATTCCCAATAATCTGCTACTTCATTTAATCCATAGTGTCTTGCTATATATACTAAGTTTAGAATATCTTTTTTAAAGCAACTTCCTCCAAAACCGACTGATGATTTTAAAAATTTAGAACCAATTCTATTATCCATGCCTGTAGCTTTTGATACTTCTTCAATATCTGCTCCCGTTTTTTCACATATTGCGGAAATACTATTTATTGACGAAATTCTTTGAGCTAACATTGCATTTGAAACTAATTTGGTTAGTTCTGATGACCAAACATTTGTGGTTATAATTTTTTTTCTAGGTATCCACTTTTTATAAATATTTACTAAAAGTTTGACTGCTTTTTTACCACTTTCAGTATTTTCTCCTCCAATAAGAACCCTATCAGACTTAAAAAGATCATTAATTGCTGTTCCCTCTGCTAAAAATTCAGGATTTGATAATACTTCAAAATGATTTTTTTTATTTGATTGATTCAAAATTTGTTTAACCTTTTCAGCTGTTCTTACTGGTAAGGTTGATTTCTCAATAACAATTTTATCTGAGTTTGAGTATTTACTAATTTCTCTGGCACATTTTTCAATATTTGATAAGTCCGCAGCGTAGCCTTTTCCCTCTCCTTCAATCTTAGTTGGAGTATTAACAGCCATAAAAATCATCTCAGCCTGATCAATAGTATTTTTTATATCTGTTGAGAAAAATAAGTTCTTATTCCTAACTTCAGCTATTATTTCTGATAATCCAGGTTCATAGACTGGTAACTTATCAACACTATTATTCCATAAATTAATTCTGTGCTCATTACTATCAAGCACTGTGACTCTTATTTCAGGACATTTTAGAGCAATAACAGCCATTGTTGGACCACCAACAAAACCAGCCCCTATACATGCAATATTTTTAACTTCCATTTTTATTAAGTAACCTTGATGATGACTGAATTTTATCTCCTAAACCATCAATCAATTTTATGTCTAATTCTTTACAAATCTTATATTCAGGTATAGTTTCATTACTCTGATCTCCGCCATTTCCAAAAAATATTTGATATCTGCTGCCATAATTTTTATATATTTTTAAAATAGTTTTAACCACAGTTCTATCCTCATCAATGGATAACTCTGTATAGTCAACTACGCTTAGTTCACTAATTATGATTAATCTTTCATCCTCTTTCATAAACTCTTTAGATCCTTTTTTCTCTCTTTGATTATCATTATTAATTATAACAATTAATTTATCTGCATATTTTTTTGCTGAATGGAAATATTCAATATGGCCCTTATGAAGGGGATTGAAATATCCTGAAACTATAATTAATTTTTTTTTCATTAGATCCTATTATAATCATCACTGATTCTAACAATATCATCTTCACCGAAGTAAGTTCCTGTTTGTACTTCAATAAAAACAACTTGTTCTTTACCATCATTAATAATTCTATGTTTTGACCCCTTTGAAATTTTAATTATATCTCCTTTATTAAAACTTTTTTCTTCATCCTCAATTATAACTTTTCCACTCCCAGAGATTATTACCCATACTTCAGATCTAAATTTATGGTATTGATAAGACAACCTATTCCCAGGTTCAACTTCAATCCTCTTAATTTTATAATCACTATGATCTTCAATTACGTAAAAAAATCCCCAAGGCCTTTCTTCTTTAATTAAATATTTCATTTTAGTCTTTTGAATATAATATTATGTGTTCTCTATCCGACAAAAACTTAGATGCCAGATAAAAACTTACTTTTCTATTTATTAAATTTTCAATTTTTTCTTCAAGTTGACTTATATAATCAAAATTTAATCCATCACCAATAAGGATGACTTCAATATTCCCAGAGTCATTTCCTCTTGCGTAATCCTCAATTAAAATTATTTGTTTGACATTACCCATTCTATCAATAACTGTATCAACTAAATCTTCAAGTCCTAAATGTTTATATACAACTTTTTTTAGGGTATTATATAAAGGATGATTAGAATTAACTTTATATTCAATCTTATTATCTATCTTTAATTTTTCAATATATCCTGCGTCATACAAATGATTCAATTCTTTTCTTATTGAGTTAGTTGACTCACCCATTTCGTTAGCTAAACCATTTAAATATCCTCTATTAGCCTGAGATATAAAAAACTTAATTAAAAGTCTTAGTCTTGTTTTAGATGTAATTAATTTATTTAGCATATTTAAAATAAGTAACAAAAGTACTTAATTTTAAATATTTTTACAACTCGTTATGTATTTTTTTTTTATTTAAACATACTTCCAGAATTAAAATCTGTAACTTAATAATTGTAATTTTTATCTGAAATGACAATAGGGATTGCCTTCAGCAGTTTTATCATATGTACAATAAGTATAATCTTTTTCCAAAATTTATTTTTTAGAAGAAAGATTATTGATAAAATAAACAAAAGATCTTCTCACAAAGTTTTAGCAACTAGATCTGGTGGTGTTTCTATTTTTATTCCAATTTTTCTACTATCTATTTTTTATTATGTACAAGGATTAGAGCTATTTGATTATGGTATAATTTTACCATTAATGATATTATTAATTGTTGGACTATATGATGATATCTATAATGTTGATTTCAAATTAAAATTTCTATTTCAAATAATTGTTGCCAAAATTATAATTGATAATGGACTGATTATTGACAATATGCACGGTATGTTTGGAATAAACGAACTAAATAGAATAATTGCCCAGTTAATTACAATATTTATTATTGTTGCTGTAATAAATGCAATAAATTTCATTGATGGAATAGATGGCCTTGCTTTATCTATTATTACATTGTTCATTATTGGATATGAATATTTTGTGATAAATACTTCAGAGTTTTATTTCTTATCAATAATTCTGATTTTTTCATTTATACCTCTACTCTTATTTAATTTTAGAGAAAAGAATAAAGTATTTCTTGGAGATTCAGGCTCACTGCTTTTGGGAACAGTAGTGAGCATTTATGTATTAAACATACTTTCTCAAGAGTATATTATTAAAGTGCAATATGACCTTAATAAAATTATTTTTGTTATATCCTTACTTTCTTATCCAATTTTTGATATAATCCGAATTTTCATTATTAGACTATATAAGAGAAAATCACCATTTGTAGCTGATAAAAACCACATACATCATATATTATTAAAAAAATATAGGATACATTGGAAAGTCACGTTTTTACTTTCTATTTTCAGTTTTTTAATTCTGGTATCGATTCAACTTTTAAACGGTTTTATATATTAATTAAAACAATTTTTAACATCTGCTTTATTAAATTTTATGAGTTTTTGTGAGTCGAGTGATTTTAAAACGTTACATGCTACTTCAGTTTTATTTTCTTGATACATTGAATAGCCAAGATAGTAGAGTGTTTCAGCACTAATATTTTCAAATGTTTTGGACATGTGGTCAAATAAATTTGAAATAGAATTATACCTCTTCTCTAAAAAACTTGCTTTTATATAATTTGTATGATATAATAATTTGTTAGGATGAAGCTCTATTGCATTTCTAAACAAATTAAGTGATTTAGTAATTTCCCCATCTTGATAATAACCAACTGCATCTTTATGAAATTTATCTGCTAGATCAATATTTTCTTTGCCATAGATAATATAATCTGTCATTAAAATTAATCTGGGATAACTAGGAAAAATTGCTGCTGCCTCTCTAGCAATATCTTTTGCATTATATTTCTCGATAAGATTTGAATCCAAAACAACAGAAGAAAGTGTTATTGTCCAAATCTGTTCATCTCTATTTCCTACTATTTTTTTTATTTTATTGAAATGATGAAAAATACTATCAATTTTATTCTCCATTTTCATTAATCGAGCATAATAAACAAAATGAATTGGATTGTTGGGCATATTTTTAATTATTTTTCTAGTATAATACTTAAACTTTGGTAGGTCTCCTTTATTATAATAATATTTAGCTAATAAACCTTCACTAAACATAAGGTACGGATTATCATCAATTGATTTCTCAATATAATCTATTCCTAAATCGATTGAGTCAATTTCCATTAAATACTGACCTTTTAATGCTTTTAATGGCATTGAAAAAACGTTCACAGAGGGATAATTATCATCAATCCTTGATATAAAATACGTATCTCTTTTAGTAAAGTCTTGTTCATTAATATCAAAGTTGATTATTGCCTGCACTTCATATGATTTATATCTTTTGTAGTTAAAAAATATAGTTGCAAGAGCAAGAATGAGAAAAATTATATGTAAAACTTTAATTTTTAACATCTAATAATTTTTGATTTGACATCTCTAAAACTGCTAAATACATAAGTATAGAGATATGAACATCAGGCCTATTTAAAGGAAAATTTAAATTTGTGTCTAAAAAGAGAAAAATAAATGATATAATTAGTAGATAATAAGGTGGAAACTCGTCATTAGTAAGTGACTTAAATGTATTTAATAAATTAATCTTAAAAATGAATATAAAAAATAATAGATATGACAAGAAACCAAATATTCCTGTCTCAATAAATATTTCCAATAAATCATTATGTGCAAAATATGGGACTACATAACTAAACATTTTTTCAGAGTCATATTTAATTGATAGAATTCTCCAATTACCTATCCCACATCCAAATACTGGATTAGATGCAATATACTGTAATCCCGCTGAATAAAACCTTAATCTTTCCAAACTAGAAGCATCCTCAGAATTATTTATAATTGATGAAACACGATTTTCGACAGGAATTTCTCCGACTTGACTTACTGAAATCTTAAAAAATAAAAAAGCCAAAATTAGTGGTAATGAATATTTTAATAACATAGAAAGGTTTTTTTTAATATTATTTTTATAATAATATTTTCTGACAATCATCATAGTAAAAAAGAAAATAACAGATAGAAAAATACCCAAAAATGCTGCACGTGAACTTTGAAGAAAAATCATATAAAAAGTTAGAAATGATATTGATAGAACTAAAATTGTAAAAAATTTCTTATTAATTAATTCACCCAACATAATAATCATTGGAAGTTTAATCATGAAAACAATTGATGTCATATTTTTATTTCCATAGAATCCTCTCAGAGAGTTTGAATACTCAAAATTAAAATCACTAAACCTCAATACAGAAAGATACTGATAATAGGATCCTATTAGATCTATGACTAAGGTTAAAGCAATTATATATAGAATATATTTAATGTTTAAGACTTTATGCTGAACAAAGAAAAAAATAATTAATAGACTAGATAAGATTGCAAATAGATCTGTTAATTTGACAATAGATTCTACTTTATTATCCGCCCAAATTATTGATATTAACGATATAACGAAAAGTGATAAAAATGATAGAAATATAGGGTTTTTAGTATAGCTGTAGTTATCTGTCTTTTTTAGTAAAATGTAGCCTAAAAAAAAAGAGTTTAAAATACTAATATTCAACCATTGAGAAGCCCTTAAGTCAATAACTGTCCAATTTGGAATATATAAGATAAATGGAAGTACTATAAAATATATTTTTGCAAGCAGACTCATGTATCTTTATGCAATTTAATAAAAAAGCCTCTCAAAAGAGAGGCTTAATTAGTTTTTAGTAATAACTTATATTATTACCATCCTGTTCTGTCTGTAGTAACAGCAGTCACCGTACCACTAGTTGTACCAGAAGAAATCGATGAGAATGCAGCTACATAATTAGCCATTGATTCTCCGTTACTTCCACCAAAAGTGGCAATGTTAGTACCAGCAGCCATTAAACCTGCAGCAATACTTGAATCTAAGTTTGTTACAGTGTTAATAATACCTGTGTTAGATACACCCATTGAGATACCTACAGTTCCCATAGTTACTGAACCATTATTAGTAAGAGTAAGTCTTAAACCACTTAATAAAGAACTACCAGAAGTTAAACTATAAAGGCTATTACTTGAACCTAAAGAGTTAACCTCAGTTGCAGTACCATCTATTAAAGTTAAATTACTTACAGATACATCAGCATAACCATCAGGAGTCAATACAGCTGTTGTAGTTGAACCTGCAGCCTCAAATGAAATTGATGGGAATGAGCTTAAAGTAATAAGAGGTGATGTGTCCTGTCCTGAAGCAGAAACTGCTTTAGTAACATAAAACGCATTACCATTACCACCTGTAGCAGCAGCAGTATAGTCACCTGTACCATCACCGTTAATTGCAGCGATAACACCTGTAGCAATACCCGCAGCACCGTTACCATCAGTAACACTTGCAGCTAATGATTTAACTGAACCATCAGATAAGTTTGTACCAAATGTAAATGCAAGAAGACCACTTGTAGAAACTAAACCAGCAGTTGCAGCAGCACCTGTTGAGTTAGTATATGTAACGGTATATAAAGCTTTGTTGAAACCATCTTGAGCAGCAGAAATATCAATATTATATCCTGTGTCAAGAGAAGTATCAGCATTCATAAATCCAATAAGATCAGTTAGTGTTGCAACAGTTGCTCCATTTGCAGAACCTGTATATGCGTCACCTTGATCGAATGTTGCAACTTGAACATCATTTACGTGAACTTCAAAACCTTCGTTAGAAGCTAAAGCAGCTTCAACCATTGTAGTTGCATTTCTAGTAAGATCATAAGCATAAGAAACTCTTTCATTAGAAATTACACCAGATGTAGTACCAGCAACAGCATCTCTGTTAAACATGTATGCATAAATACCAGCATATGTACCTGACTGTCTTAATACAGCATTTGCAGCTGCAGTAGTGTCATCCCAAGCCGTTGGTGCAGTCACACTTGAAGTAGTGTCAGTATATGAACCACCATAAGTTGACTGAATTTCTAATTTAGTTACAGTATCAAACCATACACTTATCGTACCTGTTGCTGCTAGAGCATCAGCTAAGAAAGCGTCAAGATCTTTAATACCAGAAGCCGTTGTAATAGAACCTGTATCAGAAGATCCTCCAGCTGTTACAGTAACATTTGGAGCCTCCTTAGTATCTCTTACAAGTGAAGCGACTAAAGCATTTTGGTGAATATCAACATCCGTAGTTGTTGAACTACCATTATCTTTAAGATTAGTACCACCAGCGATAGTAGCTAATTTAGCATTACTAGTAATGTTTAAAGCGTCAACATCATCAAAACCAATTGTTAATGTCGCAATTTCAGCGTTTCCTGTAACAGTTACAGAAGCAGCTTTATCAGTTCCATAAAGAGCTGTTGTGTGCGAAGCATTAAGAGAGGTCATAACATCATTATTAGTAAATGTGAAATCATTTGCTGATGTAGCGTCTGTATATGAAGCTAAAGCTGTGTTACCTGTCATGTTTACGTCAAATGCTTGAAGACCTGTTAAATCAACAGTTGTTAGAGCAGGTGCAGCATTTGCAGTAACATCACCACCTTTACCAGTTATAGTAATAGATGATAACTTAGTGAAAGAAGAACTGAAAGAATCATCTTGTGCAGTGTTAGTTTCTTTCTCAAAGTTAGCAACAGTTGTTGCGCTGTTAGCTGGGTCATTATCTCTAATATACGTTACATTATAAGTTTCTAAATCTACAGCAGCAGATTCATCAACAGTAACAACGTTATTACCAGTAAAGTTTTTTACACCAGTACTTAAAGTAATAGCACCTCTATAGTTGTGGATAGCAGCAGTTGCAACATTAGTTAAACTAATAGTTCCATCATGCATACCTACAGTCTGTGCAGGTAATCCAGTAGAAGCAAATGTTCCAGCAGCAGTACCGTTAGTAAATGATGCAGGACCGTTTAGAGTTAATGTAAATGAAATGTAGTTTCCAGATGCATCTTTAGCAACCCAAGATCCAAGATCTAATGTAGCATCCTTTTTAGTAGTAATAGTTAAACTAGTACCAGGAGCAGTTACTAAGCTTCCTAATCCAACCTCAGTAGCATAAGTAAATTCAATAGTATCAGCTGTTGCATCAGTTTTTAAAGCTGTTACAGTTGTTAATACAGGGAAATTTACTCTAGTTACAGTAGTTTCATAGTCATCTTTTAAATCAATACTACCTGCATTCGTCAAACTAGGGAAGTGATATCCACCAGGCTGAGTCATAGTAATGTCTCCAGCAGAAGTAAGATTGTTAAAAACAACCTCAGTTCCTGTTGAACCAGCAGCAGTATATGTAATAGCACCAGTCATTGTATTAATTCTATCAATTAAAGTTTGAACTTTAGCATAGTCCATACCTGAATAACCAGTGATAGTTAAATCCGCGTTTAAAACGTTAATCTTGTTACCAAGCGCTAAAGCGGCATTCAATGTTGTTGCATTCGTAACACTTACATTAGAAGAGTAAATGTTAGAAGTTGAAAGTAAATCAGCTAAATCAGTCTCAATTGCATCAATCTCACTTTGGAGTGCAGTTACTGCAGAAGCAGTAGCTGTTGAAGCAATAGATGCTTGCACTGCATCTACATCAGCTGCCAAAGAAGCAAGCGAAGAAGAAAGTGCAGTCAACTCAGATGAACTTGCAGCAGCTGAAATACCAGCCTGAAGTCCACTAATAGTTCCCGATAAGGAAGCTACTTGACCTGATAAAGAAGATAAACCGTCAACTTGAGATTTAAGAGCACTAATTTGTGCATTTAAATCATCGAATTGATCATCGTAATTTTGACAACCCACAAATACAAGTGAGGCAGCCAAAAGGGTTAATAATCCTTTTTTCATTGTTTTAAAATTTAATTTATATTTAGTTTGTATATTTTTCATATGAACGTTCATGTTACATAAATAAATGTACACACACGTATTAACAAATACCATGCCAAAAGAAATAATATTAACATAACTAACTGATTTACAATTATATAAAAAGTTAACAAAATCTTAAAAATGATAAAAAATACACTGATTACACTAATTATTACAATTTTGATTGTATCATGCACTAATAGTGAGAGTACAAGCATTATAACAATTGATACACATGATGATATTAA
>MDTC01253508.1_pt1 | contig 36203 bp, 30 predicted proteins | sample 811181 | NCBI WGS metagenome assembly MDTC01 (sample SAMN05326644, study PRJNA326480) | marine metagenome | isolation source: seawater | place: Pacific Ocean: North | collected 2011
ATGTTTTCAACATTACTTATATCGCCCATTTGCTCGCTAAACATGTCATTCAAACAAGGATCAACCTCGTTGAAGAAAATATTTCGCATTTCGCCCATTGTCTCCTCAATTTTCTTCTGAAGTTCACCTTCGTCAATGGCTTCGAATAAATAGTTTGCATCTCCAAACTCGTTCTTGTCACCTACACCCTTACAAACTGAGAACAAGATCAATTGTAGATATTTCCAAATCGTCTTTTTAGAGTTGTCGCTCAGTTTCTCATCTGAAAGGATTACCTTGAAATTTACATCCGGTAATAAAAAACACGAATCTTCATTATCGAATAGTTCGTCATTTTCATAGAGGATATTGAAGAAATTTTCAGGATAAAGTTTTTTACAATATGAATAATATTCATCGTAATCAATGACTTTAAACTTGTCGTCGTATTCTGGAAAACTTATCAAAAGATCTTTTACAAAATCATCAATGATTTTCTGAAAATCTTCCCCTTTTTCCATTGTCTGTATAATTGTAATTGTAAAATTATTTATTTAAGTGAGTTTATTTGGTATTAAAATACTGATAACTTATTTGCGTCAAAAGTTTGATTTTTGCCAAAATGGATTCCACGATTGAATTACTGACAGAATTGTATTTTTCTTTTACCAAAAGAATATACTTCATCACAGAAACATCAAACTCTTGACTCAACTTGCCTTGCAATTCATCGCTGAAAAAATAATTCACGTTGTTATCCATAATATAATGATAATACTGTTTGGTTATGTATTCATACCAGGTTTTGATGAATAATTTGATATTTGTCTTTTTTAACACAAAATTTTTAGCGTAAAATTTATTGAATTCTGCATTTTTGTTTTCCAACTGTTCTTTAATTGTACTCAACAAATCAAAATATATATCGACGAATGCCTTCACTATTTGTTTCTTTTGAAAATCATTGCTCATAATGTGACGCTAAATGTTTATTATATTGTCTTTTTAAATCATAATTCGTTGTTTCTCTGTTGCTGAATTTGGTCTAAATCATAATTCGTTGTTTCTCTGTTGCTGAATTTGGTCTAAAGATACTGGGGTGTTTTTATCGCTAGTTTCCTCGGAAGGTGTGTAAATTTGCTCTGCGTGGCTGTTTGTTGCTTCGATAGAAGCATATGTATACATTTGACGAGTTCCGCCATTCCCTTGTGCTGATAAGTCGTCATTATCCGTATCCCAGAAACTAAATGAATCGCTGGATACCCCAAACGAACCATTTGTTTCAGACTCTAAAGAAAACGCATTCGGTTCCATATTAATTTGTTGGCGTTCTTCTTGAATATTTTTACTCATGGGCGCAAAATACTCCATAATTTGCCCACCTTTTAATATTTCATAGTTTGGCATGATACATAAAGTTGGCACACAAGTAATCATTGGTGGCAAGGGCATTGTTTGTTTTTGATTCAAATAAATATGAGTGACATTGTTTTCGCTATATCTATTGTCAATACACACTAAATGAACTTTGTCAATTAAGTTTTTGTGTTTCAAATTTCCCAATAACTCGTCGCTATGTTTACACATTTCGCTAAAAAAAAGTAAGTGTTTCGGATTTTTTTGGTTCAAATTTTGTTTGTTCGGTATCATGTTCATATTATTGTTTAGATTGCTATCCATGAAGTTTATTCAATATGATTTAGTGTATAATTTTTTTTGATAATATAAACTAAAAAATTGAATTAAAAATAAAGTATAAATTTATATAACATACATCTATGAGTGTCCACGTTGAAAACGTTGTTGAATATGATGGTGCCCTCACGTTCAACGTTCGTGGCGTAGAAACATGCGTGGTAAACTCGCTTCGTCGTACTTGTTTGTCCAATATAGACACTCTTGTTTTCAAAGGATTTCCGCACAATGAAAGTTCTATCAATATTATAAAAAATACCACAAATTTCAACAATGAATATTTGAAACATCGCATATCTTGCATACCTATTATGAACAATAATGTTTCTGAATACGATCAGTTCAAAGAAAGCTACAAAATATCAATTGACGTGAAAAGTAAAAAAGGCAATCAACAAAAAATCTTTGTTACGACAAAAGACATTAAACTTGTGAACAAACATACCGGAGAAGCGGTTAAGGATGATTGGAGTAAAGAGCTATTTCCGATAGATCCAATCAGCGGCGAACACATACTGATCTGTGTATTATATCCCAATCACAATATGAATGACAGCGCCCTTGAAGAATTGGTATTGGATGCTGAGTTTGAAATTGGTTGTGCGCTAGAAAACTCTTGCTGGAATGTTGTGCACAATTGCGCATACGAGTTTCTACGAAATGAAGTTGAGATTTCAAAAATTACTAGTAACATTGAAGATAAAATGGAAAAAAAAGATTTTGAAATCTTGGATGCTCAAAAAATATTCTTTGCAAATGAATACAAAATGACTGTCGAGAGTTTAGGGATATTTACAAACAGAGAAATCATGCGCAAAAGTTGTCAATACATTGTTGACCGACTGAGTTTGATTATTCAATATGCAAAAGATAATGAACTTGCCAATGTCCAGACTAAAGATGAATACATTGCTTCAACAAGTGATGGAACAAAAACTAATGAAGAACTCGCCGAGTTTCAAAATATGTATTGTAAAATTTACACCGAAGAAGAGTTCTATGTCTTCGAGTTAAAAGAAGATGATTATACTATTGGCAAACTTATCGAGGTGTATCTGTACAAGAATTACAAAGATGAACTAGACTTTGTTGGTTTCAAGAAGAATCATCCGGTTCAACCAAATGCCCAAATACACATTCATTACAAAACTAAACAAACCAATAATCAAATTATATTTTACCATATCAGAGATACAGCAACTTATCTACTTGAGAGTATATTTAAGAATATACAGTCTTCTTTTATTAGCAATTAAAAATAATAATTAATCTCATAATAATAATCTCATTAATTATATAAATTATGGAAAATAAAAATCTTAATAATTCTTTATTTTATGGTAATATAGTCAAAATAGAGTCAAGTAAAGAATTATTGTATCATTTGAATAATACCTTTTTTTTTGTTGATTATATTGACAGTTTCAAAATAAAACTTATTTCGGAAAAGTTAGAAAATCAAGTTTTTTATCTGAACTCTGATGGTGGAATAGATAATATTGATAAAGTGATGATCATACATCAGCAAGAAGAAGGTTATTGTGTGATCAATCGTCTTTTGCCTGGAAAGTTAATTAAAATAAATTTTTCAAGCGAAGACGCATTTATTCAAGGTGAAATCATTAAATTGGAAAATGATATGATCACAGTGAAAACTGTTGATAATGAACGTCTCTACATTGATTTTGAATACTGTGGATTATTGGAGAAGTACAATATTCGTTCGGTAGATATCATCAAAAATTACGAAAGTTACCAAACCGGTGAATATGTTATCGTTGAAGAAGAAGAGTATCCTGGTGAAATAATGGAAGAAGGTGGACCGATGTACAGTATCGAACAACAAATAAATGATTACATAGAAAAAACAGGCGTCACTGCGAAAAATAAAAGACAGGTTGTCACCGAAATAGAAAAATACAAAACATTACTTGAAGAATACACTGACTTGCAAGAAGGAATCAAAATTAAAAGATTGGCAAATAATCAAATACTTTACTCGCTATTTGAATTGAATCCCAAAATTTTGAATTTGTATTCTTCTTACTTGCATAAAGAGTTGTATTGCAATAATGCACAGGTTGGTGACTACGAATTTGATAGCGATGAGATTGACTTCTCTGAATGGCAATATAGTGTAATTGAAAAGAATTACGACAGTTCTATGGTTTTATTTTCAAATGAATCCTACAAACAAAATATACATCCCATGAAGATGAAACTGGAAGACCATCATATAAAAATAAAGTTACAAACCAACCAAAACATCGCCCTTGTAAATAAAGTCCTTGATTCCGAAAATATGCCATTTTTCTTTTCAATTGGTAAAACAGGTAAAATTGACGTTTTGCAATATGATATGATTGGCATTGACAAAGGAGAACGTGTGATACTTAATGGTTTAATTTTCAAAACTTTGCCTTCCCTTCGCAAAGAAATGAACACACACAAATCAAGCAATCTCCTTTCAAAGTCTTTGCAAAATTTTCATGTAAAATATAATGAGATGCCAGAAATCAGAATGTTAACAAACAATCTTATCAAAGAGAAACAATATTTTGACGAAAAACTCTTGACCTTTTATGATTTCAAAAAGGACAAGTCTTACAAAGAGTACATTGAGGACCTTGATGTTGGATTGAAAGAATTGTGTGAACAAATATTTGACAGACAAGAAATTACAATATACCAGTGTTTGAAGAAGTTATGCTTGTTTGATATTGCTAAATTGAATACAAAGGAACATTTATTCATTCAAAAACTTGTCCGCGAAAACGTGAATATTATGAAAAGGAAGATAAACGAAAAACGCTCTCAATTTATCCGTGCGAGTAAAAATCAAAACCAATACGTATACACCCCGCATGAGTCCATGTACGAAATTATAAAGAATTCTTATCTGTCAAAAGACATGATGAATAATTCGAAGAGCGGTTTTGCTGATTATCCTATAGGAGAATTGTTAAAGATATCAACAGTTGACAATATGGAATTATTGCTTTTTGAATTGCGCGTTATGAATAAAGCGAATAATATTGATTTTGACGATGATGAGGTCAACGAGTATATTATGAATTTAAAAGCTAAATTGAATGGCACGATTTCTGGAATGAACGAAAATCAAATCGATTATTCTAAATATTATAAATCATCATCAGACAAGATGCAAGATGTCAATAAAATTATTCTCAAAAATGTAGAAAAGGATTCAAACAACCAGAACCAAATGTATGATCCAATTCAATATTTGTATCAGAAGATTCTCACCACCACCAAATTCAAAGGAACAATTAATGATTTTGTACATCAAACTGATACGCTACTGTATATTATGTATCAAGATGAAAATAAAGGCGAAGCAGACCTTTTTGCCATGGAACCTGACAGAGAAATCATCCTAGATGTCTTGAAAGAACATGTGTTAGAGCAACAAATAAGGAAACATGATAAATGCTATGTTGAAGAAGAAAAGACATTTTATGTTTATGATGGTGGGAAATGGGTGAATACAAAGGATTTCAATTCTTCTCTAACTAAAAAGAAGCTTCTTCAAGTTAAAAATTCCATTGACGAGTTTGAAGACATAAAAACAAAGATCGTAAACGACTACTCTATGAAATATATTCATCAAAATGAGATAAAGGACGACAAAGACGATATTTCAAGTGAGACTAATCGAAACAGATTAAAACGAAAAATACGAATGATACGGTACAACAAAGCGAGAACTTTGCTCAAATACAACAAACAAAAGAATGATTACGAAAAAATGTTTGAAAATATGAATTTTGACGAATTGAAAAATTATTCACCATACACGAACATTTTGCACATTATTTTGGGAGTAGAAGATTTAGAAAGAAAGTACACGTTGATCCAACGGTTCATATCTCTCTTCACAATCGATCACGGGGACCAGCAATGGTTTTATTGTGTTAAGAGGAACACGAAGTTGTTACCTAAGTATTTACACAAATTGAGCGAGTCTTATTTGTTATTTAACAATTACGAAAGTGTTATGAAAGAAATTTGTCATACCGAGGGGTATTTGAGCGAAAACGGAGATGCGTGGATACATAAAGAAAGTGGATATGTTATCAAAATGTTGAATTTTGACACTAATTATGGATATGATGAAAATGGTTTCAAAATAAAACTGGACACAATAGAGGGCGTTGATAATATGGACATTATTGGTGTTGGCGATGATACATGTAGTTCAAATATATCGCAACAGGAACTTCACTTAAAAGGTCAAAGTAAACCAAACACAAAATTACACTCATTCGTTAAAGAAATGACAACTATGATAATGAACGATCTGCGCATAAAGTTTAAAAATATAGACAACCAGAGTTTAATCATTTCTAAAATGACAGAAATATTCAATATTGCCAAGGAGGACCCAAAATATAATAATTTAAAACTGATAGGCGCATTTTATGTAGTGTTATCCATGTTGCTTATTTATGTTCAATCTAAAAACATAACAACCGAAAAAACGTATTCCTCTTGCGTTTTATCCTTTTCTGGATTTCCTTATCAGCAAGACGAAGAATCATTAGAAGGAATAGAATATCTTGCGTGCTATCTTCACAAGAGGGTGGACCCCAAAGAGAAAAAGAATGAAAAGAAGTCCATAAAACAAAACAAAGTGCCTCACGCGCTTTCTGTTGCATTGAATGGCTTTGCTTCTTTGGAAAAAAGTCAAGAAGATATCAAGAACGATTTGATATATTACATCAAAAACTTCTTTTTGAAAAATGACTTTGTACAAGACATGATTGAACACAGAAGGAATTTTGAAAACAAAAATCCAAACACAACTCAAATTTCACCTCCTCCTCCCTTATTTAAACCTGCTCTTATTGACATCGAAACTAAAGATGCTGATGAGGAATCTTTTACACATCCGACAAGTGATTACAACGACAAAAATGAGAAAAAAAAGAGAGAGCTTGATCTTGTCAATATGAAAATAGAAGAGCACATCAAAGCAACTATTCAGAAAGAAAATCCACTTCTGAAAACTTATTTTGAAGAACCATTTCTAGTGAATTTTTGTTGCGATGACAAAAATTTGTCACTGGGGTCATTAGTAAAGTCAAGTGTGAACCAAGTAGAATTGGCAAAATTAGTCCAACGAAGCGACAAATTGTCAATGGAAGTAACTTCTTCACGTCATTCAGGAACAATCATGAGTATTCCCGTAATCAACAGAAGCGATGATGATATCAACAAAACTAGACTAACATTTTATGAAAACAAAGTTATACATCCGTTTTTATTGGAAAGCTTGAATTTGACTAAACGCCACACAGATATACCAGCTCATTTGATGAAAGTGGTCGAAGAACACAACATTGAACTCCCCGAAGATTCATTTTATGACGAAATGGAACAAAAACAAGACCTTGCTGGACGAATTGAAATACTCGACAAATACGGGATTGAATTTTCACACTCGTTTATGGAAAAAATTGTATCTGAACAGCATTATCACTATTATGAAAAGAAAACCAAAGAATCAGAAAAGGCAAACACTCCGACTCCACCCGGAACAAGTATACTCACTGACTTTAATTTTGAGTTCATTGAAAATATAGGTGATGAAAAGTTGATAGATAAATTTGACCATGAGTGCAAAGTCATCCATAAAAAATACACGACATTCATTACTGCAAACATAAGCAAAAGGAATCAAAGAACAATGAAAACAACAATGAATAATTGGAAGAACGGCATTTATTCAGAAGGAAAAAATAATGAGCAATTTGAGTTGTATATTAAGCAGATTTATAACATAAACCGCCATTTGATATCACTTATTCCAGGATTATTAATAAACAAAAATGGACACAAAAAAAAAAAGGTTGACTTTGGGAGATTCGACTTTGCACGGAAGCATATGGATAGTTTGACAGAGCAATATCATAAATACAGAAACGTCTTCGACAAATTGGTAGATGCAAATGACGAAACGCTTGAAACGTTAGATAATATAAGTAAACACAAAGATATTTTGAATCTTACGATATTTAATCAGAATAGAAGTGAATACTACGCATTCATGTTGTATTTATTTTACAAAGTGATCAATCAATACATGGAATTGACAGAATCAATGGATATTGTTGTGAATGTGAATAACGGAATCATTGAGATGATTTTAGAATACTTGAAAAAAACTTCATACAGTTACGAAGAAATGGTGACCAGTCACAAACAATCTAAGCAATCCGAAAAGAGTATCAAAACGAACGCACTAAAAGCAATGAAGCCTCAAGAGAGAGAAGCCGAAAAGTACAAGATGGCTGCGAAACTTGGCGATTGGTCATATGGTAACCAAACTCGTGTGTTCAAATATTACAAAAAGTTCTACGAAGACGACACATCAAAAGCTACAAACGTTCAAGATGAGGCGGAAAAAATGTATTACCAGTCAATAACTGATGAAAATAATGATGTTTATAATGAGTCGCCGTTCGAAGATTCCTTGACAAATATTATCACTAATGAAGAAAATCAAAATATCAGCATGATAGCAGACGAGGACGGGATTGTATACGATGATCAAGGGCGTGAATTAGACGAATACGAATAAAATATGTAAAAAAATATATAAATATATAATAAAATGAGTGTAGATAAATTATACTTGTCCATAATTTTATTTGTTTCATTGTACTCCATTGTCAATATTATTCAACCAAATTTTATATATAATCATCAACAAAACGCATTAAGACCATTCGGCGTTGGCTACAAAAACACAACTATATTGGCATTATGGCTAGTAAGTATATTATTAGCAATTGTAAGTTATTTTGTTGTCATATATTATTTCAATGTAATGAACATGTGGTTTTAGATTCAAATACTGGTCAGCTTGTCTGCGCGACAAGTCGGGCAAGTATGATTTGAATTCGCATCTTGCCAAGAAGTATTACATGATTCACATATTCCGTGGTGAATATTTTTTGCTTTTATATCGCATCTATAATAATGATTTAGTTTAGTAGTTTGGTAACAAATTGTACATTCCCCATCAAATGTATTGTTTGTTATCAAAGAAGATTGAACAATATTTCGTTTAGTATCATCCACCTTTATGTAAAACGCATAACTATCCGGTCTTGAATGATATTTACTGTATATAAATTCTCCAATTGTCTTATTTTCTATATGTTCCACATCTGATACATTTATTGCATTAACAGTATCGTCAACGTAAAATAGTTCAATATTTACTTCTCTGTCTATGAGCATTTTTAAATAGTCGATGTATAGTTCACAGTAAAATTTAGCGTTGAAATCGTAATGAGGAAGTGTGTAAGTCTCGCCACTGTGAATCATTTTGAATGAGGCAGTCATTACGAAATTTCCATAATTTTGTATCATTACTTCCGGAACAGAATGTATTGCGTGTTGTAAACTCCTTTGAGAATAAGGAACGTTCATCAGTTTTGTTGCATTGAGTTATGAACGGAAACGATTTGGAAATATTAATTCAATTTTTTTGAATTTTATCGTTTAAATATTTCTTAAAATCATCTTTTTGTACAGTAAACGCATTACAATTTTCCGACAATATCGCATTATAACTCATCAATAATGTAATGATCCCCAACAAATATTGCCATATTCCTTCACCAATTGTTTCTTTGCAGTAAATGTACTGTTTGAGAATTTTCTTTTTTTTATCATATCCGTCGATAGTGATCCCCACTTCTTTGAAGTATTCAGAGGGAATGTCGCCATCACTATTTAATTCAATTTCGTTCAAAAGTATTTGAGGGTTTTTAGAATACAACTCATATAAATTGTTATTTGAAGAATTTACATCAGGGTTAAGTTCTTTAGTAACATTCGCTTCTAAGCCACAAAAACTGAGTAGACTCGAACCAAAAGTGTTTGAAAAACATCGCACCCATCCGGGAAAAATGGATATTGCGAATATTCCAAGTAAGAATATGAATACGAAGGGTAGAATAGTCGCATAGAAAGCAATTTTGTGATTTTTTTCTCCACAAATCAATTTGTTTTCAGTTGCCGCGATATTTGTGAAATAACTGAATAAGAAAAACGTAAACGCAAGGGCAACTAAAGAAATATTTCTGAGTGAATTTATGGTTAATAATGAACTATTAGCACTTTTGAACATCACAATAGTTTTAATCAAAACAAAAATCATCATTAATAAAGTGAAAATTTTTAGTGTGTTACTTACACTTTTTTTGAATATTTTCTCATCGGTTTCACCTGTCATAATTAATATATAATATATATTTATTTTAGATTTCAAGGTTAAAAAAATATAGAAATATATTATGTATCCTAAATTAGTGGAAACCAAAATTAGAAATATAGTTCATACCAATTTGCGTTATTGTCACTCTTTGAAGATGAAGTATTACAATTTTGCTTACAACTTACTATGCCTATTGTGCATCCTTGGAACGTTGGCGGTTTTATTATATTTCAAATATAAACACAAACAGGATCCAGTTGCTCAAGATGAAAAAGAAAATACAAAACGCGACTACATTTTATATAATTTAAGAAAATTTCAAAATATGAATAACAAAGAAATCGGAACAATTAATTCCTATTGATATATTATAAGTGATGGCGAATGCTGAAAATAATGGTAATAATCATGAACATGCCCATAAACTAAAACTCTTTTTCAAAAGAAAGTTTGAACAAGAGAGGATAAAGAGTGAAATAAAAAAAAAGGAGATAATCCCCACAAAAAAACAAAAGCAAAAAGAACTAAATTTTGATTTTGATGAAAAACAATACAGTTTAGTAGATAAAAATGATGTAGCAGTGGTTTCTGTGAAACGAATTGCAAGAAAAAATGAAGTTGATTTTTTAGATAAAAAAAAAGAAAAAATAACAAATAACAAAAAGAAAATTCTAAGAACAAAATACGAGTTTTTGTTTGAGTACCAAAATATTGAAAGTTACGGCACCATTTTTGACAACACAATTGGGCCACTTGAAGAATCAAATAAGAGAGGACAAAAGATGATTGATGAGAAAGAAATGGAAAAAAATAAACAACTAGAATCACTTCTTTTATCCAAAAACAACGTGCTTACCGAGAAAGGGGGCTATAGAGGAGAACTTAAAAATAATGTCAGTCAAGACAGAAGTATTAAAGCTCAACTTATGGAAAATTACATTGAAAAACAGAAAGAACTCTATAGTTTAAAGAAGTATGAAGAAAGCATTGTGAATAAAGTAATCAAAGAAACAACAATCAGACCTAAGTAATTGCTGGTTGCGTATATTTGCTTTATTTATTCCATATGACAACCTTCTCCCTCACGATTGTCATTTACTGCGGGTTCTGTTTGTTCTAAAATCGCATCGAATGCGCTTTGTGATACAAATACATAGTCAATGAATGTCAGATTTGAATATAGTTTCTGTGCATTTTTTAGAAACTCGTTCGCAACATGCATATTCCACGCAGACTCGTAGTTTTTAACGGCATTATTTAAAATTAACAATGAATTTTCTTTGTCATCATCTTTATTGTTACTAATATAGCGGTATTTAAATTGTTGTTCATAAATCGTTATCAACACATTCATGTACATTTCTCTTTCAATAATTTTATCGACGATGTATTTCATATGAGCATCTTCTAACTTTTTTCCAGTTTCTTCTTTAACTATCGTTGCTAAAGTTCCCAACGATTCAGAAACAAATACCGTTCCCTTCATCATCTCTATTTGACACGCAAATTCATATTGATAGGGTAGTTCAGGACCAAACAACATGAGAAGATTGTTGTAATTTGGCATACTTTTATGAACAATCGATTTGACTTCTTCCAATTCATCTTCAATCTCTTCAATGCGAATTTGACGTTGTAAATCTATTTTTTCCTTTTCTTTTCTAATTTTGTTGAGTTTATGTTCATGACTATTCTCTATGAATGATAGAGAATATTTCCAACTATTTTTTACTCCGTCAACAATATATGATATTCCGCTTTCAAATAGCACAGCCCCTTGATTTGTGAAACAATTAATTTGATATAAAAGAGCTGAAACCGAAAATATAACTACTGAAAATGATAACAACTTCATAAACCAAGTCTACTATTCCTTCGTTTAAATGTTTAATTCATTTTTTATAAAAATAAACATCCAATATATAGAATGAAGTTAGCACAATACATAAATTTCAAGGCGTTCTTGATTAGCTTTGCAATTGGATTATTGTATATTTATCTAACCGACGACTACAAAAAGGTGATTGTTGTATACCCAACCCCCATGAACACAGAGAAAAAAATCTATGTTGACAAAGCAAATAATTGCTTCAAATACAAATTATCAGAAGCTAGTTGTTCTACCAACAAAGAAGATTACGTAAATGTTGGAATCAATTATTAAAATATATATTGATGTATATATATAATTCTACTTGACATGCTAAATATCAAACAAATGATTAAATCAGAGAATGGGATTTTTCTGTTTTCAATTGTTTTAGGATTAGGATTTGCGGGGCTATTCAAAATGAGTTGCGACTCTCGCTCTTGTATCATTTACAAAGCACCAGATCTCAACAAAATGAGACAAGTTAAAGTGAACGATAAATGTTATGATGTATCTGAAGAAATGGTTGATTGTGACAAAGCCAACGGAGAAGAAAAAATATTAATGTAATGAGTTTGTAAATATTTTAAAAATTCATTACTAATTATATAATCATGGAAAAAACTACAAACATTAGCGAGTTACCCATAAATTCAAACATCCCGCCAATTGATACTTCTGAAATGGAAGACAAAATTCATGTATCTACCGAAAAATTTACAATCGACCAAGATGTAGTTCATAGTCAGCCGGAGAAACGCGTAAAATTTGCGGATGAAGAGGAAACCAGAAAAGTCGTGACTCCAGATACGAATGAAAAGAAACAGTCCGACTTATTCACCATTTCGAATGAATTGAAATTGATTGCGTTAGCGTCATTAATGTTTTTCATTTTTATTGATAACAAATTTAAAAGATATATTATCAATATTTTGACGCAAGTTTTCGGCGAATTTATCAAAACCGAGACAGGTGGAACAAGTAAAGTTGGGAATTTATTTTACTCACTGACATTCGGATTAGTGCTATATTTGTTTACTATATTTGTGGATTACACAACACTGCAATTTGACTTTTGATTGTGATGCCGACGATGCTATTACGATCGATACTTTGAAAGACATTTACGCTACATGTTGTCAAACAACAGCACGAAATGACGTTCTTATCAACAAAATCACTACGATTGCAGACAATACTTACGTGGATGGCGAAGTTATTGTAGAAGAATAAAAATTGAATTCAAATTAATTTCAAATTGATCATGAGGATATTTCAAAATATAACATGAGCAAACCGTCACACCAAAGTTGTCTCGAAAAGGGGGTTCACGATTTTAACAATTGTTCTATGGAAGAAATCATTGCGTTTAAGGAAAAATTAAGAGTTGAGTATAATAAGATAACTGAACCATACAGAACATTGATGATGAACATAGACGACAAAATTGAACAAAAACAAAAACAAATATACGACAAATGTTCACACGACTATGAAAGGTTTTCAGAGTATCACAACGATCGATATTATATATGCAAAATATGTGGTCATGAAAAGTAGATTACTTTTTAGAGTAGCTTCAAATTTGTATCAAAAATAAATTTCGTTTCATTCAAGATTAAAATAATTGTAGTCTAAATCAAAACATCCCAATATGCAATTATCATCGTTTGTATTACAAACTTTGTCAATCAAATATTTGTAAGATTGAAATAGTTGCAAAGTATTATTAAAAAAATCACTTTCTGTGATATTACCTTGACTTTTCACACACGATCCGTGTTTCTCCCATTCGTGTTCCCACAAACTGTCATCACAACCTCTCCAGTATGTATTCATTGATTGTAGCAAATCTCCAGTTGGAACAATATATTCCACGTTTTCACAATATGTAGGATAATGTTCAGAATCTATTTGAGGCCATAATCCGTGAATCATATAGTCTTCCGAGCACCATTTTTGAATCGCAAGTTCATAATAATTGTATATTTTATCGCAATTTATTTCGGAAACACAGGACAAAAATAAAATTGTCCATAATTTCATTTTTTTATATTAAGTGTATATAAAATGAATGACCTTATGAAAGAAACTTTGGCTAAAAATTTTGACTTGTATGTTCAATTATTAGATAATAATGACTTTAAAAAACATTTAATACGCGAATTGAATGAAGATGTTGATATTCCGATTATAAACGAAAAAACAGAAAAAAAATTGTTAAACGCACTTTACAAGGTAATTCTTTCTTCTCTCAAGAAAGTCGATGTTGTAAAATTACTGGAGTACATTGAGGACAAAAAATAATGCGATTGATTATAAAATATGTTCATAATTTATAATTAATTTTTTAAAATTAACAATGACCAAGAAAAATGGAACAGTCAAAAGGAAACATACTTCGACAAAGTCTATCAGACGCCTCAAAAAAATAATAAAGAAAATACCACACACCCGTTCAAAAAAACAGATTAAAATAAGAACAATTAAAAGGGGGGGGGCAGCCTCTGAAAAAAAGAAAATAGAGCAACGTGAGCTTATCAAACAATGGGTAAATGGCAATATAACTAATAATCAGTTTTACAAACAGCTCCCACAAAGTAAAACTAACTCCAAAGAGGATGGCACCTCTAAAGAACCGAAAGCAAGGGATAATAAACTATACGAAGCCTTTTTGAATAAAAAAATAAATACTAACGCGCTTTTAAACTTGCTCATGAACGAAAACAAAACTATCTCCGAAGAAATGAACTCACCTTCCAAGGTTGATACAATCTCGGAGAAAGGAGAACAAAACACAAATTCAATGAATGGAAATTCAATTAATGGAAATTCAATTAATGGAAATTCAATGAATGGAAATGAATATTCAAATATGTCTGGGTGGCACAAATGGTTGTTATTTGTATATGATCCAAATAAATTTGAAAAACTTGAAGTTCAGGAAATGAAGAATAGAGAAGAAGAGAACACGAAAAAACTTTGGGAACCAGTGCTTAGTAACAACCCACATAGCAAGCGCGAAAGTGAAGGTGAGTATAATATCGAAGCTATAAAAACAAGTATAAATACATTGAACAAACAAAGAATATTTGTTGTGACAAGTCCAGAAATTGAAGATAAGACGGACGAGTTGGCATCTCTAACCAAAGCAATTAATGAACAGTTAAAAATTCTAGAAAAATACAAATTCGACAATGAAATGATTGATAAACTTCGGGGAAATTTGCAGAAGGAAATGGACTATTATTTGAAACATGTAGAAAACTTCATACCTCCTCAGTTTCTTATCGTGTTATTAACAAAATATGTGAATCTTAAAAAACATGACCAATTGCAGTTAACGCAAGACGAAAGAAAGAAAGTCGATCAATACGAAAGGGAATATCCTGTTCACTATAATGCGGCATTGACAACCGTTCTTGAACATCAGAAGGATTTCAATCTGGTTGATCATGAAAATTTGCACGAAAATACAAGCGCGTTTAAAGTGTTGTTATTAAAAATGGGAAATATAGATGAGTTTCTTTTCAAAATAAAACTTCAATCTCTTTTGAATATTTACACTCCAAATAATTATTACGAAAATCTAAAAAAAGAATACTTCAAATTTAGACAGGTTTGGCTAACTTCAAATTCACTAAATACTCAAAAAAATAAAAAAGAAAAGGAATTCCAAAAACAATTAGCCAATATAATATACAATGCTGGTTTAAAATACTTTAAACAAATTTACATTGATGATGATATTAATGGAGCAACAAATTTTGCGACTGGTAAGGTGTCAAAGCCACCGGTTTTGAATTATTATAAAAGTAAAGAACTTATGTTTTTTATCATCTCGGAATTAGAAAATAGAAAACAAACACATGTGTCAATAAGGGACATTCATAATAAAATGGATGAGCTAAGATTTTTAGGAGTAACCACAGATGACGTGGTTTTAAAGCAAATTTTGTTTGGTGAAATAGAACAAATATTGTTTGAAAATTTCGAAAGTAATTGGATAAAACAAGGGATGAGCAAAAAAGTTATTAACGCAAAAAATATTTATGCACTAGTAGAAGATTTTACAAAAAATCCCATGAAACACATCAGCCAACAAAAATTGGCACAAACAATTATAAATGGACGCTGGAGAAATATAACTGAAAAACAATTTGAAATGATTAAACAAACTTTGACAAACCGTTTAGAAATAGCAAATACAACGTTTAATTCACATTTGAATACGAATCAGCTTACAAAAATTGAAAGACCTAAAAATAAGAACAGGGCTGTAAAACCGAAAGGCGAATCTGGTAAAAATATAACAAATAATGAAAGGGTTAATCAAAAAATCTTAGCAGATTCAGTTATACAATATAGAAAATGGTTGTCTAAGGGTGGTATCAAAAGTGCTTCAGCAACAAATAATGAAGTTATTGATCATGTAAAGTATTTGATAGAAAAATATCCTGGTGAAGATATAGAATTTGCGGCTGCAACTGAACAAAGCTTACGAGAAAATAAGAACTAAGCTATTTCTTGACTTTCTGTTTCTTGCGTGTTTTATTTTTAATCCGCGGTGAATATTTGAAAAACCATTTTTGGTATTCTTTAGATGTTTTGTTTTTACGGAACTTTCTGTATTTTGAGCTTCTTTCTTTCAATACGTCTTCTTTGTCTTGCTGTTTTCCATAACAAGGCAGGTTAAATCGTTTTAACTTCTCTGGTATGGATGAAATGTGATCGTACTTGTCAAGGATGTCGCTATAGTTGTTCACAACATATTGAAGTTTATCAATAACCTCTTTGATCAATGTTTTGTTGAGTGGCACATCATTGATCAATAAAAGGCTGAAATATAAATTCAATAATGTATCAATATTCCCTACTTGTATCTCACGTCTCTTGTGTTTAACGACGTTATACGCGAGACATGAATTCGTCGCAAATATGATACCAATAACTTCTCCTTTCAAGTATAGATAGCAATAATTGTCCACAAATTTATATACTGATTTCACCTTCTTCACTTCCAACCCTTCGATACTTTTATCTTTCAAACCTTTAATCGCTTGCGGTAGATTATCTGTATACATGATAAAAATATCGGTAAAATCCCTTTTAAATTTCAATCCAATTTTCATGTATTTGTGCATGAGACGAATAGTAATATCAAAATTACAGAAAACCATCTTCTTTTTACGGAAATGTTCAAAAAGTTGTTCATATGCTTCTTTTGTTTCAATAATGGTCAGGTCCAACTTTTCTTCATAGTATGTTTTCAGCTTGTTTTTTGTCAAGATAGGAAAATAGTTGTTTAGTACGTGGAGTCGGGAATACACTTTTTCCCATCTAGAAATATCACCTAAAGGGCGCGCGAGTTCTTGATGTAAACTCATGCGCAGAAACTCCGGAGGTGTATACAGCACTTTGTCCTTTTGTATGTTGTGTTTCAACAAATATTCATAAAAACCTTTATCCACTTGTGTTATATCTGCGATTGCTACAAAGTTCACGAAAACCTTATAGGTTCCATAAACAAATGCGTTTTTACTTTCTATGTTATGAACATTCTCTTTGGTAAAAATATTACATAATTCTTTTGCATCTTCCATTGCATTTGGGGAAAAAAAATCGTAGTCAGGAATGTCCGTTTCGTAATTGTAGAACTGCTGCTCTTTTGGTAATATGTCATTTATTGCGGTACCGCCATAACAAATCAGTTTTTTGTCAATGATAAATTGGCGTACAATATTTAAAATTTTATCATTCACATGCCTTTTTTTTTGTATTTTTTTGCGTTCCAATTCATTCTCTTTGATTGAATGTTTTAAATATTCCGCGTTCATCAATTAATATAACCACAGATATTAAAGAAGGGTTTTTTTAATTTCAAAAGTCTCGCCTTGAGACAAAGTCTCCGAACATTCTATTTTGCCACTTGAATCCTGACGACAGTAATTGTTGTTTAACGCATCACGAATTTTGAAAGTGTTTGCTCCAGTTCTAGTGAAATTGAAATAGCTTGTTTTATCAGGAGCGTTCAAATTGCAATAAATTAGATCATCACCCGAAAGATCGCATATTTTCTCTTGAATGCTGGTTTTGAAATAATAATTGTCCTTATTATCTAAACTCTGATAAATATTGAACAATTGATAATTGTTGCTTGAAACGTCTGTACAGATGATGGGGTCGGTTTCGTCACCGGATGTATCGTAACATGATTTAATTCCAGTGACAATTTTGTAAGTCATACTTGGTATAAAAAATGACTCGTTTATGATGCTTGCGTCAATCAACATATCTGGCTTTTTAATCATTGGTGAAGATACATTTTGAGACGACGAGCCTATTTGGGAGATAAAAAAATCATTATACAAATTCATCATGGAATCATAATTTTGGAAATTCATACATATAAATTGAACTCCATTTGCAACCGCATTAGAAAAATCGTAATTATTATTTCTTATTTGGTTTGCTTGGGGTAAACATACCACCAATTTACGTTTTGTCAATCCCCGGAACGATATATAGTTATCTTCTACAATTTCATCCGCACGTACGATCGAGATGCTTTGTTCGCTTGTAGAAAGTAAATCGGTAATTTCATTTAGTTTACTTGACTTGAAGTTTTCACTGTTGCTGCTATTATCATTCAATGTAATAAATACAAACACTTTATTTTCGCACTCTTCAATTGGCAGGTCTGCAATAATTTGCTCACGAGAATCATCATAATTATTGTAAAATATTCTCTGATTTTTGGTAAACAATTGATTATTATTGTCAAAAACTTTGATGATAATGTCATGAACTTGGTTGTAAAACATTCTTTTTCTTTCAAGTTCTTCGCCTTGATTTGACGAAGCATAATTGAGACGAAGATGGAGAAATAATGGGTGGTTCTTGGTATTGCCATCGCGTAAAAAATCATCGTTTATTTTTTCCATTGCGTCGTTAAAATCAATGTGGTTATAGGAATCTTTCTGAAAGAAGTTGTCATCATGATTCATTGCAATGATTGGTATTTTGTTCAAAGAAAATACTTGCATATCCAAAAAACGGACACCAGAATTTGCGCAATTTTCAAGCGCGCATTCGTCCACATAATCATTTTTGAACCGACCACTACTGAAACAATTATATGCGCCTTTATAGTAAAAATCTTTCAACTTGCAACTATAATCATTAGAAGGACCGCTCTTAAAATAGTTAGCGTTCCTCAATTCATTAAAAGAATAAAACGTCACATTTTTTGAATTTGCTTGGATAATTTTACAATTTTGTTTTTGCAATTTAATTTTTCGTAACATGTACAAAAGAAAGATAAATACTAAAAATGACAATACGATGGCTGGACCTCTTTTCTCAAAAAATTGTTTGACGGAGTGATTAAAATTTGTCATACTTAAAATATATGTATAAATAAAAAATTAAAATAAATATCTTATATTATTAATAATAAATAATGCCTGGTGGTTTGTTAAATTTAATAGCGTATGGCAACCAAAACATTATATTAAATGGCAACCCGAAAAAGACATTTTTTAAAAGTGTTTACATGAAACACACAAATTTTGGTATTCAAAAATTTCGGTTGGATTATCAAGGAGCACGTGATATTGATCCGAATAACGATTCTGTGTATAGATTCAAAATACCTAGAAATGCTGAATTGTTATTAGATTCTTATCTATGTTTCACGTTACCAGACATATGGAGTCCTATATGGCCTCCTATTGAGGTAGGAGACATATGGAAACCCTACCATTTCAAATGGATAAATAATATTGGTACATCATTGATCAAAACTGTAAAAGTAATGATAGGAACACAACTCATCCAAGAATACCCTGGAGAATACATCCGCTGTGTAGTAGAACGAGACTTCAGCGAAGCAAAGAAAAAAATATTTGATACAATGACTGGAAATATTCAAGAAATTCACAGTCCAGAGATATATAATATTGATTTTGTGAATAATTATCCGAATGCTATTTATAGGCAAACAGATCAAGAACCGTCCATACGAGGAAGGAAAATATATGTCCCACTAAATCCTTGGTTCATGAATAACACGCAAATGTCAGTCCCATTGGTCGCGCTACAATACAACGAATTGACAATAGAAATCACACTGAAACCAATAAAAGAAATGTTCACTATTAACAATGTTGCAGAAATAACTAATTTGGATGAATCGTATATAACTAAAGACAGTAATTTGTTCACTAGAATACAACCTAATTTTAGCGATGACAGACACTTATTATATAGATTTCTACAACCTCCAGCATCGTTAGAGTTATACGAAAGTGATTATGGGAACAAAATAACAAACTGGAATGCAGACGTACACTTGATATCTAATTACTGTTTTTTGACAAAAGAAGAGAGCACGGTTTTTGCTTTGAATGAACAAAAATATTTAATGAAAGATGTCAAGTACAATATTCACTACAATTTAGCAGGAACAAATAAAGTTAAAATAGACACAAACGCGCTTGTTTCTTCATGGATGTGGTTTTTCCGTAGGAGTGATGCTTATGAGCGCAATCAATGGAGTAACTATACAAATTGGAAAACAATAAACAAGCCAAGTACATTACTGGAATCATCAGACATAGGGGCAACTGTAGATATAAGTGGATATCAAAACTCGGTGACACCCTCTGAAAATGTTATTTATAACGATGAAGCTAACAGACGAACGGACATAGAATATGTCAACAATTTGTTCACTCCTGTATTTTCGCAAGAAAATGAAAAATATATATTGCAGAATTTTTCAATTTTGTTAGATGGAAAATACCGTGAAGTAAATCTTGATGCAGGAATCTACAACTATTTAGAACCTTATCGCGCTTCTAATTTGAGCAATGATATTGGTCTGTATTGTTATAATTTTGGTATCAATACAACGGATATGTATCAACCCAGCGGAGCTATTAATCTCAGTCGTTTCAATAAAATAGAATTTGAAATAACAACAATAGAACCACAGATAGATCCATCAGCTGAGTTTTTTACGATTTGTGATGAGAATGGACAAATTATAGGTGTTTCAAAAGACCGTTCACAATACCTGTACACATATGAAATGCATCTTTTTGAAGAGCGTTATAACATTCTGCGGTTCTTATCAGGAAATGGCGGACTGTTGTATGCTAGATAATATAAATAATTTAAAATAATATTATAATTTAATATGAGTAATAATTTTAATGAAAGAATTTTCGATGATATTACTTTTGATATTTTGAAGAGCATAAACCAAAACAAAAAAACAGACAAGATGAACTTGAATGATTTTGAAAACATAGTCAACGATATGTTGAATGATGAAGTCATGCTGAAAAAGTATACTCGTGACAATATCGTAAAATATACGTCAATGATGAAAGATGAAATAAACAAAAATGAATTCGATGCAAATTATTTCAAATCTAGAACTGAAAAAATTAAGGACCAAAATAAAATGAAACTTCTTATAAACGAACAAGTAACAAAAAGAACAAGCGTTTTCAGTAACATCAACTATGGATTATTAATCAAAAATATTTCGTCATCGTTTTTGAATATATCAAGAGATTTAGTACTATTCTTTTTTACAATTTGCATAGTTGCCCATTTGCGAATCAGGAGTTTTATTAAATCGTGTTATTTGTATCCAAGCAATCCAAATCGTTTTCCTTATGTTTTTTTCAATAGCGAAATAAAAGAACAAGATAAGATTTTAAGTATTACACATAACCAAAATGAAAGCGATACTGATCCAGTATTTGAAAATATGAGAATGTTCCGAAACAGAGATGGAACCCCTTTACGAGAACGAAATATGCGAATAAATAATATGTGTGCCGACGAAGAAGATAAATCTGGATCTGGAAATTCGTCATTACTTGAAGCTGCTGTGAAAATCTTGTTTAGAGAAGACCCTGCAGATGAAACTACAAATAAACCATACCTTGGTACAATTGAAAAAATTGTTCAACAATTAACCGGTTCAACGCATTCGGAGAAACTTAAAAAAATAAACATGTCAGCAAAAGCATTTATGGAAGAACATAGTGAAAAATGCAAAGACGATTTGAGCGTGTATTCATTAATTACGTACTTGTTGTATTACAGTACGTTTAAAAACCGGGATTCAATTGGTTATCTGCATACCAATTTGTTTAAATATTTGACATCATCTGGATCAAAGTTGAAATTTGGTATCATTGTAATATTATTATTCAGTATTTTCAAAAATAATGTTAACATTGCTGAAAGATTTGTAAATAATGTCTTGGATTATTATTCAGATAAATATGACGGTAGTGGCAACTTACACACTTTTTTCGTGGGAATTTTGTCTTCAGTTTTAGCTCCGTTTGTTACATTTTCTCTACTTCTGATGATTATTGTGTATCCGTTGTCCATATTTAATTGTATGAAGTCTTATTTCAACTATGTTGGATTGACAAATCAATTTTCAACCAAAGCGGTTTGCTATGTTGGAATTGTGTATTCGATTTTCGCATTGGTTATTTACGGAGGTGGGATATTGTTGGCCATTTTTCCGGAGTTATTGAACTATATGATAAAAGAATTAAAATTTATGACAGGTGCTAATAGTAAACCCGAGAAAAAAACAAAAGGTAAGGGTCGGAGTGAAAATAAAAAAGGGAAATCAAAAAAAGAAGGATTCAAAGGAGAAAAAGGTTGTTCATCAAAAGGATTCTTTAATAATTTCAATATTGCCAAGTTATTCGGAACTATACTGATGTCAATTTTAGGATTGATAGTATTTCTTCCTGTAGTCATGCCTTTTGTTTGTGCGTTCATTTCTAGTTTTGGTATTTCATCATCGCTCACATTTGATAGTTTAAATTTCATGGCAAATAAAATGTGCTCGGTGAAAGAGTATTCATCGATGATTAAACTTTTGGTGGGATTGATTATAATACATCAAATGATTAAACGATACTCGTATGGAGCAACTCGTAATAAATGGATTACAATAGGAGTTTATGGTTTCTTTTTAGTCGTTTACATGATAATAGAGAACGTTGCAAAACCAACAAATAAGTATTTTGACAATCTTAAATGTGATAACTAGTATAATAAATCAAAAGTAGATGATATAAACGCATCTTTTTATTTTTAAATAAAATGGGAAAAAATAAAAAGAAATCAAAAGCTAAATTTATAACAAATATGCCAAACGTTTCAATTTGCACCCCAACATTCAACAGGCGTCCGTTTTTTAAAGGATTGATAAAGTGTATACAAGCACAAGACTATCCACATGACAAGATAGAATGGATTATTATTGACGATGGTTCTGATAAAATAGAGGACATTTTCCAGGATGAAAAGACAAAATCAATGCTTACTCAAATAAAGGTGAGATATTTTTACGTAAAAGAAAAAATGGATCTGGGCAAAAAACGTAACATGATGCATGAAAAATGTTGTTTCAAACATGATGAAGACATTGTCGTTTATATGGATGATGATGATTATTATCCTCCAGAGAGAGTGAGTCATAGTGTGAAGAAACTGACGCAAGATAAAAATGTTCTTTGTGGTGGCAGTAGTGAACTTTTTTTATGGTTCAATGTACTGAATAAAATGTATAAATTTGGTCCGTACGGTCCAAATCACGCTACGGCAGGGACATTTGCGTTCAAACGCAAGTTATTGAAAGACACGTGTTATGAAGACGATGCGGTGTTGGCCGAAGAGAAACATTTTCTTAAAAATTATACAGTACCATTTGTCCAATTTGATCCTTTCAAGACAATCCTTGTTGTTTCTCATGAACAAAATACATTCGACAAAAAAAAACTATTGAATGCTCAGAATAAGTTTGTGAAAGAGAGTTCAATTGAAGTCAAACAATTTATTCAAGATAAAGAATTGAAATTATTTTATGAATCAGAAATAAATGAATTATTGAAAGATTACGCACCAGGCGATGTAAAAAATAAACCAAAAGTTTTGAAAGAGATCTCCCGGAGAGAAGAAGAGCGAAAAGAGCAAACCAAAGTAATGCAAAGCCAGCAAGACAATAAACCCTCTGGAATATATGTCTCTGACAACAGCGATCCCAACAATGTAAAACATAAAGAACTAAATATGAGGGAATGTAAAGAATATATGACGGCGAAGACAAATGAATGCATAATGTTGAAAAGAGAGTTAAATAGATTGAAAGCGGAGAATGATGCGTTGAAGCCAAAGTAAAAAAAACGCGGACTTATAATTTAAGTTATCTCTCTGTAAATAATAAATAATATATTTATATATAGCATGGCTATCAGCACCATCTACAGAAATTATTATAACTCAAGAGAGAATGTATGTATTGATTCTTTTAAGTCCAAACATTCTTTTGAAAACAGATGTAAAGAGTCCAGAAGTATTACTAGTAAATATCCAGATCGTGTGCCCGTTATAGTCGAAAAACAAGAAATGTCAGATGTAGTAGATATTGATAAAAACAAGTTTTTAGTTCCTTGTGATTTAACAGTGGGGCAATTTGTATATGTTATTCGTAAACGCATGAAGATGCCACCAGAAATGGGTATTTTTGTTTTTGTGAATAATGAAATTCCGATGCAGTCAGCGCTGATATCCTCCGTTTACGAGGAGTCAAAAGACAGAGACGGGTTTCTATACATCAAATACGCAGGCGAAAACACATTTGGATGAAATCACTAACACAGAAAATTTTCAAAGCAACAACTTGTTTAATCTTCTTATTTCGTTGTCTAATAAACTTTGGTGGCACCTTCTATTTCTTAGATTCTCTATCAGTTCTGTCTTTTGAAAATTAAACCTATTGCAAATGTTTATTAGGAAATTCAAATTTGAATATTCGTTGCTGTATTTTGTCAGTATTTTGGTAAAAATAATTTCATGATTCATTTCCAATGTGTCCTGATTCTTCCATTTTTTCCTATGAAATTTAATGTAATTATTAATCACTTTCAAAAAGAAGGTCATCTCATTAAATTGCCACAATTGACGTTGAAACGATATACGATCATAGAAATCGCCTGATATAAAGCTTTTAAGAAACGCATGGTAAAATTCTAAATCTTGATTTGCATAAAATATAACATTCTCATGAAACACAAGAGATACGATTGTCTTTTCACAAATTTTGAAATAGTCTATATTGTTATTTACAAATAGTTCTTTGCATATTTCTTTGATATTTTTGTCTACGTCTGTTTGTGTATTCTGTGACTCTACATTATAAACATATTCAACTTGAGCCTCCAATTCTGTTACCTTTTTATCATGAACATTTATTCCAATGAATATATATTTTATTTGGTGATGTTTTTCATCGGTTTTGTTCATTTTTCTCATATACTTTGTTATTACACTAAGGACTTTCTTATCGTTGTTTTGAAGATAATCAATATTATCAATAACAATTACCCGCTTCGGTTTCTTCATTTTCATCATATTGAAGATATTTTGATTTTTTAACATGTCCATAAAGTTGGATTCACTCTTGATGTTTTGGATAGAACAATATTGATATTCGTAATTTTTATCTTTCAAATATTTTACAACATTTCTTGTCTTTCCACTATTTGTCTTTCCGTGGACATATATACTATTATACTTGGATATACAATCCATATTTATATAAATAAAAAAATTAGTATTTATATAAATTAGAAACGAAATCAAATGTTGGTTGAGTGACAAATCATGTTGTTGTTAGTCAATCCATCCCAGTCAACTTGACACCCTTTTGCCCATTTCTTCTTTTGGCACGCACCACTTGTGATTCCAATTCCCGGCATATTATATTCTTCTTCGCCAAATGAGACGGCGTTGCATCCATCTTTATCATTGTTATTATTTAGACAAGATTCAAATTCACCACTTTCGTTGTATACAGTTTCATAATTGTCAGGACATTTTGATATGTTGGGAGGAAAGGACACGTTTTTGGAAGAACTTGCTAACGCGCTTCCTATAAAGGCTAGACTTACAACTAGTATCACCAGTGCTATGATACAAACAGTTTTGTAAAAGTTCATTGTAATTTAATAATAATATTATATATATTGTATATAATAAATATGGATAAATATGCAAAAAATAATTTCGAAGAAAATTACCAACATAGTGAATTGTTCAAAGACGCAGTTGTAGGGCGAATCGATGTAAGTCCAAACGAAAACGGAACTCCATTTTTTGTTCAAGACAAAATAGAAAAGAATGAAAAAACAAATTATTCAAACGCGATGCAAGGAGTGATGGAAAATTCTCTACTATCTATCACATTCTTCTCATCAAACAATATTGAAAATATTCAAAACATGTTGCGGTCTGAAATATATAATTTAACAAGCAAACAATACAAAATTGATACACAAGATTCAGACCAATTAAAAATAATAATGAGATCTGTATTTTTACAATACTCTTCTAACAATAATTCAAATATTGAAGGTCAAATAAACAAACTTAATAAGCAAGTTTTAGATTATGCGGTCCCACAAGTTCACACTGAACTCATCGGTTATATTAAATACAAGAAAGACATTTCTAGTCCACCTGAATTGATTCCACTGCCACAATCCTTGGCAATTGACAAAACAATGGAACTAAATAATTTCTTCTAATTGTTCCAACTCTTCCAAGTACATTTGTGTTACAGTTTTTTCTAACAACTCTTGTAGTTTTTTGTTGATTTTATCATACTCGTTTTGGAGTTTTTCAATATTTTCAAGATTCAAAGAATCCATCGGCATTTTAGTCAAATAACTATAACTGTTTTCGTGCTTGTCGTATTCTTTCACTGTCAATAGACTAGTAATTTCGCTGGATTTTTTCTTGCGAAGATCAATCATGTCTTCTAAGATTTCGTTAATAAACTTGAACTTATTAGAGCATAGTTTCAACTCTTCTTCCATTTTCTTTATTTGATATTCTTTACGAATGTTGTAATACTTCATCCGCGTCTCAACGAAATCATCTATAATTTCATATACGCTCACATAGTGTTTCAGTTTTTCATTTTCATCAAACAAGTACATATTTGTCAATGAAATGTTCGTCGATAACTTGAACTTCTGACAAATATTGTGCAAGCATTGTTTGTTATCTAAATCAACGTCATTATTAAACTTCAATGTAATCAGAATTTCTTTGTCTGTGGACAAATCTTTGTAGTCCTTCAAACCATATTTTTTGTCTTCTAAACATTTTTCCAAAAACACAATGTACGGTTCGTTCCATGTTCCAATCGGTAATTCTGTAATTGTCAGTGTATCATTTTTAACAACAATATTGCCATTTGTGGCATACTTCATATCATCCACTTGTTCGATTGACCCTTTAAAATGTCTATAATGCGGATTCAAAATAATATTATCACCCTCACCTCCGTGCAAAATGTGTTTAATGTAATGAACAATTTCTACCGGATTGAAGCACGGTATGTTTGTGGAAAATCCTGTGCCAATTCCGACACTTCCATTGACTAAAACCATAGGAATAATGGGGACATAAAATATTGGCTCAACTAAGAGACCATCATCATCCAAATAATTTAAAATTTGATCATCTTCTGCGCGAAAGATGCTACGCGAGATATTGGATAGTTTGGTAAAGATATATCTTTCTGATGCATGATCTTTACCGCCCTGAAGCCTTGTCCCAAATTGTCCGTTTGGTACAAACAAGTTAATATTGTTTGATCCTACAAAATCTTGTGCCATATTTACGATAGCACCGTTTAAACTAGCCTCACCATGATGATATCCGGATTGTTCTGAAATGTAACCGCTAAATTGTGCCACTTTTATTTCAGAGTAAAGTTTCTTTTTGAAAGCACTGAACAATATTTTTCTTTGTGAAATTTTGAGCCCATCCATCAAATTTGGAATAGAGCGATCGCAGTCATATTTTGAGAAATGAATCAGTTCTTTGTCGATGAAATCATTGTAACTTATTTGAGTAGTTTGTAAATCCAAATGGCTATCACGATCATATGAACCAAGCCATTCTTTACGTTCATCTGCTTTAGTTTTATTGAAAATTTTATCAATCAATGAAATATCTGTTTCTTCTAGCTGAAAATGAACTAGCCGCTTATCTTTGAAATATTCTTTAAACTCTTTTGAGGTGCTTGTACCCAAACCCTTGTAATATTTAATTTTATATCCTTTACCATTTTCATTTTCTGCCTTCCATTTTTCATATTCCCCATTGTTATAAAAGTTGATTGATTTGCTCATTTTTGTTGCTTTTAAAATAGGAGTGTTCATGAAGCCAATAAAGTTGGGTATCTCTAACAAAGATGGCCACAAATATGAAATAAAATTTACACACAATCCTTTAATATGACTTCCATCCAAATCTTGATCCGTCATGAATATCAACTTCGAATAACGTAGTTTAGTTGTGTTTGAATAACATTTACCAGTTTCTAATCCCAAAATTTTTTTGATTTCTCCAATTTCTTTGCAGTCGTTAATTCTTTTCTGTGTTTCACCACGAACATTAAATATCTTACCTTTCATTGGATACACACCAATGTAGTTCCTATCATTATTACTCAACCCCGAGATGATACCTGCTTTTGCAGAATCTCCCTCGCACAAAATCAACATTGTGTCCTTTGATTTGACAGTTCCCGCGTAATTAGCGTCGACAAGCTTAGGAATTCCGCGAATATTCTTATTCTTAGATCCGTCACTTTTTTTCGCGTTCTGTTTGTCCTTTATATCAGACAAAGCACATGAAGCATTCATCACTCCCATTTTGGCGAGTTTATCAATGATGTTATTTCCGACTTCGCAAGTGGAACCAAATTTAGAAACACTTGTATTCAAGTAATCTTTCGTTTGACTATCAAAACTCGGATTCTCAATACAACAATTGACAAATACAAATAGTTGCTCTTTAATAATGGATGATTTGACCTCTACTTTCTTTTTTTGCTTGATGTATTGAATCATTTTTTTGGTGATCTGGTTCAGAATATATTCAACGTGTTTACCACCTTTACTTGTGAAAATACCATTTACAAATGAAATCTGTTTATGTTCATTGTTGAGACAGACTCCATAACTCCATCGTTCGTTACATTTCTCGAATACAAATTTCTTTTTTACATCCTCATCCAAATACATTTTGATGTAAGACTGAAAATCATTTACTTTCAACAATTCATTATTGAACTTAACTTTCACATCTTTAGGAGTAATTCCAGCAATATCATAAACTCGACGCTGAAACAATTTGACCATTGTATCTGACAAATTTGGTAGTTGTAAACGTTCATAATCCGGGCGAAACATAACTTTTGTGTATGGTTTTGACTTGCTTTTTGTGATTTGGGGTTTTTGGATAATATTTAGATTATCTTCAAAAGTCTGAAAATATTTCAGACCGCGATTGTGATCTACTGTCTCAACCGAACCATATTTTGACCAAATAAGCACCAATTTGAAACCAAATCCATTTTTGCCACCTGTTATTTTTTTCTGTTTTTTATCATAATTTGTAGATGTGCGAAGGTGACCAAAGATCATTTCTGGAATCCAGATCTTGTACTCGGGATGAATTTCAACATCAATTCCATTGCCGTTGTTGTACATAGTAATTTCGTTATTTTGAATAGTAATGTTGATCTGCGATACTTTTTCATTTTCTGGTCCAATTTCTTTGGATTGCATACGAATATAATGATCGCGACAATTCACAATACCCTCATCAAATAGTTTGAACAAACCTGGGTTATAATTCATGTTAATTTCTTTAAATGTGGATTCATTCTCATAAACATACATGTCTTGCTCCACATTTTCAATAGAACCTATGTATGTATCGGGATTATCTAAAATATGTTCTTTGTCTGTTTTTTTTTGGTATTGTTGACTTATTGATTCAGCCATGTTGAGCAATATGTACTCTTTTACAACTTAGTTATATTATTCAATTTTTTTTAAATATATATATTAATTTGTCTATTACAAATGACACAAAATGTATCTTCTAAAATGTTGCGTTCATGGATGATACAAAACAGACAAAGTATAAATTATAAAACTTCAAAAAAGGACACAATTATAAATACAATAATAGAAGCAGATATTCAAACAAACAAACAATTATTATTGTCAATTGGCTATAACATATACACAAATTATTATGACACCGTGTTACGGTCGTCTACTTTAACATCAAATGATAAAGTTCGAAATATGTTTTCTGACGTCATAAGTAGTCTGACAGATTCCGAAAATAAACAATTAGGAATATATGAGGAAACTACTGCAGAAATACAAGATGCTGAAGATATAGAAAACGCATCATTATTAGAAAACCCATACTTCACATTTTATTGTTCGGTATACGACAACAACATATTTAAAAGTTTCATCATTAAGAACTACAAGAAACATTATAAGCTAGTGCCTGGCAAAAAATATATATTCAATCTTGAAGATACAACAAACTCTGGGACTAGTGTGTCATTTTCAAAGCTGCAATACTTGTACGAAGACGTGGGGGGAATTTACAGAGTGGGAACACCTGGAACTGCTGGCGCAAGTATCGTATTTATTCCCGAAACTTTATTACCTTATAACTCAGTCCATATCTACAACAAAAACGATTCTTCAAGTAAATCATTCACAGATTTTGGACATACTTACCCAAAATTATATTTAGAATACTTATATAAACTTCCTTATCCAGACAACAGTATATTTTACATGGAGGAAGAGATCGCGCATAAAAAAGAATTGACTGAAAAATCAGTGTTGCATATTGTCCAAAATAAAGGTCCTAGATTTGTAATCTCGAGTGATGCAAGTTACGTTGATACAGTTACCGACGCCAGTTTTGTGAGTTATATGTGGTATGACAAAATTTCTGATATTAAAGAAACTTTTGGAATGTATTATGGACACTACACGTTATCAGTCAAGTTTAAAAGAAATAATCGGGTTTGCTTGTTAAATAAAGGACAAAATTCGTATGGTATCTCTATGGAAAACTTGATTCAGTTACATGGCAATAGTAGTGTTCAAAATGTCGAAACTTATTACTTAAAGGATCTGGACGAAAAGGGAGAATTGGATGGCTATTATGACTTTTATTACGCCGGATCCGACTCCGATCAGTTAACCATAAAAGTATTGGGCGATTTTGAGAAATGTTCGTTATATACAACCACATTCGGTTATAATAGATTAGAGGACTTATTTTTTTTTGATGGAGAGTATGCAAACTATTCTATGATCAATCCAGACGGATACCAAGATATATCGGTTGGTAACATCATAGGACTTCAACCCGAAAGCCAAATATATTTCCACGATATCAGTAGCGATATACTAAACTTAGATCATGTTTATAACGATGTATCTATCAATGAACGACCAAGAATGTCATTGAACTACGAAGATGGTGAAACGTATAATGCTGATATTGTATATGGGTTGTATAAAGGGCAATATATTATTAAAAATATACCTGAAGAGCGACCAATCGCAATCATAAACAAAAATCAAACTAACAGCAAAGAAGATTGTATTAGATACTTTGGTCCGCCAAATTTTAAAAAAACGCGCTTAGGTCCAGACGGAAAGACTCTTTTTGATTTTTTTTATCAAACACTCGTGATACAAGTATTTGGTGACTTCGGTAAAGTGACTGTATATGAATATAACGACGGATTTTGTGGCGGTGAAAATTTGTTGACTTATAATGAAAGTTTTAGTGATATTTCTAGCGAATTTCAAAGTTGGTATGAAACATACGATGACGCAAGTTTTGACGTAGGAAGTGTATCGGGAGTCGATATAGATGCTAGTAATCTAGATGTCAGCTACTCGAAGATATATCAAGTATCCTCGTATATAAATTGTGATGTGTTTCCTTATAGTATTGGGAATACACTCTATGCGACAATCGTATTTGATGATATAAACACCACTGCGACAAAATATTGTTTTGACACTGGTAATTATGTGCTTATGAATGTCCCATCTTCGAATCCAATTGCGTTTCTAAATAAAGATCGCGAAGATTTATTTTACTATGATGGATATTATGGCTATTTGACAGTATCCACAGCGTCTGATGGAAATGTATACAATTATTATTACGGAAATATAAACATAACCGTGACAGGAAACTTTGGACAGTTATCTTTCGAAACATTAAGTAACAGTTATTTAGGTGGATTTCGCAAATTAATGTATAATAATGGCGATGCCTCAGACAACAGCAAAGGTGAAGCAGTTCATCATTGGGGGGTGAATACTTATTATGACATGCTAATATCAGGTATGCTGACATCAGATATGTCCGAAGACCCATTGTTCTTACCGAATAAGTATTATATCAATGTTAGAACCAATACAAGAAACATCTATTATAGCGAAGCCTACAAAACTTACCGCTTGGCCGGTTATGACCGAAATGGTGTAATTGACAGAGAAACAGACAATCCAGACTTGACGTTTGCGATTGGGGACATTGTCTACTTCACATTTGATTCTAATAATGAAGAACCGTTTGGTATTTATACATATCACAATGTTTTAGAAGATGAACAACTCATTACAGATAATGCCAATGAGAGTAATCAACAAATAGTATGGATACCTAATTTAATCGTTAGTAATTACTACTACTACCGTTCCAAGAATTATGTCACCAACTTCATGAAGAGCTCTATAACAATTATCAATAATCCAAACGCAGAAATTGTATTAGATATTAGTGATATATATACAAACCCATATTTTAACATAAATGATAATTCAGGCGCAACACCAGTATTCGAAGGCTCTACCACTTTTTCAATACTATTAAATTCGTTTACTATTGAATTCGACGAAACAACCAATATCAGTAGTTCCAAAAAAATGTACGTGTATAACAAAACAACCAACGCTATTGACATTACAATACCGGGAAGTCAACTTCAACAGAACACTTCAAAAAGCGCCACTTACCAAACAGGATTTACTCGTTATAATATGAGCAGTTTGGAGTTTGATACTAGTTATTCTTTGTTGATGGATCAAGAGTTGTTTGAGAATATTTATTATAATAACATAGAGGGTGATATTGAAACCTTTGTTGATATATCTGCTTATAATTTGCTAGACTTTGGCACAGAACCAAGTCATGAACCCACCTTTATCTCCATTAGTCCAGCTTCTACTGATTCATTAGTAGACGTATCTGGTTATATTGTTATTGAATTTAATGAAGAAGTTACTGTACCCGATGATAATGATGTACCGGGAAACAATAATATTTCATTTATTGACAGTGACAATAATTCAATAAACTATAGATCCAATGAAAGTTCTGGAAATTACATTTATATATATTACAGCGGATTAAACTACAACACTACTTATTCAGTATCATTTGATGAATATTGTATTGTGGATCTAAGTAATATTGAGTTTACCATCGCTGGTTCCTCGTTGAGTAGTTATTCTATACAAACAATAGAAGACCCAAGACCACAACTGCAGTATTTCATTCCCAACAATGATATATCCAACATATATGTTGATCAACCAATTAGTTTGATTTTTAATGAAAACGTGTACTTGGATACATCAAGTAATGGGAGAATACAAATCGTTGATATTTCAAACAACGGGACTGTCTTTGATTACTTTGATGTGTCTAACGCCGATCATGTGTCAGGCATCATATTTGGAAGCGGAACAAATACATTGCGCATATATCCGTTTGACGCAGACTTGAGTTTTGCAAGCAATACAAATTATGCATTATCTATCGACAGTAACACCATAAAGGATATTTGTGATAATTACTATCCTGGAATTGATTCAAGTGGTTCAAACGCAATTACCTTTACAACGGGTGACGCAGAAGGAGATGCGCAAGAAAGTTTGACGAATGAAACAAGTGGAAATATTATTGTAGATGATTCTGGTAATAACTATATTGTTTTCAACGCAGGCACAACGTTTGAATCCAAACAATATACATTATCTGAAGGAAGCTATACACTAGATATATCAGAGTCATATCCACTCGCTTTATTGAATGGTGATGTAAGTGATATAATTACAGTTGGTATTAGCAATGATGTCATACAAATAGATGTTAGTGGTGGAGTTACTCAGGCATATGGAACTACAAACGATTATTTTGTCTTTACAAACAGCAATGGAGATACGATATCTCTTGCAAATGGAGACCTACGGTTTATGCGCGGACAAACTTATACATTTAAAAACAGCACTGTTGACAGTAGTTTTGTTTTTGTTTTGTATTATGGTGATTCGAGTATGTCATTGTCAGCCACTACGCCAGGTGATATATCATTTACATTACCAGGGGGTATGTCAACAGACAATAACTCGCTTTATTATCGTGCACAATATACTACTAGTAGCAATTACGATGTTTCACTCACCCTGTTGTATGCTGATGTGTCAGAAGATAGTGAGAATGGAAACGGGTCTTATGATTTCTACTATGGCAATGTTGTCATAGATGTTTGTAGTAATGAAATTGGCTCATTGAGTTTTTATACATATAATAATGGATATATGGGAGGTAAATACGCGTTCACATTTGAAGACAATTATCAAAGTTAATTTTGAAAAAAAAAAGTGTCCCCTCAAAGTTTTTTCTTTGTAGTATATATAACTAAGTATGCCCAGAAAACAAGTCTTCAAAAAAACATTTGGTTCAAGAGCGGAAGTTTTTCATGGAACCGCCAAAAAGACAACTGGTGGTCTTTCGAAGAAAGATTTGGTGAAAAACAAACACGGTGATATCGTATCCAAGAAAAAGCACATGACTGCTAAGAAGGAAAAGCGTTTGGAAAAGCATGGATACTTTGCCAAAAAAGGAAAATTCGGATATGTCAAAAAAAATATGAAGGCATCGAAATCTACGAAAAATAAGACTGTAAAAAGGACAGCGAAGAAAGGAAAGGGCAAAGGCAAGCGTTAAACAGTTTCATAAATACCCGCGTTTAATTATTGAATACGTGTAATATAATAGATGTGTAATATAATATGTTAAGAATCATCATATTATATTGCCTTTTAATAATAACATTTGGCTACAAAAGTATATCAATAACTCCCGGTGGATTGAAAGGATTTTATGTTCTGGGGATTTGCAAATACATCAAAGAAAATTACTGTTTGGAAGAATATAATTTTTATGGGTCGAGTGCTGGCGCATGGAATGCGTTGTACCTTTCGTCTCAATTTAACGATGCCTACTATTTCGACAAAGTTATCACTATAAAACAAGAAGATTTTGTTAATTTATGCCAACTAGAAAACGTTTTGAAGGATATTATTTTGGAGGATCAAACCATTGAAAAAGACAAAAGTTATAGTGCCCAGGCTTTAACCGAAAAATGTAACATTTGCTTTTCTGTATATAAAGGATACAAGTTTGAAAAGGTTATTAAGAATGATTTTGACAATTGGGAAGATTTTCTAGAATGTTGTGTTGCTAGTTCGCACCTCCCGATTGTCTCCAACCACAATTTTTTTTATACATATCAAAACCAGAAATGTGTCGATGGGGGACTTTTTCGTACAAATTATCCGAATCATATTGAACCATGTCTGATAATCTCTCCCAACATGTTCAAAAATAAACAAATTTCAAAATATTCAGAACCCACAAATTTCAATATTGAAAGACTAATTTATGAGGGGTATAGAGATGCAATGCACAACGGTGATTACTTCAATAGCAGATTGAAGTTGTTGTAATTTAAATTGCGATTAATACATATTTTCATAAAAAGTTTTATTTCTTTAGGACGGGCAATGCGAACGGCGCACGACAAAAGGGGCATACATGATTTACACGTGAATGGTATGCAAAACATTCTGGACACATTTCATGTTCACATTTAAGCGTAACTTTACCCCTCATAATATCGGTACAAATCACGCATATGATTGGCCCAGAAACTGTTGGTACAATTTCTCGTCTCGTCACTCGTTTGAGAAACTGTTTCCACATTTTGAACTTGATATTATCAATGGTGCCTCAAATTGTAAGACAATATTTGCTTCAATTTTTTACTTGTATAATATTTTTTTGAAATTTATCGATAATAAAATTCAATATTCCATATTTCGAACTTTTTATTTTTACTTTTTTCAAAATTTGCAGAATTGTTTTTCCCATTCTCCCCCCCCCCTCATCATGTTTTTTCGAGTCAACCTTTTTGTTACTTTTTGAAACTTTTTCTATTTATCATAACAAAATTAAGAATAACAGTAAAGATAATTGTTATCATATATCCTAACATTTTTATTTGGTTTCATAAAAAGTTTCAAAAAGTTTCAAAAAGTTTCAAAAAGTTTCAAAAAGTTTCAAAAAGTTTCAAAAAGTTTCAAAAAG
>MDTC01245920.1_pt1 | contig 36199 bp, 37 predicted proteins | sample 811181 | NCBI WGS metagenome assembly MDTC01 (sample SAMN05326644, study PRJNA326480) | marine metagenome | isolation source: seawater | place: Pacific Ocean: North | collected 2011
GCGGCGAAAGACATGGCGCTCCCTGACTGTCATGCAATTAGAGCCTTCTACATAGACAGGGGGAGCACAGGATTTCAGGGGTTTTTCAGCAGGCTCAGTGGGTGCCCTGCATGATGACATGGCTGACCAGCTCAGGGTGATCCCACATGGGCACATGGCCACAGCCGGGCAGCCGCACCCAACGGGTGTGGGCCGGAGCGCGGGTCTTGTCGCGGGTGCCCACCGGGAACACCATATCCAAGTCACCAAAAGCGATGGTGCAGGGTACGCTGATGTCGCCGGCCCGGGTAAAGGGTGGCCGGAAGGCTTCAAAGATCGGCTCGAAATGATGGGAATCGGCAAACATGCGGGCGGATCGAATGGCCTCATGGGCCGGCATTTTCCAGCCCCGCGCCGACACCGCACCGGCCATGATCACGGTACGACCCACCGTGGTTTTCAACAAGCGGTCGGCCACCGCCGGCATGGCCTGATACACCTTGCGCATGGCGCCAAACATGGGCTCGATGTGACCGGGGCCGGTTTCACGCCACAGGCCGGCAGGGGATATACCCACGATACTGCGCGCCAACCCGTCGGCGGCGGCATCCAGAATAATCCGCCCCCCCAAAGAATTACCCACCATATCCACCGGTTCGTCGATACCCATCTTGCGCAGACTCTGCCCCAGGCTTTCCACCATGGCAGCGGAATCCGGTTCACGCCCCTCAATTCCCGGTGTCTTGCCGAATCCGGGGATATCAAACGCGATGACCCGCCGCTGGATGGCCAGGCGGTCCATGACCGGCGCCCAGGCCTCGCTGTTCATGCCAATTCCGTGCAACAGGATTAGGGGACGTCCGTGACCCTTTTCAATGTGATGCCAGATCATGCTTCCCTCGTTATTATTTAAGTCGTTCGATTTAATTGAGGCGGAATCATACCATGAAAGAAAACACTCTGGGATTCGCCTTGCAGACGGAACCCTGCGGCTATTCACTCTGCCGGCGGGTAAGGGTTCGCACCGACATATGCAGTTGATCCGCCACCTGATCCAGCGTGTAGAAGCGGTTTTGCTTGCTGCCTAACACAAGTAGCTTACGAACCCACATTAACTGAACACAGGTTTCATAATAATCAAGAGAGTGGATTGGTTCGTGAGCCCATCGCACTCGTGTCCTGCTTGCTCCATTGCTGGCTTCCATCAGTTTTTCCCGGGTCACTAACCGGCAAATTTCTGTTCCGGAATCCACACCATAGGCACCGCATCCCGGCGCCCACTGAACAAAGATGTCTTAACCACGAAATGGCCAAACCAGCATACAGATTGACCTATTCGCATATTAATCCTGTCTCTTGCAACCGCAGGTTATTGGACGCCACCTCAGAGATTAACTATGTTGAAGGTTCATTTGCGATGCTTGCGTAGGCTTTGTTATGGAACCCATTAACAGCAACAGTTCTACAACGTTGATTCAACCCAAAACCGTTACGGAAAAAGAATCCCGTGACGAGGTTGAGGTTCAGCGCCAAAATGAAACCCAGCGGCCAGCAGCCGAAGATCGTTTCAGCAGCAGCAACCCGGTAAGCGAGCTGCAACTGCAACGCAGCCAAGTAGTGGAGAGCCTGGGGCAGGCGCAACAGGCGGGCCTCGAGGCAGTACAGGGAGACACCGCTTTTCCAGCCTCAGACCAGAGCAATTCGATCTCCAGCCAGGAGCAGGCGGAAGCCGCTGCGGTGCAACTGCAACAGCAACTCAATGAGCAACCTGCCAGCGCACTGGATGCCCAGGCTAATCAGGCTAGTCGCGAAGCTGCCCTGACCCTGTTTCAGTAACCCGGGTTATCTGAACCGGCAGCGTTTCGCTTTACAGATTAATTAGTTGCTATACTTGAGCTAATCAATCTAGTGTGTCGGTGAAATGCCAGAGTTAGACTGGGATCTGCAAAAATACGATCGGCAACTCAAAAAAGGATTTAAATCTCTCTCCTTTACAGGTGAGCTGGAATCAGAGTTCCGCAGTTTTTTTCACGCTCGCAACGTCGTTAAACAGCGCGGTGCGATCATGGTGGGCATCATCCTGCTGTTGCTGCTGATCCCACTGGATATCGCGCACCTTGATGGAGACATCCTCACCTTTTATCTAATCGCCCGAGTCTGGATCACCATCCCCATTCTGGTGGTTGCGCTGTTGTTCACCTTTCGCGAAAACCTGCGCCGTTACTTTTCCGTGTTCAGTTTTTTTATCATTACGTTTATCGGCATAACCACCAACATTCAGGTTGTCTACGGGCTGCAGGCCGGGCTGTTCGCACCCTATGAAGGCGCCATGCTTCTGATCATGGTGGCCTTCTTTCTGGGGGGCATGTATTTCCGCCAGTCTCTGGCCTGCATCATCATTATTGCTCTCAGCTACATGCTGCTCAGCGAAATTTATCTGGTGCCTTACCAGTACAAACTGCACCAGTACTTTTTTATTTTTGCCACCTGCCTCATTGGTGGGGTCAGTGCCTACACACTGGAATATCAGGTGCGGATTTCGTTTCTGCAGCGAGGTGCCCTGAAGTGCCTGGCCAAGACTGATCCATTGACCGGGCTCTTCAACCGCGGCGCCCTCAATCAAAAACTGACGCACTTGACGGAGTATGCCTATCGCGAGCAGAAAACCATTACCCTCATGCTGGTCGACGTGGATTTTTTCAAGTATTTCAATGATCTTTACGGACACCTGAAGGGGGATGACTGCCTGGTAAAAGTGGCAACGGCCCTGGCCAGAAACTGTCAACGGCCACTGGATTTCGCGGGCCGCTACGGGGGCGAGGAATTTCTGCTGATGTGGTTTGACGCGGCACCCAATGAAGCGCGTACCTTTGCCGAAAAAACCAAGCGCAGCATCGACCAGCTCGCCGTACCCCATAACGCCTCTGAAATCAGCGACATTGTGACGATTTCCGGCGGCATGGTAACGGGCGTCCCCACCCGGCCGCACCTGGCAGAAGCCATTCTGCACCAGGCAGACCAAAGCCTGTATCGCGCCAAGGAAAGCGGTCGCAACCGCATCATTATCCAGGATCTGGGAGATGAAAATAATATTGCAGCGCTGGTGAAGTAAGCGCCCGTAACAGAACGTATTACCTAAGTCCATTTTGTTATTATTTGAAACCGGACACGTTTTCCCGGCAGCACCGTCTAAACTGTACAGTATGGCTGCAATCAACTTGCCCATCACACTTGGCAGTACTAGAGAAAGGGTTGTTTTTGAATAAGTTTTTCAACACATCACTGCTGATCCTACTGTGCCTGATCAGTACCTTTGCCCGTTCGGAACAGGCTTTGATGGTGTCGGATCAAACCGACCGCATCAACCTGCTCCCCTATCTGGAATACCTGCCCGATTCCGCTCACACCCTGTCATTTGAAGAAATTCGGCAAACTGCCGACAGCACCTGGCGCCAAGCACCGCGCGACCGGGAAAACCTGAACTTTGGTTACACAGACGATGTGTACTGGTTTCGCTTTCAACTGCAAAACACCACCAACAACAACCAGGAAACCAAAATCGAAGTCGGCTACACTGTGCTGGACTACGTGGATGTCTATATCGAGCACTCGCAACAGGAAACCGTGTTGCTTGAGCTGGGCGATAAACGCCCCTTCCACGACCGCCCCGTGGATCACCGCAACTTTATCATCCCTCTGACCCTGACCGCGGATGCCGCTGCCACCATTTACCTGCGGGTGCAAAGCACCAGTTCCATGCAGGTACCCATCTTCCTGTGGCGCAATGAAAGCCTGCTGCACAACACCCAAAGTGAGATGCTGGGGCTGGGCATTTATTTCGGCACCATGGGTGTCATGGTGCTGTACAACCTGTTTGTGTTTTTCTCGGTACGGGAATCCAACTACCTGTACTACGTCCTGTATGTAGCCAGTATATCCCTGTTTTTTTCCAGTTTGAGCGGCATTTCATTCCAGTACCTCTGGCCCAACAACACCTGGTGGAATGATCAGAGCATTGTCTTCTTCCTCTCCTGCGTGGTGCTGTTCGCCGCCCTGTTCACCATTCGTTTCTTACGCATAGAGGAAACGTTTCCGCGCATTCATCACCTCGGCACCTTGGTGGTGGTGGTCAGTGCCTTCATTACGGCAGGTACACTGCTCTTCGACTATCGCACAATGATTGCCGTGGTCATTGCCTGGGCGGTGATCGGCATCACGCTGGCCATTGGTGTGGGGATGTATCGCTGGGTATCGGGGGATTCTTCGGCCAAGTACTACTGCATCTCCTGGTTCACGTTTTTAATTGGCGGTGTTGTGCTGGCACTCAACAAATTTGATGTCATCCCACGTAACTTTCTGACCGAAAACGCCACCCAGTTCGGTTCCGGTATGGAAGTCATCCTGCTCTCCTTTGCCCTGGCGGACCGCCTCAACATCGAAAAACGACGGCGTTTTGAAGCACAATTGCATGCCCTTGAGAATGAGCGTGTTGCACGACTGGCACAAGCCGAAGCGCTGCAACAGGAAAAGAACGCACGCAAGGCACAGGAGCAGGCTCTCAGGCACGAACGGGAGGCCAGAGAAGCCCAAGCCGCGGCGTTGACGGTACAGCGTCAGGCCACCGAGACACTGGAGCATAAAGTCCGCGAACGCACCCATGAACTGGAAATTGCCAATCAGCGGTTGGAAGAGCTGACCTACACCGATGGTTTAACCGGTATCCGCAACCGGCGTTATCTGAACCGAGCCCTGGAACGGGAGTTCTCACGGGCCCGCCGGGAAAAGGTGCCGGTTGCGGCCCTGCTCATCGACATTGATCACTTCAAGCAGTTCAACGATACCCACGGCCATCTAGTGGGGGATGATTGCCTGCGGGAAGTTGCCCAAACCATCGGTCAGTGCGCGCTGCGTGACAACGACGTGGTGGCCCGTTACGGCGGCGAGGAGTTCTGCGTGCTGCTGCCTAACACCGACCAAACCGGGGCCTTGCAGGTGGCGGAACAGGTCTGCGAGGCCATTCGTGCCATTGAGTTTGACGTTGCGGGACAGCAAGTGATGGTCACCGCCAGCATCGGGGTCAGTGCCTGCATTCCGGAGCGACATCACGATGTGGACAAGTTCATTACCGCAGCCGACAACGCACTGTATAAATCCAAAGCCAATGGCCGCAATCAGGTCAATTTCGAGCTGCCGGATTTCACCCAAAACCTGAACCGCGATAACGGTTAAGTTGACCCACAACCGGGATCGTGCTTAACTGGAGCCAAGAAATGAATACAGGTTCATATCATGGTGTACCGCGCAACCGAATTCACCGAAAACCGCAAAGCCCAAACCCGGGAACGGCTATTGAAGGAATCCAAAAAGCTGGTCTCACAGGCAGGGTTTCGCGGGCTATCCATTGCCGAGGCGGCCCGCTGCAGCGCCATCGCAACCGGCACGGTATACCGCTATTTTCCTTCAAAATCAGAGCTTTGCGTAGCAGTTTTTGAACAGGCCACACAGCGGGAAATCGATGCTGTCAGCCAGGCGGGCACCACGGCACACTCTGCTACCCAGCGCTTGCGCAGCTCATTGGAATGCTTTATCCAGCGCGCCTTGCAAAACCCCACCCTGGCCTACGCGCTGATTGCCGAACCCGTTGACCCGGAGCTGGAACAGACCCGGCTCATCTATCGGGCGCACTGGGCCGAGAGTTTTTCGACCCTCATCAGGCTGGGCATTGAGCAGGGCGAATTCATTCCGCAACCGGAGACCCTGTGTGCCACCGCTTTGGTGGGTGCCATGGCCGAAACGGTGATCATTCCGTTACAGCAGGCCCGCCATGACGCCAACACCGATACCACGCCATTAACCCAATCCCACTGCCAGCAAATCGTTGCCTTTTGTCTGCGCGCAGTGGTCAAACCGGAGCACATCGTATGAACTCTGCGCACACGCCCATGGCCGAATCCATGCAAGCAGTCACCCATGAAGTGGAGAACCAGCCCCAGCCACTGGAAAACTACAACCCTTACCTGGCCGATGTGGCTTTGCAGGAAGCGGTGCAGCGGGAGGGCGCAGCCCAATCACAGGTGGAGCTCACCGCCTTCGGCCAGCTCACCGGTTCCGCCGAAGTGATCCAATGGGGCTTTCAGGCCAACAAAGTCAAACCGGAGTTCCGCAGCCACGACCGCTATGGCAGGCGAGTGGATCAAATCGAATTTCATCCGGCGTATCACAAGCTGATGGAGACCGCCATCGTCAACGGCATTCACAGCGGCCCCTGGACCGACCAGCGCCCCGGCAAGAACCTGTATCGTGCCGCATTGTTCTATCTGCAATCGCAGGTGGAAGCCGGCCACGGTTGCCCCATTACCATGACCTTCGCCGCCATCCCCACCATCCGCAAGCAACCTTCCCTCGCCCGAATCTGGGAGCCCCTCATCACCAGCCGCAGTTACGATCCGCGCAATGTGCCCGCCCCTGAGAAAAGCGGTGTGACCATTGGCATGGCCATGACAGAAAAACAGGGCGGCTCCGATGTGCGTGCCAACAGCACCCGCGCCTATCCTATTGGGCAGCGGGGCGGTGGCGAAATCTATGAGTTGGTGGGACACAAATATTTTGTGTCGGCACCCATGTGTGACGCATTCCTGGTTCTGGCGCAGGCAGAGGGCGGGATTTCCTGTTTTCTGGTGCCGCGCTGGCGCCCGGACGGCAGCAAAAACCCCCTGCAGATTCAACAACTGAAAAACAAAATGGGTAATGTGTCCAATGCGTCTTCCGAAACGGAGTTGCGAGGCGCCATGGGCTGGCTGGTGGGTGAGGAAGGCCGCGGCGTTGCCAATATTCTCGAGATGGTGGCGTTGACCCGCTTCGACTGCATGATCGGCTCTTCCTCCGGCATGCGCCAGGCCATGAGTCAGATTCTGCACCATTGCAGCCAGCGCAAGGCATTCGGCAAATTACTCACGGATCAGCCCTTGATGCAGAACGTACTGGCGGACCTGGCCATTGAAAGTGAAGCCTCTCTGGCACTCACCATGCGCATGGCCCGCGCACTGGATAATCCGCAGGATGAGCATGAGCAACTGCTGGCCCGCATCGGTACCGCCATCGGCAAATACTGGATCTGCAAACGCGCTCCAGGCCACGCCTATGAAGCCATGGAATGCATCGGTGGCAGCGCCGTCATGGAGGACAGCATCATGCCGCGCCTGTACCGGGAAGCCCCCGTGAATGCGATTTGGGAAGGCAGCGGCAATGTTCAATGCCTGGACATGCTGCGCGCCATGAGCCGTACCCCCGGTTCGCTGGAAGCATTATTCGCTGAGATTGATGAAGCCAGAGGGCTCAACAAAACCTTTGATGGTTTCGTGCATGCCACCAAACAACAGTTTGCTGATCTGACCGATGTTGAATTCCGCGCACGCGCGCTGGTGGAACAGCTGGCACTGTCCCTGCAGGCCAGTGTACTGTTGCGCGCCGACAACGAAACAGTGGCCAACGGGTTCTGCGAAACCCGCCTGCAACAGGGCAGTCATCAGATGTACGGCACCATTCCCCGGGGTGTGGATTGCGAAGCCATTATTCAACGGGCCAAACCGCAGGTATGACTTTATGACAGCCAGCACACTCAGTGCCAGCCAGGTACAGCAGTACCTGGCAGATATCTTTCCGCAGTTTGATGCCAGCATCGTACATCTTGATAAAGAGGGCGCCATCTTGGAACTGGCCACTGATGTACGCCACTTGCGCCCGGGCGGAACCGTATCCGGGCCCACCATGATGGCGCTGGCGGATGCGGCAATGTACGTTGCCATTCTGGGTAATATCGGCAAAGTGGCGCTGGCGGTGACCACCAACCTCAACATCAATTTCTATCGCAAACCCGCCCCGGGAAAACTGCGCGCAGAAGCCCGCATTCTGAAAATGGGTGCGCGTCTGGCAGTGGGCGACGTTCTACTCTACAGCGAAGGAGTTGATCAATCTGTAGCCCACGTCACCATCACCTACTCCATTCCGACGCAGTAACATCACACCGATCTGCATTGGACTTTTTTCCCAAATATCCTTTACTTACAATTATGTTTCGATCAATATCGGGTGTGTTATTGTTTACGGTGCAGTACCGATACGGATACCGAGACATACCAAAACTAACAATCTGGAGATCAATGGATATGAAGAAGCTATTAATCGGCGCAGTACTTTTGGGTTCAACTTCCATCGCCATGGCCGAAGCGCCTGGTGGCCCGGACTGCGGTTGGGGCAACATGCTTTTTGAAGGCCAGAGCGGCCTGGGTCCTCACTTCCTGGCTTCATGGACGAACGGCACCACCGGTAACGCAACGTTCGGTATGACTTCCGGTACCAACGGCTGCTCTTCCAACGGCACATTGACTTACGGTGGCCAGTCACTGGTTAACCTGACTCAGGTCATGGATGAGTTTGTGGCTGATGCAGCCAAAGGCGAAGGTGAAGCGATGACTGCCGTTGCCGTGTCCATGGGTATCGCCCCGGAAGATCGCGCGCATTTTGCTGATGCAGTCCACGCCAATTTCTCCAGCATCTTTGTTTCTGCAGACACCACTGCAGAAGATGTACTGAACAACATCGTAAGCGTGATGAAAGCTGACGAGCGTCTGTCCAAGTACGTAGCCTAATCAGGCCTTGCTGCAAAAAGGGGGCCTCGCCCCCTTTTTATTTTCAATAATAATCACAAACTTCTCCCGCCAACATGATTCTTTTGAAGCGCCTTGCCGCAGTATTCTGGCTGCTCTCTTTATTTCTGACTCATCCCTGTTTTGCTGCCACCATCACCACGGATGATCAACAGATCCAGACGCTGGCAGCCAGCCCACAATGGCATCGCCTGCTGCACTATGAACCTGGATTCAGCGGGCACCGCGTCGAAAGCCAGGTGGATGATGCGCGTTTTTTTCTTGCCGCTGATGGCAAACACAATCCTGTAGCAGAATTGAAAGCCACCCTCGCCGCGTTCTATGCAGCGCTCACCGAGCCCGGGGAAGAACAGCTCAACCAGCATGCCATGTGCCGCTTCCCGGCCCGCTGGCAGTTTCTGCATGAGCAACTGAAATTACCGCTGCCCCCCTTAACGCAACAACAATGCCCCGAATTCAATCAATGGATGAACACGCTGAAGCCCCATAGCATCAGCCTGATCTTCGCTTCGTCCTACCTGAACAGCCCTTCGTCCATGTTTGGCCACACCTTTCTGCGGGTAGACCCGGCCAATGTTGAAACCGGCTCCACCTGGCTTTCCTATGCCATCAATTTTGGCGCGGAACTGAATTCAGACGACAACTCCCTCCTCTACGCCTACAAGGGATTATTTGGTGGCTATCCCGGATTTTTCAGTGTCATTCGCTACTACGAGAAGATCAAGGAATACAGCCGCATCGAAAATCGCGACCTGTGGGAATACAATCTGAACCTGACCCCCGCGGAAACCCGCACCATGATCTCTCACTTATGGGAATTGCGGGACGTCATCTTTGACTATTACTTCTTTGATGAAAACTGCTCTTATCGCTTACTGGAGCTACTGGAAGTTGCCCGCCCCGGCACATCCCTGCGTGATGAATTCGGCGCCCGGGCCATACCCATTGATACGGTGCGGGCGGTGATTGACGGAGGCTTTGTGGCGTCGGTAACCTATCGCCCCTCTGTGGCGACCCTGCTGGAGCACGACGTCAACCGGCTCAGTGATGGCCATCAATTGCTGGCCTGGCAGCTGGCCCACCGCAGGATGCAACCGGATGATCCCCGGTTGACCGAACTGGACCCGGCTGCGCGCGCCCGAATCTATTCCGCTGCTTACGAATACCTGCGTTACCTGGAGCTGGAAAATCCCCGCACTCCGGCTATGGCCCAATACAGCCTGGATCTGCTGAAAGCCGTGAGCCGCCTGCCCTTGAAAAAAACCACCCCGCCAACACCCGCGGTGCCACCGGAAGAGGGCCACAAAACATTATTGGTCGGGCTGACCGGCGGCGAACAGGCCGATACCGGATTTGCGGATTTGCGCATGCGACTGAGCTATCACGATCTGGCGGATAACCGCGCCGGCTATCTGGATGGGGCCGCCATCAACATCGGCGAACTGCGGCTGCGTAAACGGGAATCCGATTCCATTCAGATTGAGCAATTGAATGTGGTGGACATCAACTCCCATGCCCCGCGCACGTTGTTTCTAAACCCCATCACCTGGCGGGTAAAAGCCGGCCTGGAGCGAATCTACAGTGACTCGGATGACGATCTGGCCGCACAGGTGCATGGCGGGGCCGGTGTCACCTATGGATTGGGCGATCAGGTGTTGGTGTATGGTATGGCCATGGCACGGCTGGAGTACAATGCATTGTTGGATCACAACTGGGGGCCGGGGCTGGGTGCGTTGGCCGGTAGCCTCATCTATCTGCCCCTGGGCACCCTGCAACTGGAATCCAGTTTCTATCAATACACGGATGGGCTGGAGCGTTATCAGCATCAGCTGATCCAGAATATTCCCATCGGCCGGGATAATGCCGTACGATTATCTGCCTCCCATCAAAAACAAGTGGACACCCGTTTTGATGAATTCAGCCTGGAATTCCGTCACTATTTCTAGAACCCTTTTCTACGGCACGCTGGCTGTCCTGATGGTACTGCTCATGAACGGTTGCACCGGTTACTTTTTCTATCCGATGAAGGAGCTGATCCATTCGCCATCGGATGCGAACATCCGCTACGACGATGTGACCGTGACCACCCGCGATAACGTCGACATCCACGGCTGGCTGCTGCATGCGGACCATCCCAAGGGCATCGTGTTTTTTCTGCATGGCAACGCCGAGAACATCAGCACCCACATTGCCAGTGTCTACTGGTTGCCGGAACAGGGATATGAGGTTCTACTGATGGACTATCGGGGCTATGGACAATCGCAAGGTTCGCCGGCCATACCCGACGTGTTTCTGGATGTAGAGGCCATGTACGGTTGGCTGGAACAGTATGCATCGGAACAACAGCTACCCGTCTATATACTGGGGCAAAGCCTGGGGGCGTCCATCTCCAGTTTTTACTTCAGCCAACTGCCACCGGAGCAACGCATTTACGAAGCGGTGGTACTGGATGCCGTGTTCGCCGGGCACCGCGACATCACCCGGGATGTGCTCAACCGCAATATCATCACCTGGCCGTTGCAGTTCATCGTGCCATTGTTTATGCCCACTGACTACAACCCCAAGGATCACGTGGCCAACTTCAACCCCATCCCGCTACTGTTCATGCACAGCCCCGAGGATCAGGTGGTACCCTATGAGCAGGGCCAAACGGTGTACCAGCGGGCAGCGCAACCCAAGTTCTGGGTCACCAGTCACGGGCCTCATATAGCCACCTTTGGCCATCCCCGTTACCGGCGGATACTGCTCAATTTTCTGGAGAATCCACAACAGGATCCGCAACGGGATCTGGCACCACTGAATGGCCCTAGCCCCACTGACCTCTCACAAACGGATTCGTCTTCTTCTCATAACCAAAAGTAGACATGGGGCCATGGCCGGGGATGAATTCAATGTCGTCCCCCAGACTGAACAGCTTCTCTCGAATGGAACGGATCAAAGTGGCGTGATCACCACCGGGAAAGTCGGTGCGGCCAATGGATCCGTTAAACAACACGTCCCCCACGATGGCCAGCTGGCTCACCGGATCAAAAAACACCACATGGCCCGGGGTGTGCCCGGGGCAATGCAGTACACTGAGGGTACAATTGCCCACCTGCACGGATTCGCCGTCCTGCAGCCAGTGGGTGGGTTCGAATACCCGTGCCGCCGCAAAACCGAACATCTTGCCCTGTTCCGGCAGGCCCTTTATCCAGTAATCATCCCCCTGATGAGGGCCGATAATGGGTAAGGAATGCTCATCCGCCAGATCCGCGGTACCACCGGCGTGGTCAATGTGAGCGTGCGTGAGCAGAATCTTATCCAGCTCCACCCCTTCCTGCTGCACTGCGGCGTCAATCCGGTCCAGATCGCCGCCGGGGTCCACCACCGCGCCTTGCATGGTTTCATCACACCAGATCAGGGAACAGTTCTGTTCAAACGGGGTCACAGGAATAATTCTATATTTCAACATGCTAGACTCTCTTTAACCGGTCAGGCTGATGGGAAATTTCCTACATAAATCAGCAATAAGACCCGTATCATACCACTGCCGGGCCACGCCATCGATTGCACGGCCACTTTTGACGATGAGGACCACCATGCTGAATGTCGCCTTGCCGCGGATTTCCTGCTCCGCCATCACGCTAGCCACCATCACCCTGCTCGCCAGCCTGTCGACCGGGGGCTGTGTCACGGAGGAGCCGGTGAGCAAGATCAATCCCGTACTGCGGCAAGCGTCCGTGGTCTCCACCAGCAACCCGGAATTCCAGCCCAAGCCCGGCGATACCGTGGCCTGGCGCGACAGTATTACCGTGCATGCACCGGAGGGGGTGCCGGTACCACAACAGATGGTGGATGATCTCAAAGCCAAGATCGACAGCCAGCTGGTGGCCAAAGGCTATGCCTTTACTCACCCGGGCCAACAACCGGATTACCTGATTCACGGCCTGATCGTGTTGGGTAACGAATTGAATGAACAACAATTGCGGGATGTGCTGGGCTTTGAACCGGGCCTGGTGGCACGCAACCAGAACTACGAAAAAGGCAGTCTGCTGCTGATGCTGGTGGACCCCAACAGTTTCAGCACCAACTGGCGGGCGGTGGTGCAGGTGTTTACCTCCCAGGAGCTTAGCGCTGAACAGCAGGAGCAACGTTTCCAATACATTGTGCGCAGCCTGCTGCGCCCACTGCCTGACTTGAAAGGTTAACGGGCATGACTCAGTCCACCTTTGCGGGCCACGCCTTTCACGAGCGCTTCAAGAACGGCAAGGCCTCCGGTAACATCACGCTGACCGACGCCCACATACAGTTCCACAATGAACAGGGCAACGTACGCTTCAGCCTGCGCGGGGCGCAATTCAAACTGGGGGGAGCCAGCGACCGCCTGCTGTTTATCAGCCACCCCAGCCATGGGGACTGGAACCTGTACACATCGGATCTCAGCATCCTTAAACACCCGGCGCTGCAAAATGACCCGCAGGTGCAGCAGCAGGTAAAAAAGGCCCGCAACACCAAACGGCTGGCCTGGGGAATTTTCGGCTCCGTCGGCGCCCTGCTGGTTGCCGTTCCCCTGTGCATTATACTGTTCATGGACAGCATTACCGGTGTGCTGGCCCCCCATATTCCAGCGGAATGGGAAACCTCCCTGGGGGAAACCGTGTTTGAACAGTACACCCTGGGGCAGGAATTCTTGGAGCAGGAGGACACCGACCAGCTGCTTACGCCCCTGGTGCAACCGCTGCTGGACAATATTGAAACGGATCGCTACCAGTACCGTTTTCATATCAGCCGCGATGAACAGGTTAACGCCTTTGCGCTGCCGGGCGGCTACATAGTAATCAATAGCGGACTGATACTGAAAGCGGATTCCGCCGCAGAAATGCTCGGCGTGGTGGCCCACGAAATTGCCCATGTTACCGAGCAGCACAGTGTGCGTAATATCATGGGCACCGCCGGTGTGTATCTCACCGTCAACGCCATGCTGGGGGATATGAGTGGGCTGATGGCCGTGGTGGCCGACGCCGCCCCCTTTCTGATCAATCAAAGCTATTCCCGTGGCTTCGAATCCGATGCCGATGAGAAAGGCCTGGCACTGCTGCACCGGGCCGCCATCAACCCCGTGGGGCTGGTTACCTTTTTTGAAAAGCTGCGGGCATTGGAGCAGGAAAAAATGCAGGAGATAGCCGGTGAAGACAACTCGGAAACGGTGGAGTCTACGTTACAGTTTCTCAGCACCCATCCGGCCACGGATGAGCGCATCGAGAATTTGCGCCAGCGCATAGACGCTCTGCCCCATCAGCGGGAGCGGGATCTGCAAAACGAATTTGATGCACTAAAGGAACGGGTCAAACTGTTCGTTGCCGAAGAGGACCAAACATAATCATGAAAACGGAAATCAAGGGCCAGCCGGCCTTCTCTTATATCGACGTGGAACTGAAGCCCGGCGAGTCCATCACCACGGAATCCGACGCCATGTCCAGCATGGACGCTGATCTGGAACTGCGCTCACGCTTCAACGGTGGGTTCCTGGTGGGCCTAATGCGCAAGTTTCTGGGTGGCGAAACCCTGTTTATCAACGATTTCAGCAATCAAACAGACGGCACCCGCCGCATGACCATTGTCCAACCCACCCCGGGGGAGGTCCGTGAACTGACGCTGAATGACGAGACCCTCTACATGCAGCCCGGAGCGTTTCTGGCCTGCACTGAAGGTGTCAAAGTGGGGGTTAAATTTGCCGGTTTCATTTCCTGGATTGCCCGCGAAGGCTTGTTTCGCATCGCCGTGAGCGGCAAGGGCAAAGTCTGGTACGGTGCCTTTGGCGCACTTTTGGACCGGGAAGTGGACGGCGAATACATTGTCGACACCAGCCACCTGGTGGCCTATGAGCCCGGCATCAAATTGAAACTGCAACTGGCCGGCGGCATTTTCTCCAGCCTGTTTGGCGGCGAAGGCCTGGTCACCCGTGTGGTGGGCAAGGGCAAGATTGTGATTCAATCCCGCAGCATCGCCGGCATTACCAGCTGGATCAACCCGCGCTTGCCATAAGGAGCACAACCATGGACATTGAACTGGTGAACCGCCCCGGTAACACGGCGGCCAAAGTGGTGTTGCAACCCGGGGAAATCTGCACCGCCGAATCCGGCGCCATGATTGCCATGAGCGGCAACATGGACATCACCACCACCACGCACAAGAAAAAGAGCGGCGGTCTGATGAAAGCCATCAAGCGCATGGTGGCTGGCGAATCCCTGTTCCTCAATCACTTTGAACCCAAAAACGGCCCCGGTGAAGTGTGGCTGGGCACCGCCCTGGCCGGCGACATGGAAGTAATGGAGCTGGATCAGGACAGTTTGATCGTGCAAGGCAGTTCGTTTTTGGCCTGCGAGCATGACGTGGACATCGATCTGGGCTGGCAGGGCTTCAAATCCGTGTTCTCCGGCGAGAGCGTGTTCTGGGTCAACCTGAAAGGAAAAGGCAAAGTGGTGGTTTCCTCGTTCGGCGCCATCTACCCGGTACAGGTCAACGGGGAATACATCGTTGACACCGGACACATCGTCGCCTTCAACGAGACCCTGAATTTCAGTATCACCAAGGCCGGCTCCAGCTGGTTTCACTCCATGCTCGGCGGCGAAGGCCTGGTGTGCAAATTCAGTGGCCAGGGTACCGTCTGGTGCCAATCCCATAACCCCATCAGTTTCGGTCAGGCCCTTACCACCGGCCTGCGCCCACGACGCGTATAGGAGGCATTATGAGCACGTACAACGTCAATGTGACCGGTGAAATCAGCCCCTACGCGCAGCGGGAAACCGTAATTCAAGCATTTGCTAAAATGGCCAATATTGATGAGCAAAAAGCCAACGCCATTTTCGACAAGGGTAATGTCACCATTAAAAAAGGGGTGGATGAACAAACCGCCGCCAAATTCCAAAAAGCGCTGGAGCAGATTGGCGCCATTGCCGTCATTGATCCGCCCCTGCCCGGCAGCGAGAGCCCGCTCAGTTTCGATGAGCCGGAACCGGTCAGTGACAGCGGACCGGCTGCCCAGGGCTCCCCGCCGTCCACTTCCCCTCAGCTGGAAACCCAGGCGCCGGACCCCCGCGGCTACCAGTTCAGCATTGAAGGCCGGCCGGACTACGCGTTTCTGACGGTGAGCATACCAGCCAACGAAACCCTCAAAGTGGAAGCGTCCTCCATGGCCACCATGGATACCCACGTCAAAATGAAAACCAAACTGCGGGGTGGATTCAGCCGTTTCCTCAGCGGCGAATCCATTTTTATCAATGAGTTCACCGCCGAAGGGGGTCCGGCGGAAATCGGCATCGCCCCCGGGTCACCCGGCGACATGACGCACCTGTACCTGGACAACAACATCGTCTACCTGCAGAACTCGGCCTTTGTAGCCTCCACCATGGGCGTTGAAATCGAAACCAAATGGCAGGGTTTTACCAAGGGTTTTTTCTCCGGCGAGAATCTGTTTCTGATCCGGGCCAGCGGTCAGGGTGACCTCTGGTTCAACACCTACGGCGCACTGATCGAGATTGATGTGGAAGACGACTACGTGGTGGATACCGGCAACATTGTTGCCTTCACCGACGGCCTCGATTACAGCATCAGCAAAGTGGGGGGCTACAAATCCCTGTTCTTCTCCGGTGAGGGTTTTGTCTGCCGGTTCAAGGGTAAGGGTAAGGTCTGGATACAAACCCGCGGGGTCTCTGCCTTCTCCTGGTGGGCCCACTGGTACCGCCCGGTGGAGAAATCAAACGGCTGACGGCAGCGCCTTACATCAAAATTTTTTAGTCACCACGAATCAGGTTTTTTGATACACATCCCGGGGGGCAGCGTCCAAAATGAGACCAACACTGTACCCCGGGAGCTTTCCAGTGACGTTCAAACTTTCCGCCACAGCGATGCTGGCCGCAATGGCCATGCTGTTCAATGTGAATATCGCCTGCGCCAACGAAGACTATGTTGAAGAACAGTACGTTGAAGAACCCTATCAGGACAGCTACGTGCAAGAGGAAGAATACGGCGAAGCAACCTACCAGGAAGAACCCTATGAGCAGACCTATCAGGAGCCGGCTTACGAGGAACCCGCCTACGAAGAGCCGCAAATGGACAGTTATCAGGCAACCCAGGTAAAAGAAGTGCGCAGCCAGTGTGAGCAGTGGGCGCGGGAGTCCGGCATGGAAGGGGAAGACAAAACCGTATTCGTAGACGATTGCGTCTACAGCCAAACCGGTTTCTGAGCCATAACTTTATTCAAATTCCGTTAATCTCATATCAAATATTTTTTGCTGTCCACCGGGCGCGGCGGTGTTTTCTAATGCGCATGTTCGCAGCGGCTGAATCCGCCTGCGCCCCATTGACCGGATTTATCAAATGTTGATTGAGGTTAGCCATGAGCCAATCGGCCACTACTGACTGGGATGACGATATCTTCGAAGACGACAGCGTGGAAGACACCACGCTGGATGATGTGCAGCTGACACGCAAGCAGAAACTGGATATCCGCCGCAAACTGGAAGACCGTATGGAAATGAAACGCCTGCGCTCACAGATAGACGACCTGGATATGTCCTGGCTGGACTAGGTGTCCGCAACGACCCGGTCAGACCGCTAGCGGCTGCAACAGATGCACCACCTCCTCCACAATAGCCTTGCGATCACTGGAGGTCCGATACACCGCATACAGGGGGCGTGAAAACGTCGGCGCGCCCTGCACCTGATATAAGGGCCGCTGGTACTCAAGCTCCAGCACGCTGTGAGGCAGGTAGGCGGCACCCTGCTCATGCTGCAGGTAATCCAGGGCAATGGCCCCCATGTTGGTATGCAGCACCGGTTTGGGCAGATCGCCAAAGCGCTTGGCGTGAAACATCTCAAACGACACCCCCCAATCCACATACACATAACCGGACTGAAACGCGGTTTTGTGATTGCGGTCAGGCTCGTTGCTCACCAACACCAGCTTCACCTGACCGATTTTTTCGGCCTGAAAATCCGCCAGCGTTGTCGGTTCCAGCAGAAACGCCACATCCAGGGTACGCTCCACCAACATCCGGGTTAACAGATCCGAGGGGTGGGAAATAGCGCGCAGCGCCGTTTTCGGCAGCAGCTGAAACAGTTTGGACAACTGCTGGTGCAAACCAAAACTCCACAGGCTGTGGGTGGTGCCCACATTAACCTGCAGGCCCTGATCACTTTTTAACGCCACATCCTGCAACGCCCGCGACCAGGACAGCAACATGGTTTCCGCGTGGGGCAGCAGGCGCTCCCCCTCCAGAGTCAACTGTATGTTGTTGCGTGTGCGGAGAAACAATTCCACCCCCAGAATCTGCTCCAGTTGCCGCACCCGGGCACTGACCGCGGCCGGTGTCAGATACAGATTGTCGGCGGCACGGCCAAAATGGCGGGTTTTGTTTACTTCCAGAAACGTCTTGAGAAGATCAATATCCATACTGCTCAGGGTTCAAGTGAGAGACCCCGGCAGCTTAGGGCATTGCTCAATTGGAAATCAAGCACGGCCGCCAAGGACTGTGGTACTGTATGCCCCCTTCTGCCTCACGCCGACACAAGGAGTCTGTATCATGGCATTGACCGTCCGCCCCCTGGTACTGGAAGGCTACGGAGTGCGCCTGGAACCCCTGACCGCTGAACACGCTGCGGCGCTCTACAGCATTGGTCAGCAGGTTGAGGACTGGCGCTATATGCCGCGTAGCGAATTCACTTCATTGGCCGACACCCGATGCTGGCTGGAGGAAGCGCAGGCACTGGCGGAGCTGGGCGAACAGATTGGTTTTGCCATTCGGGATCAGGTCAGTGGGTGCCTTGCAGGCAGTACCCGACTGCTTAACATTCGCCCCGCCCATCGCAGCCTGGAGATCGGCTACACCTGGCTGGGGCGGGATTTTCAACGCAGCCATGTCAATACCGCCGCCAAATTCTGCCTGCTGCGCCATGCCTTTGACAGCCTGCAGGCACTGCGGGTGGAGCTGAAGTGCGACCGCCGCAATGAACGCTCGCAGCGGGCCATTGCCCGCCTGGGTGCCACACGGGAAGGGGTGTTCCGTAAACACATGGTGGTGCGGGAGGGCTATGTTCGGGATTCGGTGTATTTCAGCATCATTGATGATGACTGGCCTCCGATCGCACAGCGCTTGCAGCGCAGCCTGCAGCAACAATCCACCCGCGGCAGATAACCCCAATGAAAATCGATAAAACCCTGCTCTCCGACCTGTTACTGCTGCTGGTGACCCTGCTGGCGGCAGGGGGCTGGATTTTTTCCAAGGAGGCCCTGCAGGGGGTGGCGCCGCTGTCATTTCTGGGTATTCGTTTTTTGTTGGCGGGCCTGTTGCTGGGTGCCCTGTGTCTGCCCCAACTCACCCGCATGAGCCGGCCCCAGTGGCGCCTGTCGCTGGCTATGGGGCTGTTGTTCGCCGTGGCCCTGATGTGCTGGATCAACGGCCTGTTCCAGAGTGATCACGTGGGGGAAGGCGCATTCATTACCAGTCTGGGTGTGGTCCTGGTACCGGTGGTGGCCACTCTGATATTTCGTGACACACCGGAAGGCAGTACCTGGCTGGCACTGCCGGTGGCGGTGTCGGGCCTGGCCTGCCTGTCACTTAACAACGGTTTCCGCTTTGAGCAGGCCCAGGTGCTGTTTATGGTGGCCGCTGTCATGTTTGCCGTACACTTTAACCTGATCAGCCGGGCCCTGGTGAACATTCCCGCCTTTGCCCTTACCGCCATACAGCTGACCACCGTGGGGCTGGTGGCACTCTGTGTTGCCATGCTGCGGGAACCCTGGCCCCCCCTGATCGACACGCACACCTGGGGCTGGATTCTGGCCAGCGTGCTGTTGGCCAGCTCCGCCCGCTTTCTGATCCAGGCCTATGCCCAGTCCATGGCCAGCGCCAGCCACGCCGCGGTGATCATGGTGCTGGAGCCCTTATGGGCATCCCTGTTGGCGGTATTCTGGTTTGCGGAAACCATGACGCTCCAGCAACTCATCGGCTGCTCATTGATTTTTCTGGCGCTGCTCATCAACCGTTGGCGCGCCCTGCAACAACTTCTAAAATCCGTGTTTTGAAAACCACGCTCAATCAAGAGGTGTGAACCATCATGCAAGAAAAAATTATCGACATTGAAACCCGCATGGCATTTCAGGATGATACCATTCAGGAATTGAGCGACATCATCTACCGCCAGCAGCAACAGATCGACAAGCTGGAAAAAACCGTGCAGCTTTTATTGGGCAAAGTGCAGGATCTAATGCAATCGCAACCCGGTGCAGAGGTCGATGAAAAACCGCCCCACTATTAAGCTGAACCAAGATTAATAAGCTGAAGCAAGATAAAGTTGAACCCCATCAGGGAATGATTATGAAGCAAAAAACTCCAAGCGCCGTTCTGGCCGCGTTGTGGATCAGTGCAGCCGCCGTGCTGGGCTTGAGCGCCTGTGCCACCCAACCCACCCAAGAGTCCGACATCACATTGTACGTGTTCCACTGCGGTAATATCGAATCACGGGATGTGTCCCTGTTTTCCCCCGGCGTCAACCAGGGGCAGAGCAAACAACTGACCAACAGCTGTTACCTGATTCGTCATCCACAGGGGGATCTGTTCTGGGACACCGGCCTGCCCGATCATTTCGGCCCCGACGGTGTCGAGTTTATGGACGGCGCCTTTCACATGAGCGTGACCGAGCCGTTGCAGGATCAGTTAAAGTCCATCGGCGTCACACCCGAAGAAATCGAATGGCTGGGCATATCCCACTTTCACTCGGACCACACGGGCAACGCCAACTGGTTTTCCAACGCCACCCTGTTGATCCAGGAGGCGGAGTTCACCGCAGCCTTTGGCGACAACGCCCACCAATACGGTTTCGATCCGGACAGCTACAGCGGATTCAACGCAAACAACAGCAAACGCCTGCAGGGTGATTACGATGTATTCGGCGATGGCCGTGTCGTTATCAAAAGCACGCCGGGGCACACCCCGGGCCATCAGTTACTGTATCTGGATCTGCCCCAAAGCGGGCGCATTATTCTGTCCGGGGATCTGTACCACTTCACCAGCAACCGCGAACAGCGCCGCGTTCCGGCCTTTAACTTCGACAAGCAACAGACACTGCACAGCATGGAGCAAATCGAACAACTGGTACAAAGCAGTGGTGCGCAACTGTGGATACAGCACGACAAAGAACAAAATGCCGACATCAAACATGCACCTGAGTTCTATCGATAACCGACACTATCGGTAGCCCACATTCAGGTACGATTACTTTATAAGATCAGGGGATAACATGAGCGCCAAAATTCAGGTGGGGCCATTACTGGGCCTGGAATCCGACGCGTTATACACCATCTGCTTCAGCACCGATAAATCGGTAACCGAAGCCCAGGTAAACCTCAATGGACACAGCCGCGCCGCCAGTAAAGTGGGCGAGACCGGCAGCAGTTTTTTCTGGCGGGCGGAACACACCGAAGCGCCTCACAGCAGCGCCAAGCTGGTACGCTATCATGTTAACTTGAACGGCGATCAGGCCGTTAACGCCCAAGGTCAACATGACTGGACCTTTTACGTGCCGGCCGCCGATGAAAAACCCCGATTTGCCTACGCTTCCTGTAATGGTTTTTCCAGTGCGGACCTGGTCAACAAAACCGATACCCCCTACGCATTGTGGGAGCGCCTGAAACGTTGCCATCAGGAGGAACCCTATTCCCTGCTGCTGATGGGCGGGGATCAACTCTATGCCGACGAAATGTGGGGCAGCGTGCCCAGCCTGAAAACCTGGGGCAAACTGTCCCGAAGCAAGAAAACATCAAAGCGCACCACCTTTACCAAAACCATGGCACAGCAGGTTGAACGCTTCTACGACGATCTGTACCGCTCCCGCTGGAGCGATCCGGATATGGCGGAAGTGTTCGCCAGCATACCCAGCGTCATGATGTGGGATGATCACGACATTTTTGACGGCTGGGGCAGCTACCCCGACGACCTGCAGAACTGTCATGTATTCCAGGGTATTTTCAGCATCGCCAAACACTATTTTGAACTGTTCCAGATTCGCTCCCAGCAGAACAAAAGCCTGCTCAACATCGCCGCCGGCCACTATGCGCTGGGCTTCGAGTTTCGTGGTTATCACATTGTGGCCATGGACAACCGGGGTGAACGTACCCTGGAACAGGTAATGAGCAAACAGCAGTGGGCTGACCTGATTGATTACCTGAACACCCGCGCCACCGACGGCCATCTATTGCTGCTGTCTGCAGTGCCCGTGGTGTACCGTGATTTTTCTTTCAGTGAATCCGTGCTCGACGTTACCCCCTGGGAAGAAGAACTCACCGATGACCTGAAAGACCATTGGCGCGCCAAGGAACACCAGGGTGAACGGGCCCGCCTGATCATGCGCCTGCTGGCCAACCATGAAAAACGCGGCGGCAAGACGGTGATTCTATCGGGCGACGTGCACATCGGATGCCTGGGGGTGATCAATGACCGCCGTGGTAACGGGCAACGCATTCATCAGATTGTGTCCTCCGGCATCGTACACCCGGCCCCCAGCCGCATCGCCTGGCTCGGCATCATGGCGGTAACCAATGATTGCAAGGAGTACATGAACGAAGATCACAGCATTGAGATCTCCATGCTGCAGCCTTATCATTCCGACAAGTATCTGCGCAGTCGCAACTTTGTCGACCTGCAGGAAGGCGATGACAAAAAATTGTGGGCACGCTGGATCTGTGAATCCAAAGATAAACCAATCTATCCTTTAGCCTGATCCTGAAGCGGAGCATCCCCTATGCTGGAATATGTCGCCCTGGCCATACTGCTGTTCGTGGCGGTGGTGTTGTTCTATGGCATTATTGCCATTCACGACATTCCCTATGAAATCGCCAAACACCGCCACCATCCGCATCAGGATGCCATTCACGTGGCAGGTTGGATCAGCCTGCTGACGTTACACGTGATCTGGCCTTTTCTCTGGATCTGGGCCACGCTGTATCGCTCGGATCGAGGCTGGGGGTTTCAGGATGGACGTGACAGCCGGCAGCACATAGAAGCCCTGGAGCAGCAACTGGCACAGCTAAACCAGCGCCTGCTGCAACTGGAACAGCCACCACAGGAAAGCACCACCCCGGAAACAGGAGTACGCGACTGATGGAAATGCTGCTGATCCTTACCTATGGTGCCATCTGCCTGTTTATCTTCAAAGTGTTCAGGGTGCCCGTCAACAAATGGACCGTACCCAGCGCCGTGCTGGGTGGGGTGGTCATCATCGGCACCCTGGTTACCGCCATGAATTACAATCACCCCTACTCAGAGCGGGTGCGCAAGTACGTGGCCACCACCCCCATCGTTCCCACTGTCTCCGGCCGGGTGACGGACGTTACCGTCCGCGCCAACACCCCGGTGCAAAAGGGCGACGTATTGTTTCGCATCGATGACGTGCAGTACAGGGCGAAAGTGGAATCCATCACCGCCGAACTGACATCCGCCCGGGAAGATCTGGCACGGGCCACACAACTGGCCAAGAGCGGTGCCGGTCCGCGCCGCAATCAGGATCTGGCTCAAGCCAAAGTGGACGACCTGACCGCCCAACTGCTGGCGGCGCAGGATAACCTGGATGAAACCGTGGTGCGGGCCCCCACCAATGGCTATGTTACCCAACTTTTTCTGCATCCCGGCATGATGGCAGTCAGCCTGCCACTGCGGCCAGTGATGGTGTTTGTTCACCACGAGGAGGACATCTTCGCCGGCTGGTTTCGCCAGAACAGTCTGCTCAGACTGCAGGCGAATGAAGAAGCGGAAATCGCGTTTGACGGTATTCCCGGCCAGGTCTTCAGTGGCAAGGTCCTCAGTGTACTGCCGGTGACAGCAGAAGGTCAGATACAGCCCAGTGGCAATCTCATGACGGACAACAACCAGGCAGGGCGCATTCCGGTTCAGATTCAGATCACCGATCCGGCCTTCGACGCCTATCGTCATATGGTACCCGGCGGTGCATTCGGTCAGGCGGCCATCTACAGTGAGCACGCCCACCATGTGGCGATCATGCGCAAGATATTACTGCGCATGTCTGCCTGGATGAACTATCTGTTCCCGTTCCACTAATCCCGCTCAACAGACCGGCGGGATGCTTTGCCGTCCTGCCGGTCTGCATTCCATCACCCCGCCTGACCCACCGCTGTTTTCCGCTGTTCGATCCCGCTGTTCTGCGCTATAAAAAATGTTCCCAGGATAGGGAAATCACCACCCACAACAAGGATTACATTATGAGCAGACTACGCATCCCAGGCGTCATTGGTGCGCTTGCACTCACCCTGGCCAGCCTGAATTTTACCGGCTGCTTTCAGCAACAATTGATCGCGTTTGACGACGACGGCGTATTGCAAGCCACCATTCGTCGTACCGACTACGGTGTCCCGCACATCCAGGCGGATAATCTGGAGAGCCTGTCCTTTGGCATCGGCTACGCGTTTTCAGAGGACAACGCCTGCATGCTGCTGGACATAGTGGCCCGCTACAACAGCCGCCGCTCACAATTTTACGGCCCTGATAAAATTCCGGGGTCCGGCGACAGCGCCAACCTGATTTCCGACTTCAGCTATCTGGCACTGGGCATTCGCCAGCAGGCGGAACAGGGCTATGCCGGCTTGACTGACAACACCAAAGCCATGCTGCTGGGCTACAGCCGCGGATTCAATCATTACCTGGCCAAAACCGGCCGGGACCAGCTGGATCCCAATTGTGCCGGTCAACCCTGGGTACAACCCATCGATGAGATCGATATGCTCACCGCGCTGCTGGGCACGGCCCTGTTACCGGGTTCCGGTAACTTCCTGGCACCGATTTTTCTGGCCGCACCACCGGACACCAGCTATCTGCCCACCCCGCTGGCAGACAACAGCAAACCGCAACCGGGATTACCGCTAAGCCACAACATCAGGCTGCCGCAGCTACCCCGCTCCCATCCCCAGGCGCTGGGCTCCAACGCCTGGGCGATTGGCAAAGAACTGAGCGCCAACGGCAAAGGATTACTGATGGCCAATCCCCACTTTCCCCACACCGGTATCCTGCGTTTCTGGCAGTTTCACTCCACCATCGCGGGGGTATTGGATGTGATGGGCGCCTCCCTCTACGGCACACCGGGCGTGGTCAACGTGGGCTTTAACCAGCACCTGGCCTGGTCCCATACCTATTCCACTGCCGAACATTTTATCGTCTACCAGCTTATGCTTGACCCCGACGACAGCAGCGGGCTGACCTATCTGGTGGACGGAGCACCCCGCACCATGACCGAAAAAACCCTGACCCTGGACGTAGCCGTCGCGCCTGGCACGGTTCTGCCCTTTTCCAAAAAAGTGTATTACAGTGACTTTGGCCCCATGCTTGTGGTTCCGGACGTACTGCCCTGGGGTACCGATGAGCAATCCCGTTACGTGGCCTACAGCATCAAGGACGTGAACCAACGGAACTTCGATATTGTGGATCACTGGCTGGCCATGAACCTGGCTCACAACATGGACCAGTTCAAGCAAAGCTTCCGCCAATACGACGGTGTACTGTTCAACAACACGCTGGCCGTAGATCAGCAGGGCAATACCTTCTACATCGACGACTCCACCGTACCCAATCTGACCCCCACTGCCGAACAGGCGCTGCGCAGCGATCCCATTTTAGTCCAGACCCGTGAATCCATCGGCTTCAGCATCCTGCCCGGCACTTCGGCGGTTTTTGATTTTGACGGCCCGGTTCCCTATGAACAGGCGCCCAAGCTGGAGCGCACCGACTTTGTACAAAACTCCAACGACAGCTATTGGCTTACCAATCCCGCATCCCCACTGACTGACTATTCCATTCTCTACGGCGCAACCCATACCGAACAAACCCTGCGTTCCCGCATGGCACACAGTCTGCTCAGCGACAGCGCCGGCCAGGATGGCCGTTTTGACCTGGATGATCTGGAACAGATGTTGTTCAGCGAGCGGGCTTTCCTGGCGGAAGCCGTACTGGACGACCTGTTGGAGTTGTGCCGCATTCAGGGTCATGAGCCGGTTGCGGTAGAGATCCCCATACCCGGGACGTCAACGGCGACAGCATCAACACAGACGCTGGCCGTCAACATTGCACCGGCCTGTCACGGGTTGGCATCCTGGGATGGCCGCTATGGAAAAAACAGCCGCGGTGCCCATGTCTTTCGCGAATTCGCCCAACAGTTTGCCACCGATCCCCAGTGGTTAGCCCCCTTTGATCCCACCGATCCGATCAACACGCCCAACACCCTGGCCAGCAACGATGTGGTGTTACAGCACCTGGCCAGAGCCGTATTGGTATTGCAGGAAACCGGGGTGGCGCTGGATGCCCGCCTGGGGGAGGTTCAGTTTGTGGAATACTCGAATCTGGATGGCACCCCCAGTGGTGAAAAGCTGCCCTGGGAGGGTGCCAATAACGTGGAAGGTGGTTTTAACGTGTTTCGTTCCATCGCCGATGACAGCTCCTTAATCCCCCGTCATGTTTATCCCCCTATCCCCGGCAGCCAGATCAGTGCCGAAGGCCAGGGTTACCAGATATCGCAGGGCTCCAGTTGGATCATGTTTGTCAGTTTCACCCAACAGGGGCCGCAAGCACGGGGCCTGATGACCTACTCTCAATCCATCGATCCCACTTCTGTACATCGTGACGACCAAACCCGGCTCTATTCACATCAACCGGCGTTGCGCCCCCTGCACTTTACAGAAAAAGACATCCGGGCCAACACCCTCTCGGAAACAAGACTGAATTTGGATGTGAGCCAGCCCTAGCGCATGCACACCAGAGGGTGCGGATCAAACCACGCCCTCACCATCCAGTACCACCCGATTCTTGCCTGCTTCCTTTGCCTGATACATGGCCCGGTCCGCGCGGCGCAACAGCTCGTCTACATCCATGTGCACATCACCCTCATTGCATACCAGGCCGAAGCTGCCGGTTAACCTGAGGTTCTCACCACTCTCCAAACGCACATTGGTGGATTCCAACTGCTGACGACAGCGCTCGGCCAGTTTTCTGGCCCCATCCAAATCGGTGCCGGGGAGAATAATCAAAAACTCCTCGCCACCATAGCGCCCCACCCGATCATTCTGACGCAAACTCTGCTGCAGGGCATCCGCCGCCGCTATTAAGGCGAAATCCCCAGCCTCGTGGCCTTTATCATCATTGATGGATTTAAAGTTATCCAGATCCACCATCAGCAGTGACAACGCCGGCCCTTTCTTGCGACTGCGTTCCTGTTCCTGCTCCAAATGAACCAAAATACTGCGCCGGTTAAACAGGCCGGTTAACGGGTCGGTAATGCTGAGTAAACGAACTCTTTCCTCGCGATCACGCCAGCGGCGCAACACCAGATAGGAAACCAGCACCAGAAACACCAAATGGGGAAAAGTGAATATGTACATCTGGAAGGTGGTATAGGCTGAAGGTGCCACCAGCAGCTGCGGTCCATCACGGTAGATGGGCGCATAGGCCCACCACTGCCAGGCGGCACCAAAAGAGAGAATCAATTGCACCAACGCGGACAGTACCAGCGCCAACACAATGGCGCTACGGTTGAAAAAGATAAAGCCCACCACCGGTGCACCCACCATCACCGCACCCACTGGTAACGACAAGGTACCCACCTGATAGCTGAAATAGCATAACGACAGGCCGAAATACAAGGCAGCGACATACTCATAGGCCACCAGATCACGAGTACTGCGTTGCGCCAGATAGGTGGCCACCACCAGGCCCAAAGACGCAAACACAAAGCCATAGAAATAATCCAGCTCCCCGGCCAGGTAGTCCAGATCAATATGGTCTGCTTCATTACCGGACAGTAACAGGAACTCTGCCCACAACGCGTAATGCAAATAAAGAATTGCAGTAACCGCCCCCAGCAACATGGCTTTGGAGCTGGATTGCCATTCCAGTGGATTGCCGATGCGGCGATTGGCTGCTTTGGTGATTTTTCTTGTAATGTTAATGACTGACATCCGAGCCCCAACTCATTATTCACTCAACAAAAAACCGGATCATATCAGGCAGCAACCACTAATTGATCGCGGCCGGAATCCTTCGCCCGGTACAACGCCAGATCAGCCTGCTTAATCAGGTGCTCCACTGTGACCTCATCGGCTACCGCGACACAACTCATCCCCAAACTCGCGGACAAAGACAAACACTGATTGTTCGGTAATTCCAATACGGTTGCGGCAATAGTGGTACGAATGCGTTCCGCCAACATACGCGCCTGGGTGGCGTCCAAACCGGGCAATACCACCAAAAACTCTTCACCGCCATAGCGCCCCACATGATCATTCTGTCGCACCGCACTGCGCAGTGCCGCAGCCGCAGCAATCAGCGCTCGATCCCCGACATCATGGCCCCAACCGTCATTGATTTTCTTGAAGTGATCCAGATCCACCATAACAACAGACAATGGAAGTTTCAGTGATTCACATTCTGTTTTCTCAATGGATAACAATTCCACAATATGACGACGGTTAATCAGCCCGGTGAGGGAATCTGTGCGACTGAGCGCGACCACCTGTTGCTCCCTGACCCGCCAACGCTGTAACACATAGTATGCCAGCGTGAAAATGAAGAACAGGTGAGGTGACGCCAGAATCGAGTAAGAGATCACCCATATTGCTTCCATCTGACCATCGGCCCGGTACAGGTTCTGCAACAAGGGAGCATAGGGCAACTGCTCCATCAGCGTGGCAGTACTGAGCACCACCACCAGCAACAGGCTGGCAACAAAGGCCGTGGCCACCGCCCACAAATCAAGAAAAATAAACCCCACCACCGGTGTCCCCACCAGCACCACTCCCACCGGCAGCGACATCAATCCGACACAGTAACCGTAATACACATGGGTCAGACCGAAAAAAAGGCAGCCCATGTACTCGATTGCCACGTTATTCCGGTACCGTGGCGGCGTAAAATGCACCAACACCAGTAATGCCGCTGACGTCACCATGAGCAACATAAAATAATAACTGTGTAACGCCGCCTGCTGCTGATCAAACCAGGGCGCCACCAAAGGGTGATACTGGCCAAGCACAATAAACGCGGTGTACAACAGCTGATCGAACAGGTACATCCACAGCAACAGAGCTGTTTTTCTGGATGAACTCCATTCCAGTGGGTTGGCAATGTGGTGTATCAGTTTTTGCTTGATAGTCATTCGCTTCAGCACATTATTAAACCATTCCCGGTAGTCATTGGAACCGGGCTATGTTTACTTTTTAACCTGATTCTATCTGTTATGCAGTTATAAAATGGTGATCTTGTATTGCGATTGGTAAGTTGTGGATTACGAAAAAAACACCAAGAACTTGTGCAAATCCGGAAATATGGTCTACGCAAACGAATTAGGTAAAACGCACCGCCATCAAACCATCACCACCACCTGGTCACGGCCACAGCTCTTGGCTTGGTAAAGTGCCGTATCCGCTTGTTTTATCAGAACATCCACGGAAACCGGATGGGTCGCGCTCACACTGGTCATGCCCAGACTGGCCGACAGCGACAGATGCTGGCCTCCGGGCAGGTCCATCATCACCTCACCGATGGCAACGCGTATCCGTTCTGCCAGGTTCCGGGCTTGCTCGGCCTCCAGGCCGGGTAATATCACCAGGAATTCTTCACCACCGTAGCGCCCCACATGATCGTGCTGGCGCAGGGTATGCTTCAGCGCTCTGGATGCCAGTACCAGCACAGCATCCCCCACCTGATGGCCCCAGGAATCATTGATCAACTTGAAGTGATCCAGATCCACCATCACCACCGACAGCGGTGCGCGTTCCCGTACACTTCTTTTCTGTTCCTGTTCCAGCAGTTCCAGAATGCAACGCCGGTTCACCAGTCCGGTCAGTGAATCCGTCCTGCTGTGGTAATTGGCTTCCTGTTCCCGCACCCGCCAACGCTGCAACACGTAGTAGGTCAGTGCAAATATGATCAACAAGTGAGGTGAGGCAAATACGCAATAGGCCAACAACCAGAACGGCGACAACTGATGGTTCTGCAGATAGAGCTGTTCTGCCAATGGTGCGTAGGGTAATCGCCCCATGTAGGTTAAATAGCTCAACACACTCACCGCCAACAGCGCACTGACAAAAGCCAGCGCCACCGCCCTGCGGTTGAAGAAGATAAAGCCCACCACCGGTGCCCCCACCAGCACCACGCCCACCGGCAGCGACATGAGGCCCACGCAGTACCCGTAGTAAACATGAGTGACACCAAAATACAATGTTGCCAGGTATTCATAAAACAAGTGGTCACTTTTACGCAGCTGCGCCCAACCGGTGATCACGATCAACCCCAGCGACACCAGCTGCAGCCAGATAAAGCGCTGGGTGTGATCCGCAATGGCCACCCGATTGAAATGCTGCTCAAACTCACCCTGACCGGGCAACCAAAGCAACCATGCCATGTAGATCCCCTGTTGAAAAAAGTAGATCCAGATGAGAAAGGCGGCTTTGCGTGTGGAGGTCCATTCCAGCGGATTGCCAATTCGGGTGTAGAGTCGATTACTGATGTCCATTCCAAGATCTAAACATGGCGTTCATTATTATGATGGTGTACTCATAAACAGCGTGAATGTTTACTTTGTACCCTGAATACTGCGCCCATGCAGTTACGAATTGGTGTGCTTGTTTTACAGATGGTAAACGCCGTAGACTGCGTCTAAACCCATTAGTTTGCGCTGGTTTGACCCAGGATAAAGGCGTGAATCTCGGTTTCCTGATACGCGTAGAAGGGATTGTATCGTAAGCGCATCAACTGATTGATGGGTACCTGCAGGATGCCGCGTTCGCCCCGCAACGTGACATTACCCAGCGATTCCGGTTTGCCGTTCACGTGGGGCACATCGCCGTAGACCCGATCCCAGGGTGCAAACGGCAATGCCACATGGGAGAGCGAGTACAATTCATCAGGCCACTGCAGATCGGTGCGCACCAGCTCCACCGCATCCGTTCCGGCCGGTTTGATCATGCGCACCAACTGATCATTGTCCGCCGGCCCGTTGGACAAAATATCCAGGGTAAAAGGTAAGCTCCGGGACAGTGCTTGCTGCGCCACCTGCCTGGCTTCATCAGTGAACAGGAACGCACTGTTGGCCCGCTGATGCACATCGTACAGCACCAGTCTGTGACGGTGGGACGCCAGCTTCATCATCAGCCCATCAATCAGCGCGCTCACCGAGACGGTGGCATCCACCGCTGAACTGAACACCAGAGTAGGCGGAAAATCCCCCAGCCGCCCCTGGTTCTGCAACTGCTCAAGCCGCACCGCAATATCCTGGGTCAGGTCATAGACCTGTTCTGCCGCATTGAGGGGAAAGGAATTGTATTTATAGGGATCGAACTCCGGCTGCACTGCTTGCCAGGCCAGTTTACCCAGGCCGGGGAGGTAAGACAGGCGCCGTTGCCAAGATGCCAGTACCGCCAGCCTGGATACCCCCATGGCCGGCGAGATCAACACCAGCCCCGCCAACTCCGGCAGTGGTTCACCCGCAAGCTGCGCCAGAGCGTACTCAACCGCCAGCGCACCACCATTGGAATAGCCCACCACAAACAAGGGCACATCCGGCCCCACCTGCTGACGCAGATGCCGCGCCGCCAAACGTACGGCAGCCTTGAAATCCTCGACGCTGACCCGGGTTAAGGCAGCGGGCGCCGTACCATGGCCCGGCAGGCGCAGCAAAACCACATGGGATTGGGAGGCGTGCAGGGTTTGCGCCAGCTGCCGCAGGCTGTAAGGGGAATCCGACAAACCATGCAGCAACAATACCGCAGCCCGGGGGTTGGCGACTGAAAATTCCCGACTGCGATTCCAGTTTTCGGTATAAGCAGTGGGGTCCACCGGACTGCCGCGATGAAAACGATGAACATCCGGCAAGGCAGCGGTATCAACCCGATCATAAACCTGCGCCTGCAGCTCCTGGAACAATTGCTGTTCCAGCGTCTGATACTGCTGCAGAGTGCGGAAAGCCCGATGCTGCTGGTGGTTGTACTCGTGCCTGAACTGGGCCTGGTGCCATACATCCAGATCAGGCATGGAATCCACCACGAACAGCAGCACCGCAACGCCGCCTACGAACAAACCCAGCATCCAATGGACAGCGGCCAGTATAACCTGGCGCCACAGGGCGCTCGACAGCGGCGGTTTCATTTCACGCAATGACCAACCCGTTACTGGGCGGCCAACTTGGCAAAGGCGTCAATGACCTCCTGCGGGGCCTGCACCAGCTCGATCAGTACGCCTTCACCTGCAATGGGAAACTCATCGTTGGCTTTGGGATGCAGAAAAGTGATGTCAAAGCCCGCAGCCCCTTTACGAATACCACCGGGCGCAAACCGCACGCCGTTGGCACTGAGCCATTCCACTGCTTTGGGCAGGTCATCGATCCACAATCCCACGTGATTCAACGGCGTGGTGTGCACGGCGGGCTTCTTCTCCGGATCCACCGGCTGCATCAGATCCACTTCCACCTTGAACGGACCCGCCCCCATGGCACAGATGTCTTCATCAACGTTTTCCCGTTCAGAGACAAAGTTACCGGTGATTTCCAGGCCCAACCTGTCCACCCACAGTTTCTTGAGCTGCTCTTTGGAAGGGCCACCGATGGCAATCTGCTGGACACCCAGCACTTTGAAAGGACGTTGCATAGTTGAATTCCCACTGACGTTGATGTCTGTAACCAGACCGGATTTGAAAGTGGCCTATTATACGGGCCTGCGCGGGACATGGAAATGACCGGTTGGCCACAGCGGGAGAACAGGATTCAGCTCATCCACCCCAGCTGTTGCGCCAATCCATAAGATTTCAACGCCCCCAACACCACGGTTGCTAACAGAGGGCCACAGAGTACGAGATTACCAATAATTATTGTCAGCAGGCCCGGCTCTTCGTCCGCCTCTTCATCAGCAGCATCCTCATGCAGTGAATCGGCAGAGGGCTCCTCGTCGCTGCTGGGCCAAAACCACATCAACAGAATCGACACCAACGCCATCACAGTCAGGCCAACATAGAGTTTCTGCAGCAGCGGCGAATTCAGCTCATAGAAATAGAGGGCTAATAATACGGCGGATGTCAGGAACGCCAGATGAAATCCGATGTAGTCAAGGGCCCACTTCATTCCGATTTCCTTGTACGTGATCCAGTAAGCCAAAGCACCACACAGGTAAAGCAGGCCACCCCACCATTCAATTTCAGTCAGCATCGGCCTGCTCCTCATCGTCAAATTCTTTACTCACCTGCGTAACATGGTATAAGGGCAAAATCACTACCAGCAGCACGCTCACCCCCACCCAAAGCCACATGCCTTTGAACAACAATACCGTCACTACACCGAACAGAACCCCTTGAACCACCCCCTTCACCAGTGCCCGAAGCACCAATGCAGACCGCATTACGTCCATCGGATTCTGCCCTGACTCGCGGGCGATCTTGCTGAGCTCCAGCAAAGTACCCACCATCTCCTGGGCATCATCTTGCTGTTGCCTGGTTTGCTTGATCAAGGCAGCAATATCGACAGGACGCACCGGCTCCGATTCATTTTCCAAATCATCATCGAACTGGGCCTCAACTACCGTCCGGGTTGCGGGGCATGCTTCAAACAGGGTGTTTTCATCCACCAACTGCCCCTGTAAAAAATAGTGACGGGAACACTCCCCCACCTGATCGTGAAACGTATCCACCACCGCTGCCGTCATACCGCAAGCAAACAGCTGCTGCAGGGCATGAAGGGGCAAGCCGTAATGGGTACTGGTTTCATAATCAATGCGGATATACTCAGGCTGGGCGCTAAGCTCATGGTTAAACCAGTGATCTTGCCAGTCGGTGCGAATATCGACCCCCAGTGCAGCGCTCCATCTGGAGGCTTCTTCATCTTCTTGTTTGTGCAGCTTCAACAACATCAACAGGCACTGCTTGTGCCGCGATTCATCATCAAAAAACAGCAACAGGCTGTGTGCGTCTTGAGACATACAGTAGCAACTTCCCGGTGGTGGTCTGACAGAAAAAAATGCGCAACCGTCTATCATCGGCAACACACTTATAAACCCATCCAAATTCAAGGCTGAGCTTAGGGATGGATTAATGTTAACTCTAGCAACAAGTTACTTTAATGCAAAAAAACAATCGGATCATGCGTCGCTTCTTTGGCCTCAGTCACGGACCGAAAACGGAGTGAAGTTCGTATCCGTATCATAGAAGTCTTCGCCTTCCTGCTTTTTCAACCAACCCACCACCGCATAGGTCACCGGCGTCATAATCACCTCAATGCAGATCTTAAAGGCACAATTGAACAATATGACGAAACCCAGTGTGGTATTTTCCCAGATTCCGTAAAACGCAATGGGATAGAAAATCAAACTGTCGATACCCTGCCCGCAGAGGGTAGAGCCGATGGTACGGGTCCACAGATATTTGCCATGGGTGAGCAGTTTCATCTTTGCCATCACATAGGCATTGACAAAATCGCCCACCCAAAACGCGATGATGGAAGCTACCACAATACGCCAGGTATTACCGAATACGGTTTCGAGCGAGGACTGCAAGGCAACATTAAAAGGCTCAGTGCCGGACACCGGCAAGCGTATGATGATGGCACTCATGATGGAGGCAAACAGGATGGCGAAAAAACCCGCCCAGATCACCTTGCGGGCCCGCGCATAGCCATACACTTCCGTCAGCACATCACCAAAGATGTAACTAATGGGAAAAAAGATATTGCCCGCACCAAATACCAAAACGCCCCCGATCAGGGGCAGCCAGCTGAAATCAATCTCGCTGACTTTGGCCGGACCAATCAGATTGGAACAGATCAATACCGTGACGAAGCCCGCCATCAGGTAATCGTAGTAACGATAATGACGATGGCGATTATGAGATGACGCTGGTGATGAGGGTGGTTGCTGCACTGTGATCCCCGGGTAGGCAACGGACGGACAGGTAAAATCTACCGAATCTTGCCCGGCAAAGCACTCCCTAATTACACATCACCTATAAAAACCGCCCTGCCGCCGCCACGGCCACCACCAACAGCCCCAATGACAAATTCACCGCCACCAGCTTACGAATGCTGTTCAACTGCTTACCGGCCTCCGGCCAGTTTTCCGCATCCACTGCCCTGCACAAGCGACCATAGGGGGCAAAGTACAGGTGCCCATAGATTGCCATCATGATCACACCCAGCAGCAACATCACATGGATGTGCGGGCGCGTGTTCCCCATACCACCATACACGGCAAAGATCATCCACAACCCGGTACCAAGCAGCAGCACAACGGCAATGGTTACCCAGACAAAGAACCGGGCAAACACCTGGCGCCACAGGGTTAAACGCAGTGGTGGTTCCAATAGTTCGGCCGCCACCGGCCGCAGCGCCATATACGCAAAGAACATACCCCCGACCCAGATCACTGCACTGAGTAAATGCAGAGTGATTGCAAACGCCATACCCCCTCCTTGAAATGCTGAAACGCCTCGACAAGTCGAGCTTGCCGGGGCTTTTTTTGATTAATGGTGAACGATTCAGCTCACAACACCGTTGTAAATCCTCGCAAAAGCTTGAACAAAACACCTCTACAGCCCGCATTTTTCGGCTCGATTCGAGATAAGTTTGAACAAAAAATTCGAGAAAAGATTGAACAAATTTCTGCTATCCCCAAAAAACGCCTAAGGCCCACGCACCACGTGGGTTCGACATAAGTTTGAACAAGTTTCTTACCGATCCCAGCTCATTATCTCTTCACGACCATGCGCTGAAATTCTATGCTCAAAACATGAGCAGACTACTAATTCGACCCCATCGGCAACCCGATGAGTGCATGGTCAGTTATCTCATCCGGGTCAGCGAGCAAAATGGCTTTCACCATATCGGCCATTTGCTCCAGCATGCCGGTCTACCGTGGAAAAACCTCCGGATACCAGCCCACCAGATAATTACTGGAGAGTATGACATAGCGCCGTACTTTTCCCAGCTGGGGCTCGATTATACCTATCCGAGAACAGCTGACACCTTCAAATCGTCCCAAGTGCCGCACTTTACCACCAAGATCTTCGTCAAAACCCCGAAAATCTGCCCCGAATGCCTCGAAGAGATGGGATATTCTTCCGACCTATGGAGCCACATCGCCTATACAGCCTGTATCAAGCACAAGCTGGTCTTGGTAGATACTAGTCCTAGGACAGGGAAGAGGTTGAGCTGGTACCGCCACTCTCTCAATGAATTCGGTGAAAACGACCCATTCCCACCGGTTAATTCGATACCGAAGGCCTCGCCTGCAACCTTAGCCTTCACCAGGGCAATGACTCATCTGATCGAGGAACGTAACCCACCAAAATCGATTCCCGCCGTGCTTAGGCGCCTGAACTTCGCTGAAGCCTTGTCTCTAATCCATTTCATTGCACACTACCAGTACAGGCTGTTCCACAAAACACTGTTCACACCGGCTAGCTTGGACAACCTGACTGTATCTCACCATTACACCCAGGCTTGGCAAGCCTTGAAACGCTGGCCTCATGGTTTCCATCTGCTGCTTA
>MDTC01238129.1_pt1 | contig 36172 bp, 31 predicted proteins | sample 811181 | NCBI WGS metagenome assembly MDTC01 (sample SAMN05326644, study PRJNA326480) | marine metagenome | isolation source: seawater | place: Pacific Ocean: North | collected 2011
AATGGTGTCCCGAACAGGAATCGAACCTGTGACCTGCCGCTTAGGAGGCGGCCGCTCTATCCTACTGAGCTACCGGGACATCGCCTGTCTCGCACGAATTTTTGACGCGGCCAGAGCCTAACACGAGTTTATCGCTTCTCCCACACTCAGTTTCCGGTAAACTCTTGACATGGATTTGGAGTCTCTAAAGCTTAAGATTTCTCGATTGAGTTGTGAGCGTGATTACCGTTTATTGTTCGACAATCTGTCTTTCACGCTGGAAGCCGGATCGATATTGCGCGTAGCTGGAAAAAATGGGGCAGGTAAGACCACACTGCTACGTACAATCGCTGGTCTTTATGAGATTCAGGAAGGTGAAGTATTAGTTGGTGATCAATCAATCTCTGAGTCTAGGCACTATGTCCTTTACATTGGCCATAGGTCCCAAGTTACGGGAGACTTAAGTGTGATGGATAATCTGAAGTTTCTGGTCGGGCATGATGATAGTTGCCTAAAATATGCCTTAGATAACGTTGGCATGCTGGGCTATCATGATTCTCTGGTTAAGGAACTATCTCAAGGACAAGGCCGTCGCTGCGCGCTGGCCCGTCTCTGGTGTTCCGATGCGCCAATCTGGATCCTTGATGAGCCATATACGGCGCTTGATTCTTCAATGATAAAGACATTGGATAAAAAGATCAGTTCTCATCTCGCCAGCGGCGGGATTTGTCTATTTACAACCCATCAAACACCAATGTTTTCAGAATTCCAGACTCTGGAGCTTGGTTGTGTCGATTGAAAAAAGGATTCTGGCTCGCGAACTAAGGATCGCCGCCGTGCGTCTTGGTGACATTTTTAAGCCGATCTGGTTTCTATTGCTAGTCATCTCTATGATTCCACTTGCGCTTACGCCAGATTCTGAGTTACTCGCTGAAATTGCATCAGCAATGATCTGGGTCGCAACCTTGTTAGCACTTCTTCTCAATTCTGAGCATCTGTTTCAGTCTGACTTTTCCGACGGCATTTTAGAACAATGGTTATTCCTCGATCGTCCGCTCGCTTGGCTTGTGGGACTGAAATTAACTGCACATTGGTTACTACATGTTTTGCCTCTGATTTTAACTAGCCCCATTGCCGCGCTGATGTTATCTGTTCCGGTAAATGTCTCAATCGCTCTTTTTACCACAATGCTGGTGGCGACACCGGCACTCACTTGTTTTTCCGGCTTGGGCGCCGCACTTACTCTTGGATCGCCACGATCTGGTATCCTTGGGGTGTTGGTAATGATGCCTCTATTTGTGCCCGTTGTAGTGCTGGCCTCTGGGGTTTTAGTGCGAGCCACGGATGGTTCTGAGATTTTGCCGTTATTGGCATTGCTAGGAGCATTCAGTGTGGCGTCGGCGATCCTGGTTCCGATTGCCGTGTCGGCAGCGATTCGTGTGAATATTGGAGGTTCTAACTGATGCGATGGCGTTGGTTTCATCAATGGGGTTCCCCACGATGGTTCTATGAGCGTGCTGGGCGCTGGCAGTTCGTTTGTGGTTGGCTATCTCTCTCTCTGATTGCAGTTGGCACAATCTGGGGGTTAGGCTTTGCCCCGGTCGACTATCAACAGGGTAACAGTTATCGAATAATCTATCTCCATGTCCCTGTGGCGTTTCTGGCTCAGGGATTGTACGTGGCGATGGCTGTGAGTGCCGTAGTACTTTTTGTTTGGAAGATGAAACTTGCTGATATTGCGATGCAGTCAATTGCGGTCATGGGGTTCACATTTACAGCCCTTGCGTTGGGAAGCGGCGCTGTCTGGGGGAAACCAACTTGGGGCACCTATTGGGTGTGGGATGCTCGATTAACCTCGATGTTAATCCTTGCATTCCTCTACCTTGCATTAATCGGACTACGTGCCTCGATTAGTGATCCCAATCAGGCAGGTAAAGTTTGCGGGATATTAGTATTGGTGGGTGTAGTCAACTTGCCAATCATTAAATATTCGGTCGAGTGGTGGAACACCCTGCACCAACCGGCTAGTCTCAAACTGACAGAGAAGCCGACGATGCCAGCGTCTATGTGGATTCCGTTGTTAATTAATGTTTTTGGCTACTACATCATAGCTGCCTACTTGGTCCTTGGTTCAATGCGCGCGATCTTGGTCGATCGGGAGCGACGATCCTCCTGGGTTAAGGAACTAGTTAGCCGTGTTTGAATTCCAATTTGAGTCACTTGAGGCATTTCTAGAGATGGCTCCACATGGGTCATACGTTTGGTCGGTCTATCTTTTGGGGCTCTGTGTGTTGGGTGTATTGACTTGGGCGAATGCGGTTCAGCATCGTCGGGGATTGCGTTCGCTTAAGCGACATTTAGAACGTGAGGAGATACATGAATCCTAAACGAAAACAACGTCTCTTTATTATTCTGGGTCTAGTGTCTGGCCTGGGTGTGGTCGTCGGGTTGGTGATGTATGCGTTAAGTCAAAACATCAATTTATTTTTCACGCCAACACAGATAGCCAAAGGCGATGCACCTGTCGCACAGATGATTCGTGTGGGTGGGATGGTTGCAGATGGGACTGTCGACAGGGATCCACAGACCTTGAAGGTGGCGTTTGATGTGACCGACTTTGACCACAACGTACGCGTGACTTATGAGGGAATCCTTCCGGATTTATTTCGCGAGGGTCAGGGAGTGGTAGTTCAGGGCCGGATTAGTGGGGATCAGTTTTTAGCGAGTGAGGTTTTGGCTAAACATGATGAGAACTATATGCCGCCCGAGGTCACAGAGGCACTGAGGCAGTCAGGTAAGCTCGATCAGATGACGGGGGCGAAGAATAAATGATTCCAGAAATAGGTCACTTTGCGCTCGTTCTATCATTCGTGGTCTCGATTTGTCTGACCTGCTTCCCGCTGTACGGGTACCTTACGGATCAGCAAGGCCTTCTTGCGACCGCTAAGCCCTTGGCGCTGCTGCAGGGATTCACTCTTGCGATTTCCTTTGGTGTGCTGATGTACGGGTTTCTGACCCACGATTTCACGATCAAATATGTCGCTGATAATTCCAATCTTGATCTGCCGTGGCACTTCAGGATGAGTGCTATTTGGGGGGCTCACGAGGGCTCATTGTTGCTCTGGGTGCTGATTCTCTCGTTCTGGGGCGTGGCTGTTGCAATGTTCAGCCGTGGAATTCCTGATCACATGTCTGCACTGGTCTTGGCGGTGATGGGGATGATAGGAGTTGGATTTTTAGCTTTCATGCTTTTCACGAGTAATCCGTTTGTTCGCATTCTACCGTTTGCACCACCGAATGGCGCTGACCTGAATCCTCTGCTCCAGGATCCTGGATTAATCTTCCATCCGCCAATGCTCTACATGGGATATGTTGGATTATCCGTCGCCTTCGCGTTCGCAATGGCGTCACTTATCTCGGGTGAACTTAATTCTCAGTGGGCTCGATGGTCGCGACCATGGACAACGGTTGCATGGGCATTCCTCACCCTTGGTATCGCACTGGGAAGCTGGTGGGCATATTACGAGCTCGGTTGGGGGGGCTGGTGGTTCTGGGATCCTGTTGAAAATGCGTCATTGATTCCATGGCTGGTTGCCACAGCATTAATGCACTCGCTTGCTGTGACCGAGAAGCGGGGCTTATATCGGAGTTGGACTTTACTACTCGCGATTGCTGCCTTTTCGCTATCGCTACTCGGAACTTTTCTGGTGCGTTCTGGAGTCTTAACCTCGGTACATGCGTTCGCTAATGACCCCGAGCGCGGTGTCTTTATCCTTGGGTTTTTAGTGGTCGTTATCGGTGGCTCACTAACATTATATGCAGTTCGGGCAGCTAAAGTTTCCGAGCCGGGTGAATTTAGTTGGATCTCCCGAGAGTCCTTTTTACTGTTTAATAATCTGATATTAACCGTGATGGCAGTCAGCGTTCTGCTGGGCACCCTTTACCCACTATTAGTTGACGCGGTTGGTGGAGGAAAAGTATCTGTCGGAGCGCCATTTTTTAATGCTGTTTTTGTCCCGTTGACTGCAATTCTTGTGAGTGGGATGGCGTTTGGGCCACTTTCCAAATGGCGCCGATCTGATGATCCCCGACTATATCGGCCGTTGATCGTGACGATGATTGTGAGTGTGGTTGTGGGTCTAGCATGGCCGATAACGTTGAGTGGCGAATATTCAGTCGCCACAGCGGTCGGTGTAACTCTTGCACTTTGGCTGGCTATTGCCACCGCTGTTGATTTCGTTAAGAAGATCAACAACTACGGAGGAGTTACACAAACTTTTTCTCGTATTGAACGTGGGATGATAGGGATGTGGTCCGCTCATTTAGGTCTCGCGATCACAATATTTGGGGTTGTGATGGTCCAGAACCATACTGAACACCGAGATTTGCGAATGGGGGTTGGTGATACACAGCAGTTGGGGAGTTACGAGGTTCGGATGGCTGAGCTCTCTGTATTTCGCGGTCCAAATTATGTTGCAGACCAAGCCACCTTTGAGATTTACCGGGGCGAGGGACTTTACAAAATCGTAACCCCACAAAAGCGTAGATACAACGCGTCCGGAATGGTTATGACAGAGGCTGCGATTGATTCTGGCTTTACCCGAGACTTGTATATAGCAATGGGCGAACCACTGGGCGGTGGAGATTGGTCGGTACGCTTATCCTTAAAACCCTATGTAGATTGGATATGGGCTGGCGCGTTTTTTATGGGTCTCGGTGGGTTTATTTCAATCACCGACAAGCGTTATCGTCGACGCGCAGTTGAAGAACCCGAATCAACTATTGAGGGTGCAAAGGCTTGAGTCGTTGGATTGTCTGGTCACCACTCGCAATTTTCGCTCTATTGGTTGGCTTTTTTGTCAAAGGGTTGACGCTAGATCCAAGTGCACAACCATCGGCTTTAATCGGTAAGCCAGTCCCCTTCTTTACGCTTAACGACTTGCATACTGGGCAGATACTGACAAGCCAAGCTCTGCCAGCGAAACCGTTTCTACTCAACGTTTGGGCAAGCTGGTGTATTACGTGCCAGGTAGAGCACCCTTATCTAACGGAGCTATCCGAGCAGTTACCTATCGTGGGCTTGAACTATAAGGATTCAGAAACAGCTGCTAAAAATTGGCTTGCAAAACTTGGCGACCCCTACGCGACCCAAATTTTTGACCCGAGTGGTCGTCTTGGCCTTGACCTAGGCGTGGCTGGTGCCCCCGAAACGTTCCTTGTTGATTCGAGGGGTGTCATACAATTGCGGATTCAGGGTGAAGTAAATGATCGTGTATATCAGCGTCAGATCCTGCCTCTGCTTGAGACGTTGAAATGATAAAAATGCTGTTGCTCAAAGTGGTGATGATTTTCTCGGTCGCTGCCAGTGCTGCTATTGAAACTTATCAATTCGACTCACCTGAACAGGAGGCTCGATTCCGACAGTTAGGATTTGAATTACGTTGTCCTAAATGCCAAAACCAAGCGATCGGTGATTCAGATGCTGAAATTTCCGGAGACCTCCGTGCAGTGGTATCTCGGATGATTAAAGAAGGTTCAACTGATAGAGAAATTAAGGAATTCATGGTCGCGCGGTATGGTCGTTTCGTTCTTTACAATCCACCCCTCGATCAGCAAACGATTGTTTTGTGGCTAGGCCCGGTTGGACTCTTGATAATGGGGGGTATCTTGGTCCTGCTAAGGATTCGACGGTCAACGCAAGCACTTGACCAAAGTGAATCTAAGTCATGATTTGGATGGCACTCCTCGCTGGAATCATTGTACTTGCTCTGGCATGGGCATTGCGACATCATGGTTTGAGTGGTTTTTTGATCGCCTTATTCGTTGGAGTATTGGCTAGTGCTGGGTCTGGATATCTCTATCGGTACCTGGGAGCCTACGAGATGGTGCTATCAGCCGAGGCATTAAACTCCCTACCCGAAAATGAGCGTGCTTTTGTTATCGCGCAGGCGGCACAGGATGCATTTATTTCGAAAAATCGTGTCGCTGACCAAGAGGTCGTCTATTTGTTTGAACTGGCACTGGAGCTCGATTCAAACCAAATTACCGCATTAGGTTCACTGGGAATAATCGCTTTCGAGGCGGGCGATTATCAGCGATCGTTAGACTTCTGGACGCGGATGCTGGGGCAACTGCATCCAGGATCTGAACAGGCTAAAGCAATTGAATTAGGTATTACCCGAGCGAGTGAGCGCTTGGCTAAAAAAACGGCGGAAAAGTTGGCGCTTGGAACCGCTGAAATTGAATTATCTGTCTCGTTGAGCCAGGCAATTCCAGAGAGCTTACAAAACGCGACGGTATTTTTGTTTGCCAAAAAAGTTAGTGGGCCGCCGCGTCCGATAGTTGCGCGGCGGTTGTCTGTGGAGGAGTTACCTATAACCGTGACGCTGTCGAACCATGACGCGGTCATGGGCGGCCAACTACACCCGGGGCTGACGGTTGAAATTGCAGCGCGACTGACGGTTGGTGACGCTTCTGGCAGTCAGGGAGATTGGATGGGTGGCCCTGTGGTTCTTACGTTGGGTAGAGAAAATCGAACTAGTTTGCAGTTGAAACCCTAATCGAAATCGTCTCGCATACTGATTGAAATTATCTGGAGTCTAGTCCAAATGATCTTGCGTTCTAGGATAAGCAGTCCATACTAAATTAGTTACTGACGGATCGGTCGCGAGTTTAAAGTCATGGTAGACGGACTAACATATATTCCATTCCAACCGGGTCCCGGTCTGGTTGAGAACATAGCCTCACATATCGAACACCAGATTGTGGCCGGCATTCTTCGTTCTGGTGATCGTATTCAAGAGTCACATATTGTTGGTCAACTTGATGTGTCACGAGGATCAGTCCGAGAGTCATTTAGAGTTCTAGAAAGCAGACGTCTCATCGATGTAGTTCCGAGAAAAGGTGCGGTGGTAACTAGCTTAAGCCCAAGTCGTGTAAAGGATATCACATCGGTCTTGCCGACGATTTTGACCCAGGTAGTCTCGGACCTCGGTTCGTGTTGGATCGATCCACAGTCACAGGCAGTGTATCTCTCAATGGAACGGTCTGAATCCAAGTTTGGGTGTGTGAATCCAATCTGCGTTCTGGAAACATTATGCAAGTTACATTCGAATGCGGTTTATGGGGAATTAATTGAAGATCTCATCCCCACATTCGATCGTGTTTTTTCAAAACTGGTCAGATTGAATCTTCAGGGAGTTCAATCACTTGACGGTTTGGTGAGGATCCAACTGATCCCGGCACTTGAAGCACAAAAAACAGAGGATGCGATTGGACTAGTTACCGAACTTTGCCGAACTCTTGAACGTAAATATCTTGAAACTCTCGAGCGCACTGGATAGCTTTCTGTTACTAGCTTAGTGGAAGTTCGATCATTTGCGTTTAAAAAGTATTAAACTTGCAGGGTTTAAATCGTTTGTTGACCCTACAACAGTTCCATTTCAGTCGAATATGACAGCCATCGTTGGTCCAAACGGGTGCGGCAAGTCAAACGTGATTGACGCAGTGCGCTGGGTGATGGGCGAGTCCAGCGCTAGACATTTGCGTGGCGAATCCATGATAGACGTCATCTTTAACGGTTCGACAAATCGAAAACCTATATCGAGAGCCTCGATAGAATTGTTGTTCGATAATTCTGAGGGACGAGCCGCTGGCGAGTACGCGAAATTTGCAGAAATCTCAGTTAAAAGAGAAGTAACTCGCGAGGGGCAATCGAAGTATATCTTGAATGGCATAAGTTGCCGTAGACGCGATGTCACAGATTTATTTTTAGGAACAGGTCTTGGACCGCGTTCATACGCGATTATCGAGCAGGGCATGATCGCTCGAATTGTCGAGGCCAAGCCAGAAGAGCTCAGAACCTACGTTGAAGAAGCGGCAGGTGTGTCGAAATATAGAGAGCGCCGCCGAGAAACTGAGAGTCGAATCTCGAGGACCAGGGAGAATCTCGATAGATTAGATGATTTATCAAATGAATTAGGGCGGCAGTTGGATCGGTTGAAGCGACAGGCAGATGCCGCGGAGCGCTACAAAACGCTGAAGGCTGAATCTCGAAATCTCAACTCTTTAATCCTTTGGTATCAGCAGCGAGACCAGAACGAAAAGCAACGAAAGGTATTACTGTCTAAGTCTGAATGCCAGAAGTACTTGGATCAGTTGGCGAGTGCGTTATCGAGTAATGAGCGTGCACGTGTTGATGCCCAAGTTGCCAGCGAAGATGCGAATCAGGCGCTTGATGAGGCTAATACAGCTTTTTATTCTCATGCAGCGACACTTTCCCGTTTAGAGGCCAGTAAAGAGTCGTATCGGCAGCAGATTAGACAGCTCAGTGCTAATCGAGAGCGTATCGACGCCGAAATTAACGATCTTCAACAATTGATCATGACAGACCGTGATGAGGGCATTACAGCTGTGGAAGGACAATCAACACTGTCACCACAGCTGGAAAAGATTGGTATGGATCTGGAGGTGATCGAGGACTCTATCCGCGCCAGTGAAGATGACCTCAATACACTAGAATTGGAGCAGGGCCACCTTTCGAGCGAGCTCGGCCGGGTTAAATCTGATCTCACCCGGCTTGAAGCGGCGAAGCAAGGTTTGGATCGCCAGCAGAGTCTAGAAATAGTGCGATTACAGCAAATTGATCAAGCCCTATCTGGACTTTCGGATACTGATCCGAACTTGATATCCCAAATGCGAGTGAACGTGTCAGAGCTCTCCAGACGAATTGATAAAGAAGGAATAGAGCTTTCTGAACTTAAGCTGACGTTTGATCAAAGCCAAGACCTTGTTTTATATGAGGAAGAATCACTGAGAGAGTTACAGGGACTTTGTCAAACAGCTGGGGCTGAGTTAGACAAGACGCGCCGAATTATCGAGGCTGAAGCGCGGATCGATGATCACGAGATCAGTGCATGGGTGGCACAGCAGACGTCGATAGTTGGACGTGTAGTTGAGCGAATTCAAATACCGGCACAAGATCGTGCCGCATTTGAGGCGGCTTACCCTGAGCTACTGGGAGCATTTGTTTCGGATAATTTCGAGTCACTGCCCCTTGAGAGCATGCCGTCAGGTCTCCGTGTTGTTTCGGATAAATATTTAAATGCTTTACCGCAGCGCATAAAAAAAGTCGACGCATTACAATCCGTCAGTCACGAAGGCTATACGGAATCGGGTCTTCGTTTTGGTCGAGGATGGGTTGAGCGAGTCACTGGCAGAGCGACAGGGATTCTGGATTTGAAAGCTAGAGTACCCGATCTTGAACAGAACCATCTGGAAATTGCGGATCAGGTGACCGATCTAGAGGAACAACTGGGAGAATCCCTCGATGCACGAGATTTGGCTCAGGATCAGTTACGGATACGGTCGGAGCTTCTCCAAGAGCTTGAAAAAAAATCGGTTACATTATCCCATCGTCTTATCGGTCTTGAAGCTCGAGATCAGGAAATTAAGGCGAGCCGTGAAAGGTTGGAGCTAGAGAAGCAAATGCTACTCGATGCGCGTGCGCAGGAGCAGGTAGAGCATTCCGTGCTTGATCGAGAATTATTAGAAGTCACTCAGCTAGAGATATCGATTCAAGAGCAAATTAACCCATTACGTCAATCCCTTGATAACCAAAAAGTGGCACTCGGTAGACTCCGGGACGAGCGTCATAATCTGATGAATATACGCTCAGACCTGCGCGTAGAAATAGAGCGACTGTCTGGAATCAAATCAAGATCTGATAAGCAAATAGAGCGTCTCGAGAACCAGTTATCTGGGCTTCAGAGAGAGCGTGAGGCACTCAGTCAAAATTCAGAAAGCTTGATGCAAAGCCCCGGGATCAGTGACGATGAACTCAAGGCTGTAGTGTCTAAAAGTCAGCAGCTGGAACGAGAACTTCAGTTAGCCCGACAGAAGCTTGGCGACAAAGATCAGATTTTGAGAGATCTCGAGAGTCAGCGTGTATCGATTGAGCATGATAGAGAGTCACGATCGCAGGCGATGAGCGAAATTCGACTGACAGAGCAGGCAATCGTGATTGAGTTAAACCGGCTAAATGGCGAATTGAAATCTCGGGGTGTAGGAGAAATTGATCTGCTTGAAGTTGAAAAGCGATTTAAAGATGGATCTGTCGCAGAAGCTGAGTTATGTCGGATTGAGATGCGTATCGAACGATTGGGTCCAATCAATTTGGTTGCCCTAAGAGAATACCAGAAAGAACTAGAGCGAAAATCTGAGTTGGATCATCAATATGCCGAACTGAGAGAGGCACTCGCAACACTTGAAGATGCTATTCGAAAAATTGATCGAGAGACGCGCTCGCTGTTCAGGAATACGTTTGACGCGATTAACCGATCATTTGGTGAAGTCTTCCCACAATTGTTTGGCGGAGGAGAGGCTTGGTTGATGTTAACCGACGAGGATCTGTTATCAACCGGTGTAACAATTATGGCGCGTCCTCCAGGCAAACGAAATTCAAGTATTTATTTATTAAGTGGGGGCGAGAAAGCACTAACAGCCCTGTCCCTGGTATTTGCTATTTTTCAATTGAATCCAGCACCGTTCTGCTTTCTGGATGAAGTCGACGCCCCATTGGATGATGCAAACGTTGGGCGTTATGCCGCTGCAGTTGCTAAAATGTCTGAATCAGTACAGTTTATTTTTATCACGCACAACAAAATCTCGATGGAACGGGCTGAGCAGCTAATGGGTGTCACGATGTCAGAGCCTGGAGTCTCACGTTTAGTGTCTGTAGATATCGAGCGAGCTGTTGAATTGGCCACCACTGGGTAGAGGGCGCATGGAGTTTGGGTTACGAGAATATCTACTGATATTAGCTACGGTCTTAATTGTTGGAATGTTGGCTGACGGTATTCGTCGTACCCTCAAACATAAACGTGAGGGGCTCAAGCTAGATTTGATGGCAGCACCCCCTGAATCGCCGGTGCGAAGAGACGTCAGTAAGCCGCGGCCGGTGAAGAAAATAACGGCAGAAGAGTTGGAGCCTCACGTGGATGCTGATCCCTTGTTTGAGTCGTCCGATGCTGATCAGCTGAACTTATGGGCGGGCGAGATTAAGCCTGAAGCGATGAAGTCTGCAGACACTCAGAATTTGGTAGGGACGACGGATGTAGATTTGCGGACGGATTCCTTATTTGAAGGGAATGAGCCACCGCTATTGCCTACCGATCCGTCCGATATCGAGTCTAACGAGGAATCTCTTGGTCGTGTTGAGCCGGCATGGAACGAATCATCTGGTGCTGAGATGGAAACTAACCAAGATGAATCTGAGGCTCTTCTAGGGGCTGATAACCATACTGATCATGACGCAGATATGCGGATCCTTGCGGATGGTCCAGTCACACGACCGATAGACGATGTGAGAGAGAGCAGTCTTCTTGGCTCGACGTTAGGGAGAATTTTCGGTCACTTTAGTGCGCGTGATTCTAGTCTAGTCAAGCGACCGAAAGATTCCAAAGTAAAACAGGAGAATGCCGATTTACCGACCAAGACAATAGAAGAGGTATCAGTTGAACCAACCTACGATGCTGCGATGGATGATCTTATTCTCGTGGGCATTAAGTCGGCGAGGTTGCCTCGTTTGGAGGGAGTTGACCTTCACAAAGCCTGTCTTCGTGCCGGGCTACGGCGGACCGAGATGCAGGTTTACCAGCGATTTCCACTGGGTGAGACGGAAAATCCGTTATTTTCTTTGGTGAACGGTGTTGAGCCGGGAACGTTTGAAGATGACGCGAGGGCAATTGATACCCTAATGGTATTTCTCTTTACTGAGCTATCGAAACAGGCTGATCCGGTGTTTGCAGTAAATGAGATGATATCGGGCGCGCGCTCGATTGCTCGAGATATTGGAGGCGATGTCTTTGATCAATCAGGATCGCCAATCTCTAAGGAATGGATTGATTTCGCAAGGGCTCAGGCAAGTCATCAGACGCTGTTACGCTCATGACTCATGATGTCAAAACTCAGATCCGTCAATTAATCCAGGAAATACGCTTACATGATTACAATTATCACGTTCTCGACTCACCGACGATTGGCGATAGTCAATACGATCAGTTACTGCGACAGCTGATAGTTCTAGAAACTGAGTTTCCAGAACATCGAGATTCGAACTCACCAACACAGCGAGTAGGCGCGAAACCAGAATCAGGTTTTGAGGAAGTTACACATCGAGTACCAATGCTATCTTTGGGTAACGTATTTGATGCTGAAGAGTTTCAACAATTTGTAGCCCGACTTCAGGATCGACTTGATAAAGTGGGTGCACCATTGTTGACGGCGGAGCCGAAGCTCGATGGACTAGCGTTGTCAATTCGTTATGAGTACGGAGAGTTGGTTATGGCTGCGACCCGCGGCGATGGCCAGACCGGTGAAAATGTTACGCAAAACGTAAGGACCATCCGTTCGATTCCTTTGACCCTTAAAGGTGAGAGGTTCCCGAGTGTGCTTGAGGTACGTGGCGAAGTAATAATGAAAAAACTAGAGTTTACTGCGATGAATAAACGGCTCCAAGATCTATCTGAAAAGACATTTGTGAATCCACGGAACGCCGCCGCTGGTAGTTTGCGACAACTTGATCCAAAGATTGTGGCAACTCGACCTTTATCATTTTACGCCTATGGGCTCGGGGAAATCTCAGAGCCATTGGGTAGCACCCATTTCGATGTGATGGGAGCCTTAAAGGTTCTTGGTATTCCGGTGAATCCAGGTTTGGTAAAGGCAACCTCGGATCAGATTGAGCGAGCATATTTTGATTTATTAGCAAAACGGGATCAGCTGCCATATGAAATTGACGGTATGGTTGTGAAAGTAGATGGTCTAGATATGCAAGAGATGCTTGGCTTTGCCGCTCGGGCCCCACGCTTTGCGACTGCTTGGAAATTTCCTGCCCAAGAGGCTTCAACTCGCCTTATCGCTATTGATCTCCAGGTCGGACGAACGGGAGCTGTTACCCCGGTAGCGAGATTAGAGCCTGTTTTTTTAGGTGGTGTTACGGTATCCAATGCGTCTTTGCATAATTTTGACGAGGTGGTTCGGTTAGATGTTCGCCCTGGAGACCAGGTAATAGTTCGTCGAGCAGGAGATGTTATCCCTCAAATTGTTCGAGTGATGACCGAACATCGGGATTGGCGGATAGATCCAATCCAGCTACCAACAGAATGTCCAGTCTGCCATTCACCGATTAGGCGCAGTGATCGTGAGGCTGTTATACGTTGCTCGGGAGGTTTGATTTGCAAAGCACAACGTTTGGAGCATTTGAAGCATTTCGTATCGCGGCGAGCGATGAATATTGACGGTGTTGGCGAACGTTTGCTTGAGATTTTGATTGAAAAAGAGTGGGTTAAAACTCCGGCTGATCTATATCGGTTGTCGGCTGAGTCACTTGAGGGTTTGGATCGGATGGGTGATAAGTCAGCGCAGAATGTTGTTCAGGCTATTACTTCTTCCAAAGACACCACCTTTGCACGTTTTCTTTATGCCCTCGGAATTCGGGATGTTGGTGAGGCCACTGCAGGTAATCTTGCGCAGACTTTCAATGATATTGCTCAGTTGATTGAGGCACCGCTCCCAAAACTCATGGAGGTTGAGGATGTCGGCCCAGTTGTAGCCTCGCATATCCGCGCATTTTTTGAGGTCAAGCGTAATCGTGAAGTGCTCGCTGATCTCGTTGCGTGTGGAGTACATTGGCCGGTTTTTGAACCTAGTATTGGGTCAAGTTGTTCAGACCTGAGTGGGCAGACGTGGGTGCTTACTGGTACATTAACAACGATGACGAGAGATGAAGCATCTGACAAATTGCGCTCTCTTGGCGCGAAGGTTGTGGGTTCCGTGAGCGCCAAAACAACTGTTTTGGTTGCAGGACCGGGTGCTGGTGGAAAGCTAAAAAACGCTGAAACTTTGGGAGTCGAAATTATCGATGAAATAGCGCTCAAGGAGCTCTTGGGATGTTTTTGATTCGCTCAGGTTTAATCTTAGCAATTGGCATCTTCAGTGGGTGCACGGTCTCGCCGCCAAGAAATATAGAGAATGCTTGCCAATTGTTGGCTGAAAAACCAGGCTGGTATGATGCTGTAAACGATGCTGCCGACTCTTGGGATGTGTCGGAGGGGCTAATCTTGTCATTTATTCGGCAAGAGTCTTCTTTTGTGTCTAACGCGAAGCCACCACGTACCAAAATTCTAGGGATTATTCCGGGCCCGCGAGCGAGTTCAGCATACGGTTATCCTCAAGCAAAAGATGGAACGTGGGGTGACTATCGTCAGGCTACCAATTCATACTTGGCCGTAAGAGATAATTTTCGAGATGCAGCTGATTTTGTTGGTTGGTACGTGGCTCGTGCCCACCGTATCGCCGGTATCTCCAAGTCTGATGCGTATCGTCATTATCTCGCCTATCACGAGGGTGTTGGCGGATTTCAACGTGGAACATTCAAATCAAAGCGTTGGTTGATGGGTGTTGCGAAGAGAGTAAGTCTGACAGCGAAGGCCTACGAAACCCAACTTAATGGCTGTCGTGAAAAAATCAAAAGTGGCTCTTGGTGGAATCCATTTAACTGAGCCCTCGAATGAGTTTTCTACGGAAAAATCGGTCCGGTGATAGTGCGTCTCTGACAGATTCCGAAACTGGTAGGACCTCACCCAAGATTTGGCTAGCAAGAAGCTCTGCCGCAACAGGCGCTGTAAGAGTGCCGCGTGAACCAAGGCCAGCTAGAACATAATGACCACGGATATATGGAAGGGGTTTAGTCGGCTGGAACGTAGCATTGTATTTTAGTTCCTTAAGCAGAGGTTTCCAAATCCTAGACTCAGCGACTTGACCAATCACCGGTGTGTAGTCAGGCGTTGCTGTGCGGATACTGACTCGATTTCCGATCACGTGCCTGTATTTCCAGATTGGCTTGGTCACTAGTGAATTAATATTATCAATATTTGCGAGATCATCCTCGGATATTGAGGTAAGGTTTTCTGAGTTTGGTGTGTAAGTGGCGCCGCAGGTCATAAAACCATGACTTTGTGGCGCCACGTAAGCGGCGCCACAAATCGGTATCTTTGGATATTTTTTACTTTGAACGTAGGTAACCTGTCCGCGGACAGGTCTCAGTGAGAGAGGCATCGGAATGTGCTCCTGAGCTTCTAGCGCGTTTGTCCAGATAACAACATTACATGGGTGTTGATAAATTCTAAGTGTGTCTCTTTCAAACTCTAGTAATGACAGTTCCTCGATCCGTTTGAACTGACGCACATGTCGATACGGAATAACGGTGATTAATGGATGATCCAACAGCTCCCAAACGCAGCCCCTCGGGTTTAACCAACCCGCATCCGGGAGGAATAATCCCCCATGCGCAAGGGGAAGCTCTGCCAAATTCGACGCCTCTCGCTGGGTAATTGAATGCATGAGTGGGTAGGAATTCGGCAAGGCTTCAACTAGCTTCTTTTGGTGTAGTCGTTCTTTGTCATTCTGTGCGAGCAGGATAACACCGCTTGGGTTCCAATGATCCTCTGAGAATATTTGAAACCAGTTTTTTAAGTGCGCTAAAGATTGCATTTGGAGCAAACTGTTTGGTGTAGCCTCTATACTTAGTTTTGCATAGGTAATACCCTGAGGGTTACCAGAGGCCGCGAATGCTGGAGTTTGTCGTTCAAAGACTACGGAGGGGATTCCGCGTCTCGCAAAGGCATATGCAGTCCAGGCGCCGGCGAGTCCAGCTCCAATAATTGCAATCGAATTTTTTGAATTAATCGAGCTGGTGGGTGTCCAGGGATTTACGGTTTTTTTACCTGTAAATTGCCCCTGGATACGCTCACGCTTTTTGGCAAACCCTTGAACCTTTGTGACCACGAAACCAGCAGACCTTAATCCATCACGTACTTTGCGGGCAGAAGAAAACGTACTGAATGTAGTTTCTTGATGAGATTTTTGCGCGATTGCCTGAAACAACGCGGGCTTCCAAAGCTCTGGGTTTCTGTCAGGTGCAAATCCGTCAAGACACCAAGCATCAACTGTTCCTGAGAGATCGTTAATTACCGCTGTCGAATCGTTAAAATGCAAGTCCAAGATGATGCGGCCATCACCGAAGAAGCGACGATGACATGTGGGGATGAGGTCAGGCCAGGCGCTAATGAGCCCGTCCGCTATCTGTTTCATATCAGCCGTTAATGGCAGTGCTATCATGCTCTTAATTAAGTCAGCAGGTCTGAGTGGGAATTGTTCTGTGGAGATCCATTGCAATCGAGCACCTGCAGCTGCTTCATTTAAAAAATTGATACAGGCAACGATAAATGTCAAGCCTGTCCCAAAGCCTGTTTCGCCAACACGTATAAGGCTTCCGGGCTGTAACGATCTGAAGCGTTTAGGCAGCGAGTTGCCGTCGATGAAGACTGATTGGCGCTCACCAATCGGATCGGAAATGGCAAAGTAGTAATCATTAAATTTTGTGGTTCGGTACGGATCATTCGTGTCAATGGACGCATGGCTTAGGAAAGGATAGCGCCTCACAGATTAGTATCGACCCGAGATTTTCTGATTCGTGGCATCAAGAGGCCAACGAGCCACCCGGCGGCTAGTGTCAGTGCGCCTAATGCGAACCAAGTTTTTGAGGAATCATCACCGACCACTAATTTTTCTGCGCGTAGTGTTTCATTATTTGAAAGCAAAATCTGGCGCTCCGTTTCGAGTGTGAGGAGGCGCTCACGCAATGTGATTGAGTCCCCAGCGGTCGCTAAAAATTCGTTGAACTCAGCTTCTTTTCGGGTAAGTTGTTCTTTGATTTCTTCTACTGCCGCACCGGCAGATTGATTCTGTGAGGTCAATGCATTGACATCTTGACGGAGTCGTCTGATGGTTTTTTTTTGTTCTGTGACCTGTGCTTCGAGTAGATCTGCGATTACAAAGGAGGGAGCCTGATCCACTAAATAACGCCCCAACACAAAACCTTCGCGACCTCTTTCGTCCTTAATTTTTGAGTAGCCGGACTCGTATGTTTTGAGAATCTCGATTTGAGCCCCCGCTTGTAGGTAGCGGATTATTCTATGGTCGCGCGATTCACCCGAGCGAACCGGAATCTCAAGTTTTTCGGTTATATAGGCTGTCTCTGCGAAAGCCAGCAATGGAACAGTTATGATTAAAATCGACATATAGCGATTTGTTACAGACATAAAATTAAGCATCTGTTTTTTCCTGACCTTCGGTCGGTGCTTCTGACCCGTATTTGGCTATCCAGACCCCTTGGACAATCAAAAAAATAACGGTCAATCCCAGGAGACCAAATAATTTAAAATTCACCCATGTGTTCTCGGAAAATTGATATGCAACGATTAGATTTAAGATCCCAGAAACTGTAAAAAACAAGATCCAGGCATACGACAACTTCAGCCACTGTCCAGAATCGAGTGTGATCGCTTGGCTGAGGAGCCGCTCAATTATTGGTTTCCGACCTACGAAATGACTACAAAAAAAAGTAGCCGCAAATAACCAATTCACGACTGTGGGCTTCCACATAATGAACCAGCCATCGTTCAAGAGTATTGTTAATCCACCAAGTATGATGACCAACGCTAAGGTGATCAGTGCCATTTTTTCGAGCTTCTTGGTGAGAAGATATACGGCCGTAACCTGAATCACAGTGACTGGGATTAATACGGTAGTGGCTGTGATTAGATTGCCAGTTGCTTTATAAACACCAAAAAAAATTAGAATCGGCAAAAAGTCGAGTAGCAGTTTCATAAGGCTCTTCCATCTATTTCTGGCATCATACCGTTTTTGTGGTAAAGGTTTAGACCAACCGTGTCAAAGTTCTTCGCAATTCATCAAGACACTCCGCAGGGGCATTTGATACAGCAAGCCTCAGATTGCATCCGCCAAGGAGGAGTTATTGTCATTCCAACAGACTCAGGATACGCCCTTGGCTGCGCGTTAGAAAACAAGAGAGGAGTGGATGTTATCCGCCGGATCCGTCGATTGGACGATAAACATAAGTTTACACTGCTTTGCCGCGACTTATCGGAAATCTCCATCTATGCACGTGTCGGAAACCAAGAATATCGACTTTTGAGGGCGCATACGCCAGGTGCTTACACATTTATTCTGGAGGCAACGCGTGAGGTCCCTCGACGTCTGTTGCATCCGAAAAGAAAGCAAATAGGGATTCGTGTCCCTGATAATCGGATTGCATTGGATCTGCTGGGTAATTTTGGTGAACCTCTGATGACGTCTAGTTTGATGCTCCCGAGCGAGGAATTGCCGATGACAGATCCTTACGAGATAATGGAGGTGCTGGGCCACACGCTAGATTTGGTGATTGATGGTGGATTTTGCGGTTTTGAGGGCACGACGGTTGTGGATTTAACTCAGGGATTGCCGACAGTAACACGCCCGGGAGCCGGAGATGCGTCTATTTTTTCTGAACTGGTGTAACTTTGCCATTACCTATTTTTGAGACAAATCGGAGGGGTAACATTTGAGCGGGGTCGATCCGTCCCATCGTGTGCTTTCGGGTATGCGTCCAACCGGCCGGTTGCATTTGGGTCACTACCATGGCGTGCTGAAAAATTGGATTCAATTACAGCATGAGTACGAATGTTTTTTCTTTGTTGCTGATTGGCATGCACTTACAACCCATTATCAGGATACTTTAGGGATTGACCAGGCGATTACTGATATGGTGATCGACTGGTTGGCAGCAGGCGTTAACCCTGGATCTGCTACTTTATTTGTTCAGTCGCAGGTTGTTGCGCACGCCGAGCTCCACCTACTTCTATCTATGATCACTCCACTGGGTTGGCTGGAGCGTGTGCCAACCTACAAGGACCAACAGGAAAAGCTTGCGGATAAAGATCTAACGACCTACGGATTTCTTGGTTATCCTCTTCTTCAAAGCGCGGATATTCTTCTATATCGCGCTGGGCACGTTCCCGTGGGCGCTGATCAGGTCGCTCATGTTGAAATTACTCGCGAAATTGCACGCCGTTTTAATCACATCTATGGGCGGGAACCAGGCTTTGAGGAACTTGCTGAGTCTGCTTGCAACAAGATGGGTAAGAAGGGGGCGAAGCTTTATCGGTCACTGCGCAGAGCATATTTGGAAAATGGCGATCAAGAAAGCCTACAACGCGCTCAAGTACTGGTTAAGGAGCAGCAAAATACAACATTGGCCGATCGCGAGCGATTGATAGGCTACCTAGAGGGCTCGGGTAAAGTCATTTTGCCAGAGCCTCAGGCACTGCTTACCGAGGCGGCCAAGATGCCAGGGCTGGATGGTCAGAAGATGTCGAAATCTTATGGAAATACGATCAGTTTACGTGAGGCCCCAGATTCTGTGACAACCAAAATGAGGCGAATGCCAACAGATCCAGCGCGAGTTCGCCTGTCAGATCCCGGCACTCCAGAGAAATGTCCGGTATGGCAATTTCATGAAGTGTATTCTGATACGACGATCAAGGACTGGGTTCGACAGGGATGCATTTCGGCTGGGATTGGTTGTCTGGAGTGTAAGCAGCCGGTAATTGATGCGGTCATCGCCGAGCAAGATCAGATTATTGCGCGTGCAGCGCCATATGATGAAAACCCTGACATGGTTCGTTCCATTTTGATCGAGGGAGCTGAAAAGGCTGAAGATGACGCCCGCCAGACCCTCAACGAGGTACGTCAAGCAATGGGATTGAGTTACCGGTGATCAATAACGTTCAGGGTGAGCTTCGACTTGCCGTTGTCGAAGGCTCGCCGTTAACCCAGTTGCCAGAAGATCTTTACATACCGCCAGATGCACTTGAAGTGATCCTGGATGCGTTTGAAGGGCCTCTTGATCTGTTATTATATCTGATTCGCCGACAAAATCTTGACATAATAAGAATTGACGTTGCGGAAATTACGCGCCAATACACGCAATATATCGGGTTACTTGAAGCCATGCGATTTGAGCTAGCTGCTGAGTATTTAGTGATGGCCGCAATGCTCGCAGAAATCAAGTCCCGAGCTTTATTACCAAACCCTGTGAGTACTGAGGTTGATGAAGCAGAAGATCCCAGGGCGGAGTTAATTCGTAGACTACTGGAGTATGAAAAAGTCAAAATGTCTGCCGAGGCGCTCGACGTGATTCCACGTGTCGATCGCGATTTTCAAATCGCTTTAGCAAAACAGCCAGATTTTGACGTAGGAGCAGCGCCTCCAAAGGTTCACATTTCTGAACTGGTTTTGGCTTTCAGCGAGCTACTCGCGAGGGCTAGGCTATCCTCAGCCCATCAAATTGAATGGGAGGCGTTATCTACGCGTCAGCGAATGACTGAGGTACTTATGAAATTAAAAGAACAACCCGAATTGAAGTTATCAAATTTGTTCTCCGTTGAGGAGGGAAGAGCTGGTCTGGTTGTCTCGTTTCTAGCGATCCTTGAGTTGGTGCGTGAGGGTTTGTGCGCGCTAGTTCAAGCTGCACCCGGTGGTCAGATCTATATTCGTCCGGTGAGACAGGATGTCTGATTTGGATCTAAAGCGAATTCTTGAAGGTGCGCTGTTCGCTAGTCGTGACCCAATGAGTATCTACCAATTGAGGAAGTTGTTTGGAAACCAAAAAGTCCCAACCGAAGGAATGTTGCGAGAGGCGTTAACAAGTCTCGCCGATGACTATCAGGCGCGCGCAGTCCGGCTTATTGAAGTGGCTAGTGGCTTTCGTTTTCAGGTCAGTGACACACTGACCCCTTATCTTGCGAACCTGACCGACGACAAACCAGGTAAGTACTCAAGGGCCACCCTTGAAACGCTTGCAATGATAGCTTATCGACAGCCAGTTACTCGTGGCGAAATTGAGGCTGTTCGTGGTGTTGCAGTGAACACGCACATTGTTCGGACCCTTGAGGAACGTGGCTGGATTACGGTGATTGGTCATAAAGAAGTAGCTGGTCGTCCTGCTTTGCTAGCTACAACGACAGAATTCTTGAATGATTTTGGATTAAAGTCTCTGGACGAGTTGCCAAATGCCGGCGATTTGATTGTTGCACCGACAAAAGATCTTCTTGATCAAATGGGTATTGATAGTGAGTGAAAGACTTCAGAAAGCGCTAGCTCGAGCCGGTTACGGGTCGCGAAGGGCCCTAGAGGAAGCAATCACAGAAAGGCGAGTATCGGTCAATGGTGCGATAGCTGTTTTGGGAACTAAGATCACGAAAGATGATGAAGTATTGTTTAACGGAAAGCCAGTGCCGCCAGAGAAGCTATTTGGAAATACTCGGTTAGTGTTGGCCTATCATAAACCTGAGGGTGAAGTTTGTACGCGTAATGATCCAGACGGGCGCCCAACAATTTTTGATCGGTTGCCAAAGCTTTCGCAAGGCCGGTGGATAGCAGTTGGTCGTTTGGATATTAGTACATCGGGGCTTGTTCTTCTAACTACCGACGGTGAGTTATCAAATCGCCTCATGCACCCTTCTAGTGGCGTGGACCGAGAGTACATGGTGCGCGTCTACGGAAATGTGATCGAGCAGCAGCTCGAACGGTTGGTTGAGGGCGTTATGTTGGATGATGGACCGGCACGATTCACGGACATTGTCCGGCACCCGGAGTCAGATCGAGATCGCATTAATCAGTGGTTTTATGTCACTTTAATGGAAGGGCGAAACCGTGAAGTACGCAGACTTTGGGAAAATCAGGGCCTGCAGGTCAATCGACTGAAGCGTGTACGGTACGGTTGTATCTTTCTGCCTTCGTTTCTTAAGCGCGGCCATTTTGTGGAATTGCGTCAAAAAGAGGTAGATGATTTGTGTAAGCTCGTTGAGCTACCGAGTTTGCCGGTACCCAAAATGACACCGCAGGACTTGAAGGATGTTAAACGTCGACTGTCAAAAAAGTCGTTGTCTCGAAAGGCAAACTTCGCTATCAAGAGGCCCGCCAAGTCCCCAAAGCGTCCATCAGATCACGGGCGTTGACACGCTGCCCGTGTGACGCTTGTGCTTCTTTTGTCAAGCCATATAAGAACGCCTCAGCAACAATATCGCAGGGCGGAAGGGTTTCTGGATTCTCACCAGGCATCGCTTCGGCTCGCATTTTTGTCCGAGTAGCTCCAGGATTAACGATTAACACACGGGTGTTCGAAGTGTTTTCAAGTTCTTTACTGAGCATGCCTACGAACATCTCAAGACCTGCTTTTGAGACAGCATAGGCCCCCCAATAAGCCTCCACGCGTTGCCCCACGCTAGACGTTGTGAAGACAATCCGGCCGGCCTCCGATGTGTTTAGCAAAGGAAGAAGTGCTTGGGTTAATCGAAAAACAGCTGTGAGGTTGACTTTGAGTGTGAGATCCCACTTTGTCGACCGGTGTGACTGGATAGGTTCCCTCCCTCCTAGAACACCAGCGATATGACCCAGACCATCAAGTCTGCCGAAGTTTTCTCGGATGTGTTCAGCGATTTCTTCTGCATTGTCTAGCGAGAGGGCAGCAAGATCGCACGGTATAATTGCGGGGGTAGGACCGCCAACAGTGAGAATTTCATCATAGACCTTATTAAGCTCGTCCTCGTTACGACCCAGAAGGATCGTGGTCGCTCCTCTTTTAGCAAGTTCGAGCGCAAGCGCCCGCCCGATTCCGGATGAAGCGCCGGTCACTAGAATCACTTGTTGGTCGAATCGAGGGTCAGCTTTGAGGGTCGATACCATCGAATCAATGATTGTTGTCATTCCGGCTTCCTCGCTGCAAGCTGATAATTGATGTCAATCTTTGAAGTCGAGCGCGTGAACTGCTGGTATAGCGGTTGATAGACTACTCCCTCAATGCTTTCTACATTTAGGCCTTCTGGGCGCAACCCGGCAGCGATCTCGGATGGTTTCATAAAGCGTGCGTAGTCATGCGTTCCCTTGGGTACCCAATTCAAAACATATTCAGCCATCAGCACGGCACCAAGATACGCTTTCAGAGTCCGATTTATGGTGGAAATAACTAACCAGCCACCGGGTCTGACGAGTTGACATAGCGCTCTTAGAGTCTGCATTGGATCGGGAACATGTTCGATCATTTCAAAGCATGTCACTACATCAAATTCGCAAGCGTGCGTTTTAGCGAAGGCCTCTGCGTGCGACTGCGAGTATGTCACCTTCAGTCCAGACTCCCGCGCGTGTAGCTTCGCTGTTTTTAGCATCTCGGGTGATGCATCGATGCCGGCTACGAGACTTCCTCGTACAGCCATAGCTTCTGTTGCAAGCCCCCCTCCACAGCCGACGTCAAGCGCCTTGGCATTCTGCAATGGGCAATAGGATTCGACGAAGTCGATGCGCAAAGGATTGATTTGATGGATAGCCCTCATGGGCCCTTGCGGATCCCAGTAACTTCTCGCGATGTGATTGAATTTACTGACTTCTTTGGAGTCCACTAGCGTTGTCATACTTGATCCGTCTACATTAAGTTTTGAGTCTTGGGAAAGAGTGAATATACACCATATGGATCGCATCAGAATCCACATACAACGAGACCGTTTTTAGGTAGTTCGTGGTACTATCACTTTCTCAAAAGCTTTCTAGGGACAGCCCGTTATCCATGTCAGATTCGGCACGCGAAATTTTACCCATCAATATCGAAGACGAACTCAAAACAAGCTACCTCGATTACGCGATGAGTGTCATTGTCGGGCGAGCCTTGCCCGATGTGAGAGATGGCCTAAAGCCAGTCCACCGACGGGTCTTGTTTGCCCAGAGCGAATTGAGTAACAATTGGAATGCGGCATATAAGAAATCTGCGCGCGTGGTCGGTGATGTGATTGGTAAATACCACCCACATGGTGACTCTGCAGTGTACGACACTATTGTACGTCTGGCGCAGCCGTTTTCCATGAGATATCCGTTGATTGATGGCCAAGGGAACTTCGGATCGGTCGACGGAGATCGTGCGGCTGCCATGCGCTACACCGAAATCCGGATGGAGCGCGTTGCGCATGAGCTTCTCGCTGATCTGGACAAGGACACTGTGGATTACGTTCCCAATTATGATGGGACTGAGAAAATCCCAGATGTGCTCCCGACAAAAATTCCTAATTTATTAGTTAACGGTTCTGCTGGTATTGCCGTGGGTATGGCCACAAACATCCCGCCGCACAACCTTACGGAAGTGATTGATGGTTGCTTGGCTTATCTCGATGATCCAGATATTTTAATAGACGACCTAATGGCTTTTATTCCTGCACCCGACTTTCCGACGGGTGCGCTGATCAACGGTCTCGAGGGTGTCCGCGAGGCCTATGCTACTGGACGAGGTCGCGTCATTATGCGATCGAATTTCTGTATTGAAGGTGAGGACAAGAAATCTATCGTCTTCACTGAAATTCCCTATCAAGTCAACAAGGCCCGAGTGATCGAAAAAATTGCAGAACTTGTTAAAGATAAAAAGATCGAGGGGATCACTGAGCTTCGTGACGAGTCGGATAAAGAAGGGATGCGCATAGTCGTCGATTTACGTCGTGGTGAGACTCCTGAAGTTATTGTGAATAATCTATTTAGTCAGACGCAGCTACAGGCAAGCTTTGGTATGAATATGGTTGCGCTCGTGGATGGACAACCGAAGACGCTGAACCTGAAGGATATGCTTTCCTGCTTTACTCGTCACCGACGTGAAGTAGTAACTCGACGCACAATTTTTGAGCTAAGAAAAGCTCGTGAGCGTGGTCATATTCTAGAGGGCCAAGCGGTTGCATTAGCCAACATCGATCCGGTAATTGAATTAATCAAAAATTCTTCAAACGCTCAGGTCGCCAAAGAGCGCTTGATGGCGACCGCCTGGATATCAGGATCCGTGACAGACATGCTTGAGCGTGCCGGGACTGGCGGTATTCGTCCAGATGATTTACCGGAGGGTTTTGGATTGGTCCAAGGTAAGTATCATTTGAGTCAGCAGCAGGCGCAGGCGATCTTGGATTTACGTTTGCACCGACTGACAGGCCTCGAAATTGAAAAGCTGCTCCAGGAATATGATTCGATCCTCGAAGATATTGCTGAGCGTGAGGCGATTCTCGCTGATCCCGACAGACTGACCCAAGTGATTCGTGAGGAGCTGAAGGCGGTGAGGAGTCAGTTTGGTGATGTTCGCCGCTCTGTGATTATCGAATCGCACCTATCGCTGTCGACCGAGGATCTCATACCGCGGGAAGACATGGTCGTTACGTTTTCAAAGACCGGTTATGCAAAAACGCAGCCGCTTGCGTCATACCAATCACAACGACGTGGTGGTCGTGGTAAGAGTGCCACCAACTTAAAAGATGAAGATGTTGTTGATTTACTTTTAGTGGCTAACTCGCACGATACATTATTATTGTTCACAGATACGGGGCGGCTGCACTGGCTGAAGGTATATGAGATCCCGCAGGCAGGCCGTAATGCTCGCGGTAAGCCTATAGTAAATATGATCGATGCGTTGGAAGGTGGCGGTCGAGTTACAGCCGTATTGCCTTTGGGAGAAGATGATAAAGGCGAGGGGCGTTATGTGTTTATGGCGACTGCCCGTGGAACGGTAAAAAAGGTTCCGCTCGAGCGGTTTGCTCGACCCAGAGCATCGGGCATACGTGCGATTGAATTCAACGACGACGATACCTTAATTGGTGCTTCAATTACTGACGGAGCGCGTGATATCGTTTTAGTGAACTCCAGCGGAAAAGTGGCGCGGTTCGATGAGGCCGAAGTCCGCCCAATGGGTCGGGAAGCCAGAGGTGTTCGAGGTATTCGATTGAAAGAATCCAAGGAATCTGTGGTGACCATGATCGTCGCCGATGATGAGGCGACTCTTCTTCTAGCCTGTGAGAATGGTTACGGTAAGCGAACGCTTATCAGTGAATTCCCTCGAAAGGGCAGAGGGGCAATGGGTGTCATTGGTATTCAAACATCCGAACGAAATGGGGTGGTCGTTGGTGCGGCGCAGGTGATAGACGATGACGATCTATTGTTGATCACCAATGGTGGAACGATGGTGCGTATACCGTGTCAAGATATTTCAGTACTTGGTCGCAATACTCAGGGCGTCACATTAATTAGATTAACGGATGGAGAACAGTTGGTCCGAGTTGATGCGGTATCTGAGCCAGCAGTCAACGAATCGCCTGAAGCAGTGGTTGAAGAAGATAGGGAAAGTACCGGGGGGGCTGGTTTGGAGATAGACGATGAGCCAGTCAATTAACTTTTTTTCCAGCCCGACGATTCCATTATCAACTGTTCTGGTAAACATTCAGACAGACAACAGTGGCTGTATAGAAACGACTAGACAAGAAAATGCGATAAATTTTAGGGTTATTCGACGTGTCATGAATAATTGGAATCGCGTTCTTAACGCCGACGTGCAGCCAAATTTTAATGCCACATGTAGGCTTGTATGGGAGTCTAAGAGGACGGCATCATGAGCATCGACCCGGAACTCATCAGAATTCGGGATGAAATTGATGAAATCGATCAGCAAATCCAGACGTTAATCAATGCACGCGCTAGTTGCGCGATGCGTGTTGCCGAAGTAAAGCAAGCTGAGATGGTATCGACTAAAGAGGTGCCAATTTTTTACCGTCCCGAGCGAGAAGCTCAAATTCTTGCGTGTGTGATGGAGCGTAACAAAGGACCGTTACCGAAAGAAGAGATTGCCCGCATCTTTCGCGAGATTATGTCCGGATGTCTCGCGCTCGAACGACCACTAGCGGTCGGCTATTTGGGACCACTTGGAACCTTTACTGAGGTCGCTGCCTTGAAGCACTTTGGTCATGCGGTGGACACACGTCCGTTAACCACTATTTCTGACGTTTTTCGGGACGTCGATGCAGGCAACTTAGATTATGGTGTGGTACCGATTGAGAACTCGACAGAGGGGATGGTAACGCACACATTAGAGTGCTTCTTGGATTCACCACTCTGCATTTGTGGTGAGTTGGAGATGCGCATTCATCAAGCGCTGATGGTCAAGCCAGGGGTAACCATCGATTCACTGAAAACAGTGTGCTCGCACCAACAGAGTCTCGCGCAGTGTCGCTTGTGGCTGGATGCAAACGTACCTTCTGCAGTCCGTCAATCAGTATCGTCAAATGCTGAGGCAGCGCGGATCGTCTCGGAGTCGATCTCATCAGATGGGCTAGCTGCAGTGGCAGGCGAGCGAGCGGCAGAGGCCTACGGGTTGGAAACGATATCTAGTTCTATCGAAGATCGCCCGGACAATACCACCCGTTTTTTGGTTATCGGTAAACAATCGACACAGCCTTCTGGAATGGACAAGACGTCGTTGATTGTCTCTGTAAAAAATGAGCCAGGAGCGTTGTATCGGTTACTCGAGCCCTTTGAGCGTCATGGAATTGATATGACGCGGCTAGAGTCCCGCCCATCGCATTCTGGCATTTGGTCATATCGTTTTTTCATTGATTTCAAAGGTCATGTTGAGGATACGACGGTACAGGTATTTCTTGATGACATTCGCGCTCATTCAGCTGAGTTGAAAATCCTTGGGTCTTACCCGAGAGCTTTGCTATGAGGCGACTCACTGTCATCGGTCTTGGTCTAATTGGTGCATCATGCTGTGCGGCGATCAAAAAGCGTGCGACTGACTGGATGATTTCTGGATACTCGAGGACCGAAGCAACCCGCCAGCAAGCTGTCGCACGGGGCTTGATTGACCACAGTTTCGAATCGGTTGCCGACGCTATTGCCGGTGCTGATTTAGTTTTAGTAGCCGTACCGATGGGGCAGTTCTCATCGATATTTTCTGAGATTTTTCAGTACCGCGAGATACAAACTGTGGTCACAGACGCGGGCTCAACAAAGGAAAGTGTGATTCGTGAGATTGTGGCGCAATGTGAAAAGATGCCAGAATGGTTTGTGCCCGGACATCCGATAGCGGGGAGCGAGCAAAATGGTGTCGATGCAGCTGATCCAGATTTATATGTCGATCATCAAGTTATCTTGACTCCTTGCTCCAGAGCAAATGCTGATGCCGTTGAATTGGTGACATCATTTTGGGTTCTGCAAGGCGCCTCTGTATCGAAGATGGACGCAAAACGGCATGATGAGGTATTGGCGTTAACCAGTCATTTACCGCATATATTGGCGTTCAACCTCGTGCATGTATTGTCTGATGATAATGCACACTTAGATATTTTTCGTTTCGCGGCGGGAGGGTTCCGCGACTTTACCCGGATCGCTGCTAGTGATCCAGCGATGTGGCGCGATATCAGCCTCGCGAATCATCAGTCGATATTGGCTGGTATTGATCGATTCGTCGAGCGATTGGAAAAAATGCGTGAGGCGATCGCCGATGCGGACGCTGAATGGATCATGAGTAGCTTCGAGAGGGCACGTGATGCGCGTCGACTATTTTCATCGTTAGCTGATCAAGGAGTTCATCCGGTGACTGATTCCCATCCATCTGTCTTCACGGTCACCGAAGCCCAAAAGGGGATTACCGGGAAAATACGTGTTCCTGGAGACAAATCTATTTCTCACCGTTCAATTATGTTGGGCTCGCTCGCTGATGGCCTGACTACGGTAGAGGGATTCCTCGAAGGCGAGGATGCGATCGCCACTATTAAGGCGTTTCGGGACATGGGTGTTCAGATTGATGGACCGAACGAGGGTTGCGTAACTATCCATGGAGTGGGTCGTGATGGGTTGAAGGCGCCCATCGCACCTCTGTACATGGGTAACTCTGGGACATCGATGCGCCTAATGTGTGGAATTCTGGCCGGTCAATCGTTTGACTCTGAATTAATCGGTGATTCTTCTCTTTCACGCCGTCCGATGCGTCGTATCAGTGAACCGTTGTCACGATTAGGTGCAGAAATTGAGACATCCGTAGGTGGGTCTCCACCAGTCAAAATCAAAGGTGGCCGGACTCTTAAAGGCTGCCACATTTACACACAGGTCGCGAGTGCCCAGGTGAAGTCAGCGATGCTACTAGCTGCCCTGTATGCTGAGGGTAAGACCAGTATTACTGAGCCTGCGCCGACACGCGATCACACCGAGCGAATGCTCCAGGGCTTTGGATATGAGGTCACACGAGATGGTGTCACAGCTTCAATTTTTGGCGGGAGTCGTTTAAAGGCGTGCCATATCAATATTCCGTCAGATATTTCGTCAGCAGCATTTTTTTTAGTCGCAGCCTCGATCGTGCCCGGCTCTGACCTGACGCTTTCTCATGTTGGAATAAATCCGACTCGTGTAGGTATCCTAGAAATCTTAAATCTGATGGGAGCAGATATTGAAATACTTAACCGTCGTGACGTGGGCGGTGAGCCAGTTGCCGATTTACGTGTTCGTTATGGTCCGTTGAAGGGCATAAAAGTTCCAGAAAATTTGGTCCCCTTGGCCATTGATGAATTTCCAATTTTGTTTGTTGCCGCTAGCTGTGCCGAGGGAGAGACTTGTGTTAGCGGTGCTGAGGAGCTGCGTGTGAAAGAATCCGACCGGATTCAGAGTATGGTTGATGGACTATCGATACTCGGTGCAGCCATCGAAGGCACCCCAGACGGTGCATTGATTCACGGTGGCGGCATTGATTTCCGGTTTAGCGGTGGCACTGTTGAAGCGTGTGAAGATCACCGAATCGCAATGGCATTTAGTGTTGCGGGACTTGTGTGTCGCGAGACAATCACTGTCAATGACTGCGCAAATGTTGCGACGAGCTTCCCAAATTTTGTCGGCCTAGCCCGAGAAACGGGATTTCCCCTGATGGTTTCGCCTTGAATATTCCAGTTGTAACAATCGATGGACCGAGTGGTGCAGGGAAAGGTACCGTGGCACGTAATATCGCGTTTGAATTGGATTTTCATTTGCTTGACTCCGGTGCAATCTACCGGATTTTGGGTCTCGCAGCCATGGAGCAAGGAATAGCATTTGATGATATCGATGGTTTGGTTGCGCTCGCAAACTCGCTCGAATTGAGTTTTCCGTATGATCAAGAGCACACAGCCATCATTTTGGACGGTGTCCCACTGGGCCAGAAATTGAGGAATCAGACAGTAGCTGATGCGGCGAGTCAGGTCGCAATAAATCCGTCTGTCCGGAAAGCTCTCATGGATTTACAGCGTTGTCAGGCCAGAGCGCCGGGGCTTGTAGGGGACGGTCGTGATCTCGGGACAATTGTTTTTCCGGACGCTGATTTGAAAATCTTTTTGAATGCCAGCGTGGAGGTGCGAGCGGAGCGTCGATATCTAGAATTAAATGAGTCTGGTCAAATAGTTGAGCGTTCCGTTATACTACGCGACCTCGAAATTCGAGACATTCGAGATCGGACGCGTGAAGTTGCACCTCTGGTGCCAGCCGATGGCGCGCACGTAATCGATAGTTCAGAAAAAACCGTCGCCGAGGTGGTGACGGAAGTACGAGAACTGTGTGAGGCCAAATGCTTGACATAGAACAGGTGAAATTTCGGTGATGACATCAGCAAGCACGCGCACTGATATTAGAAACTTACTCCGTTTGGGCTGATCAGACGGATGGCGTAAAGCCAAAAAAATGGGATATTTGAATGAGCGAAACTTTCGCAGAACTCTTTGAGCAGAGTCTAAACGACATAGATATGACTCCTGGCGCAATAGTTGACGCTATGGTGGTGGCTATCGAACCAGACTTCGTTATTGTTAACGCTGGCCTGAAATCTGAGGGAGCAATCCCCAGATCGCAATTCGCGAATGAATCTGGAGAATTGGCAATAGCAATTGGCGATTCAGTCAAAGTGGCCCTTGATGCTGTTGAAGATGGTTTCGGTGCGACACGTCTGTCGCGCGAGAAAGCGAAGCGTGCAGAGGCGTGGATTGATCTTGAAAAAGCACACGGCGATAATGCGGTGGTCATGGGCGTAATAAATGGCAAGGTCAAAGGTGGCTTCACCGTCGATCTTGCGGGTATCAGAGCGTTTTTACCAGGGTCTTTGGTCGACGTTCGTCCAGTACGTGATGTCGCTCATTTAGAGAGTAAGGATCTCGAATTCAAGGTAATCAAGCTGGATCAACGCCGTAACAACGTCGTCGTCTCACGTCGTGCAGTTCTCGAGCAGGAGAACTCAGAAGAGCGCGAAGCTTTGCTTGAAAATCTAGTTGAAGGCCAGGCAGTTAAGGGTCTCGTGAAGAATCTCACGGACTATGGCGCATTTGTTGACCTCGGTGGCGTTGACGGTCTTTTGCACATCACCGATATGTCATGGAAACGGATTAAGCATCCATCAGAGGTCGTTGCTGTTGGCGACGAAGTAGATGTGAAGGTATTAAAGTTCGATCGTGAGCGTAATCGTGTATCCCTTGGTCTGAAGCAGCTTGGTGAAGACCCTTGGATCGAAATTAAGAATCGTTACCCGGTCAACACTCGGGTCAACGCGCGTATTACAAATCTCACGGACTATGGTTGCTTCGCCGAGATAGAAGAAGGGGTGGAGGGTCTAGTTCACGTATCAGAAATGGATTGGACGAACAAAAACGTGCATCCGTCGAAGATCGTGTCCTTGGGCGACGAAGTCGAGGTAATGGTTCTCGATATTGATGAAGAGCGTCGCCGTATTTCGCTCGGCATCAAGCAATGCAAGGTGAACCCTTGGGAAGCGTTCTCGCTAACAAATGTTAAGGGCGAGAAAGTCTCTGGGCCAATCAAATCGATCACTGACTTCGGTGTATTTATTGGATTGGATGGTGGCATCGACGGCTTAATACATTTATCAGACTTGTCTTGGTCCGAGCCTGGCGAAGTAGCGGTACGTAACTTCAAAAAAGGAGAGGATCTTGAGGCTGTTATTCTGGCAGTTGATCCAGAACGTGAGCGTATTTCGCTTGGAGTGAAGCAGTTGGAGGAAGATCCAATGGGTGGCTTCCTGTCCGGTAGTGAAAAGGGTGCGGTGGTGAGAGGTACTGTCACAGAAGTTGAGTCCAAACAAGCTACCGTAGACTTGGGTGACGGCGTTTTCGCAACCCTCAAGGCGTCTGATCTGTCTCGTGATCGGGTTGAAGATGCACGTAATGTTTTGAACGCTGGTGATCAAGTTGAGGCAAAGATCACGAACATTGATCGAAAGACGCGTCAGATTTCATTATCCGTTCGTGCGATGGAAGAGGCTGAAGAGAAGGAAGCGATGCGTAATCTGAATGAAGCACCTACTGAGGAAGGCGATGCCGGTCCCACAACGATCGGTGAGCTAATCAAGGCCCAGATGGAGGGCCGCGAGTAAACTGGGAGCTGATGCCGGGAATCGCCCGGCTAGTAAAATCGGAAGATCATATGCCAGGTATTACCAAATCAATGCTTATTGAGCGCATCGCAATACGATACCCAGCCCTACCTCCTAGGGATGTGGAATTAGCGGTGAAAGCCATCTTCGACCGCATGAGTCGGCAATTGGTTGAGGGGGACCGAATCGAGCTACGTGGATTCGGATCTTTCTCTTTGCATAAAAGGCGAGCACGCGTTGGACGGAATCCGAAAACGGGGGAGTCTGTAGTGTTGGATTCGAAAGCAGTTCCCCACTTCAAACCGGGTAAAGAACTCCGCGAAGCGGTTAATAGGACGTTTCTGGATTCCCTCAAAACATGAGGCTATTTAAGCGACTGATCACCTTAGTATGGGCGGTAACCCTTTTAGTGACTGGTTGCGTTTTGTACCTTGTCAACGCTGAAAGTGTAACGGTTGATTTAGTTTGGCTGAGAATTCCTGAAACGAGCCTTTCAATCGTTTTGTTTGTGACTTTTTTTATTGGTGTGATCACCGGAAGCGCCATGTTCTTCGTCGCATCTCTATTCACAACGAGGCCGCAAACACTAAATGACTGAACGGCGCATCATAGTTGCGTTGGATGTTTCCAGTGCCACCGAATTACGTGAGCTTGTTACTCAGATTAAAGATACCGATTGTCGTGTCAAGATTGGTAAGGAGCTGTTCACATCTATCGGACCCTTAGCTATTGAGATATGCCACGACGCAGGTCTCGATGTTTTTCTGGATCTTAAATTCCACGATATCCCAACTACTTGCGCTAGAGCGGTTCGGGCCGCCGCACGGTGGGGCGTTTGGATGACGAATCTTCATTGCTCGGGCGGGGCTGAAATGATGCTAGTGGTTCGTGAGATGCTTGAAGGCGAGAGGCATCGCCCATTTTTGATAGGCGTGACCGTGTTAACCAGTATGTCGCTAGCCGGACTTCGTCAGCTTGGAATTGAGCGAGATCTTGGATCTCAAGTTGATTATTTGGCGGGGCTCGCTCACATTGCCGGGCTGGATGGGATCGTTTGTTCAGGACAGGAAACACAGAGACTTCGTAAATCAATAGGGCAGGATTTTTGTTTAGTGACCCCAGGTATCCGGCCGGTTTGGGCGAATGATAACGATCAGGCACGCATTGTGACGCCTGCTCAGGCCATCGCAAATGGATCTGATTATCTGGTCGTTGGACGGCCCATTACAGCGTCTGAAAACCCTCAAAATGCGATCGCTCGCATAGTCGCCGAAATTTGACCCTCTTTTTTTAAATTGCTCGACTACATGTTGTTTTGGATTATTCCTCGCTGTGAAGCTTTGGATGAGGTGATTTGTAATTGTATCGCCCGTACTATCTTTTTCTTATTTGGCATCGGTTGCATGACTTTAATTGAATCCAGTAACAGAGGCTGTACCTGTCAAATCTGGAGGTGGGTAAAGAAGTCATATGGTGTAGTTGTTCTCAAAATAATGAATTCGGGTTAGTCGACGCGGTGTCACAAATACTAAGTTACGACATAAGCTATTAACACCAATAAATCAGTACGGAGGTCTTGACGACGTATTGTCTAATCATTACGATTCCGCTCCATCTTGTTTTCCGCGATAGCTCAGTTGGTAGAGCAGAAGACTGTTAATCTTTTGGTCGCAGGTTCGAGTCCTGCTCGCGGAGCCAATATTTCTTTGTAAAGTTCAAATTGCTATGAGGGTAGTAGAGCAGTGAGTCATGACACCACTCACCCGTTCGAAGTCTTTTCAGAGTTCGAGCCAGCAGGAGATCAGCCGATAGCGATTAAGATGCTGATTGAGGGAGTTGAGGCAGGTCTCGCACATCAAACCTTATTAGGAGTGACTGGCTCGGGTAAGACCTTTACGATTGCTAAAGTTGTCGAATCCATAAAGCGCCCAACGATCGTTATGGTTCACAACAAGACTTTAGCTGCACAACTCTACGGCGAATTTAAAGAATTCTTCCCGCACAATGCGGTCGAGTATTTTGTATCATATTACGACTACTATCAGCCAGAGGCATACGTTCCCGCGAGCGATACCTTTATAGAGAAAGATGCCTCAATCAATGATCATATCGAACAAATGCGATTATCCGCGACTAAAGCGTTACTTGAGCGTGAAGACGTAATAATTGTAGCCACAGTATCTTCGATTTATGGTCTTGGGGATCCGGAGGCTTATCATGAAATGGTATTGCACTTGACGCGTGGGATGACGGTTGATCAACGTCAAATTCTTAGACGTCTGGCGGAACTGCAATACAAGCGTAATGATATGGATTTTGGACGTGGGACCTATCGCGTTCGTGGCGACGTAATTGATATCTTTCCGGCCGAGTCAGATCGTGAGGGTGTGCGTGTTGAGTTGTTTGACGATGAGATAGAAAAGCTCTCATATTTCGATCCTTTGACTGGCGAAGTACTCCGAAAGGTTCCTCGGTTAACTGTCTATCCGAAGACGCATTATGTCACGAGTAAAGATCGACTCGTGAATACACTCGATGATATTAAAGCCGAGCTTAAAAACCGACTGGAACAGTTTCGAGAACAGGGAAAATTACTCGAAGCGCAACGCTTGGAACAGCGAACTAAATTCGATCTCGAAATGATTGCTGAACTTGGATACTGTCAGGGGATTGAAAACTACTCGCGCTATTTGTCGGGACGCCCACCCGGTGAAGCTCCCCCTACACTTTTCGATTACTTACCTCCAGATGCACTACTGGTGATTGATGAATCACATGTTACCGTGCCTCAGATTGGTGGTATGTATCGCGGTGATCGATCACGAAAGGAGACATTGGTTGAATATGGCTTCCGACTGCCATCAGCACTCGATAATCGTCCGCTGAAGTTTGACGAATGGGAGTCACTAGCCCCTCAGATGATTTTCGTTTCAGCGACTCCTAGTGTTTATGAAAAAGAGCATCAGGCGCAGGTGGCTGAGCAGGTTGTGCGCCCCACAGGATTGATTGATCCAACTCTGGAAGTGCGTTCAGCTGGATCTCAGGTTGATGATTGCTTGAGTGAGATCCATACTGTTGTCGCAGAAAAAGAACGGGTTCTGATCACGGTTCTGACGAAACGTATGGCGGAGGATTTGACAGATTATCTGATGGATCATGGTGTTAGAGTTCGATACCTGCACTCTGATATCGATACGGTTGAGCGAGTTGAGATCATTCGTGATCTACGAAAGGGCGAGTTTGATGTATTGGTGGGTATCAATTTGTTGCGCGAGGGGCTCGATATGCCCGAAGTCTCTTTGGTCGCGATTATGGATGCTGACAAAGAGGGGTTTCTGCGTTCCGACCGTTCATTGATTCAGACCATCGGTCGAGCAGCGCGGAATGTGAATGGTCGAGCGATTTTATATGCAGACAAAGTCACAAATTCTATGCAGCGGGCAATGGATGAAACAGAGCGTCGTAGAAATAAACAAATCAGCTTTAATTCCGAGCATGGGATCGTACCAAAAACGATCAAAAAACGGATCGACGATGTCATGGAAGGCGCACACCGTCATGCACCGGGTTCAAGGGGTCGGAAGGCGAAAGACAAGGCGTCAAAGGTTGCTGCCGACGCATTGATGCCGAAGAATCCGCAAACTCTAACACCTCAGCAACTGGCCAAAGAAATTACGCATCTTGAAGATGAGATGTTCAAGGCCGCGAAATCTCTGGAGTTTGAGCGTGCTGCCGCTATACGCGATTCGCTCGCTGAACTTCAATCACTCGCTTTCAAGTAATAAATTATGATGGTGCAGTCACGATGTTCTGCCTTAACGAGTCGCTCTACGCTAACTTTACGTGTGCTTTGAGGCCGTGAGAAACACACAAAATTGATTGAGATTTCAAATCATAGACTCTTTACTATGCTTGGTTTTCACGTATACTTCGCCGCTCTTCAGGCGCGTAGCTCAGTTGGTTAGAGCGCCACCTTGACATGGTGGAGGTCGTTGGTTCGATTCCAATCGCGCCTACCAAAGTACAACCATATTGGATGGCCCTTGG
>MDTC01259463.1_pt1 | contig 36167 bp, 30 predicted proteins | sample 811181 | NCBI WGS metagenome assembly MDTC01 (sample SAMN05326644, study PRJNA326480) | marine metagenome | isolation source: seawater | place: Pacific Ocean: North | collected 2011
AGTTTCATTAAATCGAATATTTTGATTTTACCTTACACAATGAACTCTTCCATTTGAGGATTGAAATAAGCGATATATTCGATGGCGCTTCTTTAACTATCAGATCGTCCAGGTTAATTCTTATACTAGGCTGTATTTGAAGGTAATAATCGATTCAGTTGATATTTTTATAATATATTGAAGCTTTTTCGTTAAACCGTAAATGTCTGAAAGTTTCTAGATTAGCGAAGTAAACTTCTCTGCATTATTTGAATTATAAAAAGTACTGCAATAACCGAAAGATCGAATCCATTCACAGGAGGAATGACTTTTCTAACTGGCTTCAATACAGGCTCTGCAAGCTTCTCGACAAACTTCTTAGTGGGATGATCCTCATTTAATTTAATCCATGACATAAAGGCGTAAACAATAAGCACAATGGAATACAGGTCTAAAGCGAAATTTAAGAGTTTAAAAAACATGAGATTTTACAATTTTTAAATAAAGGATAAGAAAGACTTTTCTTTAAGATGCCGGTAAGATTACAAATTTGGAACGCAATATTGTTTCACAAATAAAAAGAATTCGTCAAACAACTAAAATAAGAGAAAATTGTTGTTTTTATTTTAATGTGGTCTGACATCGCAGAATAAAAGCATAAAATGATTAACTTTAATTGACCTAATTAAAAACAATAAAACAATTCTTCAAATGAAATACCCTACAATTTCAACTTGAAACTCAATTTTGAAGGCAAATTATTTAATGTGCGTAACTATTTTAATTCTGCCAACGGATTCACTATGTCCATCTGGTAGAATTACTTCCTTAGCGAGTTTATCGCAAAAACATTTTACTTGTCCGCTTTCGAAGGTATACTTTTTTTGAATGGAAGTAGTCCCGGGTACATATATCAATTGTCCGATCTTTGGTTTTATGTCTCCACCACCGAACAATATGGGTTCCTTGCCTAGTGAAACAGTCCTGATTTCATTACCAGGATAAATGATTTCGACCCAGGCTTTCCTGGAAATCTTTTCTGAGAGAAAGATCATCAGACCAAAAAGAATCCCTTTTAAAGAATCTCCCAAGGGTACATTTATAGTATCGGGAAGATCAAAATTAGCGAAAACTTGAATTAAAATGAAACCGAATACACCAGCAATACCACCGCCAATGCATGTCCATTTCCTTGAAATATTTGGGATACTTATGCCGAGTACTCCCCCTAAAATAACTCCTTCAACGAACCAACCAAACTTCTCTCCACCCACAATAAACAAACATGCACCGCCAACTAAACCTCCGATTCCACCTATTACAAGTTTGTTCTTCCCCCCGGACAAAACCGAAATAAAGTAAGGAAAATCAAATTGGGTGACCTTGCCCACATAGTAATCCTGAACCAACAGAAAGCTGGCAACTAAGCAAAGGCCAATGCAACAAGTCCAGAAACTGGTTCCGATCAATCCACCAAAATATATTTCAAGTGATTTAGATAAGTAAAAGCCCAAAAATGAACCAATAAATGCACTTATTGCACCTGCACTTAATAAAAGGCTAAGTTTGTTTATTTTCATAAAAGAATATTAAAATTTATTATTTAACAATTTGCTATAATTTAATGACTTATCCAGCATTAATTTTCAGTTCTTAATTATTTGAAGCAAAATGTATGCTTCGCACTTAAATTGAGGGGTTTACCCATCATGATCGCTTGAGCATAAATTCTTGCTCGCTTTACTGTATTCTTTGAATCCATACCCGCGACCAAAGCTAAGCGGTTTATAATGCGACTATCCTTTGTGCCCACTTTCCCATCCAATACGGAAATGATAAGAAAAAACTCAAGTATGATCTTTTTCTGGAAAGGTAATGCATTTTCTATTGCCGAAAAAACCGTGCACTCTCCAATATCATCAAAAGTAAAGAACTTGGAAGAGACAAAGAGCAAATGTCCGATTCTAATGAGATTCGGGTGTCGACATTTGGCGATTAAGATTTGATCCCGAACACATGCGATACAGACCCGCTGCAAATTCCGATCAAGTGATTCGAAACCATTTGGGAAAGCCCATTCAAGCAATTCCTCAGTGAGCGAAGGACCGAGGGCACGCACTGGTGCTTCACGCATGACACGACGTACAAATATAAGCATTCCAAAAAGCGAAAACTGGCACCGCTGCAAGCTCAACTACTGAGCGGGAAAGAATCCGACCACTTAAGCGAGCAGAGATCTTTCCAAAAAGTCCTTTCACTATCGCACTTGTTCCAGCTATTTTTAGCTTGTAAAGAAGGGCGAAGAACAAAATTTTCCACCGACTTGATCCTAAGATAGGATCAATGCCACGCCATGGAGTCCTTGGTGCAGGTACATCAAGACCCGCACGAACAAGAGAAAGTTCCATTCGTTCGAGCTCTACACTCTCCTGTACATCCAAAACTTGGGCTAATTCTCCAATTCGCAAAGCACTGCGTGCTCCATCCCATAATATAAAAGTAATTTCAAATACCGTCGCAATTGCACCCACCCCAAACGAAATTAAATAATAGGGTAATCCTTCCCAAAATAAATCAGATCCTGCAAATTGAAATTGATCGGCAAGCTCAACACCAAAAGCCGATACAAAGCCGCATGCTGCTCCTGCAAATGCACCTCGCCAGACAACGCCCGACTCGATGGAACGCATTTGCTCAACTAAGGCGACTCTACTAACAATAGTTGGTTTTTCTTGTGGTGGGCGGGAACGACCATGGAATCGTTTAAGAAACGCCTTCTCAACAAAGGTCTCAGGATCAACCGATTTTCTTCGAGCCTTAATTTGGAGTCAAATTGAGAAAATCCTTGATTCGTTTCAAAATATTCAGTTTTGAAAACCAAACAGTAGGGGGAAAAGTATATTCATTCTCCAAAAACCTCAAAATGTAGCTTTGAGAGAGATGGCTCATGATTATCCTCTTGAGAAATCAGCACCAAAGGAATCGGATTCAGATAACGACAACGATTCCTTGCAGTTCGGGCAAGTCGATTTCATGTTATTCGTGATTGCCTTTCCCTCCATCGTTCCCATGCAATAATGGATCCTGCAGTTCCCGCATTGAATCCAGCCGTAAGTTCGGCAATAAGGGCATGCCAATGCTCCTTCTAATCTAACTTGCTCTTGTTCTGCGGAAATAGGTTTCACTTCACCAGTATCAATTTCTTCTGAGGACAATACATAACTTGCCTTAGCATGATAAGCCCCTCCTGAATCTTCATTCTTAACATAACGCATCAAGTAACGGCCCTCCTCATGGGAACAAATCCCAGGAAGAAAAACCTGCATAACTTCTTTGGGGAAGCCTTTTTGTCCAGGGGTAAATCGGACTATTTCCTTGGGCAGGATATCAATACCAGGAATCGCATCCTTAACCTCGTTGGTTCCTATGCTGGCCGTACTTACTGTTTGGGTCATCCAGACAAAAAGCTTCCTCATTGATTCAGGGGTCATGTCTGGAAGACTAAGAACAATGTCACTTATATCAGAAAGGAATTTATAATCGATTGCTTGCCCACACCCGACTACATAAAAGTTTGATAGTATCTTGGTTATTGACTTGTCAAATCGTTGCTTGGCCTTCTCCCAGTCGTCGGTCGGTTGACCATCGGTGAGCAGAATGACCATAGGTCTGTAATCACCTTTGGAATTATTTGTGCTCCTTCTTACTTCGCTTAAAATCTGCTTTGATAAAAGGTCAAAAGCAGCCCCCAAGGCAGTACCCTGTCCAAGTCTAAGTATTGGTTCCTGCAATTCAGTGATTTCGGTCAAAGGGGCAAGTAACTCCGCTTTGGCTCCAAAGCTGATAACGCTTAACCAGGCGGTCTCTAACGCATGCGGATCCTGACGCAAGACTTGAAGCATTTGCGAGAGACCTGAACGAACTGCAGTAATTCCTTCACCGATCATAGATTCCGAACAATCAATCAATAAATAAACGGGAAGTCTTCTGTGCATAGTGAGGTTCTATTTGAGTTTTTTTCTTCTAAGGCAAAGGATCGTCTTTACCCGTTAATTTTATTACATAGGAACAAGATTGGCTTCAGCAATTGTCTTACTATCCATCATGGAAAATTTTAGACATTGGAAATTTGAACGAGGGCCAACCGACCTCCATCCTCAAGAAGGATTTTTCGGTTGTCGGTTAACTCGATGTATTTATTGATTGGGATTTTTTCTTTCGTATCTGCATCCTGCAAAGAAGACAAATTCTGGTTGACCAGGACCCATTTGCCTTGGTGCAGCATGAAATAGCCAACGGGCTTTCTTTGCTCTTTAGTCAACTTTTCATTAGGAATGATGAGCCTATTTGTGTGCCAAGGATACAAATATTGTTGATTGTACACCATGAGCCGATGGTTTGCAGGTATGTATTTAGCCTCGCTTCCACGAGAATCATAAAAGGTAAGCACTGGGAGAGGATGCGGGTAATGTGTGTTGCAAAAGGGGCAAATTGGCTTGGTGCTGTTATCGAAGACAAACCACTTTTGGGCACATCTTTTATTCTCACAAGGCTGCAGGAGATCAACAGTCTTCACCAAGGCAGTCTCCCACTGGTTGGCCCCTGGTCGCTTCCTCGGATCGTGCAAACCCTCTACGAACACCTTGTCAAAGAGTTCCTTTAGATATGGACCAAGAATACTGTAAGGTAGTTTCCCGGTATCCGCATAGGGCAAAAAAGAGGGCTTCAAGTCTTTTGTATTTATCCTATTGGATTGGTCGGAGGGATGTTCTACGAAGAGAGCTTTTGAACCCATCATTAGGCTTTCATCCTCCTGTGGGTCATCAGAATGGTGTTTTTTTCCTCTAAGAGGATGTCGATAAAGCAAGTACATATAAATAAGAACAGGAAGGGCATGTAAGTCAGTTTCCTTACGTGGTAGTTTCTTATTAGGGTCACCGATTTTAAGGTTAAGTGTAGACATGACCTCAGGAGCAATAAAATCCGGCGTACCGCTGACTTCTGGTGGAAACTTCTGCGGAACAACCAAACCATCAATGTCAATAACACAGGCGTTTCTTCCGACCGGATCTATCAAGACATTATTACAAGATAGGTCGGAGTGGGCTAGACCAGCGGCATGCATCCTTCTGACGGCCCGGGCAATCTTGATGCAACAGGCAAAGTAGCTGTTCCATTCACCGCGTTCTGATAGGTCCAAGTGCTTTTGCTGGTGGTTGGCCGAGGCAAACCATTTCCCGTTCTTCTCCTTTCCTTTAATCCCCAGCATATCGTTCTTTACCGATCCGGTTGTGAAGAAAAAATCCTTTTCCCAAGTTGGCGTGACGAGTGCAAGAATACCTTGGTCATCCACCATTTTAGTCGGCCAATTAAAGACTTTTTGCCAGTATTCTCCGTACTGTCCTTCGATGATGTTCTTGTAGTATTTGTTTACGATGGTCTCGAGGCGCTCTATCCCGCTTCTTTCTGGCCTTTTACGAACCACTGCAACAACATAGGAGGGATCTGGGGAGAAAAAGACATCCTTACCCCCTCCCGAGCCAGCCGGTCTCTTGTCGTCGTACGAGATGGGCGTACCATCTGTTGCAGTCAGGTTAATGATAGCCATGTCAGGATATGAATTGAAGATCGAAAGCTACAGCGATACTACGATCATCGTGGTGCTTTGCGACATAAAAATCTAACCATTCCTCAAGGATCTTTGCATCATCCTTTTCGACCATTAGGCGAAGGACGGAACATAGACCTTTTTGAGGATCTTCACCTTCTCTTCCATTGAACAGCAGTTCGGTATGCTTGGTATCATCAATCTGTTCGATGTCGGGCAGGAGAGGGTCAGAAACACCATCGGTCATGCTGATAATACCAACCGGTTTGGACACAACCTCCGTTTTGATTCTGCCGAAAAGAGATTTGCTGTCCTCCCAGACTTGGGGAGTGGTGAGAAATACAGTTTGTCCGGCAAATTCACCAGAGTCAGCGGCGTTGAGGGGCATGATCCTTCCAGTTTCCACCTCAGCCGCAAAGATGGCCCCATCTCCGATACAGAAGGAATGTATAAAAGTCTTTTCACCGAAGTCTTTGAAGAGGCAGGAAATAATGGTGGTGTTGAAATCTTTTGTTCGGGCCTCGCCCTCCCCGGCTTCCTTTTGAATGTTTTTCAAACTGGACAAAGCACCGTTAATCAAGAGGTTATTCTTTTGGTCGATTTTGGCATCCCCTTTTATATATGCAACCGCTTCTTCATTAATCACGGTCAAGCCATTTTCGTCATCAATCTGTTCCTTAATGAAAGAATGCATCGTTTCTACGAGAATTCTGGATCCTTCCCTGGAAAACCTAGCAGAGCCTGCTCCGTCCGCTACCACCATGAGAGTCCAACCGTCCGCAAGCTCGCGGATGATGAAGTCGTCGTCCCTGTGGGTGCCGTCACGGGCATGAGAACGGCCTCGTATACTCGCCCCGGCAAGGACTCGTTCGCCGATTCTGAGCATCTCGGAATCTCTATGCTCTTTGGGATAGCGGGAATCCTTGGCTGGTTCTTTTGCATCCCATAACTTTCTTGGGTCGGCAATTACAGTGAGGCGATATTCCAAGCGGTATCTCAAGCCTCTGGTAAAGATGATAGTAAAGTCCCCGGCCTTGGATGGCTTTACTTTCAATATGCTTGCATCTGGGTCGAAGGACAGTCCCATTTCCTCTTCAGTAGCTTTGCTGGAATCGTCCATTTGACATTTCTCCCAATTCAGCTTTTCGCCATCTCCAACCTTTACCCTCTTGACCTCGAATTCAACTGGTACGTCCTGCTTTGCATTTTTAAATCTTTCCTTGGGCAGGAGAATTGGAGATTCGTCTTTTGGATTTGGCTTATTAGGAGAAACGTCATCTGTTGAGGGGTGTGTCTCTTCTTTCTTTGAATCATCAGAATTCGGTACTGAAATTCTATGGGATTCCTCGGAGTCATTGCCCTTCTTCTCTTTAAAAACTTCCTTGCCTTCGTCAGTTTGTTGAGGTTCTGATTCTTCTTTTAGATCATCGGGAGTTTGTTCCGAGTCACCGGATGATTCCTCGGAGTCATCGTCCTTCTCCTTTTTAAAAACTTCCTTGCCCTCGTCAGTTTGTTGAGATTCTGAATTTTCCTCTGAGTCATCCGAAGTCTGTTCGAAGTCATCGTCCTTCTCTTTTTTGGAAACTTTCTTTTCTTCCTCAGTTTTTTTAGGCACTGAATTGCCTTCCGATAAATCGGGATTTGTTTTAATTTCCTCCGTACTAAAGTCCTTGTGAACTTCTGAATCTTGTTCTTTTTCCCTAGCAATGCTTGACTGTGATTCATCAGCTTTCACCTTCTCTTCTTTCGCTTTTCTTTTTCTCTCGTTATCCTTTTTGATTCTATCAGAAAGAGTCTCCTCTCCTGCATCTCTGGCTACTTTCTTATGGCGAATTGTGTTAATATCATCCGGTAGGGAATCCAAATTTTCTTGTGAGCTCATCTGTTAATTTTTTTCAGTGATGGGGATTGTATAAGTTGTCGAACAGTAGGGGCTAAGTTGCAATCTGTAGGGGTGATAATCTTGTGCGGATAAATTCAGAAACTTAGGTTGATCTCGTCTGGGGGCGGAGGAAGATCAAGATCGGGAGTGGCCCCGAAACTTTTGCTGCCAACTGATACAGTTGCTGAAACCCACTTGAAGTAACTTGCCAGGGACTCGCCGTCCATAGTTTCCAAAATTGCAACATGGTCACAAAACTCTTCCAACTCCTCTTTTCGTGCCTTTCTCCCCGCGGCCAGTCCGATAACGGATGCGAAACCAGCATTTTTAATCCGCTCTGCTTGCATTTTGAAGACCTGGACATCAGAGGCTCGACCATCGGACATGATAAATGCCAAAGGTCTCCAGTCTCGACTGTCGCCTTGTTTGTTCACTTCCTGCTCTACTTGGTCGCAGAGTAACTTCAATCCTGCACCTAAAAAAGTCGGTCCCGATCGGGGGCATTCCAACTCAGGCATTTCAATCTCTTCAAGCGAGGTAAGCGGGTTTACGATTTCCGCATCCTTGGAGAACTTAAGTATGGAAATCCAGGTCGTCTCAAGAGCGTATGGATCGGTCCTTAAACTTTCGACAAGAGACTGCAAGCCAGTCTTGACTGCCTCGATAGGTTCGCCGAACATGCGTCCGGAGGCAGCAAGTAAAAAATAAGTCGGAAGCCTTCGCGACATTACCTAGGTTCGCGACAAAAGAAATTCTTAAACAAGTTGGATTTCAGGTGGAGGATCGGGAAGTTCGTTGATCGTTATCTCCTGCTTACCAGTGGTTTCAACACTCTTACTCGTGGTGGATACAGAAGCAGTTACCCACTTGAAAAAGGCAGCCATGGCCTGCTCGTCCGCAGTATTTAACTGCACGACTCCTTCTCCTGCGATCTTCTTAAGGGTATCGGTATCGGCATCATTGACTGCACAACCGATAACAATTCCCCACTTGTGTTGCTGAAAATCATTCAAGCCTTTATCGAACTCATCGGTAGGTAGTCCGTCAGTCATGATAAATACCATGGGGCGCCAATCCCCTTTGCTCCCTTCAGTGCCTGCACTAACTTCGCCCTGAGCTTGGCTCCGTACCAAGGACAAGGCTTCGCCAAGCGAGGTCAGTCCATTTGCCCGAATCTCCGGAACTTGGAAATCCGTGAGGGCGGTCAAGGGAACCGTAGCCTTTGCCTTGGTGTCAAAAGTGATCACGCTAAGATAAGCTGTTTCCAGTGCATACGGGTCAGATCGTAAAGAACTGACAAGCATGTCGACACCGGTCTTGACCTGCTCGATAGGTTCGCCTTGCATGGATGAGGAAGTATCCAAAAGTAAATAAACGGGTAGTCTGCGACTCATATTAAGTAATTTTATAGGTTATTAATGACAATGAAAATTAAGGAGATTAACCCCAATCTTCAACTTTAAATTTATCAACCAAAGAAGCAAGTCCGCCATCGTGTCCAAGCCCAAGTGCTTCAAATTCCCAACCGCTTCCTTGTCTAATCAGACGTCCAAACTCAACGGCATTTTCAACCGAGAAATCGTCCTCCAAGTCGTATCTACAAATCTCTTCTTCATTATCCTTATTGTAAATCCTAATGAATGAATTTTGTACTTGTCCAAAATTCTGTTTTCTCACTTCAGCATCTTCAATCGTAGCAGTGAAGATAATTTGAGTAGCTTCAGGGTTCAGTTTATCAAGATAAACAAATATTGTCTCTTTGTCTTCTGAGTCATCTTCTTCATCGTCTCCACCCTCAACATCCCCGGTATGAGTGACAGCTTCATCAGGTGACTTTAGGTTATTATAATAAATGAAAAATCTTCTTTTGTCGCTATACTCGCCGATATTATCATCTGGATGGATGACAAATTTTTCATCCTGCTTCAAGATGAACGCTTGTAAATCAAGATCGTAGGGATCTCCGGTTACTCCCTTTCCTCCTTTCCAGCCTAGACCCACACCTATATTTCTCAGGGAAATATCAACATGATCACCTTTCTTTATCAAATCCATAACTTTTTTATTAGATTGAGGGTTATTAAAAATTAAAGATCAAATTCGCCAGGGTCCAAACCAAGAGACCGGCAGGAATCGGAAACCACCTTTTTCTCATCTGGATCGAAGTGTCCGTCTGCACCTCCAATTATGATTCCGATTTGAATCAAGGCACGGGCTTCCGAATCCTTTCCCCGAACTTTTCCTATGGTTTGAAGAAGGGATATTTTGCCAAAATCAAAATCTTTCTCAACCTTATCACAAAATTTATCGAACCTTGTTTTCAGTTCGTCCGCATCAAAGCATTCCAGTAAATCATTACTAACGATTAGATCGGCAGTCTTTTTCCTCTCGTCAGCGTCGATGGTACCATCGGCTGCTGCGACCAATGCACAGATTGCCATGGAGCCATCGGCAAATTTGTCGTTCTTGAGCTGACTGGCGGTAATTTTAAGGTTTTTACTCCACTCTGCAGTGGTACTCTTGATATTGTCCCAAAGTCCCATTTTCGGTGATCTTTAAAGTAACACTATTTTAGATTTGTTGTCTTTTTGAACAATCATGAGGCATGACTGCGGGCTTGTGGTTCGATGTCTTCAACGGTTCTTTGCCGCCCCGAGCATGATTCTCCGATTGCAGAGAAAGACCAACTAGATCCTTGCCGGGAAACCTTGGCAATGATGAAGCCTTTGTAGTCCCTTCCGTCAGTATTTAAATTATATCGGGCGATTTCAGCCCTGGTCGTATTATCAACGACATTACAGAATGCAGATGGTATTCCGGAAAAGGTTTCTCCAGAATAGCTGTTTACCACGAAAACGATACTGGTAATCTGGGCTGGAACTGAGTGCAGATCCACATTGATGACTTCGTTAGGCTGATTTGCAGTTCCGCCACCGGTCAAGTCGTCTCCTGTATGAGTTATTGAGCCGTCCCTGCTCTTAAGGTTACCAAACCAAACACTATCTACAGAGTTCTTATTTGCATCATAGCTAATGCAGGAGGCGTCAAGATCAACAGATCCATCTCCGCTAAAAAGCTTAGAGAAAAAGCCGCCAGAGGCTTCCCGTAAACCCCAGCCTAGCCCTATAGCTACCGAAGTGAGCCCGGTGCCATCTTTTTTCTTCAATTCAATTGATTGTCCTTTTTTTACTAATTGCATTTTATTTCCTTATTTTGAGTTAATTTTCAATTTGCATTCTTAAGTCACTGGTAAAAGCACGAAATATTTGTAAACCCCTGCCCAGCTGCTCGAGGGTGATCTCTGGGCAGGGGATACAAATACAAAGATATCAGAACATTTACTGAAGTCGGTTAGTATGATTTCATTCGTGCAAAGGCTTGGTTCTAGCCAAACATTTCAATCTTGAATTTAAGCTTACCTGAGATGCTTTTTGCTTCGGATTTTATTTTAGCCAAGAGAGCTTTCTCAGTAGCGTCATACTCTCCGTCACCCTCAATTTTCGCGACTAGCCAGTCACCTTCATCTTCATCAACTTCGCCTGGTGACTCTTCGTCCTCCAAAACATGACTTGCAATGGCATTAACAAAGAAATCCTGCCAAGAAGCGTCGTTTTCCTTGTCGGTCACTGCATCGTTCAAATCGAAAAGGAAATTTGCTTCGTCCCGGTCTACACTGGAACCGCCAGCTCCTCCTTCTCCATAAATAACCTTTCCGAGCATTTGCACTTCGTCGGCATCGATGATGCCGTCCTCAAGGATAGCATCCTTAATGGAGGACAGAATGAAACTGGTCAGTGATTCCGGAGATTCACCCGTTGCCTTTTCGCAAATATTCACCAGTAGATCGAGTTCCATTTTGTCGACTTGGCCGTCTCCCTTGATCTTTCCGATAAGGTAGTTTGATTCGTCGTCGTCAATGGTGCCCGGTGATTCTTCGTCCTCGAGAACATGTTTAGTGATGGCTTCGATAAAAAAGGCGGCCCAAGCAGGGTCGTTGTCCTTACCGGTACATGCGTCGTTGAGGTTGAAGAGCAGATCAGCCTCGGCACGATCGACACTTGATCCACCTGCGCCTCCCGCTCCGTAGATGACCTTTCCGAGCATGTCTACTTCATCGGCATCAACGATTCCGTCTTCCAGAATTGCAGCTTGAATGGATTCGATGATGAAAGCAGTCAAACTTTCGGGAGAATCACCCGTTGCTTTTTCACAAATATTTACCAACAAAGCCAACTCGGTTTTATCGACTTGGCCGTCTCCCTTAATCTTGTCAATTAAATAGCTGGCTTCATCATCGTCAATAACGCCTGGCGTGGCTTCATCCTTAAGGACATGGTCAGAGATCGCATCGATAAAAAAGTCATTCCAGGCAGGATCGTTTTCTTTACCGGAGCAAGCATCATTTAATTCGAAAAGAAAATCGGCTTCTTCTCGATCAATAATGCCATCCTCGTACAACCTTGTTTTGATATTTGCAACTTCATCTGCGTCAATAATTCCATCTTCAAGAATTGCTGCTTTGAATTGCTCTAGGGTTAAGTTTTCACTCATATTGAATAATTATTGTTAGAGAAATGAATATTATCGGCAAATTTGAAGCAATTGATCTGAGCTTGATAAACCTTTTAAAGTACCAGCTTTACTTGTATTGATAAATTTAGCACCCATTGCGTTTGAGTTGTCAATTTGGGCAACGCAGCAAACATTACCCATTTCACCAGTGTCAAGGCCAACCTCATGGTTTGTACCAGTATCATCTGTTAGTGAAACGGTAACATCAGATTCGCCAAATCTTGCAGGTGTACCCGCTTCCACAGCAGTATAATCCCAGCAAATAATCCAAATGTTGTTGAGATCATCTATTTTAGCGACTCTCATCTCCTCTGAGTTATCTCCTCCACTATCTCCAACACCTTCGTCACCACTGAGCTGCATGTAAGGGTGGCTATTTAAATCACCAAGTTCGCCAAAGTAAACCATGCCGATCTTACCGTCTTTGCCTTCATACAACGCAGCAAGATCAAAGTCTGCAGCAGTCGTCCATTTGAGCGTTACCATGAATTGTTTAATGCCTCCGAGTTGGGCTTCTTCACCTTTTTTCTTTAGATCCATTTTTTTATTTATTTAGGGTTATTGATTTTAGTTATAATAAAATTATGCAAATTATTTTATGAAATTTTTTGCCACAGAACACCATGTGCATGCAAAAGTAAAAGTGCATAATAATTGCTGAATGATTGAATCACTTCCAGCCCCTCCCCAATCTGTAGATCCAACTGTTTCGGTTTCGCTTTTTTTCTTTGAGTCCACGATGATGAAAGGGTTTAGAATAAGGAACTAGTAATAAATAAATCGGTATGACAGGGGAATTTTGTGAAGTAATCGAGGGTAATTGGTTAAATCGCTACTTAGAGCCAGCAGACCATTGCATTCCCCAGCTGTAGGCCTGGTCACATTGTTCATGTTGGGCGTGAAAAGTAACATGCTTCGTAACTCTAATACTTTCGCCTCCAATAAAATCTAGGCCAGCAATAGCACAAAAATTTCCATTCGTACCTCCGTTGCCATCTCCCAAAAGTTTGCTGAAAAAACCCGACTTCTCCGGTACTTCACTTTTTGCCTCTTTGCTCATATCCACAATGATTTCTGGATTGCCTGGAACTTTAACAACGATCTTTGCATCTGTCTGGGTCCAATTGGCAACACCTTCATAAATAAATGCGTATATAGTCATTCTTTTGATATGGGAATAACCTTCAGGATTAATCAAAACAAACTCACCATCAGACATTTGTGAACCTGAAGTATCATCTCCCATGTGCCAAATGTAAGGGGCTTGCGTGTAACAACCTTGCCGAGATTGAATATTTTTTGGACCACCTCTACCTTGGCTAAATTGAAGTCCATCAATCACCATTTTTGTTCCGTCAACAAGCTCGTAAAAACAACCTAGATCCAGATCCGCATTGGTTTTCCAATTTAAATTTACAGTGATGTCACTACCGGCACCCTTTTTCTTAATCTGAACAGTATGAGAATCACCTTTAGCTCCGAGTGTAATTTTAGATTGAAGCTGAAGTGCAGCCGCTCCTTTTACATTTGATTTGAAAGCATCAAATGAAGATACTGAACTGTCGTTGGATAGCTGAAGCCCCATAAAACTCGAGCTTATTTTACATATTGTAGCAACAGAACCAGTGCTTGATGAGTCCAAGGTAATTGTATGAGTCTCACCACTGTCAGTCATCACTTCAACCCGAGCATCATATTGAGAAAAAGTCTTGTTAGTTCCTTCAGAAGCATCAGTGAAATTGACGGCCACGATTTCGAGTGCTTCTACATCATCGAGTTTTGTTACAAGCATTTCTTCCCGACTTGCACCTCCTGTTGCTCCTACTCCTTCATCCCCAGACAACTTCATGAATGGAAAAGCATTCAAATCACCCATGTTTCCTGAAGAGTAGTTGTCAGAGTATACACCCCCAAATTGGCCATCTTTGGTCTGATAAAACGCCATCAAATCCAAATCCACTGCTGAAGTCCAAATTAGTGATACTTTCAACTGTTTGAAAGAGCCAACTGTTGCGGTTTCGCCTTTTTTCTTTAAATCCATGATATTGTAGGGGTTTAAGGGTAAGAAATTAGGAATTACTAAATCGGTATGACAGGGAGCATATCAAAAAGGAATCGAAGTCCAGAGGTGATTTCTGATGCCCATTCAGAACCTGCACCTCTGCCGATGACATACACTATAAAAAAAGCGTATAGGGTCAAAAGAATGTAAGCACGAGATTTGCCCATTTTTATCCGGGCAACACCACTACTCATATCCTTGGGCCCTAAATAGTAGACGAAGAAAGCTGCAACCGTCAGAAGTAGTAGGCAAAGACGAAGCTCACCACTAGCATCAACTGTTTCCTGATTCATCTCAATTGGACCATTCAATGAAGTGTAGAGGAAGAGTGGAAAGCCAAGAGCAAAACAAATATCAAAAATGTTACTACCAAGGGCGTTGGCCACAGCATCATCGGCTTCGCCTTTCTTGGCATCTCTGACCGAAATAATGGTATCTGGAACGCTTGTAGCCATTGAAGCAAAGATTACAGCAACGAAGAGAGGAGGTAGGCCAAGACCAGTAAATTCTTGTCCCATAAAATGATAACTTGGATGAGAATCACTTCCAGTCCCTAGCCATTCGCATGCCTTAACTAGCAACCAGCAGGCAGCACTGATTAATGCAGTGGCTGAAAGTAGAAGAGGCCAGCCATTCCACGATTCCTCTTTGATTTCTTTCTCTTGCTTTTCACCAATAAATATGGACTCCAAGTCAAGAATTGGGCCAAGTGATAGCCAGTAAAATAATTGTCCCAAAAAACCTTTCTCATCATCATCATCATCTTCATCATCGTCGTCGTCGTCATCGTCGTCAGTAACCATGGCCGACTTCATACTGGACAGCATGTAAAACATGTAAACTCCATATGTCCCCATCAGGATAACACCGTGCCAGGGGATAAGTTGTTTACCATTGAGAGTAAGAATAAGGATTAATTCTGCTAATATGAGAAACAAACCATCCCGTAAGATAACCTTTTGAGATACATCCACGGATTTTCGCGTCACTCCCCTAATAGTGACTCCTATAACAGCGAGCAAGCAAACTGCAGGGATAATCATACCATTGAAAAGGGCACTCCCAGCGGTGGTGCCTATACCTATGGCGAAACCATCTTGATCATTCAAAACTAGAAGAGCAATCAGAGTAGTCAGCAACTCGGGAATAGAACTTGAAATAGCATTGATGGTACCGCCTTTGACACCCTCAGATAAGTTACGGCCGATGTAATCAGATGCACGTTCAAATCCGTCGCATGCTCTCCAAATGAAAAGGCAACAGAATAATATAAAAATCAGTGGTATTAAAATGCCCATTGACTTTCGTATGATATATCATCAAATACGGAGCAAGCAAAAAGTTGACCTTTTTAACGGAAGAACTAAAATTATAGATTGTTTCATATTAAAAATTTTTCGTGACCACAGCTTATTTCGATTTTGATGACACGCTTTTCCCGGGCGACAGCATTCTTTATTGGAAAAGGTTCTACTTTAAGCAACGACCCCAAAAAAGATGGTTCCAATTTTTTTCGATTATTGGGATTTTATTCTTCTTATTAAGGCTGATTGACTCTACTACGCTCAAGAAAATTTTTCTCATGCCTCTATGCTACGAAACAAATGAATCCCTTGAGGTGTTGGCGAAGAAATTTGCTGAATTAGAACTCAGACCGAGGTTATACGAAGAAATTCTCAGCCAAGTCGTAAAACTGAATCAAGATGGTCATAAAATCATCATTATTTCTGCTAGCCCTTTTTTTTACCTGAAGTATTTAAATGAAATTGTTCCAAATTTAAAAATTATTGGGACCAAGATCAGGTTTCCTGTTACTGGATTTTGGAGATTTCCAGTTTTTGAAAACAAATTTGGCAACATGAAAGGAAATGTAAAAGTTGAATATATTACTGACTCATTAAACGAACCACCTCGTGGAATTGGATGCTATGCATTTTCTGACAGCCACTGGGACTTGCCACTTTTGAACTATGTTGATAAAGCTACTGTAGTTTGCCCAAACGCTACCCTCCGAAAAATTGCGATTCAGAAAAAATGGCCGATTATTGACTGTAAAAAATCAACAGGTAGATTTTTACATCTAGCCAAAAAACTGTTTTTAATTGTATTTTACTAATCGATTACATAGCGATCTCTCAAAATAAACTATCAACCCAAATAATGAACTCTTGAATACTAATGAAAATATTTTTATCCACTTTAATATTCCTCATAACTGGGCTCTCATTTTCGATTTCTTGCTCAGATCAAAACATAGCTGCACTACAAGTAGCCAAAGACAACTTAGATACAGAATTAACCAAATTAGTTGGCGAAGGTCAGGTAGCTCTTCAAATGCATAGAAATCGTCACTCCCAGCTAATGAAAAGGTTAGTTTCCCTCAAAGCATCTTCAAAACGGATGGCAAGATCTGTTCAGGAAAAAGAGAGTTTTCATGCTAACCTTCCCGATGATCAGCTTGACAAAAAAGCTATGGTCGAAGATCAGATCACCCAGCTAACAAGCTATCTTTCATCTCTAGAAGCACATCAAAAATCGGCGGTGGTTGCCTTAGAAAATTCAGTCAAAGACTTTGAAAGTTTACAATTTAAGATTGAATTAATCGAAGATCAAATAGCCACAGCCGAAATAATGGGGACTTTTGAAACCTCAATTGACACGAAATCATACACCAAAGATTTGAACAAATTGATCAAAAGCATGGAAAAGAATTTGGATACTGCCGAGGCTGAGTTAGAAGTTAAAAAGCTAAAATTAGATATTTAAAACCTAACTGGTCATTTGAGTATTTCCATAGAGCGATTGTATTGACTTTCAATGTCACTCTTAATGGGAGATCGTGCACTTTTAAATTCTTCCCTCAGTTGCTCTGAATTAAGTACTTCTTTGTTCATTTTAGTCTCCAAGTTTTTGAGAGATATCACATCGAGCTCAGAAAAATTATCTGCCCTTTCAAGGGCGATCATTTCGGCCTCCTGAATTACATTATCTTTAGCCTGCTTTAAGCCAAAAAGAATATCGATAATTCTGTTTATTTTTGAATTTGCTAAATTTCTAGCACCATTAGAGGTAGAAACCTCTTTCATCTGAGTGAATTTGTTTTTTTCTTCCTCCCACATGTCGATTTCAGCATTCAGGTTCTCAAGTGTGGATTCTAACTTTGGGAGAGCTTCAAAACAAGATTCCATCATATCGTCCCGGACCGAATGATCTTTCCATTTATCCCACAGAGTACTTACCCCCAGATAACTAAGCCCGATGAAAATTATGATTCCAACAAATTTCCCGAAAATATCATTTTGCATGCGAATTCTAATAATGGAAAGGTCTATAGAAAACAAGCTTGAACAAATGGTCGACAATCTATGTTTCTACTCGATAGTGTAGTGTAATTATTTTTTATATTACAGAATTATTACCTTTTCTTACCGACCACGAATTGTAAACGATTGTTTCTTTTAATACCTCGATACTATTTTAACCTTAATATAAAGAAATGACAGTCCCACCCCCACCCGCACCCCCACCCTCACCTGCTAGTAAATATATCCTTGGAAAATGGAGATATAGAATATCTTCGATGCTTGGGGTGTTTGCATCTATTTATGTATTCTTTTTTTCGATGAAAATCCAAGAATTTGATTGGTCTAACCTAGATGGCTTTACCATTGGCAAAATGATAGGTGCACTCATTATCATATGGATATTGTCAGTAGCTATAACTTCAGATTCTGGACTGAGGTTTTTAATATCAGTTACGCCCAGTGTTTTTCTTTGGATTTTTCTAGTGAACCCTTTCGTAGATGGAATTCATGAAGGCGGTGGCGAGTCAATGCAAATGGTTTTCATAATTTGTATTTTAATAACGATCGCACCAGCACCAATTATCTATTTTATTCTCTCTAGGACATCAATATTTGGTCACCAATGCACACACTGTGAAGTCAGGGGAAAATTAAGAACTCACCAGATAGACAAAAGATTCCTTGGGACTGAAACTATTACCAACAACGAGAAACGAGAAATTCACAACAAATATTTAGTTACCGATGAAACTACTTGTAAAAATTGTGGCTATTCCTTTACGACTACTAAAGAAACTAGCGAAAAGGCTCATTAGTAAGATTTTTTTTTACTTTTTCTTTTTAGGTATAATTTATTTACTTATAAAATATTATTTGAATCTCCTTTAAAATAACCAAATTTCGCAAGTACACATGTGAATAGTAATCCTAGAAAGCCTAGTATTCCTGATTACACCCTTGTCTCAATAGTTGGACAAGGCAGCTTTGGCGAAGTCTGGATGGCGGTCGATGCAACAGGCAATTATTGTGCTCTAAAAGTTGTTCACAGAAAAGAAAGTAATCAGCAAGTATTTATAAAGGAGTTTGAAGGATTAAAGACATATTTGCCAATATCAAGAGTGCATCCCAATTTAATAACCATTTTACATGTTGGAATTGCTCGTGGTAACGAATATTATTATTATACGATGGAGTTGGCTGATAACCTCTTCGGTCATGGTTTTGACGAGAAATCTTACCAACCACTTTGCCTCAGCAGCAAAATCAATTCCATTGGCGAATTAGCATGTATTGATGAATTTTGCACAATCGCCAACAGTCTTGCATCTGCTGTATCCTTTCTGCACAGCAACAACTTAGTTCACAGAGATATTAAACCCTCAAATATTATTTTTGTAGGAGGCCAGGCGAAACTCGCGGATATTGGATTGATCGCGAAAATATCTGAAGCAAAGACTTTTGTTGGTAGCCATGGATACATTCCGCCGGAGGGTCCCGGGAAACCGACTGCCGACATCTATTCTCTTGGCAAGTGCCTGTATGAGCTGCTTTACAATCAAAAAGTCGAAAAATTTCCGGAGCTGCCTACGGCTATTATAAAAAACAAATCTAGGTTTAAGGAGTACTCTGCATTAAACCAATTGTTAACAAAATTATGTGATCCCAATCCTTTAACTAGGATACCTTCAGGAGAGCAATTGGTTAATGAACTAAAAAAAATATCACGATTAAATTCAAAATCCTTTATCAGCCATGAAAGAAAGATTGGGAATAATGCCTTTAAAACTCCAATCGTAGCATTATTACTAATACTCCTTTTCTCAGCCTATTTCTACTTTATTTTATACAAAAAAAGGATCATTGAATTAACTCCTGGAACAAGAGTCTCACAAAGCGAGCAACAAGATGAGAAAAAAGTCATTCATTCATCTGATTTTATTCAGGGTCAACCCATAAATAAAACAAAAATATCAGAAAGAATATCCCAATCCCTTGAAGAATCTAAGTTTGCATCGCAACCGCCTGCAAACCAAGGTATGAAAAATAATCAAAGCTTGCCCAGGGGCATAAAACCAATTGCTGGTAACTTTGAGTTATCAAAACTCAAGGTGTTAGATCCAAATGTTTCTTCAAAACCGAGGTTTTCTTTCTCTATTTCAACTGACCTTGCATCGGAAAAGAATGGTGAATTTAAGCAATCCCGAAGTTTCTTCATTTGGGATCAGCTTAACTTAGAAATGCTTGATGTTCCCAACCTAAATGATTTTCTAGATAAACAGGAAAACTTTTACGATATCGCGTGGGTATCCGCAACCGAAGTTACTCGTTACCAATACACATTTGCAACCAATTATCCAGACACAAAGCCCATAAAAGACGACAATCTGCCCATCGCAAATATTTCTTGGAACGAGGCTTCTTCATTTTGCGAAAAACTTACCTCTATCGCTCTAGAAAATAATTTCATGTCATCACACTTTAAGTTCAGTTTGTTACCAGAAAAACTTTGGGAATATTGCTGTAAATCAGATTCTGATTCATCTTACGCTTTCGGAGACTTAATCACCTCGCGGCATGCCAATATCGGCCGACAATCAAATAGTCCTTTTACCACCAATTTAAGTCACAAGAAGTCATTACCTGTTCGATCCTACAAACCAAATTCTTGGGGATTTTACGACATGCATGGTAATGTGGCTGAGTGGACTCTCGATACATTTAGATCAAGCCGATTGGAGCAATCCTCTGCATCCAGAAATAAGATCATTAAGGGAGGCTCATATAGAAGTTCTGCAGAGCAAAGTAAAATTCATTCAAAAAACCATTTCTCTCCCGAATTCAAATCCGATGGCATTGGAATTAGAATAGCCTTATTGAGATTTAAAAATTAAAAACTTTTAACTTAGATGAAATTCAAACTTAGAAACCTTTGCTTGTTAATTTTCATCTCACCCTCTTGCTCACATGATACTATGGAGGATAAGAAGATAATTGAGCATTATCCAGATGGTCAAAAAAAGTTTGAAGTAAATCGAATAAATGGTGAGTGGTGGGGAAAATACAAAGAATGGTTCCCCAACGGTTTAAGAAAAGAAGAAAGCCGATATGAGAACGGTATTCTAAACGGTTCTTTCAATTCGTGGTTTGAAAATGGCAACAAACAGATTTCAGGAACCTTCATCCATGGTGAAATCGTTAATAAATATTTGGAATTCCATGAAGGGGGAAGTTTATACCTAGACTTGAACTTCAACGGGGAAGGAAATTTTTCAGGAATTCAAAAAGGGTTTTACTCTAGCGGACTTCCTTTCTTTTCTTTTGAGACAAAAGTTGATGAGAAATACGGAGAGATTACTTCTAATTCACTGAAAATTTATCATCCGAACGGCATACCTGTTATAGAATGTGAATTTGACGATCAAGGCAACCTATCTGGTCCCTTCTTTGAAAGGAATGAGGAGGGAGATGTAATGCTTAAGGGTTATTTTGAATCTGGCGCTCGTGCAAGTAAGTGGTCATTTTTCCCTCTTTACAATGCATCAATAAGCGAAATTGAAAGGGCAATCATAAATTCACACACTGAACCTTACAAATCCCTGTCATTCCTTTTTAAGCTCAAAGGTACAGGATCATCTTTCTACTATAATTCTCCTCAGATTCCGAAGTTCCAAGCATCTCCGACAATACGTCACCCCATGCTTACTGGTCACTTTGTCGATGGATCTCTTCATGGTCCTTGGTTTGTTTATGGATATGGTTCAGGGCGCTACATTCCTTCCTATTCCAATGAATATGAACACACTAAATATGTTCCAAGGTTATTGTTGATTTTTGAAAATAATAAATTATCTCAGAGTTCTCATCTGGAAGAAAATTGGCATCGAAATTATTTAAAAAGAGACGATATAAGTGATGAATTTAAGAACATAATCAGGAATGAACTAAATTTGGAAAAAGAGGAAAAAAAGGGTCTGTTCCGATCAATTTTCGGGCTTTGATTAAAATCAAATTGGTAACTAAATTCAAAAACTTCATTAAGTATTGTTAAGTCTTCTTTTTCGAACTTATAAAGTCTAATTTAATCCATACCGTTATTGATGGGCAATTCATTCTTTTGTCACCACATCCAAAAAGTTTCATGGTCTGTATATGCCGAGAAACTTATTTACAAGGTATGCAATAGGCAATTCTGCAGTCGTTCAAGAAATCGGCTTTTTTAAGCATGTTACATGCTAATTCTAGATCGGCTTTCCCCTCTTTCTCACCATACTTGAAATACCTTTTAACACGCCTATCAGATTCCTCTATTAGTCTCCGGATCGGTTCATGCAGGCATTTTGTAAGTGCTTGATCAATCAGTTCATCCTTCTCAAAAAAATCAGTACCATTCATAGGAGGGAAATTCTTTTTAGGAAACAAACCATACCGCTTAGCAAGCATCTTTATCTCAATTGCTGTTAACGGAATAGGTGAATCAAGAATGGCATCCTCAAAATGTTCCCGAAGTAAAAAACCTCTGCTCATTATACAGAAAGCGTCAATTTTTAGATGTCACGATCCAACATTTACTCTACCATGATAGGGTCTATCAACTAAAGATCCATCTGCTAGAACTACACCCTCTAAGAAAAACTCATAGCTGCCAAAAACAACTGGGTTTTTAAGATTAAGCTTTATGGAGGGTCCCTGATTTGTGAGTTCATACACAAGGTTTTCCACTTCCAATGTTTCAGATTCATGAATTGAAATTCCATAAGCCTCAATTTTGCTGGTTGAAGCGCTCCCCCACCTGACTCCATGAGGAAGCGAAAAGTGTACCACGGATTCTCCGGCCAAAATAGATCCCTGAGTTTGCAAAGGAATTGGTTCACGAAAGAGCCCTTTTGCCTTGTAGGTATGTTCAAGATGAGTGGTGTTACCTGAGGAGTCATTGCAATTATTAAAATATACCCCATACATTCTGCCAGGATATTGATGAGATTTTAATTTTAAGCGGAGTCTTGAAAAATCTTTTAGCACTTCAGAGCTAAGTGAACCAAATCCAATTTTTCGATTTGTTCGCAGGTCTACTACCTTTAAGTCTGCTACGGCAATCTTTTCATGATCTAATATTTCGGAAAATTCGATAATCAATTGATCTCCTATCCCTTTAGCTTTTCTAATAAAAGGAGGTGTCCGATCAGGAGTACCTGAGAAAATATAAAAGGTTTTAAGAATCTGTGAAAGATTTGCAGTCTTCATTCGATCAGCAATGGAAACGACTTCTACTTCATATTCTCTCCTTGGTATCAGGGGCGTTGTTACCAAACGAACTGCAGAAAAAGAATCTTCGCCCCATTGGGCATCTTGGTATGGTTTGTAAGGTACAACATGACGGACTTTAGCCAAGCCATTTATCTTATAATTCGATGGCTTCAAAGAGGTTTCAGGATCGAGGCACTCATCAAAAACCAGAATGATCTCGGATTGATTGTTTCCTTCAATAGTTTTTACTAGATCGGGGCCGAAAGTATCCAAGTATCTGAACTCAAATTTCTTGTTAACTTGGTTTCTAAATTCAGAGTCATCCTCTAGACCATTGATTTCAAGGACATAGTAACCATTATTTATCAGAGGTTGGTCAAATTCCAGGATTATTTCCTTAGCTTCTTTTTTCTCATTCAGTCTTGCATCTACTAATCGGTAATCAGAAATCCTGAAAGTTGATGGACGAAGCACAGAGCGTAGCGAAACCCCTTCATTTACTCGAACGATCAATGAACTGGGTGGCAAGGGCTCTATTTCTCGAATAATTGGAGCTTGTAAATCTTCGAAGCGAAAATGTCTGACCCTCTCAGAATTTGAAATTTCCTCTTCACCTATTTGGTTACCAGACAAGTCATGAGGCCTATGTTCGAGTCCAAAGTCTAAATAATAGTCCCTATCATCCTTCAATGGATGATCCAGCATAAGGTGAAGTGCCTTAGGATTTGTAGCAATGGGGATAGGTTCCAAAACATAGGCGGTATTTCTAAGTTTGAAAGTATCCTTTCCAACAGACTTAAAATCAATTTCTTCGTTAAAAGTGACCGTGATTAAAAAAGGCTCGTTGACCGCTGAAACAGATTCTATCCCGGGTGGAGATGTGTCTTCTACAAGGGAGAATAATAAACCCATGGTAGCAAATAAAGCACATATGATCGATGAAAAGACCCACTCCTTTGTTCTTCTGATCACCTTGTAGGCAAGTTTCGAAAAAACAGAGTCATGGATTTCTTTTTTCTCTCCCCTTCGGATATTTACAAGCGGCAGAGAACTACCCGGTATTTTTTCTATTCCCCAAAGAACGAGAAGTTTTGGATTTCTTTTGGTTCCCCACAGGAAATAAGCATCAGGCTCAAGTTCCGGATCAGGAAATCGAAAGGACTGCCTTAAATTCTTTTCGTATTTCGTCAGATTTTCTTTGGTCTGAATAAAATCAATTGCAGCCTTCTGAAAGTTTTTCAATTCAGGCATGGTAATGTGTTTAAGTGGCCTAAGTGTTTTAGCCTGAGCTTTAGTTAAGCTATACCTCACGGCTTTAACGCCATCTAATTCGATTAATTTTGCGGGCGGCATGAAAGTTCCTAGGCCATGCTTGCCTAAAAAGAACATTCGGTTCATCTGATGCTGCATAAAGTGCCCCAAGCGATCGTGAGTTCTAAGCAAAAAATAAGGCTTCTCTAATTTTCTAATAATTTCTCTTTTCATAATTCTAATTTAGTTATGTGAGCATTCCTCCGATGGTTAAACTCGGAGAATCCATCCAATGGCTTTCTTCTACCAGTGTTCTCAACTTTAATGTTACCTTGCTTAAATCAATGTCGATACGATCATCGATTAGAGAAACATCAGAAAGTTCAAGGTGCTCTCCTTTTGATTGATTCAAACTCCATTTAATTTTGCATCTAAATTTTGGCAGTTCTGACAAATTTTCGTATTCAGCATCGTAGCACAGCTCGTATACAGGTTCTGGATTACTCGGTGAAATACGAGAAGATTTGCGACCTAGGATAGCTCCGAGATTTAGTTCAGCCTGGACAAAGCAAGGCTTATTTAAATCCAACTGTCTTTTATCCAAGATGAGGGTGTTGAAGAATTCATCATCTCCAACGGCTGAATTTATACAACCCCAATAGTGCGGTGTTTGCTGTAAATAAGGTTCCTCTTGAAGAGAAAATCCAGCTAAATTCCCATTTAAAATATCTTGGTGCAACGCTGCTCCAACAACCGCAGCAGTTTTAGCATCCGCAACTTCACCTTTCTCTGCAAATGGGTACCAATCTCCAGCTTGATAACCTCGAAGATTGATAATTCTGTTGGGTAACAATGGCAGACCATCTTGAACTTTTTCTCTGATTCTTGAAAGCTCTGAAGGCTTCCCAGAAAGAATAACTAAATCGCATGGAAAATCTTTGAATACATGAAGCAGATCTTCGAGTAACTCTGCAAAAACTTCATCGACTAGTTTATCAATTTTTTCTCTTTCAAAACGAAGAACGCTATTCAGGGGAAAATATTCTCTATGGGCTATACTGTATCCATGTATCTTTTTGCTTAAAATCTCTACAATTGATTGATTCAGTCCGGCAAGAACCTGATGATTTATGATATTTTCCACTCCGATATCGATAGACTCTGTGGACTTTTCATTTTTTCCCAGGCCGGCCAGCAAGTGATTAACGATAGGAAGGAAAACCAACCTAACTGCTCTCGAGATTTTTGAAGGTAGCCTTGGATCAGTACCGGCAAATACAATGCTGTCTGGCTCGGCAAATAGTTGGAGAAGCCATTGCTTTTCTTCATCTCTAATTTCTGTCGAAAAATTGTGACATGACTTTAGCCACAGGGGAATCAGTAATTCTTCTATAATCCTTTTAACAAGTGAATCCCCAGCTACACTTTTTCCGTCTTTAAACAGTAACTTAGCAAGCATACGTGCGGTAGGGTCGTTATTGGTCAAGGAAGAAACTTCAGGTTTATTCAACTGGCTATCCAAACGATACTCAATGACAGATAAATCCGTAGTCCCTCCACCAATATCGATATTCATTACCCTGACTTTTTTCCCATCACCATAGAGCTTGAGCCATTCCTTACCAGATCCACCCAGTGATGTTACTTCAGAGTAAACCACCGGTAATTGGGCACACATGGACTCATCCAATCCTCGTTCTTCAAATAGCACCTCCGGTGCTTGATTCATGCCACTATTCATTGAGTCTTTGCAGCCCTTTAAATGAGTTAAGCTAAAGATTCTCAGTGCCCGCTTCCACTGTTCAAAATAGGCATCTTTTTCAACTTTGGTCCATCCAGTAGGGTATAAAACAGAGACCTTGGATAGTCTCCTCGGCAAAGTTCTCCTTTTTGCAACATTTAAATAATTTTTCGAATTTATCTGACGATAAGCAGCCTCTAAGATGCTGAGAGCAAACCAGCAAATCGAATCGCGTCGAGGAAAGTTAGGTGGGGATTCTCGGAAGGGTGCATTGATCAAGTCTTCTTCTTTGGGAAGACCATTAATATCCCAATCTTTGCCCTCAGGATCCATGAAAAGACGAAAAGAACCATTTAATTTTTCGAAATAAAAAGGCCTACCTTCTAACGGATCAGAATCTTTCGGAATTTGTGACCAATAACTAGAGCCCGATGCACCTACTGGCCGGTCATCCCATGAGTATCTCTTAGGAGAGCCCATTGTAAACCTCGCGTCTTCATCCAGGGAAGCCTGGGCAAGTGCTTGCCTCGCTCCACCTCTCGAGTTCCCTCCCCCGATAACAGCAGGTGAGATCTCGATAAAGCTATTTGCTAGGAATTTAAGTAGTTTTCTACGTGAGCCGGTACTTCCATTATCTTCGTTTTCATAATCTCTTAAGACCTTGAGAATTTTTCTTTCACCATAAGGTGGTTCAAAGTCAGAAAAATTCGATCGTTTGAGTACAAACCATGAATCAATAATAGACAGGTCATCGAAAGCGATCCCAGCACCGTTAAAGTTTTGTACGCTGAAATGGTCACAAGGTGGCATAAACCGAACTGGTTGAACTCTATGCCCGAATGGAATATTCTCTTTACCGGGTTGCTCAAGAAGCAGGGCAACTGTCCTAGTGTTGCCAAGATCAACGACAAGATCAACCTCAACAGGATCAGAACCTGTCGCCCGAATCCAGTGAATGGTAATTGAAACCTCAATTTCAATATCTTCGCTGTTCGGCAAAAAAGTTAGCGGTATACAACGATCGATTCCGTAGTCCTCCTCGATATTTGCCTCATCAAAACTAGCGTATAAGTTTTCCGTTTCCTCAAGATCATTTTCTTCAGATTTTTCAACCTGCTCAACATCAATTAAGATTCCATTTGTTGGAGACCCAAGATTAGTCTCGATGGCTAGCCTTAATAGAGGTCCGCCATTATCCCATGAGCGGGCTTCATATCGATACATCACCCAAGGAGTAAAAGCATCCCATTCATTCCAGCATTTTGGATTAGCTTCAACAAAGTAGTCGATTTTCTCATTGTTCCATTCTGGCAATAAATCGTTGAGATTTAGGCATTCATATTGGTGCCCTGAATTAGGGAAAACTTTTATAATTTTTTTAGACTTCATGTCATCCATCTTAGAATCATTCCTTCCTAGATAAATTTGCCCAAATATGAGCTCCTTATTTGCAAGATTTCAGTGTCGCCCTTTTGATCAGGCCTGCCGCAAGGAGCTACATCAACGCTGATAAGTTCATTTATTCGAGATGAACAACTTTGAATAAAGCGATTCGTGTGCACAGAATCTTTATCCAAGTCCTTTAAATCATTTAGGTTTGAAGAGGCACTTGAAACGAATTCATTAGACATTCGTACCGCGAGAAATTTTCGATTATCCATAAGATTAAATTGATTTCTTTGTTTAACCATTCTACGCAACCAAACAGACATTTCTTTCAAGCTTGGCTCAATTGATAAGCAAAGTGCTTCCCAGCAATCTAAAAGTTGCTTCTCAGACTCGAACCCTAGACTCTTTTGAAAATCATTAAATTCGGTGAAAAACAAAGACCTTCGACGGAATTGAGCTCGTAGATAAGATTGATTTAGTTCGCCTTCTTTGATGGATAGAGGCTCGAGTTCATCAGCCTCAAAATTAAATAGCTTTTTTAGAGAACGCTCGATCTCTAGGGAATTTTCAGCCTCTTCATTTTTTAATTTCGATTCAATTAATTCGTAAAGAAATTTGAGCGACTCAACTCTCTGCTTTTCTATTGATTTTTTCTTGGGTATCAGACCGCTTTTGTCGAACAGTTGATCAATTATTTTGATTGAATTTAGGGCTCTATCTTCGAGAAGATTTTTGTTATTTCCAGAATTCAAAAGCTGGGAGTTCAGCGAGTTGAAGAAGAAGTCCATTCCGCCTTTTTCAAACCCCATCATCGAATCAAAGGACGACTTACTTCTTTGGCTATTAAACATTTTTAAAAATTCATTTTCATTCTTCATAGTAAGTACTAAATCTTTCAAAATCCCCTGAGTTGAATCTGATAATTTACCACGTGGCAAAGAGAAGTCATTTATTGCAAAAATATTCGTTATCTCTGGGTCGGCTATAATACCAAGCTGACCATACTTAGCCTGATTTTTACCAAAAATCGTGGCACTATTTAGAGGGCTTTCATTGAGCATCTTGGCCCACCAGGTAAGAACACAATTCAACGGAAGTGGGACTTCTTGCCCTTGTCCTACTTCAAAATCAGGGTTTATTGATCTCCACCATGCTTTAACCCCCGAAATCAGATCTTGAGCATTCGGTTTATCATTATCTAAATCTTGAAAGATAGAAACGACTCCAATTGACATTCTTTTTGCGTAACCTTGAAAAAGACTGGCCGTTTTCCCCCTTTTTAAAACTTTCGAAAAAAGATCGGTCCAGGGTAACGCTTGTATACCCGCACCAAGTTCCTTAAATTCGATCTTTGCAGCGTCGGATGACTGCCCTCCTCGCTCCACTCCGGGGAAGTCGAGAAGATCATTTTGCTCCACATAAGATTTAAAGGGAGACTGTTCCATATTTTTTAGATTCAGAGTAACAACCACCTCCTGAATCAGACCCTGTACAATACCGAAATCTTCAGAAGATTCGAAGGCTTTTAGGCCTGTACCGCTTACTTTATCTAAACCAATAAAAACATGTTTTTCATTCTCAAAGATTTTCATTTGAGAAACAATTTGGGCAATTCTCTCCTCCTTGGTGCCCTTTTTTTTATTTATAGAATCTCTATCTGCGGCCATCGTGTATCCGTCCATATCTAAAAAACAAGATGCAACCTCCAATGAGCAATATAACTTCCTGTTTTTGGATAGCTCCTTGAGTTGGTCAGCTTTCGAGATGAGTTCTTCATAAAAGTTCCCTATTACCCTCTCAGAGTCCCATAGCACTTCATCTCTAAAAGATTTGAGTAATGTTATGTCCGAAACAAGTCCACTGGTAGAAAGAATAATTTTCCTAATGCCATCCGCAGTTTTTGTACTTCCAAAAAGTCCGCGATATTTGGGTAACCCACTGCATGCTAAATCTTCCAGAACCTCACATAGAGAAAATGCTTCCTCGAATACATTCCTTTTAGGTTTATCAACTTCTTTAGTGTTTAGCCCTTGTCCAATTTGTTGGGCTAACTCGCCAAGTTCTAATAATGTCCAGATGCGATCAGGATACCTGTGAATGCATTGACTGTCATACCCACGGGCTAAGCTTAGCATAACTTCTTTTTTATCAGAAAACTTTAGTTGGACGGGAAATTGTGGGTCGGTCATTGATTGATTACCCTCACTTCCATTTGTAGTAAAGCGAGTGATGCATGCAGTTGCATCCATACCTCCGTTATAAGGGTTTAAGACCGTAAGCCTTGAACAATCCTCATCCCCTTGGAAATCTCTGGGCATAGAAAAAAAAGCATACTCTCCCCCCTCCCAATAGAGTGCGTTTTTAACCGGCTTCGATCCTTTATACACTCCATCTATATAGCCGGCAATCAGAGTGGACTTACCGGTTTGCGAAGGGCCCCAAATAGCTGATGTGGGCTTCATTTCTTTTTCACTTATAATCAGACCCAGATTCTCGTAAGCTCGGTAGAGTTCGCCGACCCATTTATGATAATCGAGCTTAAATTCCCCTCCTCGTTGTATGCCTTCACGCCAGTACCACTCTCTTAATTGGTCAAGGTGGCTTATTGCTATTTCTTTTTTATTCATGGTTTATATAATTTAGTTGGCTATACCCTATTCAGAGATCCACTGCCTCGCTTCCTCAACTAGTTTTTTAGAATCTCCACCGAGTGCCCTTATTACGATTAAAGCCCAATCCAGAAGTTGCTTAGAATTTCTTCTCTCTTCAAGAAACTCATCGGAAAACAACAAGTGAGTTAATATTTTCTCAGATTCGGTGAGATCATAAACAGCTACAAGCTTTGTGTTATTTTCAAGATCACTTAGGGCACGAAGGGACTTTTTTACAAAAAAGCCTTTTTTTCCTGGTCTAGAGATTCCAACTTCTACACTTTTTTGATTCGGTATATTGATCTGCCGGCTGTGAAGCTTTTTATTTATGGATGTACCATTGGAGGAATGGTCTTGGATGAAAGCAGTGCCGTCTTCCAAAAAGATCGAAAAATGCTCTCTACTCACAAATAGTTCTTCATGAATGGACATCGCTTCCTTATTGGCTACTAACTGAACTGCACAGCTCTCTGATCTTCCAAAGACAAACCTAGTTCCGCTCCGAAAATTTACCACTCTCTTCGAGTTTCTTCTATACAAAGTGCATGGTATTTCACATTTTATAAGATCGGTCTCTTCAAGGATCGGGTAAAGAGTTATTATTTTTTCAATCTCCTCTACTTGTTGGCTAGAAATCACTAATTCGACCTCTTCGAAACCTCTTACAATAAGTTTAATTTTTTGAGTTTCACCCACGGTTACCTGATAATCATCGTTCCAACTTCTTGGGCATTCCAGTCCGTTAAAAAACAACCTGAAATCCACATCTGGAAAAACCTTCAGCTTCAGCTTTGAAGTCAGAGAAATCATTTTAACTATAATCGGAAATGATTTCCCGCCGAATACCTCACAGTATCCATTCCATTTCTTAAAAAAAGGATGAAATACCTCTATATGTCTCTTTCCCTCTTTTAAGTTTATTGAACCATCTTTTTCTAGTTCTACCCTATTGTCGTCTACAAAGATTTCGGCACCAATAAGGCTGTTGATAGGATTTAATTCACCACTTGAATTAAGGATTAAAAATGCATTCCCAATAGACGCGGAGTCGATGGGTATTGAGTTCAATAATTGAACATCGTCACCCCCCGACTCACGAGTTTGCGATAGGATTTCAAGGCCAGTATCTCCAGACTCTTCGGTTTTCTTAGAATTTTGGTCAACCTTTTCCTTCGTTGCCTTATATAGAGAGTCTAATTGATCAATTTTAGCATTAAGAAGACGAATTCTAGGTTTAGCCGAGGTTCGCTTAAGTTCCTCGCGGTACTTTGACTTTTTTTGTTCATAGGTCTTTTCGAATTCAGTCAAGGTAAACCCTTCATTCTGTTCTGGAAGCTGCTTCATAATCCGATTCCTTTCCCAAGTTTCCTTGAAACGTTTTTAAAACTTAGCGTAAGACGCTTGCAGCTACCTTGAAAGGGCTAGACCACCCAGTTATACCCACGACTTCGAGCGAGTAATCTCCGTCTGCCAGATTAGATGGGGAGAAATCAAGATTATTTCCATCCAGTCGATCCACTATCTCTCGTGACTGGTTTCTTAGGACCCATGATTTTATTTCAAAATCTTTATAATTTCCCAAATTTGCAATTGAGTAACGATCTTCGACACCGCCAGTCTCACTAATACTAAAATTCCATTTGCGTTCTTTTCGAGAATGATCGATTTCCTTTATTGCGAATTCCCCATCATTAAGTTGAATTCTCTCAAAAACAATTTCTTCCTCTTTAATTAGATTTCCACCGGGACGATCATCATAGACACTATCATATCCAGTGGCCTGACCATTCGGCCAATCTCTGGGAGGCCTTGAAACCCGAATTTTTCGACCATCAACTGTCTCAATCGTTGAGAATGCAGAGTCTTCTTCGGTGGAAAAATTTAGGCCAGATGATCTATTTTTAAGTAATGTTTCTCTTGTGGGTTTATTGGGTATGGAGTTTTGGGAAACATTTCCAGAATTAGCTTCAAGATTAGCTCCCCGATTTTCCTCACTTTGAACCTGGTCTACGATCCGTGCATCCTCGGTGCTGGCACTAGATGAGTGCAAGGAATTCGATAAACTTGCCTGAGATGGAACAGGGGGTTTAATTTCACCACTTTGGATAACTTTATCATCAAAAGCACGAGGCCCTGCCGAAATATTTTCTCCCGATAAAATTTTAGATTTATCGAGGTTTTGCATGACACGAGAAGCACCTTCTATTAATTGACTAATATCCATTTCATTTTGAACGCCATCCAAAATTGCGGACTTTGTATTTCTTAAAATAGTAATGGCTCCCTCGATATCCTTGAGCTGTTCAAGAGGTGCGATTGTCTTTTGTTGGTTGAGCCTCTCCATATATGAATCCATCCGGTTTAAAGTCATTTGAATGCTCGCTTCTTGCCTATCCTCAAGTTGCTTCTCAACTTCGCCTAGGAGTGATTCTAAATCCTCTTCCTGTATTGCGAGTCGAAGCCTTAATTCTAAGGCAAGAGCCAATAATTTTTGTTTATATCTCTTTTTATTCCAGGGTAAAATATGTGTAAGGTTTGCCCCTGCGACTTTAGATATAAAATCATCGATCGATTCATCGGCTTTTTTAAATTGTCCGACCGCACGCAAGGCAGATAATTCTGACATCGAAAAGAGCCCCCTCTGGTACCTTGTTTGAGCAATTTCAGAACTCTGCTCTGCCTTTAAATAGTAACTATCGAGCTTCGTAACTTCTGCGTTTAAATCCTTGTAAGCGAAATTTCTAACATTTTGGCTTGCTGCAATGATCAACAGAGGTGCGAAGATCGATATAATCATAAGTATTGAGATTTTCATATTCGTGTGGTTGTGTGATTTAATTAATAACATATACGGAGCCTGATCCCTTTTTCTTTCACGGATTAAAATTTTATTTATTTTCACAATTAAACTTTCTCCTATTTTTATTTCTATTTATGTCTCCCATTGATTATAATCGAACCAGGACTACCCTAGTTGTCGGACTAAAGGATTTGGAAGATCAGAGAACTTGGACTCGTTTTTTTGATTCTTATTGGAAATTAATTTACCATGCCGCAACTCAATCAGGCCTTGGGGATGCAGATGCTCAGGAAGTGGTTCAGGAGACGGTGATTTCTGTTACCAGAAACATTAAAGGGTTTGAGTACGATCGCACTAAAGGGTCCTTTAAAGGTTGGTTGATGCAAACAACGAAATGGAGGATCACCGACCAATTCCGGAAAATCCAAAAGAAAAATACGAGAGAATGCTCAGGCTCTGCTAAGATCATAGAAAATTTGCCTAGCGAGCTTCCTGAGATTGAAAAGTACTGGGAAGATAATTGGCAGCAAGAGTTACTTCTGGCTGCCCTTGATCGAGTCAAAGGGCAAGTTAAACCAATATATTATCAGGTCTACGACATGCTTATTCGTAAAGAAATGAAACCCAAAGAAGTATCCGAGGTACTTGGAATTAAAACCGATCAGGTCTATCTTGCTAAACACCGCGTTGCTGAGTCCCTCAAGAAAACAATTGAAGAGATGAACAAAGGAAACCTTTAAATTTCAAAAATCGCAATTTGATGAGCGAGGAAAAAGCGGGCACCAAAATAAATTCAACTTTTGATTAGTGGGGAAATTAGTATCCTGCCATTTTGGAAAACTTCAGGTTCCACCTTTCACAAGATGAAGTGTATTCTCTGTTCTTCAATCTCTCCTCCCTTTCGACTTGAGGGTAGAGCATCTGTCAATTCGCATGAAATTTGAGTTAGTACACAGGTGAAAATCCTAAAAATGGTACTTCCCTTTTACTCGTAAAATTTCTTGCAATCATTTCACGAAATTATCGGTTATTCCTGAGGGTATTGATCGATTAATGTCTTTGATTTTTCGGAAGTAAAGCTGGGAAGAAATTAGATAATTTCAACCGAATTTCCGAGGATTTCATTGTCGGAATTTCAATCAGTACCAAATTTTACAAGTCAAAAAAATAATTATATAACACCGTTAATGCGATTAGTACAAAAATTGTCACTCTCCCCCATGCCAGTTGCCTATACCATGGGTAGTCCTCCCCGGGCAGTCTCCACCGCCGATCTGGTAAGAAAAAATTTCTTATGAAGTTTGGCAACCATGGCGAAAAAAGAAAATAGCTACTTAACCAACTTATTCCTAAGAGAAATATGCAATAAAGAATTCCCCAAGTAGTCGGTTGCTCAAAATCCAAAAATATGCCAAATTTGAAATAGAGAAATGATAATATCATTAACCCTGAAAAAAACTGGAAGATGGGAGTGTATTTGCCAAAAACCCTTTTATCGGGTGGTGCGGGTGGGGAAGAAACTCTGTACTTATTACACCAGTACGAATTAGCAAAATCAATTAGACTTCCATTATATTTGTCAATCACTTTGCCATCCTTAATTGCGGTGGCGTAAAAAGCATTATTGCACCAAGTTGCCAATATCCCATTCCCGCTTTTGAATTCTGTGTATGGACACTTCGTACCATCATTCTTCCACGATGAACAATCACTTATTAAACCATCGGTTGAAGTCTTAACGAATGCTCTTTGGCCGTTACTATGCCAATGAACTTCCTGAGATTGATTCAAGTCTGAGCTGATTTGTCCATTCATATACCAAGATTTTCCTTCGATTTTGACACCATTCTTGAAAGTGAAATCATGTTGCTTCTGCCCATTTGGAAAGAAATCTTGAACCAAACCTGAAAATGGAATTTCTTCATTCGGGAGAAACGAAGCCTTCCGATCATTAAAATTTCTTTGCTGTAGTTGACTTGCATTTACCGTTCTAGGTTTCGGCTCATTAGTTGGGGATGGTTTTTTATCCTTACAAAAGGCACAATCAGGATTTCCTTCAGGTTTTTTACACATTCCACAAATACTCATCATATATTTGTTAAGAAAAAAAATCCCTGGATCAACCTTGAAGTATTAGATGACAATGATAACTAAAATGGTGTTATTTATTTTCTGCTGGATAATCAATTTCTTGAGAATATGAGGGAAGCATCGCAGGAAGATCAGAATCACAGCCTTTTGATGCAATTCCAGTAAACGGTGGCCGATTACAAGAATTTTATGAGGATTTATTTGGTTTAGAATTTGAGGTAAAATAATAAAAAGGTGGCGACGATGAAAGAAGAAGGCGAAAGCAATATTCTTCTTGCCCAGCACTCACAAGACCGCACTTTGAGAATGCAACTTAGATCACTGCATCTTTAAAATAAATCTGTTTGCATTTCTCGATCCTTTTCGAAATCAAGTCCGGTGCTCTTTTGAACCCTTAAAATCTTACGACTAACTACTTGATTAATACTCAAGTTCGAGTTTGGTTCGAGTCTGTCCTGTAATTCGCAATCCGAACGCAAAGTTAAGGCTTAAGAGTTTATACTTTTCTCTCTTGTTTAATCCCTCTTAAGTACCATAGTTTCAGCTTTCAAGTATCCTTTCTGTCCGAAAAGCAAAGAATTAAAAAAAGCAAAGAGTCTAAATGTTAAAGAGCGTTTATTTTTTACTGGGTATTGGCTGTTCATTATTGGGGTCCAAAACTCCTAATATTCTTTTTTTGTTTAGCGACGATCATGCATTACGAACAATTGGAGTCTACCCCGGATCGATCAATCAAACCCCCAATCTTGATGCTATTGCCAAGGAAGGAGCGATTTTCTCTCATTCATTTAATGTGAATTCAATTTGTTGCCCAAGCCGTGCGGCTATCCTTACGGGTAAGCATAGTAAAGCGAATGGGGTAATTGGGAATAGTTCGAATTGGAATGGAAAGCAATGGGTATACCCAAGAGAGCTTGGCAAGGCAGGGTATCAAACCGCCCTCATCGGGAAGTGGCATCTCAAGGGAAATCCAACGGATGAATTTCAGCACTGGGACATTCTATCGGGAAAAGGCGGGCAGGGTTCTTATTTTAACCCCGTATTTCTTTCAGCTAAGGGGGAAAGAAGAAGCTTGGGACATTCGACTAAAATTATTACCGACAAAACATTAAAATGGTTGAAGGAAAGAGATAAGGAGTTGCCTTTTCTTGTCTGCGCTCAGTACAAAACACCACACATTCACCGGCTCCCTCCGCCTAAGTTTATGGGGCAATATGATCAAGTAGATTTCCCGGTTCCTCACACTTTCTTTGATGATTTTTCCACCCGATCTTCATTTGTTTCTGAGACTTGGATGGCACTCAAGGGAATGAAGGGCCATGTGCTTAATATTGCACCAACCGAGCCTGAGATTGAAGCGAATCCAAAGCTTATGCCCCCCTTTCTCCGAGAGATGACAGCTCTGCAACGCACTGCTTGGCACCAGGCTTATGATCCAAGGAACCTTAAGATGAAAGAGCTGGAGGAAAGTGGAAAACTGAATGGAAAAAATAGGCCCCTTTATATTTACCAGCGTTTTATCAAGGATTACATTCGATGTGTGGATGGATTGGATGATCAAGTGGGTCGCCTTTTGCGTTATTTGGATAAGG
>MDTC01091133.1_pt1 | contig 36131 bp, 25 predicted proteins | sample 811181 | NCBI WGS metagenome assembly MDTC01 (sample SAMN05326644, study PRJNA326480) | marine metagenome | isolation source: seawater | place: Pacific Ocean: North | collected 2011
ATAAATGTTTTTTAACCATTTTTGGTAGTTCACTGCACAAACGCTCGACACAGCCATGAAAATGCCTCAGAAGATTGCGCTCATCTAATTTTGCAAGCGCTTCTTTACGAACAGTTCCGTGTGTCACGATTACACTAAATAGATCCCGATCAGATATTAGTTTGACAATCCTCAATCCTGTAAAATCAAGCATCGCACGAAGGCTGGACTCAGTAAAATAGGTCAAGTGCTCGTGAAGAAAACCATTGATATCTCCGCGCTTTAAAAATCTTGCGCAGTCAGGCACACTGAAAACCGCCATACCGCCCTCTGCAAGGCTTAGTTTGATGGACTTGAGAAAATCCAATGCTGACGACACATGTTCAAGCACGTTAAACGCTAGTATGAGATCAAATTGCTGGCTAACAATCTCCGGAATAGGAAAATATGCCTGCACGATTTTTGGGTATTCCTCGGCACTATCTTGAAGGGCAGGGTCAATACAAGTGTAGCTTGCCACTCCAAAGCTTTCTCTAAACCGATCTGCAATCCATGTTGAACCGGCACCGATGTCAAGCACCCTAGTAGACTTTTTTATTTCAATCTCACCAAAGAAGAATTGGAGCTTTTCGTTGATTAACCTGTTGACCCACTCACCTCCACCCGGAGGACGTGTTATAAAATTATATTTTTTTTCTGCATAAATTTTGGCAGGGTCTCGACCAGTTGCTGTGATATGCTGGGTGATTGGCGCACCGGGCTGCGCCCGCAGGACGAACTGTGACACTTCAGAGACACCAAATTGGGTTTGCACGCCTCTCCACCACGGCATTTCGTCCAGAACGAGGCTTTGATGGCTATTTGTTTTATTAATTAAGAATCTCATGAATATTTACATCAAAGTGATAATGAGTTTTCATTTTGACCTGCCAGCCATAAACGAAAAATGAAGATAGCGACCTTTAGAAGAAGCATCGCATTTTTTGCCGCTAATGATCAGTGTATCCGGCGATCTCCAAATAAAAATCCCAATGTTTCAGATGTTGGTCCAAATCACACGTCATGTTGCAACCACCCGAAAGAAAACTGTTTACCTGCTGATAAAGTCCCGGCTTGTATTCCAGGTCTAGTGTCTCATCAATCTTGACTGGCCTGACATCAACATTTCCACGTTCAGTTTTATGCAGCACTTCCATCGGGCGGAGATAATAACGATTTTTTCTCGTGACAAACTCTATTCCCCATCGACCCGGCCCAGTCCAGTTGGAGTGCCAAGAAAACGGCACTTCGCGCTCGCTAATTCCTCCACCAACAAATATACCGGCACTTCTGTGCCAGCTCAAACAGGCAGAATGTTGAGCTGTGATTTTTTTCGGTGCGCCTATAACAGAGAAGACGAGGTCGACAACGTGCGTGGAGTTGGCAAGAAACCAACGCTGTTTCACCTCATCTGCAACATCAAGCTGGGAGATGACGTCCGCCCACTCACTAAATTCGAAAAAACATGACGAGACGCCGCCGTCAACCTCAACCATTTCGGAAAGCGCTCTCACCGATGAATAGAAGCGTCGATTATAAGCAATCGATACTTTGCATCCCTGAGCTTTTGCGGCAGCTTGTAGTTCCATCAAACTTTTACATGATAAGCTACCAGGTTTCTCTATTAGGATGTTTTTTACCCCAGCCTTTACGAGTTGAATGGCGGCGCTATCAAGAGACAAAATATCTGTAGCAACGATGGCGAACTTAGCAGGCTCATTTTCTCTAGCCAAAAATGCATCCAATCCTCCAACCTCAGGCTTTTTCCCGGTCTCTGCAGCAAAGGCATCGGAGCTTTTCTTGCCCCGTCCAATCACGGTCAAGTCAGCACCCATGGCCTCAAGAACAGCCGAATAGCTGATAGCCATCTGACCGGCACCAATCAGCCACACGTGTTTATTCAAGTGATCCTGCAATCCACTAACTCCCTGCCAAGGATACGTTGTTGGTGTTCAATACAAGCGTGAAGGAACGGCCTGTGGAGCGCTACGCTTTCTTTGTAGCCCGGTAATGGCAAATTGCTCTTTGACAGCAACTCAGACACATAAAGTGCAGTAAGCTGGCTTTGAGGTGCTAACTCGATACTGCCATCAGATAAGATGGAATGGCCTTTTGTTACTGAATGGACAGTACCCTCCAGCTCGTTAATTTTAAGGCTTTTTTCATCTGCGTTGATTTCGATTTCAGTTTCTAAAGGCCCGTTTATATCTGCCGTGAGGCATAATTTTCCACGATTAAACACACATTCGATTGTGCCGCTTAGCTCAATAAAACCATCGCGTTTGGACTCATAAATAGCTTCTTCAAGCTTACTGGTATTTACCTCAGCAAGTACGCTGTCTGTTAGAAACGCGTATAGATCAATAAAATGGATAGAATTACTAGCAAGTCCCCAACTACCACCACTTACCTTTATGTCGACGCGGCGAGCATTTCTAATTTTATCTTTGATCCGAGCATAGGTATCGTTGGCGCGTCTCGGGCAATTGACCCAGATGTCCTGAAATTTTCCTTTGAAAAGTTCGTCTGCCAAATCGAAATCAGACAACCGAGAAAACAATACTTTTTCCAAAACTAAATGATCTGTATTGACGCTATTGAGCATTGTCTCGAGTGATTTTAGACGCGCACTGGAATTAGTAGCCGAAATGACAATATCTACGTTCCGGGGAAGTTTGTTGATGCACGTAGCCAAGGACAAGTTATGGAGGTTATTTTGGTTTGTAGACATAAAGTGTTTTTCTGCCAACGATAACGCCTCGTCGGATGGGTCGATCCCCCATATCACCATCGGTGTTTTCAGTGCTCCAAGCGCCTCCAAATGCCTGCGCCCAAGAACTCCACAACCTAAAATGACAATGTTTGGCAACCTATAAATCCTAATAAAAAGATATGCTGAATACGCATTGGCAATTTGCTTGTGCAATGGCTAGAGCCTATTTCCAGGTTGCGTCAAGACAACGTCTTAGTAATTGCCTTAAATTTGGCAACCACAATATCGATTTCCTTATCGCTAATATTGGAAGAAGAAGGCAGGGTTATTATCTTTGGCCAAACTTTTTCGGCACTGGAATCTAAAAATGATGGTGAGTCCAAGTATGGCTTTTGCATATGTATTGGCCTGTAAAATCGTCTTGCCTCAACACCATCTGCATCAAGTTTGGCTATCAACGCTTCCACGTTTACGCCCTCCAATATCACACCGGAAAGCCAACATGGGTCGTCATGATCCTCAACCACAGGGAAGGCACCAATACGTTTGTCTTGGCAAAGGGCTTCATTATAGCGTGCTCTTATCTGCTTCTTTCGGTGAATAAAATCATCGATGCGCTCCATCTGCGCAAGACCTACTGCCGCTTGAATATTCGTCATTCGGTAGTTGAATGCGATCGCATCATGCTCATAACTTGCATTTACTCGAGCAGTGGACGACAGGTGTCGGCAACGTTCGACAAGAGTGGCATTCCCCCCCAGTATTGCGCCACCTCCTCCACTTGTGATTGTCTTGTTGCCGTTGAATGAGAGCACCGATAGGTCTGCATCCAACTGCCCAATGCTTACCCCCCCACAACGCGCTCCAATTGCTGGCGCTGCATCGGCTATAAGTTTCAGTCCAAATCGATCTGCGATCGTTCGGAAATGAGACATGTCAGGAACCAGACCATTGATATAGACCACCATTATCGCCGAAATGCGCTGTCCGGTTTCAATATAGACCCGACCACGTTTGCTAGCACATGTCCGCGTCTCAAGAAGCTTCTCAACCAAGCTGGCATTAAGTAGCCAAGTTTCTGGATCGACATCCACAATAAGTGGTGTGGCGCCACATTGAGAAATCGCATTTGCACTGGCGATAAATGTGATAGATGGCATTATTACGAGGTCGTTGTGTTCGACATCGAGAACATGCATAGCAAGATGGAGACCAGCTGTACCGCTATTTGTTGAGACCACTGCGGCGGACGCAGTATACTTCGCTACCTGAGCTTCGAATTGTGGGACGAAGGGGCCAGCAGTAGAAACAAAGCCGCTTTCGATGCAGGCTTGAAGATATTCCCCCTCTCTCCCGGACAGATTTGGTATGGAAAGCGGTATCATCAGAGACTGTATTGCCCAACCTTGTAACCAGCGAGATTTCTCGGCTCTTTGAACCAATTAATAGTATTCAAAAGGCCCCTCCGAAAACCCTCCCGCCCTCCAAACCTGGGCGTCCATCCGAGAATATCTTTCGCCTTAGAAGTTTCAGCAAATAGGCGCTCAACTTCACTGTCAGCAGGGCGAAGGCGTCGCTGGTCTGTCTGCACCTCGGGATCCATACCGGTAATGTCAGCAACAGTTTCTATGAGCTCTGCAATACTAATCTCAAAATTTGATCCCAAATTGAATGTCTGCCCAACACAGTTTCCAGAATCAACTTGGGCAGCCGCAATGAATCCTGAACAAGTGTCTAACACATAGTTGAAATCACGAGTTGGACTTGTTGCACCAACCTTGACAGTACCCCTTCCTCCTAGAAACTGGGTAATCACAGTTGGGATAATGGCACGCTGAGATTGACGAGGTCCATAGGTATTAAATGGACGCACCACTGTGACAGGAACAGAAAAGGAAGAGTGATAAGCTAGCGCCATCTGATCTGAAGCGACTTTTGATGCCGCATACGGTGACTGTGCATGTTGAGGGTGCTTTTCATCCATCGGAACGTATTGCGCCGTTCCATAAACTTCACTAGTTGAGGTTTGAACAAACCGGTCAACACCGTGATGCTTGGCAGCCTCAAGAAGGTTGATCGTACCCCTAAGGTTTGTGTCAACAAAGGAGAAAGGTGCTTGGTAAGAATACGGAATGGAGATTAGTGCCGCGAGATTGAAAATGACATTCACCCCTTTTGTAAGTGCCATCATTTGTGCAGTGTCACGAAGATCACCTGGAATAACTTCAATGGCGGACTTAATATCCTCAGGCAAAGTGTCTAGCCAACCCCAGCTGTCGAATGAATTATATTGGATCAACGCGCGAACTTGGCTTCCACCCTTAACAAGGGTCTCTGTTAGATGCGATCCGATGAAACCGTCCGCGCCTGTGACGAATACTTTTTTCATTGCACATACCACCAGAACGTCATGCATGCATTCCCCATCATCTATTTTGTTCTAACCTCGGCAAAAGCTTCGAACGACCGCTGAAGACTATAGTCTGAGGTCACTGTCTGCACGCGGCAAACAAGACTTCAGATCGAACAAGATATGTTTTTGCTTGCAATACTCCCTTAATGCCAACCCACCCTGTTCAACGAAATGGTCATGCGCCACCGCAAGAAGCACCGCATCGTAATCTGAGGCAAGCACCTCGCACTCCACGCGAATTCCATAAATCTGGTCAGCCTGCTTTTGATCCACCAAGGGATCCACGACGTTCACTACAGCCCCGAAATCCTCCAGTTCGTGAACCAGATTACTAACTTTAGTATTACGGATGTCAGGGCAATTTTCCTTAAAGGTAAAGCCCAGTAAAAGAATGCGCGATCCTTGTATTGTAATACCTTTTTTTGCCATAGCCTTAATTAGCTTTGCGGCGACAAAGCCGCTCATACTGTCATTGATCCGCCTGCCAGCCAGGATAATTTCTGGATGGTGCCCAACTTGTTGCGACTTAAAAGTTAAATAGTATGGATCGACCCCAATACAGTGGCCGCCTACCAAGCCCGGTTTAAAAGGTAGAAAGTTCCACTTGGTCGCAGCGGCATTAATCACATCTGAACTATCTAAACCAACTTTGTCGAAGAAAATTGCCAAATCGTTCATCAGCGCAATGTTAACATCGCGCTGGATATTCTCTATCACTTTTGCGGCCTCAGCAGTCTTAATGCTAGGTGCAAGAAAGGTGCCCGCCGGTATAATGGAAGCATATAGTTCATTCACAAAAAGAGCGGCTTTACTTGTTGAACCAGAGGTTACCTTAACAATGTCCCTAACCTTATGCTCCTTATCCCCAGGATTTATGCGCTCTGGACTGTACCCAATAAAAAAATCAGTATTGAAGGCTAATCCAGAAACTTGCTCCAGAACCGGCACACAAACTTCTTCTGTTGCCCCAGGATACACGGTGCTTTCATAAATCACAGTATTGCCAGAAGACAAGACTTGGCCGACGAGAGTTGACGCAGAAATAAGAATCGACAGATCTGGACGGTTCGCTTTATCCACCGGTGTTGGGACAGTGACAATATAGGTGTCGCAGTCGCAGAGGTCTTCAACGCTGTTGGAAAATGAGAGTAGTTTGGCATCTTCAATCTCATTTGAAGTTATTTCGAGCGTTTCATCAAAGCCAGATTTCAGTTGCTCAATTCTACTCAAAGAAACGTCAAAACCCACCACGTCACGTGATTTTCCAAATTCAACGGCTAGTGGAAGACCCACATAACCAAGGCCTAATATGCCTATTTTGGAAGCAGATAATTCAGCACTATCTTTCATTTTTTCACCATGCCGTGCTTTAAAATTATCTATCGCCTGTCAGAAATATAGTTCTTAAACCACCAGTTTTACAAATCAACTCAATTGCATCTTCATTAGTGATTTCGCTAAAAATCTTGCGAATGTTTCCATCAGTTTTTATGCTCATTTCTGGCTTGTAACCAAGTGCTTCAATTCTCTCGCTACCTTCCTCCCATGAAGAGGCCGCTAGCTTTATCCGGTAGCCAAAATCAAACAAACACCTCAAGGTCTTAGACATGTCATTTTCTAAGTTGTAACGGGTGAGATGTGTCTCAAATATTACAGCTGGCCGCATTATTCCGAGGCGAATATCTTCCATCGCACCGTTCAAAACAGCAACTTCATGACCTTCAACATCCATTCTGATTAAATCAGGTTTACCAAACGTTTTTGACAATTGGGAAATAGTCTGTGTTTCAACATCTATTGACTGGCCAGAAAGATGCTTGAGGCCACTTCCAATAGCGTGGAACGTATTTAAATTGCTCTGGTGCGACAGATGGAACCTGGCCTTTCCATTTTTGTCTGATACTGCACCCGAAAGAACCTCGACGTTTGCTATAGCATTTAGTCTTAAATTTTTTTGCAGCAACTCGATATTTGAGGGTGAAGGTTCAATTGCAATAATGCGGCCTTTGTCACCCACAAGTTTACTTTCCATGATGGCGTAATAACCGATATTTGCACCCACATCAAAGATGGTCATCCCGGGGTTAACTATTCGGCTTAGCATTTCACGATGTTCTAACTCGCGATTTCCAAACAGTAATAGCCCACGAGAAATACCTCTATCTTGCAAGTCTAACCACATCCGGTAATCATAGATTTTGCGTTTCACAAACCGCCAGCCAAGAAGCTTTCCAACCGCGCTAACAAGAACCCCTCTGATGGCTAAAACTAACGCAAGCACGCCACGATGTTTCAAAATTAGAATTGCAGACGAGAACATATTCATTCAACTCACAATATTTTGCGCGAAGCATCTGGGGGGGTAGATCCAAGGCATTTTTGAAAATTGCTATTGATCAATATTTTGGTCATGAACTCAAGTCTAACGTCATGCAAGTGCTCTTGCATGCAAGAAAAAGTAAGAATAGCAACGTCATCTACAACAAATCAAAAAATGGCTAGTGGCTTCAAAAATCCATCGGCCGCAATCATGCATTAAATCATCGACCTGCCCAAGTTGGACTGCTCATGCTTTTCCAGCATGACAAGAAAAATAGGAAAAGCAACAAGCCACGGTACCAATGTGTCCATGATGACGAAGTTGATAAACACTATGCCGGCAGCGGTCAATACATGCACAGACTTGAAACGAAACATTCCAATCACAAAAATAACTAGCAACGGGAGCAGCAAGAAACCAAAACCCACTAGCCCAAAAATTGTAGCAGCGGTGAGGCCAAAGGAGTGTGAAAACTCAGGTGCAACTGAAGTCCCAAAGAACATTTCCTGAAAACTGCGTTCAAATAAAAAGTTTCTGAATTCTGCAATGCGAAAATAAAAAGAATAGTCCAGTATTGAAAGCAAATTTGGAAGAGAGGAGATACGGAGTTCTGAAAAGTTGAAGTAGTCTAATGCTTCAGTGGGAACAACATAAGTAGTCTTAATACTTTGATAATGAGTCATAATTATCGAGGCAGTCAAAATAAATGCGGCGAGCGTTGTAAGAGCTAAAATTCGGCTTTTTTCCCAAATAGAAGCGAGCAGAGTAAAAACTACAATAATACAGGATCCCCAGATACCCGCACGAGAGCTACTCAAAAATGCACTGAGAACACACAGCGGATAAATGAGCCAAAACGGCCAACTAAGACGCCGCCAAAAAAGGATACATGCAATCCATGTGGCAAAACAAAGCAAGAAACCACTTTCAGCCATCCCCTTAAATGCAACCACTTTGTTGTGCAAATATTGGTCAATGACATAAAGCCATGGGTATTGATACAGATCGACCTCATTGCGATCAAAACCAGGTTCTGCTTTCAATAGAGGAATATAGCCATCCTCTAAGAAAAATCTCAAATAATCACGCGAAGATGTAAGCGCCGTATTGTAAGGTCCAATTTTCCTTATCTCACCTTCGGGATCAGCAGAAGCAAGCACGGCATTTTGCGAGCATTCACAGTAGCTTCCAGGAATTATTGTTAAAGCGCTCAAAGTCTGAAGAACCACAACCAAAAGAAGGCAGAACATCAGATAATTAATGAAAATCTTGAATTTAAAACATGGCCTGAAAGCGACAAACCAAATCCAAAGCGAACAGAGATGTAACAACGGTAAAATGACTTGCAATATGATTGGCAAAGAAAACGGGTCAAAAATTAACCGTAAGCAAGAAAAAAGAATTAAGGGTAATGCAAAGACAATAAAAAGAAATGAATCGCGAAAACTATTCGTGAGACGCTGTCTCACTTGAGCCGAAAACAACCCACAAAAAATGAAAACTGGAAACAACACCGCCCATATATAAGAGGTGCCGTCTACAATAAAGTTGTCTTCACGCCCAATATTTGTCGCACTTAAAAATGCAGACTTCGAAACAAGGAAGGGAGCTAAATCAATTATGGCGGCAGTTAAGAAAAAAACGATACAGTGGGTCCTGAGAACGTTGAAACCATTCTTAAAAGTGAGTCGATTTGGCATCCCCCAATTTAAGCCAAACAAGAAATCGTCCTCCGAAACTTTCAACACCCTCAACATTGAGGCGATTAATCCGTCCACAAATTAGCGCAAATAAGGCTTAAGGATGTATTCTGCTAATCGATAATCAATGACTTTGGAACCATTCAATTCGAAACTTTGGTAACCAATTTCACGGATAATGTCTTTTAAACCAACTAAACCCTCTGGTGTTTCGTTAAGCTCTTTAGGATGGACACTCAAATAGATCAATGGTCGAAATAATTTGATTGTTCTTTTAGCGCCTGCCAGCACTGAAATCTCTGCCCCTTCTACATCGATTTTTATGATGTCGGGCGCAATTTTTTTTTCAGCGACGTATTTATCCAGCGTGACCTGTTCTCTTTTGCATTTTAGATAACTGTCCACACGGCTTGTTATAACTTTAGAATTTTGTCCGTTTGGATAATTGGCCTCAAAGAAATCAACAAAGTCATTTTTTTCTCCCACAAGCAAATCACTCACAGTTACATTGTGAAAGGAATTTACAGCTATATGACGCCTAAGAAATTCGCTGTTAACCTTACTAGGTTCAAAAGCATGCACATGACCACGCCCTTCAAGCATCTTTGCTGCTGGTAGCGTCACTAAACCGATGTGAGCTCCAATATCAACAAAGCAATTAGCGCCTCTGCATGCCTCAATGCAAGATTCAAACCCGTTGTTATGTCCTCCACCCCATGCGCCAAAATCACTAAACGCAAAGTATCCATCGAGCAAAAAGGGGCCGTAAGGTCCAATATTGTGCTTAGAGTTTTTCGACAGTTTTAAATAGCGAAAAAACCAACGATAGATCTTTCCTAAAAAAAGCCACCCTTTTGAAAAACGTCTTAACTGTCCATGTCGGAGCATTCTAAGAAATTCAATTACCATTAGACTAAAGATTCGTTCGCCTACTTATTCGTTTTTTGAAGGATTGAAATATTCGAATTAGCTTAACAACCGAAAAATTTCATTTGGCAACACTCACGTTATCAACAAAGAATCTCGAATATTCGTAGTCTTGATTTTTAATAGTGCGTTGCCAAAGCAACTCCGACATGTTTGCGCGAACTAAGATTGACGAAATAATGCAACCTTGATGAATATCACTTCGGTTTTTTTGCGAGCATCATGAAGCTCGCTATCCTCGCCCATCCGTTCACAAAATAAAATGGCCATTTAGTGAACAACAGTTTTCTTAAAGCAGGCCTATTACCGCCAGAAAGCGCATATCGGAATACTTTGGGTGTTAAACCTGACTGTTTTAGTGCCCGGGAAAATTGAGGTATTGTGTGCAATTGCTTAGATCCTTTACGGCTTTTGGGTGCAAAAAAAACGGGATCATAATGCTCACCGTGAATGATCAAAGTACCACCCGGTTTTAAAAGCTTGTTTGCTTGAAAAAGAGATTTTGGGATATCGCTCGAATGATGGAGGCTTGCGCAAAAAATAACAGTGTCAAATTCGCCTAAATCTTCAGACAAATTATTCATATCGCCGATAATAAATGATAATTTATTCCAGTCCGGTTTTATAACGTCCCACATAAACGGGCCGAAATAATAAAGTTCTGTAGTAGAAATATCTATGCCAATAGATTCAGTCACTGAAGGTGATTTTGATGCCAAGGCGGCAAAATACCCATAACCAGAGCCCAGTTCCACACATCGTCCACTGATCTTCGCCACGTTTTGATTTAAGAGTTTTTCTACTTCCTCAAGTCGCTTTTTTCTTTCTAAAACAGTAAGTTCATTGTCTGGATAGGCATGGAATTGCATATAATCATTGCCCAAATCGTCCAACATAAACTGTTCCGTCGGGTTCTGGTTAATTTCATACACGCCACCGTGAAACGACACTTTTTCTGATAGAATGCGCGCATACGGTTGATTGGCATAAATTGTTGCTTCCAGAAACTCTGCTTGGTGAATGTTAAGTGGATGTTCAGCTTCAGAATGCTTTTCAAGCCTTCTAGAAAATCTAGGTTTTGAAGAAAGTTTCTCTATGAGTTGTTTGCGATTAATCAGCTTCCTTGAAATCACATTCTGATATGCATCTGCATCAAGCCTACGTTTAGTGCCAAAGCACGTAGTCTTTGGCATTTCAAAATTTATGTCCCTAGTACTTGTTTCTATGAAATCACAAGCTAGCGCGATTTCCATTTCAGCAAGTGTCGTACTTTCCCGCAACACAGCAATGGTGTGAAATGGCGAGGCCGAAATATAGCGGCAAAGACGTTGGCCGAGCTTGCTCCAAGCTAAAAGATCTTTTGGCTGTTGGCTAATGTCCTCAAATGAGAGTTTCTCGTCAAACTCTAAGACAAGCAAATCAAGCTCCATTTGCTTCATTGAGCGAAGCCTAGCAATCAGCTGGCTCATGCTTTCAGAGTTTATTCGATCGAGTTTCACTAGTGTCGATATTAATTCCTGCATGTTGTATCCTTAGACAACGGTATTTTTGCCTCGATCCAAAACAGCCGCTCGCTTGGAGGCTTAGCGAAATAGCGTATGCACGTATCGGAGGTTCTGAACAGGTTCACGTAACGTATAGTCACTCATTTTTAAAATTATTTTAATTTTGAAATTTCAAGGATGAGTGTTTTTCGTGCCAGCTGAGAAAAATGTGTCCAAAACAATCGTGGAAGAAACTTTCCCTTGTCTCTCAGAAATTCAACAGTGATTGACATAGTTATTTCGTTTTAAATGTTGGGGTCAATCGCTGAATTAAAAGGCCGCACCTTTCTCTGAGTACGAAGACACAAAATTCAAAAAAAAATCAAGTTGAGTATGTTGCTGTTTTTCGTTTTTGGCAAACCTATCTTTGCCATTAATTTATCCATTACTCTCGACTTCGGCGATTTCTAATTTTCTGTGTTGATTAAATGCAGATTCCGTAAACCTCATCTAATGCTGCCAGTGACACCATTGATTTAAAAAAGGCCTGCTGATTTTCAAGGCCCGCTTTAAGTGTGTCAATTGAGACCATTTCACGAACGAAGCCCGAAGCTGCTACAAGCTCTAAGGTTTCTTTTTGGCTAAAAGTTTGGGATTTGAAACTTATGCCCATGCCCAGCTTTTTCTTATTCCAACTAACACTGCTAGCGATATTATCCGGCATAGCTGACCTTAGTGATACCTTATTATACCCGCCGCGCGTTTTTTGCTCCGGTTGAATGTTCAGGTATTTTATGAGTCTATAATCAAGAAAAGGAGAGCGGTTTTCTACCGAATTAGCCATTGAAAAACTGTCAGCCACTCCGAGGTAGTAAGGTATCTGATATCTGAAAAGTTCGAATTTTTGACGCTGCAACTCCGTTGTTAAATTACCTCTTACGAAAAATGTTTTATCCAGAGCATAAGCGCGCTCTCGTACGATTGGATTTTTTATGTTTTTAATCGATTCAAGAGCGCTTTCGTTCATCGGTATGTGCTTACCACGATTTATGGAAGCACGTTTGAGAATGCGAAGAAATTGAATGATTCCTTTAAGGTTTGTGCTACTCGTCTCTTGTTGAAACGCCAACCAATGTTTAATCGCTGAAATCATTGATCCATGATGTGCGCTAGCGATAGCCATCGACATATTCGCTGGATAACCACCAAACACCTCGTCACCACCAACGCCATCTAAACAAACCTTAATGCCATTAGCAGCCATCGATTTCGTTAATTGAAAGGTAGGAATGCTTGAGAGTAAATGGTTTAACGGAAGTTCAGCATACTTAGTTAACTCAATGATAGTGGCAACTAGTGTTGCTTCATTGTCATCGTTTGTTGTCACTTCATTTAGTTTAAGGTCCAAATCTTCGGCGACTCTTCTAGCAAGGAATAAATCGTCATTAACTTCTTTGTTTGTGCCAAAAATATGTGACGTAAATAAATGTAATTTGTTGGCGCTAAGATGCTTAATAGCATTCCCAATAATAAAGCTTGAATCTATCCCACCACTTACCATCACTGCTACTTTTGTATCAGCCTGTAGCCTTAGTTTTATACTATCATCCAAGTCTGAACGAATAGCTTCAACAAGCTCTGCATTGCCTTTTGGAAGCTTTTGTAAATTTGGTTGATTTAATTCCTTCCAGACAACATCGCTGTGTTTCTCTAAAGAACCAGTATTTAGATCAATTAGCATGTTTGAGCCTGGTGACACGGAATGGATAGACTCATAAAAATTTATTCCATGTGAATCATATGGTGATAGCTTTCCAAGCAGATACCTTGCCAGACCATCTGGATTGACCTTCCTTTCCTTGCCAACCAAAAAAACGCTTCTCAAAATATGAAATAATGCTTTTGGCTCGGATCCTACTACGAACGTAGAATTCTCAAAAAAATAAAACAGTGGCTTTTTGCCATATCGGTCTCGTGATAAATAGATTTTGCCTTCTTCGAGGTTCCCAAAAATGGATGCCCACATTCCGTTCACGTTGTCGTAAGCTCTAACCGAATGCAGGCATAGTTGTTGAAACAATACTCGGCCGTCTGACTTTTCCTGAAAAGATTCAGCGTATTCTCTAAAATTGTAGAACTCACCATTATAACTTAGGAATTTAGAGCCATTTCTTGTCAAAAAAGGCTGCAATCCTCTATCTGAAGGGTCAAATATTGCCAAACGGTTGTGTCCAACAAATAAATCTGACTCTAGATTTATTTGTTCTTTAGACAGGACCTTAACGAGACGATTTCTATCAGCTTCATCCCTCGTCATAACTTGGCTACTATCCGGGCCGCGGTGCGTCATAAGGCCTAACGCTTCACTGAAGACCGACGACTGCAAACGAAATTTTTTGCTATAGAAAAACAGGACTCCACACATCAACCTGCTCCCACCTTAACTGCGGCTTTCCACCGTGCACGTCGTCATAATTTTGATTTCTCGTTCAATTCAACGCGGTTCATGTTGCGTAGAGACAATGCTAGCGCTACGGCGCTCCATAAAAATAAATTGTTCCATTGGCCAAAAAAGTCAGCTTGTGTGCTTATCGGCCAAAACAATGCGAACGGTACTACGAAGCAAATTTTTAAAAGGTCATTATATGGATTGCGACGCATCAATCGCCACCCATCAACCCAGATCAACAATATCAGGCTACAACCCAGAAAAGCGCCCAAAACCCCGGTCTCTGCCAGTAACTGGACGACAAAATTGTGAGGGTGATTGTTTGAAGCCACTCCATCCAATCCTGCCAACAGATCTGGAGAAATAACTCTATAAACTCCTGGACCTACACCAAGTATAGGCGACTGCTTAAATGCAACTAGACCTCCCTTAATCACCTCCAAGTGATGGCTACCTATTGCCTCTGTCTTTTTAACATCAGAGATGACCTCGAGATCTGCTAATTCCCAGCTTTCTCCGATAGCGTTCGACAGGCGCTCAGTTTTATTAAAGGAAGAAAGCTGGAATCTAAGTTCTGCATTCTGTTGGGTTTGAAAAGAGTGTTTTGGAAATTCATCAGGGCTAAAAGATAGCTCAATTTTATGCCAACTATTTGGCTCTGAAATCTCATATCGCCTTTCAATAAAAAGCTCTCCTTCCTCACTAACAAGCTCAACACGATAAGAGCCTCGACTAGAGGACCTAACTAAGAAATTCACATTTGTCTTTTTAGCAAGAGCATTTGGGCTTGTCTTTGCGCTCAAAAACAAAAGGCTCGGACTTGGCGAAGTGGTCGCCACTTTTAAAATTGCAGGTCCATTCGATTTGCAATCTGCTGTGCTTACTTCGATTAATGCCTCACCATCTTTGTACAAACGCCAATTAGGACTAAAATAATAATCGCTGTAATTCATAGGGGTAACATGCAAAAGGGTATAGAATTTTTCGGTTCCTAATTTCAGGTCTTTGGAACCTAAGCTTTCTGTTTCTTTATTCCATAGACAAGTTTTTTGAGTAGCCGAAGTTTTTTCAAAAATCGCCGACAAAGCACTAACTGCAAAGGTGGACACGATAGGCTCAAACCGTTTTAAGCGATCCGGTGCGGCAAGCCCTCCGATCAATGCTGCCAACAACACAATGGTGATCGCACCAATTCCCAATTTTTTTGAATTTTTAAAATTGAGCACACCAACCAAAACCAATGCAGATATGCACAAGATAAAATTAATTCTTTCACCAGTAAGGAAGAGTGCAAAAAGGACAACTCCAACACCTAGTTTTGATGCAAAGTTTAAGGCGAAGTTCGACTGAATAGCACCTAGCGAATACAGGGCTAATAGTGCAACAATTGAAGCCTTTGCTATATAATTTCCTGGAGTGAGATTACCATATGGCCAAGAAAGGCGGGGCGTTGTGCCTTGAGTGAATATAAATTCAGCAATGAGAATCCCCGCCATAGCCAGCATACCGATCACAGAACTCATTAGCATCAGCTGGATCAATCTTCTATCTGTACCCAACCAATAAATAGTCGCTACTACAAATATAGGGAAACGAGCCCAAATGACGGTCTCGCCAACTGAATAAAACGGGTGCGATGACGCCGTAGCAGATACAATGCAAACCAACCAGAAACCAAAGAATGCTCGAACCCAAGTTACTTTAAGCCAAGCTCCATCGCGGTTGATAATGGAGCGCGCAACAAATGCCAATGACAAAGTAGACAACCATATGTCTGCAGGTGTCCTTTCAATTAACAGCATGAAAGGACCGGACAACCAAAAAATTCTAAAAAAGCGGTCAAGGGGTGAAAGCTCACGAAAAGCTTCCAAACCATCATTTAGCAGTTGCTTAAGAATGGCCAAGGGCCTGCCCCTTTATTTTTTTAGAGCGACGCAACACCAAAAAGGGGGCTGGTTTGAAAACTGTATATTTTTGCATTCAGCATTATCTAACATTTGCTCTATTTCAGCCTTGCTAAATCGTTTCTCCAACCTTGTCCCAAATCTGTCTAACGCATCGTTTTGCGACTGATAAAATGGTTTCGCACGATAATCAGACAACGGCATATTTTCAACGTTGAATCCGAGCCTCTCACACAAATATGCGAAACGACTGAATGGGAGGTAAATGCAAGTTGCTATGAGTGTGCACAAAAAATATTTTATAGGATTAGGAGCTCGGGAGATCCCACGACGAAAGAAGTCCGATATCCTCCAAATTATCTTGTACCAAAAAGGTTTATTTTCGAAATCATAGTAAAGATACAAAAGGAGAGGAGCACCGCTTTTCAATAATTTTGCGCAATCCTTAATTGCTGCTTGAGTATCGGGAATATGATGAAGGACGCCCAAGCTATAACCAAAATCTTGCGAAGATTCCTCTAAGCTACAGGACTGCGTCGTTTGTTTATAAAATTTAACGTTTCCTAATCCCAACAGATTGTTTTTTGCAACTTCTATCGCGTCGCTGGGCTCGATACAGTTAAGCGTGTCGACTTTGGGGGCAACAAATTGAGCCCACCGTCCGGTTCCACATCCCATATCAAACCCAACTGCATCTTTAGTTAAGCGATGCCAAGGAAATATATCAAAATACTGGTCGAAGTTTTTTTTCAGCGTTGCCTTATCCAATTTAGAGTAGTCAAACCTTGTCCACTCCTTTCCAAATTCATGGATCACTTTTTCGTCTAAATTTTTCAACTCAATAAAATACCACTTCAGTTCGCATCGAAAGAATTGAGAATGTGCAGCTATTACGCTTTAGCCAAGGCACCAATTTGATACTTCTAAAATACTTCGATCAAACCACTTTCCTAGGCATATATATTACCACAACGCCCCAGACTAAATCCTTTTTGAGCTTCAGACGGGCTATCATATCACAGGCATCGGCTTAGGGAATTTAAATTAGCCAAACGAACGATAGCTGCAATATTTGTTCTGTTAGAGGAGAGTTGGTGGAGACACTGGAATCCCTAGGTGCAACATAATAATGAAGAAAGTTAGTTTATCCAAAAGTGAAAAGTCGACCGAGATTGAGAAGTGGTCGCAGAAAAGTAGATTTTAGACAGAGACAACCAATCACTGTTTTTGTTCATAGACATTGGAGAGGATCGAAATGGCTAGCTTCTATACAGCCTTCGAAATGTTGTGTCTTGGCTTTTATTGAGTGGGATGACCACTGGGCCAATTGTTTATTTTCAATCTTACGAACATTTTTGCTTGGAGCTTAATAAAGCCGCGAGCAAGCGGCAAGTTTTATAGAAAAAATATGGATAACGTGTATCTTCACTCATTAAGATTATTTGGGAGATTTAAGATTACGCGGGCGGTCCGAATTCAACCTAAAATGGGCTCATAAAAATCGGGCACTATGTTTCCGTTTAGTAGAGAAAAGCCCTAAACCTGTCATATAACCTTTGATGGAACCGGCCATATCGTGGGACCCCACCACCTTGTAGGAACTAGGTGTGAAACAAATAACTAATTGATTTCATGTGTTTAAAGATGGTAGCGGAGGAGGGACTCGAACCCCCGACACGCGGATTATGATTCCGCTGCTCTAACCAGCTGAGCTACTCCGCCCAAATTATTGTAATGCCGAAACATTTTCAAGCGCCATGATATAGGGCTAATAGGACGGTTCGGTCAAGACTTGATCGTATGGTCTTTGAGTGAGCCAAGGCTAGCATGCTGCAATACTTTGCTGCTCACCTTATTACTAGAGGTTGCGAAACCACGATTATAGATAAATGCATAACCCATATTCCTTCGATTCTTCAAAGCCTTTATTATCGAGGTTTTCGTGTAGGGCTTGACTTACGAAAACGCCGATCTTTCTGTTCATGTTTAATCTGTAGGAACCTGCCCACAAGGCCCACACCGCATCGGCGAGCGCGCTGGTCATGACTTGCATCGTTCTGTTTTTAAACTATTCGCCGCCTTCATAAACGAGACCTGAATTCACAAACGCATCTCATTAGTATTCGCAAGGATCATCAAATCATTTTGGCCAATCGGTCGGTAAAATTTGTGATCAACAGTATTTATATGATCCCTTTTGGATCGCTCTAGAGGCTGACATGCTGCTGCCATACAATATGATCGAGGGAAAGAGCTGGTGGCTTCATGCAACAGGACATCTTGATCATCTGAGTACTCGTTCCCTCTATACCGCTGATGATGGTTAATTTCGGCAACCACTATACTGTGTTGGCGAATCTTATACGCAAATTGCATGACGAGGTGATCCGCGACCAAATCCCGCCGCAGGATGCCGAACGGTTCCGGTTGCAGATGTCTGTTGCGTAACCGGCTAGGCCTGATTGGCATCGTCCAGTCGTGCGTGGCGATGGCCTTTGCGCTGGCGTTGACACCTATGATCGCTTCCTATTTCGATGAAAACACCTCTGCAAGTATACTTTTTCTTGGCTCAATAGCCCTGCTAATCATATCGATGTTACTGTTCAGCCAGAAAATTCATATCGCTAATATGGCACTGGATGTCCACCTGTCTGACTTGCAGGAACATCAGGTATGGCAGCAATATCTAAAACCAGAGCGCAGGCGACGCGCAAAAGGCGACAAAAAGCTTGACCGCAGCATCATCGGGGACGGGGGACACCATGTCGGACAAACGGACAATTATTGCCATCGATCAGGGCACGACCTCGTCGCGCGCCATCCTATTTGATGAGGATGGGGCAATTCTGGCACAGCAAGGTGCCGAGTTCCCGCAGATCTTTCCGCAGGATGGATGGGTAGAGCATGACCCAGAAGCGATATGGAACACCACGATAGACGTGACCCGCGCCATGGTGGAGGAAGCTAGGGCGCGCGGGGCCGCACCGCTTGCCATTGGCATTACCAACCAACGAGAAACTGCGATCATCTGGGACCGCGCGACCGGTGCGGCGATTTATAACGCTATAGTCTGGCAGGACCGCCGCACCGCCGAATTTTGTCAGAGGTTAAAGGATAACGGGCATGAAGTCGTCGTATCCGCAAAGACAGGCCTGCTGCTCGACCCCTATTTCACTGCGTCCAAACTTGCCTGGATTCTCGACAAAGTGGATGGCGCGCGCGAACGCGCCGCCGCGGGTGAGTTGTGTTTTGGCACGGTGGACAGCTTTCTGATCTGGCGCCTGACGAAAGGTGGTATTCATGCTACCGATGCCACCAATGCAAGCCGCACCAGCCTGTTCAACATCCATGAGAATGAGTGGGATGATGATCTTTTGGCCTTATTTGACGTACCCTGCGCCGGCCTGCCCGAAGTGATGGACTGTGCTGCCGAATATGGTGTCGCCGACGAAGCTCTGATTGGCATGGCGTTGCCCATTCGCGGCGTCGCCGGCGACCAGCAGGCTGCCGCCATCGGCCAGGGAGGTTTTACCCCCGGGGCTCTGAAATCCACCTATGGCACAGGCTGTTTTGTTATTATCAACACAGGTAATACGGCCATCGCGTCGCAGCACAAGCTGCTCACCACCATCAACTATCGACTTGGTGGCAAAACCACCTATGCGCTGGAAGGGTCAATTTTTGTGTCGGGCGCCATCATCCAATGGCTTCGTGACGGTTTACAGATCATTGACAGTGCACCAGACTCCGAGGGCATGGCCAGCGCGCTGTTGGGCAATTCCAACATCTATATGGTGCCGGCCCTGACCGGGCTTGGCGCGCCGCACTGGGCCCCAAATGCGCGCGGAGCTATCTATGGGATCACGCGCGATACCGGCCCGGCCGATTTTGTTCGCGCCGCTTTAGAATCGGTTGCATTTCAGACTAATGACCTGTTCACCGCCATTGCAGGTGATGGCATTCAAGTCTCTTCGGTGCGTGTTGACGGCGGCATGACAGCCAATAACTGGCTTATGCAGTTTCTGGCTGACATCATTGACCTACCCGTTGACCGGCCGGTTGTGCGCGAGACAACGGCGCTTGGTGCGGCAATGCTGGCGCTGATACAGAGTGACAGTTCGATCACGCTGGATGACATCGAAAGCCGCTGGCGCCGTGACGCCGGCTTTACACCGCAGATGGATGCTGCGCTACGCAAGGATCTTATCGCCGGGTGGGATCTTGCTATGCGCCGGACCTTGATCGGATGCTGACATCTCTCCTCGGCAAACTGGAAAGCTGGCATTCCGCAAGGTTTATGCGCCCGTGGTTTGGTCCCTTGGCGATTACACGCGGACTGATTCTGGCAGCGCTTGTGATGGCGCTGATCGCTGTCTTTGCCAATGTGAAGGTACGTTATCAACAAGGGCAAGTCTGGAAGGCCACTCCCGAAATCACCGAGATCGCAGGCGCAATGTCCTTCTCTACAGCCGACGCACCCTATTTTCTAGGGCATGCAGCGGCGGCAGAAAGGGGCCTCTCTCCTGATGACTTCATGCGCAAACGAATTTTTCCCAATACCGAGATGACCTACCGGCAGCGTCCGGATGATGCGCCACCGTCCAAACGCCCCTTGCTGTCAACTTTGATTTCCTCACTGTCACCATCCGACAACCCCGGCGATTTGCTACGGGCAGGCCATGCCATTCTTATTGTAAACGCTGGTTTGACCGCCCTCATGATCACGTTGGCGTTTGGTGCCACCGGTTACTGGCTCGAAGGCACAGCAGCTGCGATGGGGGGGGGCCTGTCATCCGCCTATCTGCTACGATCATCCTTCGGGCGGATAGACACCGATCAATTGAACCTTGGATTAATGTATCTAATGTTCGCGTTTGTCATGCTGTCGGCACGATCAAAGACAGTTGTGGCGACCCTCATCTGGGCTGTTGCGGCAAGCGCGACTGCCGGCATCTTTATGGCCTGGTACGGCAAACCCGAATTGATCTGGATGGCAATGGCAGCCTATTTCTGGCTACTCACAGTGCTGCGCAAGGATATAAAAGTCGCTGCCCCTTGCCTGCTGCTGTTCTACACGCTGGCACCAGTCAGTTTGCCGAACCCCTTTGCGTCCGCCTATGTGCAAGACAATTTTGCAGGTGGCAACTTTCTTTTCCCAAACACATTAAGAACCATCACGGAAACAGCACCTATTTCCCTTTCCGACATCCTGATCAGTGCCACCGGTTCTGTGCAAATAGGGTTGGTTTGCCTGATTGGCCTTGGATTGTGGGCCATCCGCCATCCAGTCATGGCATTTGCATATGGCCCACTCGTAACATTTGCGCTGTTGAATTTTGTGATTGGAAACCGAGCTGTTTTCTATTCCGCACCCATCCTATGGTTCGGGTTTGCCTTTCTTTTGACAAGCATCGCACGTTTCGTTGTGCAGATAGCTTTGTCGTCGCCTGAAAACAATGCGGCAACCACTCAAGACTCGGCATTTCCTCGTGTAATCAATCCAGCCACCATCGCAATTGCTGCGCTAGCAATGATTATCGCTTGGTTGAATGCCCCAACCAACTATCTGCCCCACCCCAGCTTTCCAAAACCAGTTCTGCAGGGGCTAGTAAAGATCAAGAACATCACTACGTCTGACCAATCAGTAGTCGCCAGCTGGTGGGACTATGGTTACGCATCAATTTTCCTGAATGATCTTCCAACGTTGCATGACGGCGGTAGCCAAACAGGGCCAGCTACACATTTCTTCGCGCAAACAATGCTGGGGTCAGATCAGGCAAGTATGGTCGGAACACTGCAATTCCTTTTAAGCAATGGTGATGATGTTTTCCAAAGACACAAATCGAAAACTGACCTGTTTGCTGCGTTCGACAAACCCAAAACTGGGACCATTCCCGATATCTACCTTGTTCTAACCAGCGAGATGGCAGACTGGATCGGATCTATATCATTGATTGGCAACTGGGACATTGAAACCGGCCAGCCGATGATACCATCAGGCAATAATGGAGTGTCTCACGTCGAGTATATTGGGCTGGGGTGCAATTACCGTGGCTTTCCGGCGCGGATTGCCTGTGACAACGTTACCTTTGACTTTGACAGAGGGTTAATGAACGACGCGCCGGCTATTGTTGGCTGGACCCGCACCCGTGACGGATTTGCTCAGGAAGTACGCCGGTATAGCGCGGATGCTACATTTGGTGTGCAGACCCTCCAGGCAAACAATCGTATTTTTTCGCAGCTGATGCATCGCCAGCTCTATGATAGCAGCTTTAACAAGCTTTACCATCTCGGGCTGATCGAAGCGCAGGGCATTACAATGGTCTATGATAATTATCCACACATCCGGATTTACAGGATCGCCGGGTCACACTGAACAGCGTCATGCAAACTCCTCGCGCAGCCGCTTTTTGTCGATCTTGCCGACACTGGTCTTGGCAATTTCAGCAACGAACTGGAACTGATTAGGCATTGCCCATTTAGACAGATTGCCCGCAGCAACGGCTTTCTGAGCTGCTGCCGAAATTCCCTCTGTGATGGTAATTTGATCTGCGCCATCCTTTGTAACTATAAGCAATAGAGGGCGTTCGCCCCATTTTTCATCCGTAATACTGATCGCTGCCACCTCGGCAACCCCTTCAACGGCTGAGGCAAGGCTTTCAAGCTCAAGCGAGGATACCCATTCACCGCCTGATTTGATGACATCCTTCATCCGGTCGGTAATCATCAGTGTGCCAGCAGCATCGATATGACCAACATCGCCTGTATGCAAGTAGTTACCTTCCCAAAGCTTGAGGGTGGCGTCGGAACTCCTGACGTATTCAGCATTCAACCATGGTGCGCGCGCCACAACTTCGCCGGTTGTCACGCCATCGCGCGGCATTTCTACCATGTTCGCGTCAACGGTCTGCAGATCAACCAGCGGAATTGGATTGCCGGTCTTCAACCGCGGCTCTACAGACGCCTCATCCTTTGGGTCAAGCGCTGAAATAGTTAGCACCGGGCAGGTTTCCGACATGCCGTAACCTGTGTAGACATTAATCCCGCGCTCCATCGCGGCCTCGGCCAAGCCACGCGGCAATGCCGACCCCCCAATCAGAATTTTCAATTTTGACAGATCCGTGTCCGCGGCTTCTGGTGCCGACAACAGCATCTGCAGGATCGTTGGCACACAATGCGAAAAGGTCACGCCCTCTTGAGCGATCAACCGCAATAGCTTCTTTGGGGTATAGCGGCCAGCATAAATTTGTTTGATACCAAGCAAGGTTGCCGCGTAAGGGAACCCCCATGCATGTACATGAAACATCGGCGTAATAGGCAAATAGACATCTCCACAATGGAGACGGTTTGAGGTTTCGATTGGCCCCAATCCTGCGAGAAGTCCCATTGTATGTAGTACCAGCTGGCGATGAGAATAGGCGACAGCCTTCGGTTCACCTGTTGTGCCGGTGGTAAAGAAAGTTGTGGCCCGCATCCGCTCGTCAAAATCGGGAAATATAAAATCATCCTTCGAAGATGTCATCATCGCATCATAGCTGGTGATGAAATCGAACGAACTTTCAGGCTCCTGTTTAGGGTCGTCGCGCAACAGGATCAGCTGGACATCACGTTTCACCATTGGCATCACCTCTTCCATTAAGGAAAGGAAATCCAAATGGACAAGGATCACATCATCTTCAGCATGGTCGATGGTATAGGCGATCTGTGCCGGGGCAAGCCTAATATTAACCGTATGCAGCACCGCGCCAAGCATTGGTACAGCAAAAAAGCACTCGTAATAACGGTGAGTGTCCCAATCCATTACTGCGACGACATCACCCTGCCCGATGCCTAATGACGCCAACGCACCTCCTAGTCGTTTAAGCCTCCCCTCAAAATCGCGATAGCGATAACGCATTAGACCGTCACTGACGATTTCGGTATCGGGTGCGTTCTGTAAAGGAGTACGCAGCAAGGTTTTTATAAGGAGTGGAAAATAGGCGGGTGAGTCAAATGACAGCATGATACGTATTCCTTTTCGGTAAAAACGCTAACAGGCCGGCTCTTCAGAAAACAAGCCCGATTAAATGAGCCTGAGTTTTTGGAGGGTTGCCGCCGAAATATCTGATAAGCCGCATCAAGGGAAAGGCGACGTCACTCCACATCAAGGCATTGTTCCGCTACCCAACCAAATCAGCTATGAGCTTGGGGGGGGGTAACCCAAAGGGTACAAGTAGGCTGGTTGCCGCCAACACATTGACCAGGATGGATAAACGCTCACAATTTCAGCCCGCCATCTGCCGAGCCATACTCGACCAGCAAAAAATTGGGATAAACACATGAATAATCGCGAAAAATGCAAAAAGACGCTGCTGCACGGAAGCAGCCGCGTTTGCGCTGCCCAGCTGTTTGCAAAGCCAAGCGAAGATAACACCCCAAAGTTCAACATGATCCCCTTTTCCGAGATTATAGGTGAACTTAACTCAGTCGAATTCAGCGGCCGGGGCAGTGCTTATCCAGCCGCCGCCCAAAACAACCTTTCCGGTTTCCTTATCATATAAGACAGCAGCCTGCCCTCTGGCGATGCCGGATTGAGGCTCGTCCAACCTCAGAAACGCCCTATCACCCTCAACTAACAGGAGCGTGGCTGGCAGAGCCGGCGCCGTGTTGCGCAGTCGCGCCAATACAGCCGTGCCTTCGGCCGGCGCACCTTGTTCCGCCATCCAGCTTGTCTCGGATAACGTCACCTCGTGGCATGCAAGCGCTGACTGCGGGCCAACAATCACCCTGTGCGTCGTAGAATCAATTCTGACCACATAGAGCGGTCCATCTCTTTCATCGGCATCCTTGCGCCCACCGATACCCAAACCACGGCGCTGGCCAATCGTATAATCGATTACGCCGTTATGCATGCCGAGCACAGTACCATCCAGATGCACAATCTCGCCCGGCTCGACCGCACCCGGCCGCAACCTGCGCAACACATCGCCATAGCGGCCATTTGGTACAAAGCAAATATCCTGGCTGTCCGGCTTGTCCGCAACTTTCAGCCCATATTTATGTGCCAACGTGCGCGTTTCATCCTTGCTCATACCACCAAGCGGAAAGCGTAGATAGTCCAGCTGCTCACGCGTGGTGGCGAACAAAAAATAGGACTGATCCTTGGCCGGATCAGCACCGCGATGTAGCTCGGTCCCGTTAGCTCCGTCGATACGCTGTACATAATGGCCCGTTGCCAGGCAATCTGCCTGCAAATCACGAGCGGTTTTCAGCAGATCAGTAAATTTCACTGTCTGGTTACAGCGCACACAGGGAATTGGTGTCTCGCCGCGCAGATAGCTGTCAGCGAAATCCTGAATCACCTGATCATGAAAGCGGCCTTCATAGTCCAGCACATAATGCGGGATTCCTAGCCGCGCTGCGACTGTTCGGGCATCATGGATATCAGCACCCGCGCAACAGGCGCCCTTTGCCTGAATGGCGACACCATGGTCATATAGCTGAAGGGTTATGCCAATGACATCAAAACCCTGCTCATGCAACATGGCGGCCGTGACCGAGCTGTCAACACCGCCTGACATAGCCACGACGACGCGCGTCTGCGAAGGCGGTTTCGCAAAGCCGAGGGCATTTTGCGCTGTCGCGTCTGTTGAAATGTCTTGCGGATGCGCTTCTGTCGTCATCCCTGCCCGTCTTTCTAGAATTCGTCAGGTACTTTCACCTGAAGGCCGTCAAGTTCTGCTGACATGGTGATCTGGCAGCCCAGCCGCGATGTCTCAGACAGGCTGAATGCCAGATCTAGCATATCTTCCTCATCTTCGCTTGGCCCATTCGTCTTGGCATACCAGTCAGGTGCGACAATGACATGGCAGGTTGCACAGGACAAACAGCCGCCGCAGGTCCCTTCGATGCCCAGATTAGCGTCGCGGCCCGCCTCCATCAAGGTCACCCCGACATCAACGGTTACCTTATGTTCCTTGCCATCCGGCGTCGTAAAAATAACATTTGGCATGTGCCCGATACTCCCGTCAGTCGACTTATTTTCAGGCCCGTTTATCACCGGCCCGAAGCACCGCTTTTACAGATGACACAGGACTTCCGCAAGCCTTTCAAAATCAGCCGCCTGCGATTGCCACCCGCCCGAAATACGCACCGCGCGACTGGCACCTGTACCCGCCTGCATCGCCTTCAGAACATGACTTTCATGCACCTTCCCGGATGAGCAGGCAGCCCCCGCACTGACAGCGATTCCGGCGATATCCAGCGCCATCACCATCACCTCTGACGGCTTTTCGCCAACCGCGATACAAGAGGTGTTGCCAATCCGGTTGGCCCTGTTTCCAAAAATAGTGACATCATCCCGCAAGGAACACATTTGCGTTTCAAAGTTGTTCCGCCATTCAGCCATCTGGCGGTACAACCCCACATCATCAAAGGCGGCCCGTGCCGCCGCACCAAACCCCGCAATGCCAACAACATTTTCGGTACCGGACCGGCGGCCCTGTTCCTGCCCCCCGCCCCGCAACAAGCTAGTCAGCCGGTTACCTGGCCGCACTAGAACCGCGCCAATACCCGTTGGCCCGCCAATCTTATGTGCCGAGACGCTGGCATAATCCAGCCCACTGCTGGCAAAATCCACCTGCGCCTTGCCCAGCATTTGCACCATGTCGCTATGCAACGCGATGCCGGCGGAGTGCGCCATCGCCGCAACCTCATCAACAGGCTGGATCACGCCGGTCTCGTTATTTGCCATCATCACTGACAGCAGCGTTTGGGCCCGTTTGCCATCTGGCACAGCCGCCAGACAGGTCGCCAGATGGCCCAGATCAATACAGCCATCCACATCGACATTGACTAGCGTTGTCCGTACCTTCGTTTGCAGCACGGAATCATGTTCGATTGCCGTTGTGATGACATGATCGAAACCGGACAGCACTAGGTTATTCGCCTCAGTACCACCACTGGTAAACACGATGTCAGCCGCGCGGCACCCGGCCAGCATAGCGATATCCTCGCGTGCACCTTCAACAAGTAGGCGCGCCGCGCGACCAAAGCCGTGAACCGATGATGGATTTGCCGGCGGGCCCATAGCCGCCCGCATCGCGGCACCCGCCTCGGGGCGCAACGGCGCGGTTGCATTATTGTCCAGATAAAGAGCCGTGGTGACAGCCATTGCTTGGCGTCAGCTTTTGCGTGTGCCTGGCGGCATAGGGGTATCGTCACCGAGGGTCGGCTTGCCGGCATCATCATGCATGGCAGTGGTTGACAGCCTATCTTCCATGTCATTCAGCCGTGCCCGCAGGCTCTGCACCTCATCGACAAGCGCAGCAATGGTGCGGCCGCGCGGGTCGACATCGTCCGGATTGCTGACACCATAGGCGGCAAAGGATGGCTCAACCATGGCGGTTGGTCGTGCCGCCAGCTGGCGGGCCGGCACACCCACAACAGTTGCGCAGGCCGGAACATCCTTGGTCACAACCGAATTACCGCCAACACGCGCACCGGCGCGCACTGTGATATTGCCAAGAATTTGCGCACCAGACCCGACAATCACATAATCTTCCAACGTCGGATGCCGCTTGACGGACCGCTGCGCCTCGGCATCCACAGCTGGCAGCACGCCGCCAAGAGTCACGCCCTGATAAAGCGTTACATTGCGGCCGATAATCGTTGTCTCGCCAATCACCACGCCTGATCCGTGATCCACAAAAAAGCCGCAGCCAATCGTGGCACCGGGGTGGATCTCGATGCCGGTAAACCACCGCGCCTGCTGCATGATAAAGCGGGCGGCAAATTTCAGGCCAGAATGCCATAACGGGTGCGCAATCCGGTAGGCAAGCATCACGTGAAAGCTGGGATAAAGGAACATTGCCGCGAGATTGCCGCCGGCCGCCGGATCACGCTCGCGAATGGCTTTCAGATCGCGATTTAGTTTTGCGAACATTGTCGGACCCCATTACACCGGTCGGAACGCCGTACCTGGGCTGGCGAAAACTCCATACATTTCGCATGCCCGCTTGGCCTGTGCTTCTTATTAAGATATAAGCGCTTTCTACAAAATCACAAGAAAAGCGGATTGACCATGCCAGAGGTGATTATCAACGGTCCGGAAGGACGTATTGAATGCCGTTACATGCCTGCCGAGGCACCTGACGCCCCGACCGCACTGATCCTGCACCCCGAACCAGATCGCGGTGGCACCATGAACAACCGCGTCACTTACGCATTATATCAGCATTTCAAGTCACGTGGCTTTGCAGTGATGCGGTTCAATTTCCGGGGGGTGGGCCGCAGCCAGGGCGCGTATGACAATGGCGAAGGCGAACTTTCCGATGCGGCCACCGCGATGGACTGGCTGCAGTCACAGAATCCGGCCTCGACGCAATGCTGGATCGCCGGTTTTTCGTTCGGGTCATGGGTTGGCATGCAGCTGATGATGCGCCGTCCAGAAATTCGCGGCTTCATATCGATCAGTCCGCCCGCCATCACACATGACTTTACATTTTTAGCCCCTTGTCCGGCATCCGGCCTGATTGTGAATGGCGAGGAAGACACCACCGTATCCCCAGATGCGGTCCACAAGCTGGTTGAACGCGTGTCAATTCAGAAAGGTGTCAGCATTGAAATTGATATTGTTCCCGGCGCCAATCATTTCTTTACCGATCGTGTCGACCAGGTGATCGAACGGGTGTCCAGCTACCTTGACGATGCCCTGACGGAAGACGCCCCCGAACCCCTCTTCGATTAGAAAGTCGCACGCCAGATGGCCTATAATTCCGAGCTCATCCGTACCTTTGTCGACCGCGGATATGTGCACCAGATCACCAATGATGTGGGGCTGGATGAACGCGCATGCGACCAGATTATACCAGCCTATATCGGCTTTGATTGCACGGCAGACAGCCTACATGTCGGCTCGCTTGTCCAAATCATGATGCTGCGCGTCATGCAGCGTGCCGGTCACAAGCCGATTGTGCTGATGGGCGGGGGAACCACCAAGGTAGGCGACCCGTCAGGCAAGGACGCGGCGCGCCCGCTGCTTTCGGATCAGGATATCGAAAATAACAAGCAGGGCATTCGCCGGGTATTCGAGCAATATCTGACATTTGGTGGTGGCCCGACTGACGCCATCATGGTGGATAATGCTGAATGGCTGGACAATCTGGCCTATATCCGTTTTCTGCGCGATTACGGCCCGCATTTTTCAGTCAATCGCATGCTGGGTATGGAGTCGGTCAAGCTGCGGCTGGAACGCGAACAGCCGCTATCCTTCCTTGAATTCAATTATGCCATTCTGCAGGCCTATGACTTCATGGAGCTGCGCCGCCGCTATGGGTGTCTGCTGCAGATGGGCGGGTCCGACCAGTGGGGCAATATTGTCACAGGCATCGACCTAACCCGCCGGGTTGACGCACAGGAAGTTTTTGGGCTGACCTCGCCTCTGATAACCACTTCGTCCGGCGCAAAAATGGGCAAGACAGCCGATGGTGCGATCTGGCTGAATGCCGACCGGCTGTCACCCTTTCAGTTCTGGCAGTTCTGGCGCAACACCGAAGACAGTGACGTGGAACGCTTTCTGGCACTCTTCACCGAATTGCCAATTGACGAAGTCCGCCGGCTTGGGGCGCTGAAAGGCGCCGACATAAATGAGGCCAAGATCATTCTCGCCAATGAAGCGACCACATTGTGCCACGGGGCAGACGCCGCGGCCGAGGCGATGCGGACAGCACAACAGACATTTGCCGATGGCGGTGCCGGTGACGGGTTGCCACAGATTGAACTGCCCGCCGCTGAAGCTGACGGGCTGGGCATGGTTGTAGCGCTGTATAGGGTGGGGTTTGCAAAATCGAATGGCGAGGCGCGTCGCCTAATCCGCGGCGGCGGTGCCCGCCTCAATGATGTGTCGGTTAGTGACGAGGACCACGTGCTTCAGTCAGCCGATTTTGCCAACGGCTGCGCCAAGATTTCAGCTGGCAAAAAGCGTCATGCGCTGATTGTTATCAAGTGAATGACGATTGCATGAATGGTGATTGGCTGGTCAGCCATCCTCCGATGGTCTCAGGATCCGGTCGCCCTCGCGCTCAATCCATGACGGGCTGAACACATCGCGCAAAACGCCCGGAACTATCGATGCCGGCGTGACTGAGGTATCCGGGTCATCGACATCGCCTGTGAGGCTGAATTGGGTGACAAACAACCCCGCCTTGTCGACGCCGGTCAAGATCTGACCGATAATCGGAATGACGCCAATAAGCTGGCTAAGGAAACTGGCCGGCACCAGATTGCCACTGACATCCATCATACGGGTCTCGCGATCATATTCGCCGACAAAGGTAACAGATACAGACTGCCCCTGCCCAACCACCTGCGTCATCCGCACCAGCGGCCCCCGGCTTTCGATCTCCGCTTCGCCCCATCCAAAGAATGTGCCTTCACCTTCCAGCAGGCCAACAAGGCCGGCAGGGCCCAATACGGAAAAGGCGCGGACGGCGCGCGGCGCCTCTACCACGCGGAAATTGGTCAAGCGGATGTTGGTGTCAAAATTGCTGTAGCCGTCGCGGAAACGCGTCTTCAGTACCATCTCGCCAGACCGGATCGTATCCGTGATACCAAGACCCTTCAGCGTGCCGCCCCCATTATCCGACGTCATGGTCAGAGTGGCCAGGTTGTCCGGACTGTCCGTGTAACGGATGGATGTTTCCGCCCCGCCAACGATACCGACACCTTTGAGAAGATCTTGCCCTTCGCCAAACTGGATGCTGACCTGCGCCTCGGTAATCAGCGGCCTGTCCTTAAAGGATAGATCACCGGAAAACTGAGCCGTACCGCCGCCGACGCTGCGCTTTGACCCGCTGATCTCGCCACTGAGTGAAATGCCGTCACCGGCAATGATGCGATCGGCCAAAAAGGTAAAGCCGATGGCGCGGCCGGCACCAAGACCGCGGTTCCGGCGCAGCGGCACAAGGTCAATCAGCTTTGCGTTACCTTCCAGCTGCCAGCCGCCCGCCTTGCCGGCACTAAGGGAAAGTTCGGTGATGTCATTCCCTGGCCATATCAGTTTTTGAAAACGTGCTTCACGAATGCCAAGCGGTCCTGCCTCTGGACCATTGAACAGGATCTCGCCAGCCCCTGACAGGCTACCCGAATCCACAACAATCTCGTTTATCTTTACCAGCCTGCCATCTTCCAGCAGGATTTTCATGGCAGCGGCACCCGGCTCACCCGGCAGTTTCGCCCAACCGATGGCCGGCACCGATGCGGCGGCTTCCCCAAAATCGACATCAGCGCCGATAACCACCTTCTGCAGACGCAGATCGCTTTCGAGTTCGATATTGCCACCGAGCGCACCGCTGATTTCCAGCCCGGTACGTGATGCAACAAATGCCGCCAGCTCGACAGATTCCCGGGCGCTGAGCCGCATAGCAACGCGATCAGCCGCGGTGTCAAAGCTGACTAGAAAATTGCTCGGCACGTCAAATAGATGCGCTGCGCCTGACAGAGACCCACCAGACGCATCAAAATTGGCCACAAGATCGGCATCTTCGACGGTGCCGATGATCGGCAGATTGGCGAATTCACCATCGCTAACCACCATCTCGACGGCCAGATCAATATCCCCGGGCATCAAGATCTGGCCAGTCGGGAACCGCGTTTCAACCATCAATTCGGCCGTGCCTGCCATTTCGATATCAGCAAGATAGATGCCGCCAACATCCTCAATGCCCAGATTGATGGCATGGGTGCGTAAATCAGCTAGAGGGCCAGTGGTTGTCAGATTCAGGGTTGCAGTGCCGTTATAGTCGCTACGCTGGCTATGATATCGGAAATCCGAAGCCAGACCGAAAATCTGTCCAGTGCCGGCCACAAGCAGTTTGTTGCGCCGGGCGTTGATGGTGACATTTGCATCTCGCGCCTGAGTGCCAAATGGCAACGAGCTGAAAATACCGCCGGTCACACGCGCCTCTGCGACAAAATCAATCTCGTCAGGTGCCAGGCGCGGCCGCACCGGAAAACGTGCGGTAATGCCAAATGCGGCCTGACCCGATGCCCGCAGCGTTGTGGCATCATAGCCGGTACCGCGGCGCTTTATCATGCGCATCGCCTTGGCGACAGCAATACCATCTCCAATATCGCCGGCAAGATTAAGTTCGGCCTGCGCGCGCGGCGGCTTACCACCAATCACCGGCACGATGCTGATCTTGCCGTCTTCAAGACCAATGCCGTTGACCTCTCCCTCGGTCAGAATAATCTCTGCCTTGTTCTCGGCAATAGTTATCCGTCCGTTGATCGCGTGTAACGGCGGCACCCCGCCACCGATTTCCATCTCGACATTCTGGATGGTTATGGAGCCACCTACCTCGGTCACTTTCAGGCGCCCGTCGCGGCGCTGGCAGGCAAACGCCAGACGCACATCCTCCACCCGGCCTGACAGCATCTTGCGACCAACCCAGTTACGCGTCTTGGTCACTGCCCAGTCTGGCCAGATGGCGTGGAATTTGCGCACACCCATATTGTTGGCCGACAGATTCAACGACCCGCCAGAAAGGGTCCAGGACGGTCCGAGCGCCAGTTCGCCAGATACCGCTATCGCGCCGCCATCGGCAAGATTGATGCTGATCTCCTCGATCGACAGCCCGCCATTCTGCAATGATGCGTTAGCCTGAACGCGGCCCACCTGCAGCGGCTGTTCATGCCCGGCAAGGGTGAGCAATGCATTGCTCGCACCAATCGATATGGAAAATTCCTCAACAATGCCCCCAATGCCGATGCGCAGCGCCACCGTGCCGTCACTAATACCCTGTAGGCGTTCATATTGCGCGGCACCCACATCAACGCTGACCGCCTTGAAGGCGGTGTTCATCTCAACGGCGATGATGTTAATGCGGCGCGACACAAGGTCAAATTCAGCGGCGAGCCGGACGCCGAGATCACTTAACTGCCCGCCGGTAAAGCGCTCCGCGAGCATGGTCTTGGCATCCACGGCCACACCATCCGGCCAATCAGCATAAAAACTGTCCAGCGACAATGCATTGCCATCAATACGCCCGTCGATGGTTGGCAAGGCGCCGTGCATGTCGGCAATGCTGCCCTGCACCGACAGCACGCGGCCATCGCTCAGCACGATCTCGCTCTGCGCCACGGACAGGCTGCCACCATCCCGGTGGTAGGTCATGATCATCGAGGCGGTTTCATAATCCAGCGGTCGGAAGGGTGCCGGCAACGCCAGCTTACCCGCCACTGCAGCCATATCCATATCGACAACCGCAATATCGCCGTCACGGATTGTAGCGTTTATCCGGCCAGATACAGCACCGGTCGACGCCAGCGGGTCGGGTAGCATCGGCGCATAGGGCACCAGACCGCCAAGATTCAGGTTGTCGGTGCTGATCTCCAAGTTGAAATCGCCGCCTGACGGATCACCCAATATCATCAGGTCCAGCTTTCCCGCCCCCTGCCGATCGATGATCCGCGTTGCCGAGATGTTGCCTGTCACCAGCGTACCATCGTCAAAACTACCATTGGCACTGACGTTTTCAAATCTCAAGGGGGCCAACCGGCCTGTCAGGTCACGGATATTCAGCGTTGCGCCATCAATGCGCAGTTTCTGGGCGGGCGCCACCCCGGCATCGCTGGTGCGGCTGCCCGACATACCGGCGAGAAGCGCCAAAGCCGGTGATGCGCGCATATGGGCTGCGGCCGGATCAATATCCAACTGCAGGCCAAGGCCGGAAAGCACCATTTCAAAAGGTGTCTGCGCCAATAATCCTGCCGGCGAAAATACCACGTTGGCTGCTGGAATGTTCAGCACCGCACCCTCACCGTCAATCACGACATTCTTCGCCGTGATGGTGACATGCAGTGCCGGCAGGCGCACCTCCAGCCCAACATCACCGATGGTCAGTGAAATATCATCACCAGCAGGTGCCAGATGGCGCGATAATTGTGTCTCAATGATACCTGTCAGCCCGCCTACCTGCTGCAGATAGATAAGGGGCGCTGCGACAAGCATGGAAGACAACACCATAATGGAGATGAGGACGCGGTGCAGCGGCCGGCCGCGCGGCGGCATCTTGTGCGCATTGCCATGGTCTGCCTTGTCCGATTGATGGTTCTTTTCTGACATTCTCGGCCCGCGTTCCCCTGATCTGCACCAGACATAGATCCGGAAAACACCATTTGTTGGTTGAGGCATCCGGCACCTTGTCGGATGTTTGTATCATGGCGATTCGGGGCTGTCTTGCCATCAATCACCAACATCCTATCTATATCGCACATCATCTGCCCCAACCCAGCGGCTGTGGTACCGCCATTAAACCGCAAATGACGAAAAGGAAAGACGCGATGCTTGAAGCCGGCCAGAAGATAGAGCCCTTTAACCTTCCAACCGATACCGGGTCATTCTCGCTTGCCAGTCAGTCCGGTGAAAAGACCGTGATATTTTTCTTTCCGCGTGCCGACACGTCGGGTTGCACCAAGGAAGCCATCGCCTTTTCCGGCCTTCTTAGCGCATTTGCCGCCGCCGGTTGTGCGGTGATCGGCATTTCCAAGGATAGCGCGGCTAAACAGGCAAAATTCCGGGCAAAACATAGCCTGACCTGTCTGCTGGGCGCCGATGACAATACAGATATCTGCGAGCGGTTCGGCGTCTGGATGGAAAAATCAATGTATGGCAAGACCTACATGGGTATCCAGCGCGCGACCTTTATCCTTGCAAATGACGGCACCTGCCTTGCTGCCTGGTCAAAAGTGAAGGTGGCTGGCCATGCCGAAGAGGTGCTGGACACGTTACACGGCCTATAGACCAAATGTAGACGCAGACAGCCGCTGCAATACAGCTGACCACGCATCTTGCCGGCGCCCTTTCCATTACCGATCCGGTGAAAAAGGCCGGGCAGACGTACCTAGTTGTGGAAGGCTGGCGCCACGGTAATATTTTCTGCCTTGGAACCACCCCACTACCGGACCGGCCCGAACTGAGACCGCCCTTCAACATCGCCGCGCGCGAGGCCACCGGCTTTCCGGCCGCCTTTTATCAGCCGATCTCGAAACCCGATGAGCTGTTCGCACCGCCCGCGGATACCAGATAAGGTAACCGCTTGATTAGCTACCGCGCTGAGCCCCGACGCGCGCGGCAAGGCTAGCCTCAACAAATTCGTCGAGATCGCCATCCAGCACGCCATTGGCATTGCCCTTCTCGACATTGGTGCGCAAGTCTTTCACCATCTGATAGGGATGCAACACATAAGATCGGATCTGGTTGCCCCAGCCGATATCCGTTTTCGCGGATGCCGCATCATTTGCCGCTTCCTCGCGCTTTTGCAGCTCCAGCTCATAGAGTCGCGCTTTCAGCATGTTCATTGCCGTTGCCCTATTGCGGTGCTGCGAGCGATCATTCTGGCACTGCACCACAATATTCGTCGGAATATGGGTAATGCGGATCGCGGAATCCGTCTTGTTGACATGCTGACCACCCGCACCTGACGCCCGATATGTATCGACGCGCAGATCCTTGTCCTCTACTTCGATCGCGATGTCATCATCGACAACCGGATAAACCCAAGCACTGGCAAAGCTCGTATGGCGGCGAGCCGAGCTGTCATAGGGCGAAATACGCACCAGCCGGTGGACACCGGATTCTGTTTTCAGCCAACCATAGGCATTGTCGCCCTCAATCCGCATCGTTACGGATTTAATGCCGGCTTCCTCACCCGCACTTTCCTCGATCATCTGCAGCTTGAAACCGCGCCGTTCGCACCAACGACTATACATCCGCACCAGCATCGACGCCCAGTCCTGCGCCTCGGTCCCGCCGGCGCCAGCATGCACTTCCAGAAAGCAGTCATTGCCATCCGCCTCGCCTGCCAACAGGCTTTCCAGCTGCCGCTTTTCGGCCAGCGGCACCAAGGCGGCAATGGCCGCCTCGGCCTCGGATACAACATCCGTATCCCCTTCCATCTCGCCAAGCTCAATCAGCTCGACGGCGTCATTCAACTCAACCTGCAGGTTGGTGATCATGTCAACCTGGCGCTGCAGCTTGTTTTTCTCGCGCATGGCATTCTGCGCGGCGGCCTGATCATTCCAAAAATCACCGCCGGCGCTCAACACCTCCAGCTCGGCTAGCCGCACGGATGCCGCATCAAAATCAACATGGGTGCGCAGAAGGTCCAGTGCGGATGAGATGGTGTCGATATGGGCCTGCGTTTCAGCTTGCATGATAAACCGG
>MDTC01212825.1_pt1 | contig 36101 bp, 45 predicted proteins | sample 811181 | NCBI WGS metagenome assembly MDTC01 (sample SAMN05326644, study PRJNA326480) | marine metagenome | isolation source: seawater | place: Pacific Ocean: North | collected 2011
CGGTAGTTGAACCGGTAGTTGAACCGGTAGTTGAACCGGTAGTTGAACCGGTAGTTGAACCGGTAGTTGAACCGGTAGTTGAGGACACGGAACTTAATTATGATAGTGAATTTGCTGAAATCAATGATAGATTGAAGGCAGCATTAACATTGGTTAAGGAATTAACATCACATGTTTCTAAGTTAGAAAAGAGGGTATCAAGGGATCGTCGTGTAATGAATAAGAAAATGAAGGGTCGTGTACGAAGGGTTGTGGATCCTAATAAACCACCAAGTGGGTTTGCCAAACCTGGTCCTATTTCTGAGGAATTAAGGAAATTCTTGGGATTGGGTAAGGATGAATTGATTGCTAGAACTGAGGTAACAAAGAGAATTACCGCATATTGTAAGGAACATAGTCTTCAGATGGAAGAGGATAAGAGAAATATTAATGCTGATGCTACACTTAAGAAATTATTGAGATTGGGTAAGGATGATAAATTAACATTCTTTAATCTTCAGAAGTTTATGAAGGTCCATTATATTTCAACTAGTGTTAGTGTTTAATTCTAATAAATTAAATTTCATAATATGTAATAATTTTTGATTTCTTTTACGAAATGATTTTTTTTTTGATTTTTTTGTTTTTTTAAGATAATTAAACCATAAATCTGGATTAATTATAAATAAATTACCATTATTTAATCTACAGAATTTTAGGAATATATTCATTTTTTGATATAATTCATTTCTGATTATAAAATATGATAATACATTTGTATTTTTATTAATTTTATTTTTTTTTTGTTTTGATAATTTTGTTAGATGAAAAATTTTTTGTGATTGATAATCCGCAAATTTTTTTTCAAGATGAATTAATTTTAAGAAATAATCATAATTTTTATGATTAATTTTTGAAATTAAAAAACAATTGAATAAATTTGCTAAAAATTCTGTATAAGCTTCATTTGTATTTATTTTTTCATCTGATATTTTATATCTTTTTTGATAAAAGCGAATAATCTTTTCACTATCTTTAAAATGATCTAATTCTAATGCATGAATAAATTCATGTAATGTTGTTTTTAATATATCTTCTATTCTCCATATATTAATTTCTTTTATAATTCCAAAAGAGCAAGATCCTGAATTAATTTCATTTATATCAATTATATGTGGTATTTGATAATCAATATCTAATAATTTTTTATGATTTGTTAAAAAATAATTAATTTGAAATTCTTTATCTTTCATAAAATCATAAGTTAAACTAAGAATAAATTGTAAATAAATACAAATTAATTTTAATAATTTTTGAATATTTAATTGTGATGGATAATAAAGATTTATTTTAATTAAACAATCATTTAATTTAAATTCAAAGTTTTTATTTTCATTTAATAAATGAAATGATTTTTTGATATCTTCTGATATAAATGATGAATTAATATCCATTTTTTTATTATCATTTTGTTCAATGAATGAATAATCATATAATTGTAAATTATGAAATAAATCATAAAAAAATTTAAATTCTTTTGATTTTTTTACCTTAATATTACGATCAAATATATTTAATAAAAAATCAGTATCTTTTGTAAACATTTTTTTGAAATATATATATTATAAAAATATTTAATTATTATATTTATTATTTATTATTAACTGTAACATCTAATATTGTATCAATTACTTGTCCTTCACGAACAGGACACCATTTTTCAAATAACCGATTATATTGACATTCAACAATAGAATTATCATTTAAATCAGTAAGATCTTTAATCCATTTTGATATTTTTAAATTAGGAATTGAAGCATAAGAATATTTTTCTAATGATGTTTTTTGTTCATTATAAAGATATAATTCATAAATATCTGGTTGAACTGTTTTTATAATTTTAAATGAAACATATTTTTTATGATTTAAATTAATTTTTTTATACATATCTTCTTTGAAAAGATATAAAATTTTTGAATATGTTGTCTTTAATGGTACAAAATAAAAACCACGAATACGATATGTTAAATTAGGTATAAAATCATGAATCATATATTCAATATCTTTAAAATCAAAATATTTCTTTATTTTAATAGGACAAATATCACAAAATGAATCATCAACATATTGATCTTCCATAATTGAAATACAGCGATTAATTCTATCATGAATTTGAATATTATAAAGTGATTGTCCAGAATATGTATATATATCACCAATTAAAAGAAACCAATTTTGATTTTTATCACGAACTAACTCAACTTCAAATAAAGTACCTTTGAATAATTCATCATTAAAACGATAATGAACTAAGAAAATTTTTGGATAATCATAACCATCTTTAACTTTTTTATCAATTAGAAAACAATAATTTGTATTATTAATTTGAGTACAAAATAATAAATAAGGTGTACCAGATGTTTTAAAACATATAATATGAGGATTATTCAAATTATTAGAAAATTGTGAATTATAAATCTTAGCATATCTTTGATTAAATGATATATTTGTTTTAATTTTCATATTATCCAAAATATATTTCTTCATATCATTATTTGTAACATTATCAATTTCTTTATTACAAAAACTAGTCCTTGTTAAATCTTTGGGATCCATTTATATAATTATTAAAATAAAAATAAATCAAATTTTAAATATTATTTTTTAATATTTTAATATTTTAAATGATGGATGTTTCATATTTTAAATCATTAAGTTTTTATATTAATATTTTCTTTCTAATTATTATTATTTATTTAATAATTATTAATCGCTTTTATCAAAGAGAATTAGATTTTTTTGATCTTATTAAATTATATGAAATTAATGAAAATGATCTAATTACAAGTGAAATAAATATAAGAAAATCAAATGGTAATTCTTGTAAAATTATCTCCGAATTTCCAGATTCAAAATATCTAGATAATTATAATAGTAATTTAAAGTTAATCAATAAAAAAAGAGATAATAATGATATTGATGAAAAAGAATATAATAAACAAATTGAAAAATTAGGAAAACCAAAATTAATGAAATTTTATCAAAAAAGAGGTGATTGTTTATAAAAAAAAATAATTTAAATATAATTTATTTAATCATAATTATAAAATGGAACATCAAGATTGGGAACAATATATCTGTAAACCCAAAATAAATAATAAAAATAATAAAGATGAAAAAAAAAGTTTAACAAAAGAACAAAAAATAGAAAAAAAAATTGATGAAGGTGAATTAAAACATAAACAAATCACAAAAGAATTTTCACAATTATTACAAAAAAAAAGATTATCCAAAAATTTAACACAAAAACAATTAGCAAATAATTTAAATATTCAAGTATCAATTATTAATGATTATGAATGTTGTAGAGGAAATTATAATGGTCAAATTATTGGAAAATTAAAAAGATATTTATCAATAAAAATATAATTCTAATCAATTGTAATTTTTGTAATATTTAAATTATCATAAATAATTGTTGGTATATATAATTTACCTAATAAATAAATACCACTAATCATAAATGCAAAAACCTTTGTATAAATTGTTTCTCTTTGATTTATAATGTTATCCATTTTTGCAATTTCATTGTTAATACGAATAAGACTTCCAGCACTAAACCTTCCATATCTATCAATTAATTCATTATCTCCAAACATATTATATTGTAAATTTTCAATATTATTTCCATTTCTAGAAATTGGATGCATATTTAATATATTTTTTTCTAAATGCTCTGTTTCAAAAATAAAAGGAATATCTCTTTGAACCATTTCTATTTTACATTTTAACCATTCTTTTAAAAATTCTGAATGTAAAGATTGTAAATGACTATTTTTTTTATCCATATCCATCCAAAAATAATATAATAATCTTGAAATTGTTTGACTTTCTCCGTGTAACATTAAATCACGAATTGATATTATTTCAGATCTCTCAATATATAATTCAGAAATTGAACTATAAGGATAATAACGATTATCATTAAAATAATTTATTCTTAAAATTTTATTTTTTTTTTTACTTTTATTATGAAGTAAATCTTGCTTTTCAAAAAATTCATTAGAATCATTTCTTTCTAAATCATTTAATTTAATTTCATTTTGTAAATTAATTGTATTTTTTATAACAGTCGCTACTGTTTTAAATTTAGGAGGCATATATTACAATATCAATTATAATTATAATTAATATTATCAAATTTATTTTATATTAATATATTATAAATAATGGCACAAACATTAAGTGAATTAAATAGTCAATATGACCAATGGTCAATTAATGATATCATTACAAGTGGAAGTGGTGGATCTTGTGATGATAATGCAAAATATTCAAATTCATCAACAAATAAAAAATTAAGTCCTGATAATTATGGTACTACTAAACATTTTTATGATTCTTATTATATTGGTGATGATCATGCTTTTGGTATGAATGATAGTGAATTTGAACAAACAATGGAAAATTGTATGTCAGATCCCGATTCTAACCACGCGGTTGATAAATGTATTAATATGGCGACAACATTACACGCTATGGACGTAGAGGATGGAGAACATTTTAATATGGGGTCAGGTTCAGATAAAAGTAATAAAGTTGGATTTACCAGTAAAGGGACAGCTCATGGTTGTGATAATTGTGGTCCAGAACAAGCTAAAATACTTGATGATCATCCAGAATGTGAACCTGGTGATAGTACCTTAGGTACACTTTTTTCTGAACATTGTGTAGAGAATGATTGTGATAAATGTCATATTGATAAAGTTGATGGGAGACCACCTGCTTGGTTTCTTAATAAATCAATTATGAATCAAAATAGTGATTTCGATTCAACGGTTTTCCAAAGTTCACTTGAAGATTGTCCTTTTGCAACAACAAGAGAATTAAGTTGTGAATTAGATGGTTATGGTGGGGATTTCCCTGGTTGTGGAACAGGGAGTGATGAAGGGGAAGAAGGTCTAATAAAATTATGTAGAAGACCATTAGAACAATTTGAAAAAAAACATGTATCTGATTGTTGTTTAAACACAAGTGATGATAATATAGATGATTTTAAACAATGTCCTAAAGGTTATTGTAAATCAAAAAAAAAAGTAAAAACGACTGATGAAAATGGAGAAGAAGTTGAAGTTGATAAATTTGTATTATCCGAAAAATGTAATGAACATCATGTTAAACATTGTACTAAAGAAGTTTTTCAAAGTAGAGATAATCCATTAAAAAATAATTGTACTCATTGGGCACATATAAGACCCGAAGAATGGACTGATGTTGCAAATGATATATGTAATATCTATGAAGAAGATATTAATAATTTAAAAAGTGATGATGAAGATACTCAAGGTGAAGCAAAAGATAATTTAAACCGATTATTTTCAAATCCATTGTGTTCTGAACATATCAGAAAAAATTTAAGAACATATATCCCAAAATTAAATCAAATATGTGAAATGACAGTAACTAATGAAGTTGATGATAAATGGTTAAAAACAAGTCTTCATAATGGTTTAGAATCAATTTGTCCTTGTTACTATCCAAAAGAATATTATGATGATTTAAAAAAAAAATTAATTGATGAAACAAATGATGAAGCAGTAAAATCAAGAATTTCTCAATCAGTTAAACCAGAATGTTGGTTTAATGAATGTCAAAGAACATTATTATATGATACAAGTGGAGGTAATGAATGTCCTAGTTTACAAATATGTGCGAATAAAATTTCACAAAATGTTCAAGTTATCGGAGGAGAAATTCAAAATAGTGATTTATCAGGAACAGCTCATCAAGAATGTAATTTTAGTAATACACAAGTATTCCCAGAAAATCCAATTCCAAATGAAACAACACCACCCTCCGAATCTGAAACACCTGCACGTCCATCATCATCATCATCAAATAAAGATACAGGTATGAGTGATGCTGGTGCTGATTTAACATTAATTTATGGTGGTATAATTGCATTTATTGTATTTCTAATTATTATTTTTATGGTTGTCTTATAAATAATTAAGATTGAGATATAATTTCCATCGCTTTTTCAATATCACAATTAACATGATTTAATATTTTTTGAATTTGTTTCGTATTTATGTTTTTCCCTAATTTTTTTGTATATTCTAAAAGTTCAGGTATATGTTCTTTACATTTTGAAGATATCATTTTAAATAAATAAATTAAAATTCCAATAAAAAAAACATTAATCAAAAATGAAACTACAATTACCGAATTTTGAACCCGATTTATACTTATATTACTATTAATTTCTATTGAAACATCATTTTTCATAATAATATCAACTGAATTTTTGATAATATTTTTTGATAATGTTTTTAATTCAGATTCTTGTGTTATTAATTTACCCTTGGATTTACCATAATTAGGACTATTAATATCTCTTTCTATATCACAATATCCATAACGATCAATATATTTTAAATTAGAACTTAGTGTTGTCCTTTGATCTGTTGATTGATTAATTGTTTCTGTAATACTATTTTTTAATTCATTATGGACTTTATCCATTGATTGAACGGATGCTTGAAGAGGAACAGTCTCCACACCCATTTCATTTAAATGATCTTTAATATGACCTTTAATTTTATTAACAACTTTTTCTTTAATATCATCATCTATTTGAGATATTTGTTCTATTTTTTCACTTACTTTTTGTTCTATATTTGTATTACAAAAATAAGGTCTTACATTATTTATTTCACCTGTTTTTTTATTATAAAATGGTCTTAAATCACGATATTCATTATTTTCCCAATTTAATAATTTTGATACCACAGGATAATTCATATTTAATTTTTTAGGTGATGTTAATTTATCTAATTTCTGTTGATATTCTTCTTCTGATAATTCATTTCCAAAATTATCAAACTTAGAAGTATCATACCATTCATTATATACCTCAGCAAATTGATTCGCACTTTGTTCTACATGTGATGTTTGAATATTATTCTTAATTAATGTTGAAACTTCATTAATTAATAAATCCATCTTAACACCACTTTTTAAATCTTTTGTATTATGATCTACATCATCTGTGGTATTATAAGGATTATGATAATGAGGATCATTATATTTTTTACCCTTCCTTTTTGTTGAAAATGCTTTATTTTGACCGATTGTTGAATAACAAAATGGTAATGTATAAATATATTCATTAATAATCCCAAAAGGAAATGTATATGGATAACACATAACATCTCTAAAAAAATTCTGTTTATATTTTCTCCCCTTCCCAGAAGAAAAATCCTGTCCTTTTGTCGCTTCTCCCTTTAATGCATTATCTTCAACATATAAATCTTTACCACCAATATTCATTCTCTGACCATCTCCAGATTCTCTAAATGATGAATCATTCGTATCTTGAACTGTATAATCCCTTCCACCCATTTCCACTTGAGCACTCTGAATATCAGACATTTATAATATAATATAATATATTATAATTTTTTATTTTTCAGGAATACATCCATCCCACCATATACTAAATAAACTTTTATCATCATTATTTGATATACATAATATTATTTGATAAATTGTTTTTATAAAATATAAAAGAATTAATGTTAAAACATTTATTAATGGTGATTTAAATGTAAAATCAGAAGGTGGTGAAGCACCTCCACTAATATATTTCTCAATCGCAACACTAATATAAAATACAATAACATAAATAATTATATATAATAAGATTAAATTAATAATAAACATTGCAGAAAAAATTGTTGTTTTATTTTTATCATAATCTGTAAAATTTATTTTTGATTGACTGATTTGATTTTTAACATTCTTACTAATAATATCAAATGATGATGTTGCAATATTTTGTGATATAATATCCACATTTAATGATTGTTTTATTTCACCCGCAGATGGTGGTTCATCACATTTATTAACACATCGTAAAGGACCAATTGATTTAAATGTTAAATTTTGTGATGAATTTACATCAATTGATGATCCTTGAATTAATATTTTTTCAATATTATTAATTACATCTGTTTCACTTTTTTGTATTGTTTCATTTAAAATATTTGAATTTTTACCACCAGTTACGGTCATATTTACATTTTGAACTAATTTTTGTCTTATTGTATTAAACATTCTATTCTTTTCTTGAATAACAGAACTATTAATTGCATCTAATTTTATTTCAGATGTTTGATGAATATCATAACAACATCCAAAAGCAGGACAACGACTACCTTTTATTTCCTTACCCCAAAAATCATATTCAGGACCATTAAACTGACGAAGATGAAAATCTTGTAATGGTTCTGAACCACAATCAACCGTTATATTTTTTTCAGCAAAAACATTTTGCTCAATTGATTGAGAATGATCCATAATAATTGATGTTAAACTTCGTTGAACACTTTCCATAATATTATTTGATTTGAATATTTCATTAATTTTATCATTACGATACATCTTACCACCCATTAATAAATCATTCACAAAATCTATATATTCTGAAAAAAATGACATATATATATATATATATTAATATTTATTTTATTTATAGTACAATCATACTAATAAAAATAATTAAGATAATTAATAGAAATACACCAACCGCAATTTCCATAGTACAATTTGAATTATCATTTGTTTTTAATTTACTTTTTAATCCTTTTTTTGATATATTTTTATTAATAATATTAACACTTTCATTAATGATATCATGAATTAATACATCTAAATCTGCAGATTGTGATAATGTAGGTCCTTTACCATCTAAATCACATTTAATTGGTGTCTTATAACTAACTGTTTGTGTTTCTATATTTAATTCTTGATTTTCAGAAAAAGTTTCTATTTTTGATTCAATCATAGATAATAATTCATTATCAGAAAAATCAATTGCATCATTCATTTGTGATCTTTCATCCTGATTGGAAACAGTCGCATTAATTTTTTTTTTTATTTTATTTTTAATTGTTGATAATACAATTGTTTTATCATTCATAATATCTTTTTTAATTGAAGAAATTTCAATATTTGATTCTTGAGAAATATCATAATTACAACCAAATTCAGATATTTCGCCAGTTTTTACTAATCCAAACCATTTATAAGTTGGGATTTTACTTGCGAAAATATTTTCTTCACCTTCTTTAATATTCCAAGTTTCACTCGGTATTTCATCAATTATTTTTAAATCTTGAATATTTACAACCTTTTGTGATGAAACATCTATATGTTTTTCAAATTTATTTTTAATATCCCTGTGTATATCCACCATAACTGATTGATTTGATAATAAATTACCTTTACTTGTTGAATTACATCCTCCCATATTTTTATATATATATATTATAAATATTAAAATGGAATTAAAAAAAAAAAGAAACTGAAAAAAAATTAGGAGAACAAAAATGGACAAGAGCTCAAGAGGAATTATTAGCTGAATGGTCTGAAAAAGCAACATGTTACCGTTGGTTACATAGTCGTTCTGAAAAAGCATATCGTATAAGAAATTATTCATTTACAATCCCTGTAATTATCTTATCAACATTAACAGGGACCGCTAATTTTGCAATGGATTCCTTTGTTCCAGAATCACATAAACAAATGGCAATGGCTTGTGTAGGTGGTGTTAATATCTTTGCAGGTATATTATCCACACTTCAAAATTTCTTAAGATATGCAGAATTAATGGAATCACATCGGTCATGTGAAGTTCAATGGTCCAAATTTGGAAGAAATATATCCGTAGAATTAGCAATTGACCCGAAAAGAAGAAAACCAGCAAATGATTTCTTAAAAGTATGTCGGGCTGAATATGACCGTCTTATTGAACAATCCCCACCAATTGATGATAAAATTATTAAACAATTCAAATCAAACTTTAAAGACCTAAAAATTAAAAAACCAGATATTTGTAATGGTCTTGATAAATGTAAAATTTTTGAACCACCAAAAGAAGAAAAAATAGCAGATATTATGGTAAATGCATCCAATAAATTTAAACTTCAACCTAAAAAATCACAAAATAATTTAATAAAAAATAAAACCATAGAAAAATTTAACCCAAATAATCCTAAAAATGAAATTCATGAATTAAAATCATTAAATAAAGTATCAGCCCTTAAAAATACAATTAACAAAAATATAACAAAAACTGATAATATTATTGATGAAATAAAAGAATTAAAAGAAATAAATGATAATGTAAACATTGAAATTAAAAATAATGATATCGAAAATCAATTCACAAATAATAATAACAATAATAATAATGATAATAATAATGATAATGATAATGATAATGATAATGATAATGATAATGATAATGATAATGATTTAAATGATTCTCTTGAAGATGAGACACTTGATAGTGAAGTAAAATCATTCCTTGATGGAATAGACGGAAAATAATATTTACACCCAGTTTTTATTCTTATATCTAGAATGAGGATTTGTTGGAGGTAATTGACCTAAAATATCATCATCACGATTTTGTCCATTATGACGTTCTTTTAATGTATGGATATCTATATGCTTATAACTTGTTTCTCTATTTATTTTATCATAATAATATTTTGTTTCTTCAGGAAATAATTCTAACATTTTATGAAAAGAATTATTTCCCCAATTACCTTTTTGGTTTGGTGCTCCAGGACCATGATATATTACTAATTTTGATAATAAATTTATTTTTGTTTCTAGTCCTTCAATATGTTTTTCTAGTTCTTCTATTTTTTGTGTTGATTTTTTTTCAGAAGAATTAGATGAACTATTTGGCCAGGTTGGTGTTAATTCTTCAGATGAAAGAATATCAATCATTTTTTTTAATTCTAAACGAGCATTATTAAATTCTTTGGATGTTGGTTTTTTATCTTTTGATGATTTAGATGATTTTTTTTTACCCTTCGTTAATTTCTTTTTACCCATTATTATTTAAAATATTTATTTTAAATTTAATTAAATGTCAATTAATAATAATAATGATATTAATATTAATCTAAATCTTAATTTTATTTTAGGATTATTAGGAAATAGTCTTAATTTATTATATAATATCCCATTTGTCTATCAAGTTTATAAAAATAATGATACAAAAAATATATCAACCTGTTTCTTATTATTAAGAAATTTAGGAAGTATTTCTTGGTTATCTTATGGTATTCTTGAAGAAGATAATTGGATAATATCATCTTATTCGGTTACATTAACATCTTCATTAATTATTTCTTATTATAAATTAAAAGATAAACTAAAGAAAAATAATCCTCAAAATAATTTTCAAAATAATCCTTAAAATTATATATAAAAGATTATTAATAAGAAAAATATAATTAAAATTTGATAAATTACATTGGAAAACTATAAATGATATTTCATTTTGGAAAATATAAAAATCAATTAATCAAAGATATCTTTAAAAAAGATAAACAATATATAAAATGGTTATGTCAAGAAAAATGGTTAAAAGATTATCATAATGAAACATATATCTTCTGTAATAATTTAATTACAAATTATATTGTTAAAAAAAATGATGATTTATTTATCATTTATACAGATGGTGCTTGTTCGAATAATGGTGGTAAAAATCCAAGAAGTGGTATAGGAGTTCATTTCTCTGAAAAAAATAAAATAAAAATTAATGATGTTAGTGAAAAATTATATGGAAAAAAATCATCAAATAATCTTGCTGAACTATCTGCTATTTTAAAAGCACTTCAATTAGTAAAACATCATACTATTAAATTACCAATTCATCTCTATACAGATTCAAGTTATTGTCACCTGACAATAACCGAATGGTATGAAAAATGGATCAAATATGATCTTTTAAAAGGTAAAAAAAATGTATCATTAATTAAAGAAATTTATGATATTTATAAAACATTAGATATTCAAATCTTTCATATCAAGGCACATACAAAAAAACAAGACGAACATTCATGTGGTAATCGTGTTGCCGATCAATTAGCAACAAATTCTTTAAAATATTGAATAAGATAAATAATAAATTAAAATTTGATTTTTTTTTATATTAATATTAAATAAATTATGAATCAAAAAAATGAATTGAAACTTCAGCGATTAATTCATTTGAAAACAAATCAAGATATGGAAAAATTAGATGATTTCAATAAAAATATGATTGAATTAAAAAGATTGAAAAAAATTCTTAGTCATTTAGGATATTTAGATGTTTATTTAAATATGTATCTTAAAAATACAAATAAAAAAGATAATTTAAAAAATATTCAACAATATATTCATCAAAATTTAGATGTTTGGCTCCGTGATGGACATCGTCTTTAATTATTTCATATTATAAAATTAATATATTTTTTTAGAATTTAGGGTATATATATGGTTATAGAAAGTTCATATTTTATATGGGAGAGACCAACCAGTCCTCAGGCGTAAGTTCCAATTTTCAAGGGATCGTAACCCTTTGTATCCATTGAATTAACATTTCTTTTTATAAATTAAATAAATAATCATACCAATACCACCAAGAACTAAATAATTAATTGTATTATCTGAATCATTTTCACAATTACATTTTTTTTCTTTTTTTTGGAACATTCTTTTATATAATATAAATATTATAAAAAATTATTAATATTTTTGATATTCATTATTTAGATTCATACGATTAATATTTGTTGTGATAAAGGTTTTTTCAATTGTTGTATAATATTTTGTATTTTTTAATTCTTTCGCATAATGTTTTCCACCATAAATTCTTACATAATATCTACCAGTATGTTTTAGAATATCTTGAGATGTATAAACGATTCTATGTTTTGGAGGTCTTTTATAGAAATGTAAAATGGCAGAAATATTTTTCTTTTTTAAGATTAATTGTAAATTTTGTAACCATTTTAATAAACCATTTTTAATATTACCATAAAATTTTTGTTTATCCATTAATATTTTCCATTTTTGATATAATTCATTACATAATTTTTCTAATGATGTATCTTTATCAATTTGAAATGAACCATTCATACGATAAGTTTTCCCTAAATCTTGTTTAAGATTTGTTAATCCACCAAAATCAAGTGCTGGATAAACAAATTTATTTTCTTCATCATCATAACCATAAGAAACTTTTTGTTTTTTTTTATCACCAATATGATACATTGTTATTTTTTCTTTTTTTGGAAGATTATTTTTAGTAACATTTTTATTTGAGACAATTTTTTTAATATTTTCAAAATCAACAATAAGAATATATTTATTTAATCGTAGATGACTTGGATTATTATTTGTCGGAATTAATTTTGTTTGTTTATGTTTTTTATTATAAAATCTTGATATTATTTCATTTTCCCAATCTTTATATTCTGATTTTGAAATATATTTCATAATAATATTTATAAATATTATATTTTTATCTTTTTAATTTAATATGAAACAAAAAATAAAATATGAAGATCAAAAAATAATTATTATTGATAATTTTTATAATAATATTGATGATGTAAGAATACACGCATTAAATCAAGATTATTCAATTCAAGGTAATTATCCCGGATTAAGGACAAAAACATTTGCATCAGATCATATTAAAGAAAAGTTTGAAAAATATATTGGTAAAAAAATAATTTATTGGCCTGATGAATATAATGGATCTTATCAATATACAACAAAAGATATGAAATCTTGGGTTCATAGAGATCAGACAGAATGGGCTGGTATTATTTATTTAACACCAAATGCTCCATTAAATAGTGGAACTGGATTTTTTAAACATAAAAAAACAGGTATTGAAACATTAGAAGAATATAATCATTCTAATGAAGAAATAAAAAAATTAATAGATAATGATAGTAATGATATGGAAAAATGGGAATTAATTGATTATATTGGTAATCAATATAATCGTTTAGTATTATTTCAGGGAAAAAGGAATCATAGAAGTATGGAATATTTTGGTGATAATCTTCATAATTCAAGATTATTTCAAATATGGTTTTTTAATACAGAATAATAAAAATATTTTATATATAAATGAAAAAAAATTCAAGATTATTTCAAATATGGTTTTTTAATACAGAATAATAAAAATATTTTATATATAAATGAAAAAAAATTCATATTCAAGGAGAAGGTCATCCCATCGTAGGAAACTTCGAAATACAAGGAGACGAAACAATACGAGGAGACGAAACAATACAAGGAGACGAAACAATACAAGGAGACGAAACAATACAAGGAGACGAAAGAATACAAGGAGGGGAAGAATTAAAGGAGGGGCATTATCCGCTCTGGCTCCGGCTCTGGCTCTGGCTCAGGCTCAGGCTCGGCCTCAATTCTGGGAGAAGTTACCAAACGGTGTATCCCCACCCCCACACTACAGGACCCAGGGTTACTACTTCCTGAGGTTACCAGCTGATCGTGGGGGTAACTACCAAACAGAAGAGTTTTCAACACGATTGTCGTGGGATGGACAAGGACTCCCCGAGGATTCCAGAATCAGGGATGTAGAAGAAAGGGGTGCCATATTGAAACAACGTAGCCATAACAAAAAAATTGAAGTTTGGTATGGGGAATTTGAAGGAGGGTCAGCTGCAGGAGCAGACCGAAAAGCTTGGAAGGAATGCAACCTCGTGCTCACAAGAAACCAATTCTGCGGCATGGATCTCCACTACAACTACGAAGGCTCCAGAGGCAACTTCCATCAAGGAACGATGATGCTTGATGTCACGGTCACGGAGGACAACGCTTCTTGGTTACCAAGCGTAGAAGGATACACGGGATTCAAGGTTAAGGGAAAGAATATGGACCCAATGAACGGGCAGAATATGTGTGAATTCCGTACTCCTAACGGGTTGACGGGCGAGTACTTGGACGACTGGATCGATGAAATTAACAAATGGAAGGAGGGTCTTCTCTAAGGACCAGAACTTGAGGAGAATCACACAAGGGCTAGTGAAAACTTATGCAATCATTTCTGTTTTTAATTGAGAATAACATTGATAATTTTCAATTCTAAAATCATCTTCTGTAATCTGATTTATATCTTTTATATTTGAAATTATTAAGTTTGGAGAATCATATGGAACTCTTTGTAATTGTTCATCAACAACATCTAAATGATTTTCATAAATATGAGCGTCTCCTAAAATATGATATAAATATCTTGGTGTATAACCTGTTATTTTTCCAATAATATGTAATAAAAATGAATATGATGCAATATTAAATGGAACACCAAGAAACATATCACCTGATCTTTGATATAATTGACAATCAATAAAATCATCTTCAATATAAAATTGAACCATTACATGACAAGGAGGTAATGCCATTTTATCAATATCACAAGGGTTCCAAGAATTTAATATGATACGACGACTATTTGGATCATTTTTAATCATATCAATGACATATTGAAGTTGATCAAATCCTTTATATTTTTTATTAAAACTTGAATATTTTTCACCATAATGTCTCCATTGATGACCATAAATAGGACCTAAATCACCTTCTTCATAATGTAAATTTCTGGATTCCATAAATTCTTTTGATGCATTTTGATTCCAAATATAAACGTTTTGTTTTTGTAAAATACGATTATCAGTTGAACCTGAAATAAACCATAATAATTCACGAAGAATAGTTTTATATCCCATTTTTTTTGTTGTTAATAATGGGAAACCTAATCGTAAATCAAATGTCATTTTTTCACCAAATGAAGATAAAACATCTGAATTTCTTGAATTTTTAAATTTATTGAATTTATTTATTTTACGTAATACATTTAAATATTCAATTTCATTTTGATTAATATTTTGTCTTTTTTGATAAATTAAAAATTGATAGTCTATTTTTTCTTTAAAACTATTATACATTATACCATCAGAGTTACAATTTTTTTCATATAATTGATAATAAAAATTATTTTCAAAATTATTTTCTAATTTACGAACATGTTTTTTATCTGTAATACTTAATGGATATTTCTTATTTACTTTTGTTTCATAAATACAATCAATATAATGTGGATAATCCTTTAAAATACTTTGAAAGATAATAGAACCACCAATTACAAAAATTTTATTAGATTCAATTGTATTAAGGAATTTAAACATTGTTTCTAAACTTGAAAAACATTTAATATTATCATTTTTTAAATTACTAAATAATGATGTATCATTTTTACTAAGAATAATATTTAATCTACCAGGTAATGGTTTTTTTTTTAATGATAACCAAGTTGTTTTACCCATAATTACTACATTTTGTTTTGAATTATCAGATGTTGTATGTTTTCGAAACCATTTTAAATCATTTGATATATTAAATAATAAATTATCATAAATACCAATAATATTATCAATATTACGATTAAAAATCAAATTTAATTTCATAAAAATTATAATATTATTTTTTATATTTTTATATTTAAATATTATATATATTAATATTATGGATAATCAATATTTTATCTTAACAATTATAATTTGGACGATTATTATCATTTATTTCCATCAATCAACTATTAAAAATATGCAATTAATTTCACAATATAAATATGAAAATTCATTATTACAAAATGAACATCAACAAAATTTATTAAAAAAAAAAGAAATAAAAGGTCCATCCAGAAAATGGACTTCAAATCTAATTAATATACCAACAAGAGGAGAACCCGGTGATTATCATACTGTTGGTTATTTAACAGATGATTCGGGAGAAGTTTTACCATTAACAGGAAGACAAACCTATCCAGGTTCAATAAATTGGAATTATTTTACAACAACAAATTCACATCTTCAAGTTCAAATACCAGTTTATGATAATATGAATACAAATTCAAATAATGACTGTCAAGATAATAAAGGTTGTAAAGAATTTAGATCAGGTGATATTGCTTGGGTAAATAATAAAAAATATACTGTAACAATGCATCGTTATAATCAATTAAGATATATACCTATTATTGATTAATATTTTTCCTTGAAATCATACCTCTTACATATTTTTGAATTATTAATGCTGATTTATTTTCAATAAATTTAATGATTTCATTATTTAATATTTTTTTATTATTTTTTTCTTCTTTTAATTTAAGATATTGAATATAATAAAATTCAAATCCACCCTTTAATAATTCAAACTTAGATTTTATATAATTAAAAAAATTATCATAAATATCATAAGTTATTTCATTGGAATAAATTTCATAAATTTGGTCAATATCTTCAATTATTTCTTTTAAATCTTCATTTTCATCAATTAATTTATTTAAATCTTTATTCTCATAAATATTATCAATTGCATCATCAATATTATTAAATAAATCTTTACGATCTAAATATTCATATTCTCGTAAATGTAATAATCTCATAAATGTAAAATAAAGAGAATATTCAATATCACTTATACTATTAATTGATACAAATTCTTTATTTTCATGATTAACTAATTTTTTACCACTACAACTTATAATATCATCTCTATTTAATTTTAATAATATTTCTAAATTATCAAAAGAAATTTGATCCAAGGTATTCATTTTATTATTATTATTATTTATATTTTATTAAAATCATTAATAAAATATTTTTTAAATATTATTTAGTTAAAAAAATTATTTACATAACAGATGAATTATTCGCTACTAACTTTCTCTTCATAAGAGGTTCAAATACAAAACGGATTGTAACACCAACTAATACAGCAAATACTAATGAATGAAGAATTAATAATGCTTGACCTTCAAGTTTTAAATTTAATCCAACCATAGATCCTAATTTTTGAAGATTAGTATCTACAAATTGAAATAATGCAGGATTTGCAACAACATAAAATAAAACAGCACTTACTAATGAAACCTGAACAATTTTTTCATTCACAACATTACCTAATTTTCCAACAACATTTGACATTTATATATAAATAGAAAAAAAATAAAGAATATTTAATTTAATTTAATTTTAAATCTTCTTTTTTAATTTCTTCATCACTTTTTAAATTATCGGTTAAATAATATAAATTTTCAATTCTCATATATCCTTTTGAAACTAATATTGAATCCATTTGTTCAATATTTTTATCATTTTCAAAAACAATAACATCAAACTTTTTTTTATCAAATATCTTCCATATAGGATAATTTAAATTAATAAAACATAATTGATATTCTTTTGTAATCTTTTTAATAATTTCTTTTTCTTTCATTTTCTTTTCAACTTTTATTTCATTAATATTCCATTTTTCTACTCTTAATTGTTCAATAATCTCAGAATTTAATGATAAAACATTAATATCTTTATTATGGAATAAATCATTTAATTCATAATGAATAGGATGTTTATCAATTTTAATTTCATTTAATATTTCAGGTATCTTAATATCAATACCATCTAATGAGACTTTCTTAGGAGAATATATATTCATATTATGGACAGATAATATTTTGATTGAATCATAATAATTATCCAATTTACGATGATTTGATTTATTATAATAAAAATGAATACATTCATCTTTTATATCACACCATTGAAATCCATTATTTTCCCAACATTTTCGTGTATGAAATAATGTTGATTCATATCCAAATGATTTCTCTGTTTTATATAATTCTTTATTATAAATATCATAACATAACATTTCATTACAATAAATACAATCTAAATTTTTTTCACGAATATATTTTAATTTTCTCTTAATAACTTTAGGATTATAAATTGTATCTATATCAAAATGAATAATATAATCATATGATGTTAAACCAACAGCATAATCTCTTTTGAAACCATTTGGTAATTTTTTATTTTCTTTAAAATAATTCTTTAAAATATTATATTGATCCTTTTTAAATTCTATCTTCTCTAAATATTCATCTGAATTAATATGTATATATAATATATTTTCATCAATTGGTATCTTATCAGAATAATCAGATTTAGAATCATCAACAATAATCCATTCTAAATTTTCTTTAGGATAATCTAATGTATCCCAATGATACTGAATTAAAGGAAAAAATTCACTCCAATCATGTACAATACTAACAATTGAGACCTTTGGTAAAATACTCATTATTCCTTTATTAAAATTTTATTCTTTAAATTAATTTAAAAAAATAATGATAATATCATTATAAAATGGATGAAATTATAAAAAAATATAAATATATTATCATATTTGATGATACTATTTATCATATGAAAAATTATCAACAAATATTAATCTTTATTCAAAAAAATAACCCAGAAATTAAATTATCAACAATGTTAATCTCAAGAAGATTCAAAGAAAAAAATTATTTTAAAATTAAAAATTTTATTATCAAGAAATTATTATGGTAATCATTTATAATCGTTGTGATGGTTCAACATACTGAATATTTAGAAAATCAAAAATATCTTTTTCATTCTTAAATTCATGATTTATAATTTCTTTTGTATTATTCTTTTTAATACCATATTCATTAATAGTATATCCTTTTTCCAAACATTTCATTCTAAATATCTTATTAAATTCATCTGAACCTGTAAAATATAAAATAGAAAATGGATATTCATTAACATTTGTATTCATAATATCAATACGACGACAAATTCCCCTTTTACCTAATTTACAAATACCATTATATTTCTTACGTCCATAAGCTAAATGTTCCACAATATATTCAGATGATATTAATGTCTTAATAAAATTAGAATAAGTTTCCCTTAATTCACTCTTAATTAAAACATCAATATCACCACTAAAATCCTTACCACGACGATAAGAACCAGATATTGTTAATTCTGAATTAGGATCTATTTTATTTAATATTTTCTTTAAAATCATTTCATGTTTTATCATTTCATTTCTAGGGATTTTTTCTAATAAATCTTCATAATATTTTAAACCAATTAATTGTGTTTCATTTAATAATTCATTAATATTTTTATGTTCTCTTAATTCATTAATTGTTTGAATACCATTCTTTACTAATTTATTCGCACATTGTGGTCCAACACCATGAATATTCATAAACAAATAACGAGGATCATCAATCTTCTTGATATTTTCATATTGAGGACAACTACCAGTATTCAATATGAAATGTATCTTCTCATATATACTAGGACCAATACCATCCATTTTTTTAAGATTAATTTCAGTTAATTCACTATCATCTTTAATCCTTTTTAATGATGATACAACTTTCAAATAAGATCTTGATCTATAATTATCACCATTCACTTTTTCATAATCAGAAATTTCCTTTAATATTGAAATGATATTATTTCTCTTCTCTAATGATGGTTCATCAACCTTTGTTTTAACAATAATGTCATCCCTTCTCCGTAAATATCGTCCAAACCGTGGTTTACCACTCTTAGTTTTACCAGAATGTTCAAATGAAATAACAGTACCAATTGGATGTGTTATTTCAAAATCCTTTCTTACCTCATCATCCATACCAGATAATGTAAATTCATGACCTTCATCAGAATCAACCAAATGATATGTATCCATATTTTTTAATAAACGACATACAAAACCACCCAACATTTTTTCATATTTTCCCTTACCCAATGTAAAATCAACAATAATTGCTTCTTCCTCATAACTTGGTTTTACCTTTAATAACCAATCAGATCTTTTCCCTTCATAAAGAGAATCAGGATGTTTTAACATAATACCTTCACCACCCTTCTTAAGTTCTTCATCATATAATACTTTAAAATGTTCCTTATTTTTTACAACTGTTTGTTTCGTAAATTGTAAAGGACACTTCAATTTATGGAATTTTGGTTCTAATTTTAATCGCTCCTTTTCCCACCTTTTATTATTTTCTTGGACGATCTTTCGTAACTCCTTTAACCGATCCTTAAAAACACCTTTATATTTTGGTAAATCATAAACCATAAACTTAATAGGAATCCATTCATCATCATTTGGTACCTTCTTACGAACAACACCCATCCCCTGGAAATCATCACGACTAATCCATAACTCACCATCTAAATGTTCCTTTGGCATACTCATTTTATACCATTCAGGAGATTGGAAAATTTTCTCACCTCGCGATATAAATTCCTCACCATTCCATAGAGCACGATACCCATCCCATTTTGGAGATTCAATCCAACCATCAGGTGGATTACCTTTCATTTCCTTGTTTTTATGTAATTCTTTTGCCAACATTAATTTTGACATATTTATCCTTATTTAAAATTATTTCTATAAATAAATATTTTCAAATTTTAAAATTAATGATATAAAATGTTAACATTTTTATTATATTCATTATTATTTATTCTATTATTCTCAATATTTATTGAACTTTATATTGGTAATATATCTATCAGAAAAAATGATCTTAATATTCCAATATTTAATTGTAAAAGTTTATTTTATTATTTAATTGATCCTCTTTATAATTCATTCTTATGGAATCCATCCATCTTACATTGTAATTTTATATTTATGTTCCTATTATTTTCATTTATTTATTATAATTATCTCTAATGATATTTTACACACAAATTTGATTTTTTTTTAAAAAAATAAAAAAAAGAGAAATGACAGATAATATGATATCACCATTAATTTTATTTATTCAAGTATTATTATTTATTGGATATCATTTATTTACAGATTATAGTAGTGAGGCAGTAGGTACAATTGAAGGTGTTAGTAATGATATTAATCAATATTACCCATTCTTTCAAGATGTTCATGTTATGATTTTTATTGGATTTGGATATTTAATGACATTTATTAAGAAATATAGTTTCTCAAGTGTTGGATATACATTTTTAATTGGTGCTTTTATTATTCAATATAGTATTTTAATGAATGGGTTAATTCATAATATCTTTAATAATCATTTTGAAAAGATTTATTTAGATATTAAAACATTAATTACAGGTGATTTTGCTACAGGTGCTGTTCTTATTAGTTTTGGGGCATTATTAGGTAAAGTATCTCTATGTCAATTAATATTAATTTCAATTTTTGAAATAATTTTCTATTCAATTAATGAATCAATTGGTGTTATTCATTATCAAGCAGTTGATATGGGTGGTTCAATGTACGTTCATACTTTTGGTGCTTATTTTGGATTATCTGTTTCTTATATTTTAACAGATTTTGTGAAATTACGAAGAAACAAGGATAATGAAAAATCAACAAAATATTCAGATACATTTGCTATGATAGGAACAATATTTCTATGGATGTTCTGGCCTAGTTTTAATGGTGCATTAGCACTTGGAAATTCACAACATCGTGTTGTAATTAATACTATTTTATCATTAACTTCCAGTTGTATGTCTTCTTTTGCAATTTCTAAATATTTAAATAAAAAGTTTGATATGGTTGATATACAAAATGCATCATTAGCTGGTGGTGTAGCAGTTGGATCTTCAGCAGATTTAGTAATTGGTCCATCAATGTCATTATTGATTGGAATGATATCTGGAATCATTAGTACATTCGGTTATAATAAAATTCAACCGTTTATAGAAAATAAATTTAAAATTCATGATACTTGTGGTGTAAATAATCTTCATGGAATTCCGGGAATTATTGGTGGTATATCAGGAGCGATATCAGCATCATTTACAAGTAATGAATTATATGGTGATAATATACAAAATATATTCCCAGCAATGAATGGTTCAAGGACAAATAAAGAACAAGGTTATTATCAATTTATGGCATTACTTACAACATTAGGTATTTCAATCTTTGGTGGGTTATTTACCGGTTTGATAGTAAATAGAAGATATTGTAAAAATTCAAGGAACTATTTTGATGATAACTATAATTGGAAATTAGATGAAACATCAATTCAATTAAACCCATAATAAAACTTCAATGATATATTCCCACACAAATTTGAATATTTTTTTGAATGAAACATAAAATTCAAATATGGTTTGTTCCCATTGTAAACAACCAGGTCATAATTATGTAACTTGTCCTAAACTAACTCCAGAACAAATTAAAAAAATAAAAGAAAAAAAACTAAAAGAAAAACAAGAACTAATTGAAAGAAGAAGATTATATCAACAAAGAAGAAGAATACAAGAAGAAAATTTAAGAATAGAAAGAGAAAGACTAAGACAAGAAGAACTAAAAAAAGAAAAAATTAAGAAACAAAATACATTTGTTCTCAATAATCCTAATTCTTATGAATTAGCACTCTATTTTAATACCGAAGATAAACCAAATGATATTATACATTTCTCATATATTGAAGCAAATAGTTCCAAAAATATTATTGTTTTCCCAACAAATACAATCTTTATTTATCCAACTCTTGATGTACTTATACCAGGTTCAAATAATGCAATTAAAAATTTACCACAATCTCACCCAAATCAACCATTACAAGCGATTCAAATTAATGAATTTATAAAACAATTAGAAATTCAAAAAAATTTCTTAATTGAAAATCATCGTGATAATCAAAATACAAATATCATTGATTATTATTCAAATAATAATGAAATATCTAATATATCCAATTATTATTGTGATGTTTCACATATTCAAGTTGAAAAAATAATTTATGTTGAAAAAAAAACTTACAAAAAAGAAAAATCAGAATTAGAAAAATGGAAAGAAGTTGGTCTAAAATCAAATTATCTACTTCAAGAACTTATTAAATTAGGTGGTAAAAAATATGAAAATTTAGAACCAATCTTTGATATGGTTCAAGATATTGAAATTCCTAATCATAATGATTATGATAAAGAAATTGCAGGAATACCATCCACCTTAACAAATGTCACTTAAATGACAAGTTAATATACCCATACTATATCCAAAACATAATGTAAATAATCCACCAAATATAAATTTACATCTTGTTTTTCTAATTTCAATTTTTCTATCATTTTGTAATTGTTTATTTATTAAATAATAATTTGTATTCCAACCACCTGTATTATTATCAACTTGACTTCCTAAATTTAAAACAGTCATTTTATTATATTATTTTTTTTTCTCTATATATTTTTTAATATCTTTTATATCTTCTTTAATATTTGAAATGTCATTTTTTAAAACATTCACATTACCATGAATATCACAAACTTTATCATTATTAAAATCATATTTTTTTTCTTGTGCTTCTACTTTAAAACCAATAAAATCTAATTTCTCAGATTGTTTCCCCATTTGAAATATCATAGTACCAATAGTAGTACAACCACCTATGATTGGGGCTAATTTTTGAAAATTAATGCTCATTCACTTAATAATTAAAATATTTTTATTTAATATATATGAAAAATAAAAATAAATCTAGAAGGAAAAATCATTCTAGAAAAAGAAAAAATAATTCTAGAAGAAAAAATAATAAAAATTTAATAGGTGGATCTGATCTTGAAAAAGAAGAAGATATTCAACTACAATTTGCTTTAGCTTTAAGTTTTGAACAAGAAAAAAGAAAAAAAGATAAAACTGCACACCAAGAAAAAGAAGATAGTCAACTACAAAAAACTTTAGAACATACTAATAATTCAGATATGTTAAAACTAACCCTTACAATTTTAAAAGGAATAGGTATTTTACAAGGAGATGTAGATGATATCTTAATACATTTACAAAAAGAAGAATCCCAAATCGTCGCCTCGGCCCAGCGGACCAAGAAGACGGCGCATACGAAGGAAGTAAAGGAATTAGCTGAAAAAATAAGATCAACAAAATTTGGATTAAAAAATAAAAATCCGGGAAATAGATGTTTTATGAATGCGTATATGCAATGTTTTATTCGTACTCCAGAAGTATTGGAATGTATTTTATCAATACCTGGTGATGGTAATCCAAATACTTTTGAAAAAAGAGCAATACAGGTTTTAAAAAGTATTGTTGAAGTGATAGCGCTTCACATCACCGCTCTCGGCAAGGGCGTCCCCGCTTCGTCTCTCGATGTGGCGATGACCAAGGAAGAGCCACAGGCTGCACTCAACGCGCTGATCGTGAAGGAACAAGTAAAAATTGAGGAACATTCACAACCACCTACCCCTGTATATACTTTTAAAAAACTTGATGAAATAATGGGTGAAAAATATAACGACGATAATTTTCTTACTATGAATGATGGAACGCAACAAGATGCAAATGATTTTGGACTAGAATTATTCAAATTATTTAATCAAAGTTACCCTAGAAGGGTTTATTATTCTGGAAATAATGTCAGCGATAAAATGACTTTTAAAAAAGTAAAAGAATTATGTGATAAAGGGACATTTAAGTGTGAAGGTGAAAAAACATTTGAAATTGATTTTGAATCATCAGGGAATATTGAAAAATTAAAAGGATTCGCAAAGAAAATTGGAATTAATTTTGAAGAAGCTGAAGGTTTTGTCAAGGCAATATGGGAAAATGTAAAAGATGATTTAGAAGAAATGGCAAAGTTTTCAGGTGTTAAGGGTAAAAATATAGTAGATACTTTAGTTTTCCAATTAAAATTTGAAGAATTACGTAGAAAGAAATTAAAAGGTTTAGAATTTACAGGTCTAGAAGACCTTGTTAAAACTAAGTTTACACCAGAAGAAATTGAATTATTTTATAAAAAAAATGCAAAATGTAAAAAAGAAAAGAGAAAATCTATTTTAAAATATTTAGATGATCTTGATGATCAAACTTTACTTGATGTGAGAATATTTGCGGCAAATGAATATAATAAGAACCCTGCTAATAAAAAAAAGGAAAAAAAGAGTTTCTATGATGTAAAAAGTAAGGAATCTAGAAAAGTACACTTGTGTTCAAAAAGAGATGAACTTTATGCAGAATTAAATGGTGGAATAGTTCATTTAGATAAAGATGAAGATAAAAAAGAAACATTACTTTCCATTCTTTTATATCATGATAAATTTGATACATTTCAAAAATCATTTCAATATGTTGATGAAATGCAAAATATGAAAAAATTCTTAAAAGTAGTTTCTTTAACTAAAGCAATAGCATTGGGGTTTGATATAGACCAACTTGTGTTTGGTGAGGATGCTCTCCCAACATCTGAGTTAGAAAATATTTTTTTTTTACAAACGGAAACTGTTCGTGAGTGTTTAGCATGTAAGTATAAGGAAGATCCAAAATTTACAAAAGAAACTGTATTATCCGTAGGGATACTAGGAGAATCATTACTTGAATGTCTCAATAATCCACTTTCATTTATGAGTCAAGAAACGCTTGAAGATGCCCGTTGTATTAAATGTGGTGAGATGGGGGGACAAAAGAGGGATATTATGCTTAATTTAAATTATTTACCACCATTTTTACAAATTCAACTCAAAAGGTATGTCAAAGGTCCCAAAGGTGTTGAAAAAATTTCTCGTAAACTTGAAATTAATAAAGATCTAACATTAAATGAAGAAGGTAAATTTGATGATAAAGGTTCTGGAACTGGTGTCTTAGCAAATTATTCACTTTATGGAATAATATATCATCAGGGTAGAACTCCTGGACATGGACATTATTATACGGTTGTCAAACAAGGGGTTAAATGGTATGAATATAATGATACTTTCGTTGATGAAATTACTGATATTAATCAAGAATTAAATACGATGAATGCATTAACTTGTAGTTATCTTTTATTTTATCAAAGAGTGGATTTATAAAAATGATGCATTCTGTAATGTTGCATTTGTTCCAATACCCTCTGTTGGATGTCTGTTACTATTAAATGGTTTCTTACGAACTTCAAAACGATTATCATCGTGTATTACTAATATTTGTATTTGACGATATTTATCTTCACCACAATCACGATGTTTTCCAAATGCTCGTGACATACCAACATCAATTCTCCATAAACGATCATCATAAATAGAATTTAAATATTTATTTTCCATAAATTGAGGTGTATGTGCGATAACCATACCTTTTACAGGTGTAATTAATTTATTTTTTTGATTTAAAATTGATAACATCCTATTAAAATTTTCTTCTGTATTTTCACCACGACCATCTTCTTCTGCAAAGATACGACACCAAAAAGGTGACATATCATCATCATCTCTAAATATTTCATCAAATATTTTTTCTTCTGTTGAATTATTATCTTTACACATCCATTTAGTGACGACTTCATTAATTTGACCGATTGTATATTTTTTAACTAAATCAACACTCAATCCACCATGAACAAATACATAACTACCAACTGTTATAATGGATTTTTTTTTAATTGAATATAATTTTGCCATATTACTTCCTCTTTCAAATGCCTTTGTTCTATGATAATATCCTAATGGAAAACCATCTTTCGTATATTTTGTATTACGATCACAATCAGGAACAAATTCTAAAAATTCTTTGGGTGAAACATATCTAAAATCTTTATCAACATTCATTATTTCATGATTTCCTAATAAACCTAAGAAACGACCACCATATTTTCTTGCTTCATCATCTAATCTTAATAATAATTTAATAATTGTCATATTATTACCTTCATCTTCATAAACATCATCAAAATCTTTAATACAATTCTTTTCCCAATCATCTGGACGACAACGGTCAATTTGATCTCCCAATTGTATAACCCAAGTAGATCCACCACACCAATGAACTTCATTTAAATTGTCTTCATTTGATGTCTGAGGAATAACTTCTGCCAATTTTAATGCAATTAATGTAACTCTTAAATCACCATGTAAATCACCAATTGCGATTAATTTTTTAACAGGTGGATACATTCCAATAATATCATATTGTGGATTTTGAGATTGTATTTGAGTTTGAATTTGATTTTGTGTATTATTTTTTAATTCATCGGAATTGTGTTGATGAAAAACAGTTGTCTTTTCATTATTTGTAATTGGATTTGATAATTGTCTCTGAAGTGTAGGTCTTGGTAAATTTTGACCTCTATCAACTTGCAAATTACCAGATGTTGATAAACTACGACCTCTTCTTTGACCATAAATTTGTAATTTCTTTTTTAAAAATCCTTTAATAAGTTCCAATAATTTTTTACGATTACATTTTGAAATGTCTTCTTTTGTTATTAATTTATATTTTAAACATAAGATAACTAATTCTTTATCACTTAATAAATTAAAATCAATCTCATTTAATTTCATAATCTTTATTATTTTTTTTTCTTTATTATTAAACTAATCTTAATTTATTTTATAAATATATATTATATAATATTATATAATATAATGGAACAATGGTTATATTATGGTTTAATAGCTGCTATATTAATTGCAATGAGAGATATATTTACAAAAAAATTCTCAAATAAATATTCACCTATTGAACATTTATTATATTATTATATTCTATGTGGTTTCTTTATTATCTTATTAGCAATTTACAAAATAAAAGTAAAAAAAGAAAAAATAAGAATGATTGAATCAAAAGATATCTGGTTATATTTATTAGTAGCTGGTGTTAGTGCAATCATTATATCACCTTGTCAAGTATTATCATTGAAAAATTGTGATAATCCAGGGAAATCAAAAGCAATTGTTAATCTTAATTCATTATTTGCATTCTTTTTTGCCTTATTCTTCATAAAAGGTATAAAAATAGATATTAAATCATTAATAGGAATATTATTAGCATCTTTTGGTGTTTATTTAACAATATAATTATTTAAAATTTGATTATTAATTATTAAATTAATTAAATTAAATATTTATGAAAAATAATTTTTCAAATAAAAATGATGATATAAGAAAAAAAAATGTTCTTTTATTAAATAAAATAATTAATAATAAAAAAATATCAAGAAAAATAGAAAAAAGTTTATATAATTATTCTGTAAAATTATCAAAAGAAAGAAATATAATTAGAAGTTGGGATAATATAATTTTTCGTAAATTATATCAATCAAAAGTTAGAAGTATCTATACAAATATAAATCCAAATAGTTATATAAAAAATACAGAGTTTTTAGAAAAAATAAAAAATAATGAAATTGATATTGAAAAAATTGCTGAATTAAGTGTTTATGATATATTTCCAGAAAATTGGAAAGAAATTATTATCATAAAATCAAAAAGAGATAAAATTAAATATGAATTAAAACCAGAATCAATGTCATCAAATTATGTTTGTAGAAAATGTAAAAGTAAAGAAACATCATATTATGAAGTTCAAACAAGGTCTGCTGATGAACCTATGACTCAATTTATTACTTGTCTTAATTGTTATAATCATTGGAAAAGATAATTATTTTAATATATATGTTTTATTAATTTTATCACCAGTTAAATCAACTAAATTAAAATTTTTATTATGTTTTATATGATGTAATAAATGTATTCTTTTTTTCTTTCTAAACCATTCATATTTTTCAAAAATTGAATTATTTAAATGATAACTTTCATGTAACTTATCAATAATAATAAAATAAATACTTGATTCAATAAATAATATATTAAAATAATATCTTTCAAGTATTGAATACATAAGAGACCACCAAATTAAAATGAAATAAATAAATATATTTTGATATCTTGGTATGATTTTTGGATATTCATTTCTAGTTAAATGTTTTAAGGGAAATTCTATAATATGATGTTTACGATGCCATTCATAAATAATACCACCATATTTATGATTATGTGCAAATTTATGAAGTATATATTCACTTAAATTAATAAAATAATATGTATTTATAATTAATATTATTTCATTAAACATAATATTTATAATATTTATATTAAATATTTCAAATTTAAAAAAATTATTTTAATCCAATTCCATTTTCATTAATGGTATTAATTTCACAATATCCATTTTCAAAACAATTTTGTTCATATTTTGGTAAAACAGGTGTATTACCTTGACATTCTTGACATGCATATTTTTGTTTAATATTTTGATTCATTGTATTTAATAAATTATCAGTATAATTTGTTAAATATGTTCTATATTGAAAACTAGTCATATTACCTTGTAATTTTCTATTTAATTCACAATTCGGAGAATAATCTGTTATAAATCTACCATCAGACATTCTAGCATTTAAATTATGATAATTATTGTCCATTTATTATATAAAATATATTATTTTTCAAAATTAATTAATCTTTTAATTAATGTAGTCTTATTTCCTGAAACAGGTAATTGTAATTCACGACATTTTGATTTTAATTCTTGAATACTTAATTCTGAATATTTATTATCTTGATTTATTATTATATTTTCATTTTCATTTTCATTATTAAAAATTAAACTTTGATTTAATTTATTAATTTTATCTTCAAAAGTTAATTCTTCATGAACTTCCTCATCTACCCCTGATAATTCATCCCCTTGTGATTCATCATCATGACTCCCTTGTGATAAATCATCATTATGAACTTCTTGTGATAAATCATCATTATGAACTTCTTGTGATAATTCATTCCCCTGTGATAATTCATTCCCCTGTGATAATTCATTCCCCTGTGATAATTCATCATCACTATTTCTTGATAATTCATCATCTGTTAAATTATCTTGTGATAATTCATCATCTGTTAAATTATCTTGTGATAATTCATCATCACTATTTCTTGATAATTCATCATCTGTTAAATTATCTTGTGATAATTCATCCCCTTGTGATAATTCATCATCTGTTAAATTATCTTGTGATAAATTATCACTATTTCTTGATAAATTAACACTATTTGATGATAAAATTTCATCATCTCTTGATAAATGATTTAATTGAATTTCTGAATTATTTTCTGGGGGTAAATTTGAAACATTTGATTGATAATTCTCATTATAATCAAGATTTTCCATCCTTGAATGAATTATATTAAATTTATTATTTAAAATATCTAACCTTAGAGTTAATTTTTTATATTCTAAATATCCAAGAACACAAATTCCAATAAATAATATGATGATTATTATTAATGATATATTTGAATGAATATATAATTCTGATGTTGATGACATTATAAAATAAGAATATAATAATTTTTTTATTTTTAAACTTGGTTTATTATATTTAATATATATATATTATATAATTACAATGAATACAATTTATACAATGAATTTAGATGTTTCAAATGATATTATTAATATGATTTATGATATTATTAAATTTAGTATTATTCAAATAACATCACATTTTTTATTTATTGTGATGGGGAATTCTGAATTACGATTTTTTAATCCTATATTTTTTCAAACATTGATTTTTATTAATCTAGGATTAATGATTTTTTGGTTACTTATTAAAAAAATTATAAAGTTTAATAATGATATCAAAAAATTAAAAAAAAGTTTAAAGAAATAAAAAGAATAAAATGAAAAATGAATGGAAATTCTGAAATTAAAATAAAGAAAAAAAGAGGTAGAAAACCAAATATTACAAAAAATAAAGATAATATGAAAAATTTAGAAATTGAAGAATGTTTTGTTATTAAAATAACAAATGATGATAAACAAAACTTAAATAATGAAATATCATTTAATATTAATAGTTTTGATATTAATGAAATAAAAAATGAAGAAAAAGTTAAAAAAAAAAATATAAGTTGTAAATGTTGGAATTGTTGTCATGATTTTATTGATGTTAAATATGGATTACCCATTAAATATATTAATAATATTTTCTATATTTATGGTGATTTTTGTTCATTTGAATGTTCTTTGAGATATGGATATGAATATCTAGATAATAAAAATATATATAATCTTTTTACAAATGTTAATTTATATAAGAAAAAATTATTTAATAATGATAAAGAAATTAAAATGGCCCCATCAAAATTATATTTACAAATGTTTGGTGGTAATTTAACAATTGATGAATATAGAGCTTCATTTCAAAAAAATGATTATCATGATATAGAATTACAACCAATTATTCCTATTAATCATATATTTGAAAATTATGAATTAACTGAAACAAAAAATAAAGATAATTTAAAATTATTTAGAACAAAAAAATTATTAAATGAAAAAAAAAATATAAAAAATTCAATGAATTTATTTAATGTTTCATAGGAATAAAATATTGTTGAATACTATTTATAATGATAATTGATTTTAATAAATCATTATTAATATATTTTTTTAAAATATCATTAAAATATTCAGGATTATTGATTTTAAAATTTTTTTCTAATAATTCTAAAGTATCATTTAATTTATTTAATTTTATAATTCTTAGAAATATGAATTGATATATTGAATTTAATTCAAATAATTCAATTGAATTTATTAAATCATAATAAATTTCAATGTTTATTTTTTTTGATAATTTGATATAATTTAAAAAATCATAATAATTATGATTTTTTTTACGATATAAAATTGATTTAGTATTTTCAGGATGAATATTAAAAACTTCTTCTTTATTTTTATTTAACATAAATCTATTCTAATATAATATAAGAAATTATTATTCTATATTTTACTCTTTTTTTTTAAAAAAAATTTTATATTTCTGAATTGTTTTATAAATAAATATTATTAAAATTATTATTTAAGATATTATTTGATGGTAATATGTCTAAAATAATTTCTTTATTATTAATATTTGGATTTTCTTTCCAATTTTTGTTTAATTGTAATGATAAATTATAAAGTAATTGATATCCTTCTTTATAAATTTTCTTAATTAATTTTGATAAATCATTTGTATTTTTTGCACTTTCAAAATTATCTGATTTTAATCCATCAATATATGTTCTTTCTTTTATGTTAATTGTCATACTTTGAAAAATATTAATTGATTTTTTAAGATAATATTCTGTATTTTCAAAATATTGATTTGAATTATGATTTTTTTGATTTGTTTTCATTAAATTTTTTATAAATTTTTTCCAATAAAACATTCCTTCATCATAAGTTTGTATATCATTTTTACGATATTTTTTTAATTTATGAAAATAATTTGATAATTTATCATTATATTTAATTAATGAATTATTATTTTTTTCTTTTTTATTTTTTTGATTATGATTAAATTTTCTTTTATAATTTTTTAGGAAATATTCATTATAAATATAAAATAATAATAATAAAATTGTTAAAAATTTTAAATCTAATTTTTCATTATAAAGAATTAAAAAAATAATAAATAAAATAAAAAGATATTCATATTTCATTTTATTATGTTATATTAAAGAAATATAAAATTATTGATAATATTATTAATAAAAATCCAAAATAAAATAAATTATCTTTTATACTAATATATTTTACTAATGAATATAAATATATTTTAAATTGACTTAATTTATGATCTTCATTTTCTTCATTATGAAATTCTAATTCATATTCATATAATATTTGATTAAAATCATTATTAAAATTGATAATAAATTTTATTGTATTTTGAATCATTTCATTAATTGTTAAATCAGATAAATTTTTTTTTCTTTTATTTTTTTCATCAAAATATATTTTATTAATAGTATCTAATTCATGATTTGTTAAATGTTTTGAATGTCTATCAATTTCATTAGAAATTTGTGGTCTTTCATTTGAACCTTCTTCTGTATTATATTCAATATCCATTTTGATAATTATTAATATTTTAAATATAGGAAATTAAATGTACATTTCCAAGAAACATTCTTCTACAACAATATTTATGCATATGAAGTTCATCTAATATTTCTCCCTCAATTGATTTTTTAATTTTACCTTTTTCTTTTATTTCAACATATTCAATATCTAATTCACTATTAACTGTTTCATTAAATTTATTTTTTCTTACAACACATTCTTGAACAAAAGGTTTCCATTTATCTCCAATAACTGTTCCACAAGTAAAACAACGAATTGGTATTAACATTTTTTATATTATATTAATTAATATTTATAAATTAATTTTTAAATTATAAAATATTCAAATTTATATAATGTATATTCCTGGATATTTCAAAGTTTTTGAAACATTACAAAATTATCAAGATTCAAATCAAAATAAATATATGATTCTTGAACCTATGTGTTCCATCTTAAGATTAATTTTATATATTTATAAAGATAAAGGAACAAAAATATCTATTTCAAATAATTCAATTCAATATAATGATCCATCATTAATTCAGGGTCTTATTCGTAATTTAAATGGTGATAAGAAAGATGACCTTCATAATTTATATCATCCTTTTTTAAAATCATTTGAATGGTATGATAAAAATAATGAAATTTATAATTATTTTTATAAACAATGTATTATTGGTCTTCAATTATTACTAAATATTTATGAAAAAAATAGTATTATTCATCATACAATAACTCATTATATTCATTTATTTACAAATTATCTTGATAATAAAACAATTCAGAAATATGAATCAATTAAAGAATCTCCATTATTAAATGATTTACAAAATATTTGGGATGAAAAAGAATTAAATGTTATTTATAATCTCTTTCAATTAGTAAGAAAATCATCTGAAAAAGAAAAAATAGTTTATCTTAAAAGTATAGATGATATAATAACTTTAAAAGAAGAAAATGTTTATAATTATATTAATAAATATAGTACAAGTTATAATTAATTTAATTCTACGTTAAGTAAGACTGCATTATGATCACTACCATAGTTATCAAGAACTTGAAATTTTTTATTTTCAATCGTTTTTTTTGTTTTTATTCCAATTTGATCTAATATTTTTTCAGTATTATGTGTAGGTTTATCTTTATCATCATTAAATCCATCACCAATTAATTCTCTAATAGATTCTGGGTTTTCAGAACTTAATTCATTAAAATCACCTGCGGTTATCATAATTTCACTATCTCCAAAATCTTGTAAATCTTTTATTTTTTGAATTACTCCTTCTTTAACATTATCACCATAATTGTGACCAGTATGAACATTTATTATTTTAATTTTTTCTTTCGTTACTTTATGTGTAAATACGTGGACAATAGCATAATGAGTTCCTGATCCACTACCAACTACCCCTATATGTGCAATATCTAAATATCCAAAAGGTTTAAATTTATCTTTATTATATACAATACCCATTGAATTAATATCTCTTCCATCATCTAGTAATATAGGACATCCAGTTATAAGTTTATAATTATTAGGTAAAAATTCTCCAAATTCTTCTTGAATTTCTTGAATAATTAAAAAGTCTCTATTTGGATTTTTTGATAAAAATTTATCAATTTCAACTAAATCACTGTGTTTTGTATCACCATTAGCAGCATTAAAAGTAACAACTTCTAACATATATTTTCTTGATGATAAAATATATCTTTCTAGTCCGTCAATTTTGAATAACTTTTCAAGTAATTTTATAATTAATTTTTCATTTGAATCCATATATTATAATATATTATATTATATTATAATGGCTGATTTATTAGTTATAAAATTACTTGAAAAGTTATTCAAAATACGTCTAGAGGACGAGTTCATGAATATGACACAGGTTCAGACTAATCTGAAGTTGGTAAAAAAATTATTACTCAAAGCATCTGAAACAGATCCACTGGTGGTTCATGATTCAGACTTATCAACCCTGTTCTCTGTAACAAAAGCGGATTTAGGTAATAAAAATATTGATGACTTATCACCTTTATCAAGCTTGACTTCATTGACAGAATTGAATCTCTCTAATAACCAGATTGATAACATATCACCTTTATCATCTTTGACTTCATTGACAAAATTGTATCTCCGTGAAAACCAGATTGATGACATATCACCTTTATCAAACCTGACCCTGTTGACAGAATTAAATCTCAGCTTTAACCAGGTTGTTGACGTACCAGATTTATCATCTTTGACCTCGCTGAAAGGATTGGGTCTCGCTAATAACCAGATTATTAACGTGTCAGATTTATCAAACCTGACCTCGCTGGAAGCATTGGTTATCAATGATAACCAGATTGTTGACGTATCACATTTATCAACCCTGACCTCGCTGGAAGCATTGTATCTTAATAGTAACCAGATTGTTGACGTATCACCTTTATCAAGCTTGACTTCATTGAAAGAATTGGTTCTCAATGATAACCAGATTGTTGACGTATCACATTTATCAAGCTTGACTTCATTGACAGAATTGTATCTTAATAGTAACCAGATTGTTGACGTATCACATTTATCATCTTTGACTTCATTGACAAAATTGATTCTCGCTAATAACCAGATTGTTGACGTATCACATTTATCAAGCTTGACTTCATTGACTTCATTGAATCTCCGTAGAAACCAGATTATTAAC
>MDTC01008309.1_pt1 | contig 36099 bp, 31 predicted proteins | sample 811181 | NCBI WGS metagenome assembly MDTC01 (sample SAMN05326644, study PRJNA326480) | marine metagenome | isolation source: seawater | place: Pacific Ocean: North | collected 2011
CTGCGGCTCGTCCCGCTGCACGCCCTGCGGCTCGTCCCGCTGCACGCCCTGCGGCTCGTCCCGCTGCACGCCCTGCGGCTCGTCCCGCTGCACGCCCCGCGGCAAGACCTGCTGCACGCCCCGCTGCTCGTCCTGTAGCAAGACCTGCTGCGCGTCCCGCTGCTAGACCTGCTGCACCTGTTGCTCGTCCCGCTGCTCCTGCAGTACGTACTGCTCCTGCAGCACGTACTGCTCCTGCCAAGCGCGAAGCACCAAAGACACAACCAGCCAAAAGATAATCGAGAAAGTTCTTGATCTTTTGATCTTTTGCGTCTATAAATTCCCAGCCTAAAAATCTAAACGCCAGGATGACTACGTTATCCTGGCGTTTTCTTGTCAGAACACACTACAGTGTTCACTTCCAACTTCCATATACTCCTTACCCGTACCCGGGAAGGTATGGGTCGCCGAGTCCAGAAGGAGGCACTCTTGAGTCTTAGAAAATACGAAACTTTTTACCTTCTGAGATCAGACTTGTCTGAAGACGTCCAAAAACGTATCAACAACAAGATCTTCGAAACTATCTCAAACGACGAAGGAAAGCTCTTGCAGGTGGAATCCTGGGGAAATCGCAAAACTGCATACCCAGTCCTCAAGCAAAACAAAGCTCTCTTCTTTTTGATTACATACGCAGGACAACCTGGCGTCGTCGCCAAGTTGACTCGTTTGTTCCGCATCACTGAAGAGGTTGTGAAATACCAATCTTTGAAGGTCGCTGACGAAGTCACGGCAGAAGAGTTGGAACAAGACGTTGTGTTCACCGAAAAAGCGCGTGACGAGAACGAAGGACGTGGTCGTCAAGGCCGTGGCCGTGGTCGTGATCGTGGTGACCGTGGTGACCGTGGAGATCGACGCGATCGAAGAGATCGTGATGATCGAGGCCCCTCTGAGGCAAAAGCGAAAAGCGAGCCTACAGAAGAATCCACCGAAGCAGCCACCGAAGGATAATCAGCTCGCGATGCCTCACCATCGCGCCTGAATAGGAGAGAACACAATGGAAAGAGTTATTCGTCGTCGTCGAGGCTTCGGTCGCAGAAAAGTTTGTCGCTTTTGCGTCGATCCTGAGTTGAACATCACTTACAAAGATCCTTCCTTGCTCAAGTACTTTGTCACTGAGCGTGGAAAAATCATCCCTCGCCGGATCTCCGGAAACTGCGCTCGTCACCAACGCCAAATGGCTCGCGCTATCAAACGCGCTCGCGTCCTTGGCTTGATGCCATTCACAGTCGTCACTAGCTAACACATCACACGGGAGGAAATAGACGATGAAAGTCATCCTGAAAGAAGAAATCAAAGGCTTCGGAAAACCCGGTGAAATCGTGAAGGTTGCAGATGGATATGCAAGAAACTTCTTGCTCCCACGTGACCTCGCAGCTGTGGCTACCGAGAAAAATGTTCGTCGCCTTGAGCACGAAAAACGTCAGATCTTTTTGCGCCAAGAGAAAGCAAAAAGAGAAGCACTCAAGCTCGCTGAAGAACTGAAGGCTACTTCCGTCACGATCACACGTCAGGTCGGTGAAGAAGATCGTATCTTCGGCTCCGTCACCACACGTGACATCGGCGAAGCGCTCCGCGAAGAGAACTTCAAGATCCACCGTCGTCAGATCACAATGGACGACTCGGTCAAGAAACTCGGCGTATATGAGTGTCAAATCAAACTTCATCCCGAAGTCACTGTTCCCGTGAAAGTATGGGTTGTCGCTCAGTAATTCCCCCTCTCCCTCTACACGTCTTTCACTCCCCTGTTCCTATTTTTCATCACCTCACGTATAATCTTCCCCCCGCATTGCACCTTCTTGTTGGTCTGCATAAGATCACATGGGGAGTCTTGTATGTGATAAAAAACACTCCATTTTCCAGGCACTATCTTCATCCGGAGCAACCGAGACATGGCCAAAAAATTCAGCAAAGACAAGAAGAAACAAGAACTCAGCCTGCACGATCTCCAACGCCATGTCCCTCCCCATGATCTCGAAGCCGAAAAATCCGTTCTTGGTGCAGTCCTCCTCCACAACAAAGCGATCAATGAGCTGACCACCTCGATCAAAGGCCAGGACTTCTATCTCGACAAACACCGCTTCATCTTCGAAGCCATGAAAGATCTCGAGATCGAGAGTGAACCGATCGACGTCATCACCCTCGCCAACAAACTCAAATCACGTGACCAGCTCGATAAAGTGGGACAACTTCCCTATCTGTCCGAACTCGTAGACCGCATCCCCACAACGGCAAACATCGCTTACTACGCGCAGATCATTCGTTCCAAGTCGATCATCAGGCGCCTGATCACGATCGCCTCCGAGATCGTGATCGAAGCCTACTCTAACGTCGAAGATGTTGGTGAGTTCCTCGACACCGCAGAGCGCAAGGTCATGGAGATCCGCCAAGAGCGGGAACAAAAAGACCTCACTCCCTCCCACGAGATCGTCAAGGATACCTTCAAAATCATCGAAGGCCTCTACGAAAAGAAAGAACTCGTCACAGGGATCCCAACAGGCTTCGATGACTTCGACAAGATGTCCTCCGGTCTCCAACCCACTGACCTTATCATCCTCGCAGGACGTCCTAGTATGGGGAAAGCGCAACCCCTCGACGCCCACATCAAGACCCCCACAGGTTGGACACAAATGGGCGACCTGGAGCTCGGACAACCGCTGGCCTCCCACGACGGACGCCCCTCTGTTGTCACGGGAATCTATCCCCAAGGTCGTCGAGCCGTTTACACACTGACCTTCGAAGATGGCCGCCAAACAGAAGCCTGCGCCGAGCACCTCTGGCACGTCTCTCACCCATCCTGGGACACACACCGCATCCTCTCCACAGAAGAGTGGATGTCTCTTCAAGAACAGCAAGAAGGGCCCTTCTCCATCCCACTCTCAAGTGGAGACTTTGGCGAAGAGAGCGATCTACCTCTCGATCCTCATGTCCTCGGTAAACTCCTGACCAACCCCTACACCTCGCTCGCCTTCCAGCTAAGCGATCCACAAAAACAACGCGATCCAGCACACTCTCTAAGTGGTGCAGACAAACGCATCCCACTCGATTATCTCGAAGCTTCACGTCCCCAACGTCGCGCCCTGCTCTCAGGCCTACTCGAAGGTGGTGCCCAAGCGCACACGACTTCACCAGAGACTTACACCTTCACCACCCCCCACGAGCCTCTTGCGCTCGACACGCTCCAACTCGTCCGCTCACTCGGTGGGATCGCCTCGCTTGCTCCGTCGTCCTCCCAAGTACAAGAGTGGAAGATCACGCTCAGACTTCCGACAACGACACACACACTGGCACTTAAGAGCATCGAGTACAGCAGAGACACACAGACACAATGTATCAAGGTCAGTCACCCAGATGCTCTCTACATCACAGATCAGTACATCGTCACACACAACACCTCACTCGCCCTGAACATGGCGAGTAACGCAGCGGTCCTCCACGAATTTCCTGTGGCGATCTTCTCTCTTGAGATGAGTAAGGAGCAGTTGATGATGAGGATGCTCTGTTCACTCGCACGGGTGAACTCGGGTCGTCTTCGTACAGGGCAGATGAAGGACAATGACATCCCCAAGCTGACACGTGCGGCCTCTGACCTCGCCCGTTCAAAGTTGTACATTGATGATGGTGGTAACGCGAGTGTTCTCGAAGTCCGTTCAAAGTGTCGTCGTCTGAAAATGATGCACGGAAAGATCGGTCTGATTGTGATCGACTACCTCCAGCTCATGAGGGGTGACAAAAACGAGCAGAGCCGGGAACAAGAGATCTCCGCGATCTCTCGTGGTCTCAAGGGTCTCGCAAAAGAACTTCACGTCCCTGTCCTCGCCCTCTCACAGCTCAACCGCTCTCTCGAACGTCGTCCAGACAAGCGCCCTGTTATGTCTGACCTTCGGGAATGTGTCGTTGGTGACACCCTCGTCCAGCTCGCGGATGGTCGCCAACAACCCATCCGTGATCTTGTTGGAACAACCCCTCAGGTCGCGGCAGTGACACCAGATGGTAAGATCATCCACACCTTGAGTGACAAGGTGTGGAAAGTTGGCAAACGCCCCGTTTTTCGTCTCACTCTCTCTACAGGTCGCACACTCACAGCAACAGGTAAACACCGCGTCCTCACTGACAATGGCTGGAAACGCATCGCTGAACTTCAAGAGGATGATCGGATCGCGATCCCAAGACAACAGGATAGTGATGAGCTGCGCAAAAAAGCGCAAAGTGATCTATTCTGGGACGAGATCCGCTCTATCGAAGATGCTGGAGAAGAGGATGTCTACGATCTCACAGTTCCAGGTCCAGCGTCGTGGATTTCAGATGGAGTTGTAAGTCACAATTCCGGAGCCATCGAGCAGGACGCAGACGTTATCATGTTCGTTTATCGGGATGAGGTCTACAATGAAGACACTGAAGATAAAGGACTCGCTGAGCTGATCATCGGTAAACAACGGAACGGTCCAATTGGTACAGTTCGTATGCGCTTCTTCAACGACTACACGCGCTTTGATAACCTCTACCCAGAAGATCACTGAGCCAGCACGCCACAACGAAGCTGTATTTTGTCCGTAAGTTTGGTCTTTGCATCAGGAACGATGCCACACAGACTCGCGAGAGGAACACAGAGGGCAAAAAAAAACCGGGTCTGTGGAGGACCCGGTAAATTCATCAAGAAGCATTGTGGGAGATAGTAGCTCTACACATCAAGTGCTCACACCAACCTGGTAAAAAGGTGCGAAATCAAACGTATAGGCCCCTACCAAAGATAGAGTTTATGTCGGAGACTCTGGGAACCTCGGTGTTTGCCTTTGACCTGGAATGAAAAAGACACACACAAGGGACAAACAATCCTGACTTGCACGGTTGTTTGTACATCACTCCAACACAAATGTTGTTGCAAAGTAAATTGGGCAACACACCCCTCTGTAGCAAAAACCACGCCTCCTACACCAAAATCAAAATCATCAATGAATTCTTCCAATTCATACTATCATCGCCAAAATGAACACATATTCATCCACGTAGGGTGCGAACTTTGGTTCGCAAGTGCCACCAAGAACTCCCAACGAAGAGAGCAAAAAGAGTGATCAGGAATGATGGACGGGAAATGATGGACGAGAGAGGACAGAGGAAGATCGTGGAGAAGTAGAGCAGGATTATTTTCGAGTGTGCTGGCCAAATTGTCGGTCAAGTTGTCGGCGATATGATTGGAACATGGCCAATTCACGAGAGGGGATCTTGCGGTGATAAGTCTTGTGATAATCGAATGGATCAATCACACGACCACGACGCGTTTCCAATTGGTAGTGCAAGTGTGCAGCAGTTGAACGTCCAGTGTTTCCGACGAGACCAATGACAGTTCCCGCAGGAAGCACAGCACCACGACGAACCTTGGGCATCACCTTGGACAGGTGCAAGAACAAACCGTGGATACGTCGTCCCTTAAAGAATTGAACCTTCACACATTGCCCGTTGTATCGCATGTTCCAGTTAGTGCGAACGACACGAGCACGCCAGGGCAAGTAAATTTTGGCACCTTCAGGCGCTTTGAAGTCCACACCTTTGTGACGTCGGCGCATCTTGAGAATCGATGTGACCTGCTCGTACTCTCTCATCGGCGTGTTGCGAAGCTGAAGCTCAATGTCACGACCATTTTTGTCGTAGTACGCAGCAAATTTTCGACCGCTCTCTTTGAAGCGGTAAAAGTGGAATGTTTGTCGATGCTTCAAACTCTTGTAGGTCATCGCCTGGATCTCAAAGCGGCTTTGCTCCTCGATAGGCTTGTACGCAACACGAATGTAGTCACCACGGCGAAGATCACGACGTAGATCGAGACGCCAGATCAACAAACGAGCGGCGAGTGCAGACAAAAATTTCGCATCTTCACGGCTCAAAGAGTCCCTCATCGAGGATGGCAACGCACCACGGACAGTACCTTGGTAGAAACGAAGCTCGCCCTCACGTGCGGTATTGTTCACGGGAGGTTGGACATGATGTTTTTGAGTGGGTTGGACAGTCGCCCTGTGAAGGGTAGGTTTGTCCGCTGTGCGCAAGTTCTTCTTGGAATGACGGGGCCAAAAGACCAGCCCAACCAATGCCAACATCAAACCAGCGCTGATCAAAACAACCAATGGACTCGGGGTTGCCCGATGTGTTGTAGAACGATTGCGTCGCATCATCTTCGGCCATCTCCTTCTTTTCTTTATGAAATCTATTCATGTGAGGGGGTATGTGTGACTTGTTATGCGTAAGTCGTCATTTGATCCATCACCAATCTAATGGAGGACGCTCTACAAACGCAAAAAAACGACAATGTTTCAGAAGATGACCAACCCCCTCACCCTCTTTCCTCTCTACTTTTGAAAGACCTGCGCGAGCGCTTTTTTGTTCGCCTCGACTGTGCGGGCAATATCTTCATCACTGTGAGAGGCAGACACGAACAACGCTTCAAACTGCGACGCAGGCAAAAAGATCCCCTGCTCCAACATCAACTGAAAGTACGTCGCAAAAGCCTTTGTGTCCGTTTGTTTTGCGGTCGCAAAGTCCACAACAGGCTGCTCGGAGAAAAATAGACAAATCATCGAACCAAAACGATTGATCTGCAAAGGTAAATCGAGCTCTTTGAGGTTCCCACGAAGCCCCTCTTCGAGCTTTTGACATTGTGCTTCGAGGCCCTCGTAAAATCCGTCACGTTGCAATAGCTCAAGGGTCTTCATCCCTGCCGCAACTGCCAACGGGTTACCTGAGAGCGTTCCCGCCTGATACACAGGTCCACTCGGTGCGATCAACTCCATCCACTTGCGCTTTCCACCATACGCACCGACAGGCAATCCACCCCCGATCACCTTCCCAAGGGTCGTCAAATCAGGTTCGACACCACAAAGCTCTTGCGCTCCGCCTGGTGCGACGCGAAATCCAGTCATCACTTCGTCGAAGATCAACAACGCGCCCTCTTGCTCAGTCAACGTACGCAACCCTTGCAAGAACCCATCAGCAGGTGCAATAAGCCCCATATTTCCGGGAATAGGTTCGATAATTACGGCAGCAATTTGTGAGGCATTTTGGGCGAAGAGTTCTTTGACCCCTTCGAGATCGTTGTACTCGGCGAGGAGGGTATCGGCAGCCGTCCCACTCGTAACACCAGGGCTACTAGGCACACCAAAGGTCATCGCTCCAGAGCCTGCGGCGATCAAAAAGGAGTCAGCGTGGCCGTGGTAACAGCCAGAGAACTTGATAATCTTGTCGCGCTTGGTGGCTGCACGTGCGAGACGGATCGCGCTCATCGTCGCCTCCGTCCCAGAGTTGACGAGCCTCACCATCTCGATAGAGGGGAAGAATTCGTTGATCTTTTGTGCGATCCTGACTTCATTACTCGTCGGCGCACCGTAACTCGTCCCAAGTGCCGCTGTTTGCTGAATCGCTTCGACAACCTCAGGGTGTGCATGGCCGACGATCATCGGCCCCCATGAACCAACATAATCGATGTATTGGTTTTCATCTTCATCCCAGATGTACGCACCCTTTCCGCGCTTGATCCACGGCGGCGTCCCTCCAACAGCCTTGTACGCTCTGACAGGTGAATTCACACCTCCAGGCATCCAATCCTGCGCACGCTCCATCCACTCTCGACTATTTGATAATGTCAAACTCATCTATCTTCTCCTTCCAGGGTTCACTCATAGGGGCTCACGCACAAAGGACCACGTCCAATCGCGGAGGATCGCACAAACGATGCACGAATGCCCTCTCAGTCGTCAAGAGACCACATCTGAATCGCCTTGACAAGACCGTCAAGGCCGGGTTGCTTGGCCTCCACTTCAGGGACCAAACCAGCCGCTCGCAGCGCCTCACTCGTCGTCGGTCCAATCGACGCACATACAAAACACCCACGCACACGTTCCACAAACGCAGGCGAAAAGATCTCCACAAACGCCCGCACAATCGAAGGACTCGTAAATGTGATCACGTCGAACACCCCAGCCTCAACCTGCTCCGCCCACGTTGTCACATCGACGCTCCTTTGGGCCATCTTATAGAGCGGCAGACGCACAACAGTTGCCCCAGCCAGCTCAAGCCCTGCAGGCAATACATCCCTGGCCTCCACAGAGCACGGAAATAGATATCGTCGCCCGCTGACATCGTCCTGTAGCAAAGAGTCGAGTAATGAGGCCGCGTGTGCGATCGCAGGGAGGCGATCTGTTTTGACACCGTACGCAGTGAGCTGCCGCGCTGTCGCGCGGCCCACACAGGAGACCTCATAGACAGACGAAAGAGACGAAAAGTCGGGGAGCCCTGGAGTCGTCTGCCAGTGATGATAAAATGCACGGACTGCGTTCGCGCTCGTCAACAACAAACCGTCAAAGGATTCGAAGTGAGCGAGTGTGTCCTCAAGTCCAGGCGGAGACAACATCACACACTCGACGAGTGGGACAAGAGAGACCTCCCAGCCAGATGCTTCGAGCTTTTGTTGAAGCGTCACGGCCTGCTCTCGTTGTCGTGTAATCATAATGTGCATGTTGTTTTTGTTCTCCTTCTTGCTTTTGTACGCAAGCTACCCTACCCTCCCGTGCAGACACAATCATCATATCTTCTTCGCCACACCCTCCGTGCCACAAACAGCATATCGAGGGTTCTCTGTGGCACAAATACGAAAGGTCTTTTTGATGAAGATACACCACCTCAATTGTGGGACGTTATGCCCGATATGTGCGCAGCTGCTTAACGGTACAGGTGGCTTCTTTGCCAGAGGAGAGCTCGTCTGTCATTGCCTCCTCGTCGAATCAGAAGACGGTCTTGTCCTCATCGATACAGGGATCGGCCAACACGACATTGATCATCCACGCCGCTTGGGCGCCTTCTTTGATCTACTCTCTGGACCTGTGTACAAACCACAAGAAACAGCCATCGCGCAAGTGAAGGCTTTGGGATTCCAACCGAGTGATGTTCGCCACATCATCCCAACCCACCTTGATCTCGACCACGCAGGTGGACTCGCAGATTTCCCACATGCCAAAGTCCACGTCCACAAAAGAGAGCTGGATGCAGCGCTCAGCCGAAAGAACAAACAGAGGTATATCCCCCGCCAACTCGCCCACGATGTACAATGGGAGAGCTACGAAGATGCAGGCGAAGACTGGTTTGGCTTTGAAGCCATCCACGCGCTCAGAGGTTTGCCACCGGAGTTTTTGATGATACCAACCTTCGGACATAGCCAAGGACACTGTAGTGTCGCGCTCAAACGCGGTGAAGACTGGCTCCTCCACTGCGGTGATGCTTACTTCCACCGCGCCCAAATCTATCCCGAGAGAGGGAAGGTCCCGTTTGGGATAAAACTATTCGAATCCTCCGTGCAATGGAAAAAATCCATGAGGATCGAGAACGCCAAGCGTCTTCAACACCTCGCTCACACCCACCAAGACGATGTCACTTTGATATGTGCACATGATCCTGTTGATTTTCAAGGCTGCCTACCTACAATAGAGACAGCCACAGAGTGATCCACTTCGTAGCCAATGACACAGATAAGCCTTTTTCTTAAGATGACCTGAGGAGGAGAGAGCAGCGTGAACTTCCAATTGACGCAAGAGCAACAAGACATCCAACAAAGAGCCGCCAACTTCGCAGCGGAGTATGTTGCACCTTATGCAGCCGAATGGGATCGTGATGAGACCTTCCCAGCCGACGCGATCAAAGCCTGCGCAGAACACGGCCTGACAGGCCTGACCGTCCCCAAGGAGAAAGGTGGGCATGGTGCCTCCTCCATCTCTTACGCGCTCGCCATTATGGAGCTCGCAAAGGCTTGTAGTTCGACCGCCGTCACTGTCGCTGTCTCCAGCATGGTCGCTGAGACCATCTCCCATTACGGCACACAAGAACAAATCGACAAGTACATCCCCAAAATCCTCAGCGGAGAATACATCGCGGGCTCCTTTGCGCTGTCCGAACCCGGCGCAGGTTCAGACGCAGGAGCGCTCAACACCAAAGTGCAGTTTGAAGGGGATGATGTGATCATCAACGGTGAGAAATGTTGGATCTCATCGGGAACACACGCAGGCGTCTTTGTTGTATGGACCCGTACAGGCGAAGGCGAAGGAACAAGAGGGATCACCACCTACCTCGTCGAGCCCGAAGATGAAGGTTTCCACATTGGACGAAAAGAAGACAAAATGGGCCTACGTGCGAGCACGACGGTCTCTTTACAGTTCGAGGATTGCCGTGTCCCCCAATCGAGGAAGATGGGCGAATCAGGACGCGGATTCCGTATCGCGATGACCGCACTTGATGGTGGACGGATTGGAGTGGCCTCACAAGCCCTCGGGATCGCGATGCGCGCAATTGAAGAGACACACACCTACCTCAAGCGCACCCAAGACACACTCAACGGCGAACAGAGGCAGTGGCTCGCAGAGATGACGAGCAAGGCTTCCGCAGCCAAGCTGCTCATCCTTCGTGCAGCCTGGCTCAAGGACCAAAAACGTCCCTTCTCCGAAAAGGCCGCGATGGCCAAAGCCTACAGCACAGAGATCGCCAATGAGATCTGCCAACGTGCAGTCGCTCTCCTCGGCGAAGCCGGATGTAATGAAGAGACTGCTGTAGAGAGACTCTTCCGCGATTGCAAAGTCACCACGATCTACGAAGGCACCAGCGAAGTCCAACGCATCGTCATCTCCCGCTCCATCCTGAGGGATTGAGACCTGACACAAAACCCTGTATGCTGTGTGTTATTGTCCTTGTAAGAGATCGCTCCCACAACGTCATTCGAAAGGAACGCTCATGGGTCGCAAAGCCAAAGGGAAGCTCCCCAAAGTGGTAAAAAAGGCCCTCAAGCAGAAAAACAACCCGATCGAACAAGAGACCGCGATCGCCCCCTTTCGCTCGGCAAATCCTATCACACAAAAACCACCAGAGCTCGTCCAAGCCCCCCTCGCCTTACCTCCCTCACCGCACGCAGAACCACCCCCAAATGAGCTGCCCGCTGTAAAAAAAGAAGAACGTCCCGAAGTGTTCGAGAAGCTCGGTCAGCAAGCGCTGCTTGGAGAGCATCCAGATGGCGGAAATGAGTTTTGGATCACGCTCAAACCACAGATCTTTGGCGGACTTCAGCTGCGCATTAGGATGCATGAGGGCAAAGTTTCGGCGACGATGATCGCCAAGACCCTCAGCGTAAAACGCACCCTCAAACGCCATCTCCCGGCGATGAAAACACACCTTGAACAGCGAGGTTTTCAGGTCGAACAGGTCGATATCGAGTTGGCTTCCGCTTCCAAAAGAAAGTCCAAACAAGCCAAGACTGCGCTCACTTCAAGTGAAGAAGACGAATAGAGAAGTATGTAGGGGATACAGGTAGGCAGAGTAAACCTAGAGGGCAGTCTTACGTCACTCAGTCTTTGGGGACCATCGTCGCCGAGACGTTAAAGGTCGACTTGTTTTTGGGGATCGAGAGTTTCATGTCTTGTGATTGGTGACCGTCGAGTTTGAGACGTATGTGGAGTGTCTGCCCAGCCCTCGCACGCAAAATCAACCCAGACGCACGAGCTTCGAAGGACTCAGAACCACCAACAACTCGCCACACCTCCGTATTGGGTGGACGTATCATAAAGCTCACACGGACGATTCCCTTGTCGATATGCTGACCTTTTCGACCTGATTCGATGAAGCCCGACTTTCTTTGCTCAGGCAAAGGCTTTTTCTGCGTTTTACCAAAGAGCTCAGGCAAAATCATCAAGAAGATCCCGAGCAACATAAACAAGAACGCAACTCCAAGAATACCGAGAGTCCGCCGTTCTTTGCGGTTAAACTTTTTGAATGGCTGACTCAACGCAGAGAAAGAACCTGTAGGGGACTCAGGGAGCGCAGCGGGGCCAGCATGTGGACCTGTACGAGCAGGAGGTGGAGCACTAGGAGGAAAGGATGGTTTGGGGATCGATTGGTATTGTCCGGTTGGTGAGACGAGTGGTGGAAAACTGGCAGGAGGAACGGGTGTCCTGGGCTTTGCGGCGTTGACTCGGGGGTAAGGTCTTTTGCCGTTGCTTTTGATCTCAGTGCTCGCGTCAACATCTTCATCGAGCGAGGGGATCGGCACCTCAGAGGTTTTCCAGACATCACCAGAGGTGACCATCTCGACTTCACCGGTGTCATCGGTTTCGCTTGTGCGAATGGCCCCATCGTGCTGGAGCATTTGCATCGCCGCGTCTTTCTTTTTGTCGTCCTGTGCGTAGAGTTGTTGTGCTTGTTGCACGAGGTGGTTCTTTTTTGCGACGACAGTTGCGGCGTGATCGGGGATAAAATCCTCGTCTTCGTGATACTCCTCAAACGCCTCAAGGTCGTCGATCATCTCAATATCATCGATCACCTCAGCAGAGTGGAGGATTTCTTCCTCTTCGAGCACAGACGGGCCTTGTGTCAGTTGAAAGTCATCGCTTGAGAGGATCGTGTCGGACATACTCGGCGCCTCTGGTTGAGAGGGCTCTTTCACAGGCGTGTGCTTGGCGGTCATCTCATTTTCGACGAGACCACCAGAAGCAGGTGGAGGCGTTTTGGACTTGGAGCCGCCCTGCAAAATGGAGAGCGCGGGCAGGGAGGCGCTGGTCAGTCGGGGCTCTTTTTGATGCCAATGGGGGAATTGCCCCTCAGGATCGAGTGCCGGCGCGAGCAGACTCCAGACCTCGGCCATGTCAGAAGGCCTCTCCTCAGGTGTCTTTGCGAGTAGACGTGCTTGTAATTGCCGCAGACCAGAGGGGAAGGATTCGTCCAACTCTGGAGCCGGGATCAACAAGTGCTCAATCCCCAACTGCTGCACGTTTTGTCCCTGAAAAGGGGGTTTTCCAGTCAACAACTCATAGAGGATCACACCGAAAGAGTAGATGTCGAGGCTTGGGGAGTTGGAGGCGCCTCGAAACTGTTCGGGTGCCATGTAGATCGGTGTCCCCATCAGCCGAGCGCCTGTTATCGACTCGGAGCTTGCGGCGAGGTGAGCGATACCAAAGTCGAGAATCTTGACGAGGATACGCCCCATTTCACGCGCCACAAGGAAGATGTTATCGGGCTTGAGGTCGCGGTGGACGATACCTTTTCTGTGGGCGAGTGTGAGCACCTGACAGATTTGACGACAGATTTCGCCGACAAGCTCAAGTGGAAGTGCGCCTTCCTCGGCAACAAGATGTTTGAGGGTGTTACCTTCGAGGTATTCCATCACGATGTAGGGACCGACATCCTCTTCGACATCAAAGTCAGCGATAAAGACGACGTTTTCGTGTTGGAGTTGGCTCGCGGCTTGGGCTTCGCGAAAGAAGCGGGTGACGACCTCTTCGTGGTTCATAAAGGCGGGGTGGAGGATCTTGATGGCGAAGGGGACATTGAGGTGGATGTGTTCAGCTTCGTAGATGCTGGCAAACGCCCCCGAACCGATCGACTTAACAAGACGATACTTACCAAGGACTCGACCAATCAGCCAATTCCCTCGGTCTCTATCATCTGATCTTTGAGAGTCTTTCGAGGACAACTTGTACTCTTCCTTCATTGAACCCACTACCGTTTGGGATAACACGCAAGTAAGCAGCTCGTGATGGAGGTGTGTGGTCTCCTAGATCCGCTCAATCTCTCGTGCAGAATGTGAGCGCCATCACATTTTGCCACGTCGCATAGTAAGCGATTTGGAAGAAAAGGGGAAGAGTCTGTTCTTTCGGACCCAATCTCTTTCATCCAATACGTCCACTTCGTCTTGTCACAACCTGTATCACACACACTTCCTTGGCTTTGCCTCAACGCGCGTGTGGTGTGTGGGTGCGCAACCACGAGAGACACTCTCCCACGAGAAACAACGAACCCACAATCAAAATGTCCTCATCCTCTTTCTCACAAAGCAGCCTTGTGAGCGCTTGTGAAGAGGAGGAGAACCACCGGGTTTTCACCTGGATATTGGCCTCATGAGCGGCCTCCAACAGCGCCTCTTTTGACATCGCACGTCCCCCAATAAAGGGGCACAGCGTGAGAGAAGAGGCAACAGGATGAAGTGTCCGCAACATCGATACCACATTTTTGTCCTCTGCGCATGAAAATAACACGCGACACGTTTGGTTCTTTCGCGAAAATTCATCCGCGATCACCTCACACGCTTGAGGGTTATGTGCGCCATCCAACCAGAGTGTGCCTTCTTGTACCAAAATCCGTTGCAGGCGTCCAGACCAATCAACACTTTCCACCCCGTCATGTATGGCACCAGAGGAGATCGACCAGCCAGCTCTCTGTAGCTCACATGCTGCGGCGACTGCGAGGCCGAGGTTTCGATGTTGAAACCCCCCGTGAAGTCCAGGTCGCAGTCCCTCAAAGCGCCGCTCTGCCGACCACACATTCACCTCACGACACGAGCGGGCATCACTGGCCTCCAGACCAAAATGCTGTCCATACCATGCCCCCTTCCCTGCTCCAACCTCCCTTGCAACAGCGTCGATCGCCTCCTTTACATCAGCTCGCTCCACGCCAGAGATGTAGGGCACGCCTGGGCGGAGAATACCGGCCTTCTCACGGGCAATTTTAGCGAGCGTATCACCAAGCCACTGTGTATGTTCGAGTCCAATGGACGTGATCACAGAGAGGCGAGTGGGTAGAAAAGTCGTCGGGTCGAGACGGCCTCCCAACCCGACTTCAAACACAGCGATATCGACCTGTGTATCTTTGAAGAGTTGGAACCCCACAGCGGTCGTCACCTCGAAAAACAACGCGGGAGGGGTCAGTTGGCGCGCTGCGCGCATCGTTCGTTCGAGGACAGGGACCAAGATGTCAGCAGAAACAGGTGCCCCGTCGATCCGAAAGCGCTCGCTGTATGTGTGTAAATGAGGGCTCGTGAAGAGTCCGACCTTCAGCCCCGCGTGACGCAAAATGGACGCCAAGAACGCCGCTGTGGACCCCTTTCCGTTGGTCCCCGCGATCTGCACAGCGGGTACACCGTCAGTGGAGAGCCCAAGCGCGTCAAAGAGGGCCTGCATACCTTCAAGGCCACGACGTCGACCGCTGCGGCGCATTGAATAGAGTTCGTCAAGAAGTGTTTGGAGTTTGATCTGTGTGGAGGGGGTGGGGGCAGTCATCCAACGGCCTAATGTCACAGCTCGATACGTTCACCGGAGCGGAGAACACGCCAACCCTCTTTCATCAGAGGCTTGAGTTCTGTAACCATCTCGTCGTGAAAGGCCGGCTTCAGGTGAAAAAAGAAGACAGGGATATCTTGTGTCAGCTTGCGCAACTCTTGTGAAGCCGTGCGCGGCGTCAGGTGTCCTGAGAGATCCGCGATCCACTGCATACGTGTTGGGAAGGCAACATCGAGGATGAGTCCTTTGAGATCCTGCTGTGAGGAGGCGACATCCCATAATCGATGGGTGGGTCCGGTGTCCGCGCTGTAGAGGAGACTTCCATTATCCCATGTCACCAGGAAACCACATGTGTCTACGGTATGATTGACAGGTACAGGCAACACAGTGAATTGATCGACCTTGATCTTTTTGAGGGGTTGGATTTCGATCAGCTTCAAGACGGGCGCGTTGGGGTGGGGAATACGTGTGAAGTCTGGCCAAATCTTGTTGTTGAAGTAATGGCTCTTGAGCGCGTGGATCACATCAGCAGAGCCGTATATGTTGACGGGGGTGTCTCGCTGCCCTGTAAGTAAATCGGCCATCAGACCGAGATCTTTGATGTGATCGAGATGGGTGTGTGATATGAAGATGTGGTCAATCGCGAGGATCTCATCGAGGCTTAACGCCGAACAAATGGATCCGGCATCGAGCAAAAGCTTTCCTCCAAAAAGAAATCCAGAAGGCTTGTAACCGAGCAACTCACCACCATCTGCTCCTAGAACGTGCAATTCCATATGCAGCCTATCCTCTTATCCTTCTTCCGTATCAATCAACACAGCAAACGGTCAACAAGCTCCACTGCAGTTGTTATGATATGACATTTTCTTGAAACTCGTTCATACCATGTTCTTCACAGCACTTCAAGAACTTAACTCTTCTGCGAGCGCAACGATTTGTTTTGGTTGGATGACATTTTTAAAAAAGTACACGGCGGCTTGTGTCTCGGGTAATTCGTCCTCAGAGACGCGCAACTTCGCAGGTACAACGAGGATCAAGTTGTCCGGTCCGTACTCCTCAATCGCTTCTAGTTTTCGCACGAGAGAACGCTTGTGCCAAAAGCCAACAAGCTCCAACAACACCTTGCGACCGTCCTCATGAGTCAACACATAGTCGACAACGAGCAGGTCCTTTGCGCCGAGCTTGACGATCTTTGAGGAGGGTTTTAGTGCCCACGCAGACTTGTAATCTTTCCACCGTTTGCGAAAGTAGGACTCCTCCTCCGTGACATACTGGCCTTTGTCTGGAAAGTGGCTGTGCAGTGTCCCATCACTCTCAAGTGTAAAAGTGTGCAGCTCACGTTGCTTTTCCTCCCATCGGATCTCCACTTCGAGATTCCAATCTTCGCACAACAGCAACGCAGGCAGGAAGCTGGCCATTTGCAGCCCGTACTTTTGGGAGAAACGAAACAGCGACCCTGGACCGTCGATCACGATAAAGTATCCGTCATCTGTAGGACGGATATCGGCGATCAGGCGAAAGAACTTCACATAGCGAATCAACTGTCTGAGGCGCTTGGTGTTGGCGTTGCGCAACATGATCCGCATCTCACGCGCCCGAAACAACACAGCTTGCGCGAGCGCGACATTGTAACGACGTAGGAGCTTTTTCGGGGTGATGCTCTTAAACGACTTCAGAATGTAGGCGTCTTTCAAGTCGGCGTACAACGCGGCGTTCATTTGCGCGACGTCGAGACCAAATGATTCTCCCGCCATGCGCAGGATATCTTCTCGTGTCATCTGATGATGAAGATCCGGTGTAATCGCGACAGGATGGTGTTCGGCTGAGAGTTCAAAGACCTTCTGTCGAATCTCACGTGGATCGACCGGAGCGGCCATCTCAAACTCCGAACGATCCGCGAGTAACTTGGATAACCCCCGCTGTAATAGGTAATCAGTCCCATCGCCAATCAGATCCTTGATCGCCTCTTCGAGTTCACCCTGTGTTTTGTCGATGTGTTCGTCGTATAGTCCAATCAGGATCTCTGCTTTTTCGAGCAACTTCTTGGACTCTTTGATGTACCGGGGTTTGATCTCCCCCTTGGACTTGCGAACCCGTACGAGATCGAGTGTCAGCATCTCATCTACCTCCGTCGAAAAGCTTATTCATCGCGATATGCGTCGTGTTCGCGTCTACGGTCACTTACAAATGTCTCGACAGTTTGTCCTGTCACGATCTCGTACAAGATCGCCCTCTTCTCTGGTTGTTTACGAAGGATCCGTCCGAGGCGTTGGACGTGCTCACGTACACTGCCGGTCCCGCTCAAGACGATCCCAACGTTGGCTTCAGGGATATTGACCCCCTCGTTGAGGACACGTGAGGTGACCAGACAGGGATAGGTCCCATCGTTGAAGCGCTGTAGCAGCTCGCGTCTCTCCTTGGCGTCTGTCTGGTGAGTGATGGCCGGGATCAAAAACTTTCGACTGATCCGGTACACGGAGTTGTTGTCGTTGGTGAAGATAATCACGCGATCTTTGCTGTGAAGGCGCAACAACCCCTCAAGATCCTGCAGCTTCGAAGGCGCAGAGAGCGCGAGTCTTCGCGCTCTCTGGTAGGCCTTCATGGCGCGGCGGCCATCGCGACTTCGACTGCTCAAGCTGACAAAATGCCCCCACCCTTTGGGTCCTGACATCCGGATATTCTTCTCGCGCACAAAGGAACGGTAGATCTCGCGCGCTTCGTGATAGCTTTCGGCTTCTTCTGGGGTCAGATCGACGACGATACGTTCGACGTGGTAATCGGCGAGGTATTCGCCTGCGAGTTCGCGAATGGAGCGGTGGTAGACGACATTTCCAACGACCTCATCAAGCAGCAGGTGACGATCATCAGGTCGCTCCAGTGTCGCGGTCAGACCGAGACGAAAGGGAGCGATGATACAAGACGCTGCGTGCATATAGCTTTGTCCGGGCAGGTGGTGGACCTCGTCGAAAATCACGAGGCCAAAACGATGCCCCAGTCGATCCATATGGATATAGGCCGAATCGTAAGTGCTGACGGTCAGGTCTTCGATCTCGTGGTAGCCCCCGCCGAGCATCCCAACAGGGACGTGGAAAGCCGAAGAGAGGATCTCATACCATTGGTTGACAAGATCGATTGTGGGAGCGATCACGAGCGTAGAACGTTGTGTCTCTACCATCGCCATCTGCGCGACGTAGGACTTTCCGGTCCCTGTCGGTAACAAAATCAGCCCCCGTTTGCCTGCCTGCTTCCAGGCGTCGATCGCTTCGCGTTGATAGTCTCGGGGTTCACGGACCATATGTTGACGTAAGGAGAGATTTTGGTAGGTCGCGACCTCGTCCTCATAGGGAACACCGAGGCGGTGAACCCAAGTACGTACAGTCCTATAATCACAGCCGCGTGCACGGTAACGATCGACGCGACGATCCCACACCCACTCATCAGGTATAGACTTCTCTTGTTCGAGGGTTAATGCCTCTGGAGTCTCAAGTAAAATAGTTCCTTCATCGAAAATGATACGCCACATCAAACACCACCTGCTCTCTCTTTGACGACACAATTGCCCACAGCATGCGCACACACGCCATGTATACGCAAAGAATGGAATGTGGACAACTGTACCATCTCTCCTACCAGCGACAAGCGTTTTAGCCCAGCGCAAGAAAAATAACCACAAAGCCCCCAATTCACGCGACAAAGTATACACATGGACACGTCACATCCCGTCAAACTTGCGCTTTTGGATGACCTCCGCTACAGTAAGAAAACGATAAATAAAGAGACAGGACAACCACTTTGCGCAACAACAACAACCCGTGTCTTTCAGAGCCATGTTAGCCTCTTTTCATCCTTTGACCATACGCCTTTGTCTGCTCTTGCTGCTGTGCTTTTCGCTCGCACAACAACCCACACACGCGCGCAGCAAGCGAGACAAACAGACGACAAAACGCCACCCCAAAAAGCTCCTGACCTTTCCCAAGGCGATGCAAGCACAGCTCAGCCGCTTTCAAGCCTTGCGCAAGCGGCATCTCCCTCGCGGAGAAGATACAAGACGCCACACATTCCCAGATGCCCTGCTCAACGGTTGGCTCAAACTCTTGTGGTCACTCAAAAAATACAATCACACGCTCACAGGTCGACAGATCAAAGCCTTCAGGCGAATGTTGGCGCTCAAGAGCGACGTCGATCGCAATCGCTACTACGACTTCCCTACTGACCTGTCCAACAAGATCATCCACAGCATTCTCTCCTGCGATCGCATCCTCGCGATGAGACGACAGCGACATCGTAAACCTGCACCCCGTACCACCAAACGCAGCTCAAGACTGCAACCTCTACAGAGACATGCAAAGCTGTGGCCTTCGCGTAAACGCAACAAGCTCCTTCCGCTCAAACAAGCCCCAACACGTTACACCAACATGGCACTTGGTGACGAAGGTTCACTCGCCAAGTGGTTACCCAAAAGAGAGGCATTTTTGTCCAAAGACGCTTCCCACTTGCCACCTTTGGTGTTTACCCAAAAAGATCTGAAGCGCTTTCGGGGACCAGCGCGATTTCTGTCATGGCCAATCCGAGGGGGTCGGGTGAGTAGTCGCTTTGGCTGGCGACGCGATCCATTCACCAAGAGGCTTCGTATGCACAAAGGGATCGACTTGCGCGCGAGCTTCGGCACCTCAGTGTACGCTGCAGCCCCAGGAAGGGTCGTGCGATCGGGCTGGTTGGGTTCTTGTGGGATGGCGATCTTGCTACGCCACGTCAATGGGTACTCGACGTATTATTGCCATCTCTCACAAATCCTCGCGTCACGTGGTAAGTACGTAAAGCGAGGGCAATTGATCGGAAAGATTGGCTCAACAGGCCGCTCTACAGCACCTCATCTGCACTTTAGCTTGCTCCGATATCGACGCGCCATCGATCCGCTCCCTCACATCTCTTCCAAATGAAGAAACCACCCTCTCCTGTCGGCTACGAAATAGAAATTCCTTTGTCAACATGGACATTTCACCGGTTGGAAAGGGCTTTGACGCGCTTGACACCCTCCGCTCTGTATGATATCAGTGTGAGACTTTGTAGACGCGGAGAACGCCCTCTGCGAGACTTCATCCACATCTAAATGCATACCCTCATCGACGAGGTTGACGGAAGAATCGCACCATGCTGATATATTGCCCATCGACAGGTTTGCCACTACCCGAATCCTATGTATCCCAAACGCCTTCTTACTCCGGTGACGCTATCTTTCCGGACCTACTCGAAAACCAGAAGGCCAAGATCCGGCTCACAGCCAGCGATGGAACAAGCTCGGTCCACCAAGTAAATTGCTCAATTGTCGTCAAAGGTGACCAAAAATACCCCAACCTGAATCGCCAAGAGATCGTCATCTGCCCCCAAAGTGGCGAAGAGATCCGACTCGTACGACTGCTCGTCATCCACGATCAACCACGCGCTCGCGTCGTGCTACGTCTGCCCCCCTCGTACCGCAACCGCTCCTACAAAGTGCTCAGTTGGTGGTTTGAGGCGCTCAGCCACTCCCCGAGACATCTCATCCCAGATTACGCGTCAAAGCCCGAACTGGAGTTTATGTCCCTCGGCGACGCCCCTGCGAAAGCAGACACGGAGAGCAAACAAACCCCTGTCGCTTCGCCAAAAACACCTGCACCACGCAGTCAAAAAACGCCACCACCGGCGAGCAAGAAGACGCCTCCCCCTGTCGCGTCCCCCAAAGGCACAAAAGACCTCCCAGCGTCGATGTTCCCAGCACTCTCGACACCATCGTCTGCACCAAACACGCCATACGAAACCCAACGTATGCCCAATGTAGAAGACGCTCCAGGAGACGATCTCGACAGCGATCTTGGTGAGAGCACATTGATGGACGCCTCCATCGTGCCCAGCAAAAATCCTCCCCCTCCCATTTCATCAGACAACCTCGTCGCCCCTGTCGCTCCCCCAATGGGCAACAAAAAAGGACGCCATATCCCCAAACCCACCGTAGGATTTGGGGAGCATGTCCTAAACAACATGCCCAACGTCTCGGAAGACAAAGAAGCACCCACAAAACTCTCTCCCAGCCCAAAAGCAACAGGAAAACGCAACACATCTCCGATCGGCGCATTCGCAGATGAACACGCAGGCACAGTCCAACGTCCAGCGATCGACGGTAAACTCCCCCCACAAAAGACCCCTCCCAAAGCGATCCCCTCTTCCTCAGTCGATGATGCACTTGGTAGTATGTTCTCCTCTGATCTCCCTGATATCTCAGAGAGCTTTCCCGCCCCCTCCTCCCCCCACAAAACAACGGAGATGCCGACACCAGACATCCCCGATGACATCGACGACTTTGAAGACGATGACGATGAGTACAGCGATGACTTTGAGGTGATCGATGTCGACGACCTTCCGGACGTCAACGAGATCCCAGACATGCCGACAGTAGCACGTCCCGCCCCCGAAGCGCTCGCGCTCTTGCGCAATGAAAAGAAACATCACGAACACACCGCCGTTCGCGAGATGAAAGGTGATGGGATCAGCGTCTCCGATGAAGCCGCCACTCCCAACCCCTATAGAGGAGATATCGAAGACTGGAAAAAAAGTAAGACATCTTACTGGTTTGAAGCCGATCTCAGCACGCAAACAGCGGCCCTCGCGTTTCAATTCCCCGCCGAATCCTCACGAATCCTCGACAAAGGTGGCTCACTGCGCTTTCACTTTCAGCTCCACAGGCTACCAACGTACCCTATCATCGCCGCGCTGCTGATCTTCGAAAATCATGAAAAAGAGATCCAACACGTCCTCCAGTGTCCCATGGACATCGATGAAACAAAGTCTTTGATCTTCCTCGATCTGTTGATGCAAAACTTCTCCCTGAGGATCGACCTGTGCGACAACGCCTACAACGTCTATCGCGACATCCAGGTCCAACAACCTCTTGAAGGCAACGTCGAGTACATCATCAACGAAGCACGCACCTGGAAATCCACGATCTCCAGCTCACTCGACTTCCAAGACGCTATCAAGAAGTTTGAAGACCCAGAGTACGACCGACTTGGCAAGATGACACACAACTTTAGCCAGGACACCTTCCACACGCTGGAATCACCTTCTATGGCACGACTCGCTGCCGGGATCGTCTCTTACTGGAGTAGCCCCGAACAGTTCGATTATCTCGTCGCCGTCAAATCGTTCCCACTGTCCTACTTCGAGAGCATCCAAAAACGCGTCCTGCAAGCCTGTCTGGAGTTTGGTATCCATGTCTCCGACGCTTTGCTAGAGAGAGCGATCCAACTCGGTTTTGGACACTCCATCTCCGAGCTGCTACGCAAACTTTTGAGCAGCTTTGCAGAGGTCAACCTCCAAATCAAATACACCAACGACCTCGACCCTTGGGACAACCTGGAGAACTGGCAGCAACTGTTCAACGCCTGTGACCAACACGGGATCGAAGTCGACGCGGCGATCGAAGAGCTCGCCGAAGCTGCAGAGCGACGTTGTCACGAAGAGAGCGATATTCCAGTTGAGTCCGTCGAAGAGTTTGAGGTCTTTGAAGACTATCAAGAGATGGAGCCACAAGATCTACTGGGCTTGCTCCACGACACAGAGCACCGACTGGACGCTGCGATCGCCTTGGCCGAGAGTGGCCTCACGGACTACATCGAAGAGGTCGCCTCGATCTTTCCACAACTCCCCAAAGAAGAAGCGACTGCGTTTACTGAGAGCTTCATCCGTTTTGGTCCTGAAGCGGAGAGTTACCTGCTCTCATGGCTCCCCCTTCCACAAGCGTACCAACGAGAAGCTGCGATGCTCGCGCTTGGGAGCTTTGGCTCGGTCAAAGCGATCGAGCCTATCATCAAACGCTTGCGCTCAGGAGAAGAGTGGGAAATCGCAGCCGAAGCCCTTGGAAGAATTGGTCCCCCCGTCCTCTCCCACTTGGGGCGTGAGATCAACAACAAGAACTGGCTCATTCGGTTGCGCGCAGTGAAAGCGCTCAGCAAACTGAATCACCCACAAGCCCGCGAGCTGATAGAAAAGCTCTCACGTGACCCCAACGAAGTCGTCAAGTCCGAAGTCACCTCCATCCTCAAACAAACCTCCTGATCCCTCGGACCTTCCTCCCCCACATCAAAGCACACAAAAGGAATCCTCTGATGACCACTCATCCCCTCGCGTGGGATAACCTTGGTGTTGTCCCTTACGAAGAAGCCTGGACAAAACAAAAATCTCTGCGAGCCCAACGTATCGAAGGCAAGATCCCAGATACGATGCTCTTACTACAACACCCTCCAACCATCACCCTCGGTCGCTTGCGAGGCGAAAAGAGTTTGCGAAAGCCGATCGAGACCCTTGAGACGGAAGGTGTCCACGTAGTCCGATCGGATCGCGGTGGAGATGCAACACTGCACGCCCCTCAACAACTCGTCGGCTACCTGATTGTCCACCTCAGAGACCGAAAACTGCCACAATTTGTTGAGGCGATCGCAGGGGCGTTTTGCACTTATTTTTCGTCCTTCGGACTCGACGCGTACTACGACCACAAATACCCAGGTGTGTGGATCGGCAACAACAAGATCGTGGCTTTCGGATTTCACCTCCACCAAAATGTCACGATGCATGGATTCGCGTGTAACATCGACACCGATCTGTCCCTGTTCGATCTAATCATTCCATGTGGACTCAACGACAAAGGCGTCACTTCACTCGTGAAGGAGACACAAAAGGACATCGCCATCGAAGATGTCGTCACGCCCATCGCGGTCTCGATCGCGGATGCGTTAGGACAACGTCCACACAGAGGACTCACACCAGCAGAGGGAAGCTAAAGCTTTGAGAGGAGAAAAGAAAAGGTAAGCCGAAGAACATCGGCACGATGGAGGTGTTGGAATCTTTGGTCGTTGGCCCAAAAAGCAAAAGGTACAAAAAAAGCAGGATACATGACGTAACCTGCTTAAAAGCTGAGCTGTCGCTTCTTTCACAAGAGAAAAGAACGTAAGGTGTCCCCGGTTCCCTTTCCAAAAAGTGAAGAGCGAGGCAATGCTTATTCAGACGCACCACCATCAGTAGCAGTGGTTTGCTCTGCAGCTTTTTCAGTCGTCGTTTTGCCGTCACCACAAGCGGTGAACGCGACGGAAGTTGCAGCCAAAGACATTACCAAAAACAAAGAAACCATCAACTTTTTCATCATATTGCTCCTTTAGGCCCGGACTAACCTACAATTTGCCCACCATGGGCTCGCTCTACTTGCCATTCACGTACAAGCAGAATCAACATTCAACTGGAAGCGGTACTTCAAAACGAATATGAAGTGTTCGTTGTCCGCTTACAACTTATGTTCCTTTTACAGAAACTTGAAGAGCGGACTTACCATATCTGTAATCATTTCTGCAAGAACTTTCAAATCTTTTTGTGCTGTTTTTGTTGGGATGTGTTGAGCTTATGACCGATCATCGGCGTGTAACGCACGGGCACAAGGTACAAACCATCGTAAGGCAACGTTTGTTTAGAGAGTGTGGCCTTGACTCTTCGGCTCGTTTGCTCAAAGCTCCCAGGAAGAATAGACACGCTCTCGTGGTGATGTTTTCGTCGCACCAACGCGAGCCTCACAGTCTCGTGGCTACGCAATCCAGAAGGTCTCGCACGTAATCTCCAAGAGATCGTGAGTTGCTGTGGGACGTCTCCTGGCTCATAGTTGCGAATCAACAACTTCCAGCGGCCAACGCGCTGGTTCCAGGTTGGTTGTGTGTGTTGTTCTTGGGGATCTTGAATAAACCAAAACGCGAATCGACCGATGCGAGCCTGACTTTGTGAGGGGATCTGCACTTTAAGCTCTCCACCGTTGATGGAGATCCAACGACCATCTGCAACAACCTCGTAGAGGCAGCTGCGGTTGGGGCCATTGATCGCCCCGACAGGGCACCCTCCATCACAGGGAGCCTGTGCGCCTCCCAAACAACATCCCATCAAAACAGTCAAACACGATTTCAACCAAACATTCCTGAGCATCTTTTCTGTCTCCAAACACATAGATCGTCTGCATACACTTGCCTCTTTGTTTTGCCAAATGGACAAAGGATTCGTCTATTTTTCTGCAAAAAAAGAGCGCAAGTGTACGAACAGAGTACATCTGCATGGGGGGAATTTGATGAATGGAGTTTGAAAGTTTTGTGAAAGGAAAGATGGGGGGATTAGAGTTTTTCTTTGAACTTGGGAGCGGGCTTGAACGCGACAGTGCGGGAAGCAGGGATGTCGATAGTTTCGCCAGTGCGTGGGTTGCGTCCCTTGCGAGCGGCACGTTCTTTGACAGTGAATGTTCCAAAGCCTGGGAAGGAGAAGCGGCTCTCTTCGAGAAGTCCATTTTTGATAGCTTCGAAGGTCTGCTCAATCACTTGTTCTGCAAGCTTCTTGGTGAGTTTGTCGTTGTCAGTGTTCGAAATAACTTGATCGATCAATTCGGATTTAGTCATGGCTCTGGCCTCCTTACAATGATGGATTGTATCCACATCCATCACGACTCTGTGAAATCCCCATTTACGGGTTGGAAAGATGGGGTCTTCTGTTGAATGAAAGCACGGATGAAATACCCTATGCTCATTCTCGGAAGTTACCTACCGAAACATACCTGTCTGCATGTGGTTGTATGAATGCTACTCGGGCATGTTAAAGAACGTATTCCCTGTTACTAGTGGAAACACTAGGGTCCATAACATCCACATATGCCACTGTCAATAACAATCTTGAAAAATGAAATGCGGGAGTTGCTTGGGACACATAGAGTATCGCTGCCTCATGAAGTTCAGAAGGCACAACAAGCCTCCACACACACATCACTTTTCTTATATATATAGAACAGTTACAATCACCATCCGAGAAAATATGAAAAAAGAACGACATATTCCCTTACAGCGCTCTTCACAAAGAGCAGTTCACACAATTGTCACATAAGCCAAAGAGACTCATGTGGGTGGTGAATGATTCTGTTTATTGTTGGTGCTTTTTTTGTCTATCGGCTCACGCACACAACGATCGCGGAAGAAGATATGTAGGGTGTGTGTCAAAGTACGTCACACAAAAACACGAAGTTTCGGAGGGAGTCCCCTACCATAGGGTGTAAACATCTGAAAAAGAAGGACATACAAGGCAAAAAAAAAGAACACACGCGAAAAAAAGGGGTGGGGAAAGCGTCTGTCAGGTGCGCCCTTATTGCATCTACGTTGCGGATCTGCTATCAATCTGGTTTTGCTTGTGCCTTTGGAAGCCAGGCGTATCAGAGAAGAAAGATTTTTGTGACAGAAAAAAGGTAGGTGGCGATGTTCGTTTCTCTCACCAATCCGCCTCAAAAGAAGACATTGTGGTACTTGTTCCTTTGTGCATTGTGGTTATGTGTGGGTTGTACATCCCCGTATACAACGGTCCGACAGAAGGATACGATTCCAGAGTATGAGGCATTCATCAAAAAGCATCCAGAGAGCCAGTATCTAGGCGCAGCCAAGAGACGCCTTGAAGAGCTTCATTACCAAAAGGCCGTCGAAGCCAACACACAAGAAGCCTACAAAGACTATCTACGCGCCTACCCACAAGGCCGATTTCGCAACAGAGCCATCACACAGCTTGAGCTATTTGCCTACCGTAGAGCGAGAAGACTCGGTGGCCTACGCCACTACCAAGCCTTTTTGCGGCGCTTCCCCTCCGGGCAGTTTACACAAGATGTCAAAGAACGGATCGAGGCCATCTTCTTTCGTAAAGCCAAGGAGCTCAAGAGTTACAAGGGAATGCGCGCATATCTCAAGCACTTTCCCAATGGACGCTTTCGAAACCAGGCGATGACCCAAGAGCGCGAGTTTGCGTGGAAAAAAATCCACAACAAGGTCTCCGCAGGAAAACTGCGCTCCTTTATCCGCCAATATCGCTCAGGCAAATACATCCCCGAAGCGCGTAAAGAGCTCGATGAATACGTCTACCTCGACATCGAATCGACTGGTAAGTGGTGGCTGCTCAAAAAGTGGCGACGTGAACACCCCAACCACAAATGGGCCGACCGCGCCAGGAAAAACATTCGCATCTTCCGCCGCATCTATCCAAGGCTGGAGAAAGCCCGCCGGCTGATCTCCGCAGGAGAAGCCACACAGGCGATCCGTATCTACAAGAGACTATACCGCTCCTACAAGCGAAAACCCATCATCGCAAAGCTCCTCAAAAAAGACATTGAGAAGCACAAACTTGAAGGGGCTGTCTACAATTAAACCCCCATGTAGACACCTTCCCAAAAAAGACAAGACCTCCCTCACCACACCACACGCACTCATTTTCTCCTAACAAATCCACTCAAGATCCGCTATAATCCAAAAACACAAAACATTCACAAGTGCTTACGCTCTGTGCATGTCGACACAAACACATCATTTCATTACACTTTCAGCCCACAAGGGCTCATCGAGGTAATAAATCATGAGAACATCGATAGGTTGGCTCATACTGGCAGGCGCGCTATCGCTCTTCTTTGTGGGTTTTGGTGGTGACGCCTCCTCCTCCCACCCGCGCCACATTTTTATGGTGAAAACCATCGATATGCTCACAAACAAACCGATCGCCGGGGTCAAAGTCACTTTGACAGGACATCAGGTGGTTGGACTCACAGACGCACAGGGTGTTGTGCTCTTCTCGCTCCCCATCCAAGATCCCGACAAATGGTTCGACGTACAGTTTTCTCACCCTCGTTACCTCGGTGTCACAGAAGGCTTTGTGATCCCAAACCGCAGCCGGATCCTCGTGGGTAAGCTCCCCGCTCTCAACCGATTGAAGGAGGCCGACGCGCTGATTCGCGATCACAAGACACTCGATCCCCACAGAGAACAGACCTTTCTTCCGCAGCTTGCACGCCCCGCATCGGGTAGCCCTCTCAATGGTACCCCACTCAGTGGCGTCACCTACCCCATGCCCGCCAACATCAAAGTGGACAAAGGTGGCGGCAACATCGTGACCATTCCCCTCGAAACCTATCTCAAAGGTGTGTTGCCCAAAGAGATCGGAACATCCTTCCCAGAAGAAGCCAAAAAAGCCCAAGCAGTCGCAGCCAGAACATACACAGTGCAATACACACAAGGGGGCAAAAAAGCGATCTGCATCACGACCCGGTGCCAGGTCTGGAGCACAACTCGTTACGCATCCACGGACAAAGCAGTCGATGACACCAAAGGGATCGTCGCCGTGTATCAAGGGACTCTCGCAGGTGGTTATTTTGCAGCGAGCTGTGGAGGCCAAACTGTGGACAGTGAGAAAGGAGGCTGGAGCTATCGAGCCTTTTTGCGTGGTGTGACGTGTATCGAGAACAAACAAGGAAAATGCAGCGCAGTGTGTACACCAAGTCGTTGTGGCGCAAACACTCGCTGTCCTTCGAGTGACTCCCTGTGTTACGGAAAGTTTGGACACCGTATTGGTCTTTGCCAACGTGGCGCCCAGGCAATGGCCAAGTGTGGTAAGACCTTCGATCAGATCGTCAAACACTACTACACAGGGATCGATCTCGCCAACATGAGCGCACCACCAGCCCCCACCAATGATGCCAAATTCCTGGAAGAAGACATCCCTGACGGCACCAAGATCAAGACGGGACAATCCTTCACCAAACGCTGGCGCATGAAGAATACCGGCACCAGCACCTGGAAAAAAGCGGATGGCTTCAAGATGGTCCATGTCAGCGGCCCAAGCTTTGGCTCACAAAAGGAGATCAACCTGGCTGCCTCTGATAGCATCGCGCCTGATCAACACAAGGACTTTGCGATCAAAATGACAGCACCTGCAGGTCTTGGGCTTCAAAAATCGATCTGGCAGCTCACCCACAACGGACAAAAATTTGGTCCAGAGGTCTGGGCACAGATCGATGTCGAAGCCGCTCCGAGTTGCAAAGACAACGACAAGGACGGATTTGTTGTCTCCGGCGCAGGATGCCCTGGCCCATATGATTGCAATGATAACGACAAAGCCGTCCACCCCAACGCAAAAGAGATCTGTGGCAACGGCAAAGATGACGATTGTGTCGGAGGGGATGAGACCTGCCCTGTACAATGTGAGGACAAAGACCAAGACGGTTACTTCGCCCAAAACGACAAGTGTCCAAAACCATACGACTGCGACGACAATGATAAGACGATCTATCCGGGCTCCCGAGAGATCTGTGGTAACAACAAAGACGACGATTGTCAGGGGGGTGATCTGACCTGCCCAGGAGAATGTGTAGATAACGACAAAGACGGATACTTCGCAGAAAAAGCGGGATGCCCAACCCCCTATGACTGCAATGATAACGACAAATCCGTCCACACGGGAGCGACCTGTGGTGGGAGCGGAACGTGCGTCGACGCAGACAAAGACGGATATGGTGTGGGGGCTGGTTGTGTAGGGCTTCAAGATTGCAATGATAACGATCCAACCATCCACCCCAAGGGACAAGAGATCTGCGGAAACAACAAAGATGACGACTGCCAAAACGGCGATGCCACCTGCACAGGCAACCAAAAGCAGCTTGGTGAGAGTTGTCAGCTCCACGCTGACTGTGCGACAGGCTTGTGCGCAAAACGCGGTTCACAACAGCTGTGTGTCCAGCCTTGCAACGCAACGACCCCCTGCCCTTCTGGGTATGATTGTGTCGAGAATGCCGCCTGTTGGCCAAATCAAGACAAATGCTTACAGGACACAGATTGCGGAAAGAACGCGTTCTGCAACGAGGGGACGTGTGTTCAGGGCAAACCCAAAGGTTGCCAATGCAACACAAGCGCCCCTGCTCCCTCAACATTTGGATGGATGTTTGTCTGTTTACTCGCTCTCTTCACAAGACGTCGACACAGGGCACAAGGTCAGTCCAAGGAAAAATAGACGCCCCCCTCGCTCTCCCCTTATTGGCTCTTTGCTTTCCACAATGTCCGCACAGGACGAAACCCTAACAAATAGTTGGCTGTTGAACGTGGTGCCCAGAAGCGCCGGTATACAGAGCAATACGTCACACTGGAGAGCCACGCACAGCCCCTCATCACTCGATTGACATGCTCATGCCCCTTGATCGGATCCTTCGCGGACAGCTTATCGAGATGTGTGTAACCGTCATAGACCCACTCAAAGACATTCCCCAACATATCGTACAAACCATACACATTGGGCTCTTTTCCCTCGACAGGATGGACACCACAGCGTCGTTCTTCTTCCTTCTGGTGACGCTCCCATACGCTACGCTGACTTATCCTCTCGGGACATTGAACGCCTCCTTTGTAACGGACCAAGCTGCTATCAGCGTACCAGGCAATCCTGGCGAATGTCGAATGATCCACCCACTTGCTGATCGCAGGTGTATAGAAAGGTTCATCCCCTCCTCCACGTGCCGCATGTTCCCACTCTGCCTCTGTCGGTAGTCGATAGCCGGAGCATTGGTAGTACCTCTGCCCTCGAAAATACGGAAGCACACGACAAGAGACATTTCGCTCGCTCCCCTCACATAAGTAGCAAGAGGCGAGACCATGCTTCCTTGAGAGCTTGTTACAAAACGCAGCGGCTTCGTGCCACCTGGCATTCTCAACAGGGCAGTTTTTCCCACAATTCCGGAAATGCGAGGGGTTGTAACGCATCAACTCTTCAAACTCGCCCTGTGTGACCTCGTGCTTCCACATCGCGAACATCCTCGTCAATGTCACGAGATGATGGGGACTCACAGCCTGATGCTGATCAGGCGATACTGTCGATGCTTTTTTGGGCCCCATAAAGAAGCTGCCTCCAGGAATGTACACCTCATTCTCTCGAAGCGCGACCTTTGGCGGCAGGCGTACAAAAGGTGGGCGATAACGAGGTTTTTTGGGCTGGGACTTTTTGACAATGACGGCTTTCTTGGGCTTCTTTGCAGGACAACCCAACAGCAAACACATCACACCAAATAACAAACAAACACTCCACACTCGTCGCATCGATGCCAGACTCCTTTGCGAATACGTAAACTCACCAGCTGAAAAAGAACCCACGTCAACAACGATCATACCGAACATCGTCACGTCAGATCGTGTAAGAGGGTATACGATTGATGGAGGGGTGGACAAGTACTGAAGGGGAGATTTTCGGTTTGTTTTGGAAGGTCATACAGAGGGAAGCGAGGAGGACTAGCTGATGGGAAGGGGCTCATCCTCTCCAGAGAGGAGATCGTGGCGAAGAACGTAACGCAGAAGATCGATATCGTTCTTCAGTTCGAGCTTTTCAAGAAGTCTTGTGCGATAGGTGTAAATGGTCTTAACGCTGAGCGCAAACTCCTCCGCGAGCTCTTTACAACTCTTGCCCATCGCGAGGCCACGCAGGACCTGAAATTCGCGATCTGAGAGTTGAGAGAACGCCTGCTTTCCACCGTTGCGTGCGACGTGACGAGCAATACGATCGCTCACTTCACGGGTGATGTAGGTACCACCACGTGCGACTTCGCGAAGCGCAGCAGGCAACTCGTGTGGTTCCGACGTCTTCAAGAGATACCCTTGTGCACCTGCACGGAGTCCTCGAAGTGCATACTCTTCGTGGCGGTGCATGGTCAAAAACACGACGCGGAGTTTGGGGAAGTCATTCAGCAGCTCACGAACCACGAGCAACCCGCTGCCTGCAGGCAACTCAATATCCATCAACACAACATCGGGGTTGTGTTTTTTGATCAAGCCTTGGACTGCATCGCCATCGCCAGTTGCGGCCATCACGCGCAGATCTTTCTCGGAGTCGATCAATCGAACAATCGCTTCCCTCACCAATGTATGATCATCTACCACAATCACTTTAATGACTTTGTTCTTTTTCTCTGACATGGAGCATTCTCCTCTCAATAAGCACATCAAAAAGACGTATTGTCTCGTTTTGTGCGTGTTCTGTTGCCGTATACATGAATTTTTTCTTACATCTTTTGAAAAAATCCTCTCCTACGAGAAATGTGTCTCTTATATACACAAGAGAAAAAGTGTATGTCAAGCACATCTTGCAAAAAAAAGAGCGTGAAACTGATCTCTTTTAAGATTCTAACGGACTAGATATCGGATATATTCCGACAAATGAATCGGTGTACTATTTTTTTAACAGACGACAGTATCGGCTAAAAAGTAAAAAAAGACCCATGCACAAACATACAGAATGAAGGTCTCATGCTGTGCAAAAAATAGCACAAAAAATGTTGTCATGGATGTAGATAGACAGGCAGGTAGGAACACCACGATTTTGCAAGTGAGGGCTCGAAAGCTTCGGATCAGTGCTCCGCCGTTTGGATGTCTCTTGTAGGATTTGTGAACAGGTTGGGATGGGAGACTGGCTTACTCGTCACTTTTGTCATGGATCCATTGTTGGATCGCGTGTGTGGTCTCGCTCCACTGATTGAGACGCGTTTGCAGGAAGAGAGAGAAAACTTCAGTCATGATATCTTCGATTTCTTCGAGAAGATAGAGTCGTTCAGATAATCTATCATCGTCTTCTTGGGAGAGGACATCGGGGATCTTGAGTCCACGCAGCTGCAGATCATCCCCTCTCACAGAGAAGGACCAGCCTTTGACGCCTGTCACCACTTTGAGTTTGACTTCGCTGGGGATTTTATTTCGTTGGAGAGCGACCGCTGCTTCTGGTGAGGTCGAAGGATCGTATCCACTCAAGAGGTGACGATTTCCTTCCCCGTAGAGAGGCTCAAGGACGATCTTATCATCGAGAAAGATCTCAATCTCTCCGTACTTTTCGAGTTGAAATGTGCTGTTGTTGCGTTCGCTCTCAAACCACAGCCACAGTAAAAATTCGCGCCCGAGGAAACGAGATGCTTCGATCCGTTGTAATCGGCTCATTTTAGACTCCTTCTTACATTATCGATCATAACAGGATGACGTGACGTGGTGTGGTCTACTCATCCTCGGGAAGTTCTGCGTAAGGTTCGGATTCGAGGTCGGCCATTTTCAGCAGATCATCCTCGGACAGACCAAGCGTTTCAGCCCATGTGTACGCAGAGAATGGGACGAGGGAGAGACCAAAAGTCTTCTCAAAGAGTTCGACCATATACTCGTTAACACGGGCAGAATGGGACCAAAAACGCAGTACTTTTTGATCGGGATGCCAGCACAAATCGTAGACAGAGAGGCTGGGAAGCAGTTGTTTTTTGAGCGAAAGTTTGACTTGCTCTTTGAGCAGATCGCGTTCACGCTTGGTGATCTTTTCGCGGTCATTTTCGAGCAAAAATTGCCGCTCGGCTTTCAGCAAATGGGCTTTCAACAAGGTCGGAGGGACCTTCCACCGATCGATGCGAAAGCTCAATAAGATGTATTCGAGCTGGAAGACCTTCTCGATCTCGAAGTCGACGTCGAGGAGATCTTCGATACAAGCCCAACCGGAGACCTCTTCGTCTTCGTTGTCGAGTGTTAATTCGGGGATCGCGTATTGCTGAATGCGTTTCAGCAGGGTCTCGCGAAATTCTTCTTCAGGCAGATCGCCTTCGACGAAGTAACGGGCATAGGAAAGATTGCCGTTAAAAACGCCCATCAAAACCTCCTCGTGTACGGGTTGGATGCTCACATTTTGCACAAGCACTTTCAGCGTCGTGCGATGTGATGGAGCGTGTGATGAACAGCCCGCCAAAACGGACCAAACATGGACTGTGTCCAAAGGGGACCCAGCCTATCAATTTGTATAGGCCTTGTCCAGTATATGACAAGAACAAATGTACAGGGACAGGCAAGTGCACCTATCGTCGACTGCACACATTGGCTTCATCGACAAAACTCGCGGTAGGCCTCTCTGAGTTCTGTAATATCCATAGAATGGGGAACATCTTTGGCCAGCTTGCCACGAGATAGGAACAAAAATCGTTGGCAGCAGTGTGCGGCGTGATGAAGGTCATGTGTCGTCAAGAAGATCAGGCGGGGTGTCTCTTGCCAGGAGACGAGCAGCTCGATCAGCTGTTCAGCGCTGTGTGTGTCCAGTCCAGTAAAGGGCTCATCAAAGAGCAACAGCGAGGGTTCATGAAGGAGGGCTCGTGCGAGGGAGACGCGTTGAAGGAGTCCTCGCGAGAGTTGGCCAAGTGGCATATCCAGCCGATCTTCGATATCAAATTGTTTCGCAAGCGCGGCGATCTTCTCCTCAGTATCGGAGACATTGTACATCTGTCCATAAAAACGAAGGTTTTCTCGCACATGCAACATACGGTAGAGGAAGCTGTGGTGTCCAATCATACCGATTTTGTTGCGGATCGCTTCGCGTTCGGTCAGGGAGTGTTGTTGATCGAGCGTAAAATGCCCACTTGACGGACGCATTTGTGTGGAGAGCATCTTGAGCAACGTGGATTTACCAGCACCATTTGGACCGAGCAGCGCAACAACTTGATTATCAAATGAACCACTGACCTTTCGCAAAACACGCTGATCTTGGTACTCCTTGGTCAGCTTGTGCAATTGCAAGCGAGGCTCCATCAACACACCTTCCTTCCGAGAAACAGGGATAAACAGATCTTGCGAGGCGCCTGACCATCAGCGATGGAGACAACGCCGGCACGCAACCAGACGCAGCAAGCTAGCCAAGTCAGCCACAGAAGTCAACGCTTTCGCAAGATTTTCCGCTCCCCCACGAGAAGGGAATGACACGACAAACACCCTTGACAAGAGCATGGGACGGGGTACAGTGCCCACCATCACCTCCCCCAAAGATGGCGAAGGTGAGCCTAGACAAGACAGGTCCCCACAGGAGCAGACCTGCCTATCCCTTTGACCAACTTAGATTGTGAGGAAGCCCAGATGTCCTTCGAAACGATTGCCTGGAAAGATGACAAAGTGGTTATGCTCAACCAACTCGTGTTACCCCACGAGGTCCGCTACGAAACATATGAAGATTTTCGCGACGTCGCCGCTGCGATCAAGAACATGGTCATCCGTGGCGCGCCTGCGATCGGGATCGCCGCCGCGATGGGTATCGCCCTCGGCGCCAAAGACCTTAAAAACGACGGGTTTGAGAGCTTTCGCAAAGGCATCGATGAGATCTGTGAGGTCATGTCACACACTCGCCCCACCGCGGTCAACTTGTTCTGGGCCATCGAGCGTATGAAGCGCTTTATCGACACACGCAAAGACCAAGACGTCCCCACATTGCAACAACTCCTGATCGAAGAAGCCCAAAAAGTCCTCACTGAAGACATCGAAAACAACAGACGACTCGGCGAATTTGGTGCACAATTTGTGAAAGATGGTGACACCATCCTCACCCACTGTAACGCCGGCGCACTCGCGACAGGTGGATATGGGACCGCAACCTCCGTCATCCGCGTGGCCCATGAGCAAGGCAAATCAGTCCGCGTTCTCTGTGACGAAACACGCCCCTACCTCCAAGGTGCACGCCTCACAGCTTGGGAACTTCACCAAGACAACATCCCCGCCGAAGTCATCACAGACAACATGGCTGGACACTTCATTAAAAGTGGTGAGGTCGACCTCTGTGTCGTTGGGACAGATAGAACCGCTGCAAATGGTGATGTCGCCAACAAAATTGGAACCTACATGGTCGCACTCGCAGCCCACGCAAATGATGTCCCATTCTACGTCGCGGCACCGACTTCATCGATCGACATGTCCCTCTCCACAGGTACACAGATCCCCATCGAAGAACGTTCCGCCAAAGAAGTCACACACATCAAAGACCACCAACTCACACCAGATGGCGTCCCTGCACGACACGTCGCATTTGATGTCACACCTGCACGCTATGTCACCGCGCTGATCACCGAAAATGGCGTCGCCTCCCCACCATACGTCTTCACACTCCCCACTGTCATGCCCAAAATCTGATCTGGCCGACATTTGCTTCGTACGCTTGCAACATACGCAAACAAATTCACAAACGATATGTACGAAGATTTGGCAATATTTGGGGCAAACGATATGTACGGGGGATTCTAGAATTCTGATCCGGCAGACGTTGCACTTGCGTCCAAAGCAAGCGCCCTCGTCGGGCTGATTTGCTTCGTGCGCTTTGCAACATATGCCTC